>Ga0114940_10000193_pt1 | contig 36079 bp, 41 predicted proteins | sample ColdCreekSource_FD_87195 | JGI IMG/M metagenome (GOLD analysis project Ga0114940, IMG submission 87195) | Groundwater microbial communities from Cold Creek, Nevada to study Microbial Dark Matter (Phase II) - Cold Creek Source | ecosystem: Environmental > Aquatic > Deep subsurface > Groundwater ...
TAATGCACGAACGTAACGCTCACAACTTCCCCTTAGATTTAGCAAGCGGCGAACAGGCTCCTGTAGCTTTAAGCGCTCCAATGATCAACGGCTAAGTTTTCAAGCGACACTATGCTCTCTTGAATAAGTAAGTAATCGAAAAACGCTCTCCAGCAATGGGGAGCGTTTTTTTTTGCTAGATATAATTTAAGTTTATTAACCTACTTGTTTCTCAGGTAGGTTAATAAATAAGTAGATTAAGAAATAGTTAATAAAAGTAGCGGAAGTATAAGATGGCTGAAAAACAATCAAGTATAAAAATTATTAGCGATAACCGCCAAGCTCGCTACCTCTTTGAAATATTAGAAACTTATGAAGCAGGAATTGAGCTAGTAGGGACTGAAGTTAAATCAATTAGAGCAGGAAAAGTCAATTTAAGGGACGGCTACGCCTTTATTCGTAATGGAGAAGCTTGGCTAACCAATGTTCATATCTCCCCTTATGAAGCGGGGGGGACTCATTTTAACCATGAGCCACGCCGCACCCGCAAATTGCTATTGCATCGTCAAGAAATCAACAAGTTAATCGGACTGACAGAACAAAAGGGCTTAACTCTGGTCCCTCTCAAAATGTATTTTAAAAGCGGTCGCGTCAAAATAGTGATCGGCTTGGGTAAAGGTAAAAAATTACATGACAAACGAGAAAGTGTGAAACAACGGGACGATAAGAGGGATATGGCAAGAGCGATGAAACAAGATTGATTTATGGTTCTGGAGGATGTCCAACATACTCTGTAACGTTATCGTAGTAACTAGCTATGATCGCCATGATAAACCACCACAAGGTACTAATTTGAGGGCGATACCAAACTGTATCGACAAGGCCGTGCAGAGATAATCCAGCCGCCGCAGCGATCGCTGCAATCAACCAAATACCCCGTTTATTTCTCTCATTCCGTAAACGAGCCAGTTGACGCATACCATGATTAAAGGTAACTACAATGAGCCACACAAAACAGCTTAATCCGATATATCCCATTTCTACTATGTGTTCTAAGTAAATAGAATAGGCACTTAAGGCAGGATAGCGAGAATTCATGTAGCGAGGATAAATTTGGTTAAAAGCATCATGACCAGGGCCAATACCAGTCAAAGGATAATCCCGAATTATCTTGAAACAGGCTTCCCAGACATTGATGCGGAAATTATTACTGCTGTCTTCCCTGCCTGCAAAAATGCTCATCAGTCTTAAGCGTAAAGGTTCTAAAGAGAGAAATGCTACTAGCAATAATCCAGCTAAACTACCAAATACCATCGGTAATAGCCAAACTCGCCAAAAACGAGGCAAATATTCGCGCCACCAATAGTAAAACAACAACAATAAAACTGCGATTAACATTGCCATTGCTAGCCACGCACCACGGCTATCGGTAAAATATAAACAGGCAGAATTCATGATCACCATAATTCCTGCCAAAGTTTTTTGAATCGGGCCACGCCAGACGAAAACAGCCGCAATGCTAAGAGCGATCGCTGGTAATAAATATCCACCTAATAAATTAGGGTTTCCTAGATAGCTATAAACCCTAGTATCATGAGCCAGAGCCGAGGTCGGGTCATTCCAAGTCGCTAATTGTGCTACACCGAAAAACTCTTGGCGCACACCATAAGAACTCACCACCAAAGCTACTAACAAAAAACTGGTAATCACCCAATTACTTAAATGTGGCGATCTTAATACTTTTGCTGCCAAAGCAAACATAATTAAATATAAAGTTAAAGTCAACAAGCCCGAAGCAGCCGCCGATTTAACTGGAGAAAAGGCGGTCGCGATCGTCGCAATGCACCAGTACAAGAAAACTAATATATGGATTGGAGTTACTCCTAGCTGTTCTGATTCAGAGAGTGTAATTACTATCCAATAAACAGCCGTAGCAATTAGCAGTAGTCCGATTAGGCTGGTAGAAATAAAAGGTGCTAAAACAAAGATCAAACTAATCAGACAAGCTCCTATTGCCTCTGACCACTGAAGTAGCCAGCTTCCTTGTCGCCAATTAGATAACCAACCGACTAAGCGATAAAGATAGCTAACTTTCTGCCACTGATATAGGCGTGGCTTTGAGAGGGTTATTGTTGTCCAAGCCGATTTCATAGATAGGATTAATCAATGCTTAATTTGACATTACTATCCTATATCCTATTCTCCTTCTGATTCTGCTTTCGGAAACTGAAGTACATAACGATAGCTAGATTCAGATGAACCTTGAACAACTACTTGACCTTCATGAAGTTCAGTAAGATGGCAGCAGAATAAAAGTCCCAAAACATCACGAGGAACTTTGTTAGTATTTTGATCAAGACCCTCTTCTTCATTAATAACTGTCATTAAAGCTGATGAGGTTAATACCTGATGACTACTTAAGGCAATATCGCTCATGCCAAAATAGAAGCTACTGCTCGTGTCGGGATTAGCTTGATTCAGAGTCAAAGCTTTAGTAATTGATTGAGAATGAAATTCACCTTCAGCTAAACCGTCTCCTAGCCAAGGATGAGAAATCCAAACCGCAATATTTAAAGCCCTATTTCTCCGAGAGACATGAACTTTAACTTCTCCGCCAGGTTCAGACATTTCTAGGATGCTAGTTATCAAATAATAAAGAGCTTGTCTGACTTTATCTTTATCCAAAGACCAAATACGATTTCCTGGCTCTATGGACAAGCGCAATAATTGCTGATGTTGTTTGGCGGCATCAGCCAGGCTATTAATTACCTGTTGACAGAGCATTTCAATATCAATAGAAGAAACTTTAATCCCAGAATCTTGTTCGCTCAAAACTCCCAAACTAACAATTTCATCCACCAGAGAAATCAGGTTTTGACCGCTATCATGAATAATTTCTAAATATTCTCTCTGCTTAATCGTCAAAGGGCCATAAACTTCCCGATGCAGAACACTTGCCATGCCAATCACAGAAGTTAAGGGAGTTCTCAATTCTTGGGTCAGTTGTGCCAGCAATTTGAGCTTAATCGGATTGCTACTTGCGATGCGCTCCGCGCGGGCAAAGCCCATCGCATTTTGTGAAGTAACATTAACATTTTTGCTTAATGTTACATTTTCCTGATTTTGCCATCCTAGTTGTCCAAAACTAGCAACAGGAGTATTTTGAAATGATTTTGCTTTCTCTTGCTGAGTTTTAATCAGATAGTTTCTTTCAAATTCTCTTAAGCACCAGCGAGCAGTCAAAGCCAAAAAATCTACATCCTTGTGACTAAACTGTCTTGATTGCCAATCCATCACTTCCAATGCTCCAATACATAAACCCTCAGAACTAATTAAGGGAACTCCAAGATAAGCTCTAATGCCGTAATATTGAGTTAAGATGCTATCGGCAAAAATAGAATCATTTAGAGTATTATCAATAACTAACGGTTGCTGACTATCAACAATATACGTACTAAAAGATTCCTCAAGAGGTATTCTTCTGTGGGCAGCTAACTGATTCATCAGACCGATGGTTGATAGACCAAATGCGGACTTGAACCATAGCTGATCTTCAACTACTAAGCCAAGAACACAGATTGGCGCATCTAAAAAAGCCGAAGCGGTTTGAGTCGCCTCTTCAAAAACGGGAACCGTCTCTGATGCTAATAAACCTAGTTGACTGAGAACTGTTAATCTGTTTTGTTCCCTGGCCGCAGGAGTAAGACCATCCAAACGGCAAAAGAGTCGGTTTTTGGGTTTGCTCATATTGGTGACTCTTAATCCTGAATCTACTGCTTGCACTTGTATCACTGAATTTCAATCGGAGTTATTATATGTGACTTTGAGGAACACACGAAATTGCTCGATTGCTAATTTCGCTGGAGAAATAAATATTTTTCTTCTAACAAAAAGAAATATTTAGTGCGCCTCTTAACTTGCTAGTTATAAAGTTCCCGAAAAACTCTTCAAACGAACATTTTAAGCAGAGATTCTTGAAATGATAATCTTTAAAGAACGCCAATGGGTTTTAATTTAATATTTAAAAATGTTAATAACTGTTTATATTGACTTCTACGACCAAGCTGGATGAGAAAAAAGAGATGCAATCACCCTCACCCCTCGTAACTGGTTAGACAGTGGCAAATGCCCTTGGGGCGCACTTAAGTCCCAGGTGAATTCCTTAGGATAACGAGTCCAGTTATTATCAGTTTTCCAACCAATTTTATGCCAAAGTTTTGAGAAATCTTTACCCACAGACAGCCAAATTTGCCTCTGAACAGAGAAGCCAAATCTACCCTCTGAGTGAATGAGCCAAAGCTGATTTAAAGTGTGTAAATCTGTGCTAGAGAAGCTATCAATATCGGTAAAATATAGCCACTTCCTTTGAATTGCCCCTTCCCCAGCTAGTTCACATAATTTTTGCAAAGTCAAAACATCAGCACCCTGAAAATCTTGTTGAGCGAGTAATTCTTGTAGGGGTTGATAATCAATGTTGCGTTCTGACTTTAAAGGAACAATCCCAGCCGGAAAGTTGGCTGCCAAAAATTCTTGAGTTGAAGAGTTTTTGACTTGATAAAGAACTTGATATGCTTTGCCCATAGCCAAGTTAGCAGGCTCATTACGAACAGAAAACATCCAGTCCGTCAAGACTTTTAAACCTGCTTCACCCTCTGCCAAGAGTTGTGGAATTAGTTTTAATTGATTTTTTTCCGATTCTGAATATATTTGATGATTTAGACCGCTAATATCTTCCATATAACTTTTCTTTCGTAGCGGTTAGCCTGTGTGATTGAAAATTTAGGATCGCACAACGAGCCTGAAGCAACAAGCAAATTTTTTTTAACCGACGATGGGCATCTATAACTCAATGATTATTAAAGAAATAGTATCACGATTTGATAACTGTTCGCGTTAAAAAATTGGATTAAATATATATTAAGGAAATCCTTATAGTTATTATCTGTTCAGTAATTATCTTGATTGTGCTTTTTCATAGCCTTGCTCATAAGCAAAGCGAACTAATTGAGTACGATTGCTAAGATTAAGCTTATTTAAGATATTACTAAGATGAGTCTGAACAGTTCGAGGACTAATAAACAAACGTTCACTAATTTGCTTGTTAGTAAATCCCTGAATAGTTTCCCAAAAAACTCTTTCTTCCGCTGGAGTTAAAGGTAAAGGTTCTATTTGGGGTGTTTGCTTGACGGTTTTTGGGGATGAATCGCCACGACTATTTTCAACAAAATTGGTAGACCCAGAGCTAACCAATTGTTCAATTAGATGGACAATCTCTGCATGAACACGACGAGAACGTTCGATCAGGGCTTCGATCTTAGCTAACAACTCCTTCATTTCAAAGGGTTTTGTGAGATAGTCATCGGCACCGATTGAGTGTCCTTGAATTCGGTCATTAAGATCACTTTTGGCAGAAAGGAAAATAAAAGGAACTAATTTTCCTGAAGGTTGAGATCGCAATTGGCGACAAAATTCAAAACCATTCATTTCTGGCATTGAGACATCAGATACGATAATATCGGGTACGTCTTGATTAAATATTTCTAAAGCATCTTTCCCTGAGCTTACAGCAGTGACTTGGTATCCTTGTTGTTCCAAAGAATTTTGTAAAACTCTACGTAAAATGCGATCGTCGTCTACAACTAAAATTTTCTTCATAATTATCCTTATGTCTTCTCTATGTTACTTTTTTTTAATAACCAAAATTGATCATCTTGCTACTGTCAAATCTGTTCTATTTAACTGTTCTATTTAACTGTACTGTAGCTATATTTAGTTCTTTCTCAATTACAACTCAATTACAATTTTATGTACGAAAAACTTACCCCACCAACAATCGGCTCTAAAATCACTTTCCAAGACGGCAAGCCCATCGTTCCTGATGATCCAATCATTCCTTTTATTCGTGGAGATGGTACTGGAGTTGATATTTGGCCAGCTACTGAAACTGTTATCAATGCTGCGGTTGAAGCCGCTTATGGCGCAATACGCAAAATCAATTGGTTTAAAGTCTATGCTGGAGACGAAGCCTGTGAGCAATATGGTACTTATCAATATTTACCACAAGATACTCTCGATGCGATCCGAGAATATGGAGTTGCCATCAAGGGACCATTAACGACCCCCGTCGGCGGGGGAATTCGCTCTCTTAATGTAGCTCTGCGTCAAATATTTCAACTTTACGCTTGTGTACGTCCCTGTCGCTATTATCAGGGAACTCCTTCTCCCCACAAATATCCTGAAAAGCTTGAGGTTATTATCTATCGAGAAAATACAGAAGACATTTATTTAGGAATTGAATGGAAGCAGGGAGACGAAATTGGTACAAAGCTAATTAATTTACTCAATACAGAGTTGATTCCTGCTACACCCGAACACGGCAACAAGCAAATTCCTTTAGATTCGGGGATTGGCATCAAGCCTATTAGTAAAACTGGTTCGCAACGCTTAGTGCGTAGAGCCATTCAGCACGCCTTACGGCTACCTAAAGCCAAGCAGCAAGTCACTTTGGTGCATAAAGGCAATATTATGAAATATACTGAGGGGGCATTTCGTGATTGGGGTTACGAGCTAGCCACAACTGAGTTTCGTGCTGAATGTGTCACCGAGCGAGAATCTTGGATTTTGAGCAATAAAGAAGCTAATTCGGAAATTTCTGTGGCCGCAAATGCACGCCAGATTGAGCCTGGATATGATGCTCTAACTCCCGAAAAACAGCAGCAAATTTGTCAAGAGGTGACTAAAGTCCTGGATACCCTTTGGGACAGTCATGGCAAGAGTCAATGGCAAGATAAAATCATGGTCAATGACCGTATTGCTGATAGTATATTTCAACAAATTCAAACTCGTCCCGACGAATACTCAATTCTTGCTACGATGAATTTGAACGGAGACTATCTCTCTGATGCAGCAGCGGCGATTGTTGGTGGTTTGGGCATGAGTCCTGGCGCAAATATTGGCGATAATTGCGCTATATTTGAAGCAACTCACGGTACAGCACCCAAGCACGCGGGTTTGGATCGAATTAATCCAGGCTCGGTTATACTCTCTGGGGTAATGATGTTAGAGTTTATGGGTTGGCAAGAAGCTGCCGATCTAATTCAAACAGGTTTAGCAAAAGCGATCGCCAACCGCGAAGTTACTTATGATTTAGCGAGGTTAATGAATCCAGCCGTAGAGCCACCTCTTAAATGTTCCGAGTTTGCTAAGGCGATCATTAAACATTTTGCTTAAAGTATATAGCTCAGTTAAATTTACCTAATTCCAGAACCCTATGTCTGATGAGTTAATAGGAGGACGCTACCGAGTTATCGATTCTCTGAGAACAACGAACTTTTGTGAAACTTATGTGGCACAAGACACTCATCTTCCTGGCGATCCTAGCTGTGTGGTGAAGAAACTCCAGCCCCAATCTAATGAAGATTTTGTTCTAGATACTGCTAGAAGACTTTTTGGTAACGAAGCGAAAGTACTCTACAAATTGAGCGATCATCCGCAAATTCCTCGTCTATTAGCTCATTTTGAAGTAGAAGAAGAGTTTTATCTAGTTCAGGAATTTATTGAAGGCAAAGACCTTAGTCAAACCGAGATTGTTCCTGGTAGTCATTGGCAGGAAGAAGAAGTTAGAACTTTTTTGGTAGAAGTACTAGAAATCTTAGCCTTTGTTCATCAAAATAGTGTAATTCACCGGGATATTAAGCCGTCTAATTTAATTAGACGTGCTTCTGATCACAAGATTGTCCTCATTGATTTTGGAGCGGTGAAAGAAATTAGTAGCATGACTTTGACTGAGGGTCAAGGAAATGTTTCAACTATAATTATTGGTACTCCTGGTTATATGGCTAGTGAGCAACAGAGAGGTGATCCCCGTTTTAATAGTGATATTTATGCGTTGGGAATTACCGCTATTCAAGCTATTACTGGAGTTCACCCCGATCAATTACCTCGCGATCGCCATACGGGAGAAATTACCTGGCGCGATCGCGCTGCGAACTGTAGCGATAAGTTAGCGGCGATTCTTGATAGAATGATGTGCAATGATTTTCGCGAGCGTTATCAAAATGCCAATGAAGCCCTCAACGAGATCAACAAAATAGATGATTTAGATGTAGTTGATACGGCAGTTCCAATATCTCCAACGCCTCCGCGTCCCTCTCCCCCTGGGTTTAAACGCTTATTGTTGTTTGTTGTTTTGCCTTTAACTTTGGGCCTATTATTTCTCAGTCCTAAAATATGGAAAGCAATGCAGGCGTTGAAATACTATAACGAAGGTAATGCTTTGATTGAAGCGGGGAAATACGAACAGGCAATAGCCGCTTTTGATCAAGCAGTAGCTAATCGAAGAGACTTTGCTCAAGCTTGGACTAATAAAGGATTTGCTCAAGGCAAATTGGGAAACCATCTAGAGAAGTTTTCATCTTGCGCTCAAGCCACTAACGTCGCACCTGATTTTGCAGAAGGCTGGAATTGTAGAGGATTAGCTCGTTTTGATCTTCAGCAATATGAAAAAGCGTTGCAAGAATACAATCAAGCGATCGCTGTAGATCCTGAATTTTATCGAGCCTGGTTTAACAAGGGTCAAGTCTTATTAAAATTGGGTCAACCTACAGAAGCTATTAATGCTACTCGCCACGTTTTGAAACCCCAGCCCGATTATTTCCTGGCATGGACACAAATTTGTCAGGCTTTATATGAATTGGAACAGTATCAAGATGCCAAAGCACACTGCGAAGAATCTTTAAGTATAAATAAGAAATATTCGCCCACGTCTGTACTTTTAGAAAAAGTAGAGCAGAAACTCAAGAAGTAGCCAAGTATCTTCGCAGTTTATAGAACCTCAATTACTTAAACAGCTTAAGATCTAATCCTAACAAGCTCCAAAAGTCTACTTGATAAGAGGTGGATTGAACTCCTCGATCATTAAACTTGACTGGTTTTTGCTGCAAATTCTTATCAAGAATTGCTGTCAAAACTTCATCAGCAACAATTTCTGGCTTCTCGGCTGGAGCTAGGGTGAATAAAACTTTGCTACAACCACGACTTTCTGAGGTGTTAGCGCAAATTGCTGGTAAACCAGCTTCTTCACTAGCACCAAAACTAAGGCTAGATAAATCGTACCCTTGAGCCGAATAATCTTCTAGCTTTGCCGAAACGCTATTGCAAAGTTGTTCAGCATTAGCCGAAGACGGTAACACATCGTTTTTCCAGTGAAAAACTGGTACTGATGTTTTTCCATGCGTTTGCTGCGCCATAGTAGTAGGAATGCCTTGGTTTACCTGGCAAGAAAAACTCAATTCATTAGATTCAGAAGATTCTGCCATAGTAGGAGAAGCTCCCAAAGTAAGAAAGCCGCTTGCCAATAATACTGATAAATGTTTGATTTTCATAATTTGTAAAGCTCCCTCGTGTAAAGTCTGTTACTGACTGCTTATGTATTCATACTTTACGTATATATACGTTTTAATCTTAAAACATAAGCAGTATTATTGCGTACAATTAGATACCTAAATTAACTGAAGCAAATTTTATTTTTGTCTTGGGAAATTATGACAGAAAATATTCTAGAAGTAAAAAATGTCTATGCTGGCTACCTTAAAGATCTAAATATATTACAAGGTATCAATTTTCAGATTGCTCCTGGAGAATTGGTAGCGGTCATTGGACCGAATGGTGCAGGAAAATCTACTTTAGCTAAAACTATTTTCGGACTCCTAACTCCAGAAAAAGGCACAATTATCTTTAAAGGGAAAAATATTGCTGGACTCAAATCAGACCGAATTGTTCGAGAGGGAATGGGTTATGTGCCTCAAATAGCCAATGTTTTTGCTTCTCTCTCCATAGAAGAAAATTTAGAAATGGGCGCGTTCATTCGTAGTGGCTCTCTGCAATCACTTAAAAACACTATTTATACCATGTTTCCCAAGCTAGGTTCGCGCCGCCGTCAAAAAGCTGGGACTCTATCGGGAGGAGAACGACAAATGTTGGCAATGGGTAAAGCTTTAATGTTACAACCCGATCTTTTACTGTTAGATGAACCTTCTGCCGCCTTGTCTCCAATTTTAGTTAATTCTGTATTTGAACAGATCAAAGCGATAAATCAGACTGGTACAGCAATTGTTTTGGTGGAACAGAATGCCAAAAAAGCTCTATCAATGGCAGATCGAGGATATGTTTTAGAAAATGGACGAGATCGCTTTGAAGGAACAGGGGCAGATTTACTGAACGATCCTCAAGTTGGAGCATTGTACTTGGGCGCAGCTTATAAACAGTAATTAGATATTGCAACAAAAGTTTATATATTTTTGTGTCTTAGCTGAGAAATAGCAGATAATTCCCATGTATCATAGATTTTGGCTCAATGCTATGAGCCATCTTATAGATTTAGTTTTGATAAACTCTAGGAGAAGATATGGATTTTGTAACTAACCTTTTTAGTGCTTTTGGCAATATTAACTTTACCGTAATTTTTCAACTACTTTGTGTGGTTTTGGTTATGCTCTCTGGGCCTGTAGTCATATTCTTGTTAGCATTGCGCGGCGGCGATCTTTAGAATATATCTTATTACGCCTGATGTGGATTAACTTTGCGGTTATTGAAAAAGCTAAGAAGCTCATAGCTTCTTAGCTCTTTGGGTTCGAGAGTTTGCGACGCGAAGCTATATGCGAAGCGGTATCCTTTAGGAGTCCTTTAGGGCTTATGTACCATGTTATCCCCCTGTGGGACAAGAGTATAACATCGGCAAAGCCTTTCGACACTGTGCTTCGACGGAGGATACCTCCGCAACGCAAGTGTCTCACCACCGCAACTGTCTCACTTTTAGCTTTTCCTATTATTTACCTGCTTAATTTACCTACAGTAGTGTCAGATTTACACTTTTTCTGTTGTGTTTTAACTTTAGTTTGTGTAGATTGCGGTAGTCCTAAAGATGCTGAATTATAAAGGCGATTGAACTCTTGTTGAAAGTGATTTGCAACGATTAAATTATCAATCACGATGACAACTTCATCGTTGGTTGAATTAGCAGCTTCTGACCAGTTTTGGGAGCCAGAAATTGTCACTTTATCGTCTATAGATGCAAATTTGTGATGCAGTTTATCGCCCATAATTAATTGGGGTACACCAATAGTTTGTAGGGGTACTTGCCAAGGACTATTGTTAGGTTCATATCGGCAACGATTTTTTAGGGAAACTCCTAACAAATCCAAAACTTCACTATAGTAGCGAAAAGCAAATCCTGGATCGAATACACCCCGAATCTTCACCCCCTGTTGTTGTTTTTGTTCAAGGAGATTAGCTATTTCTTGCTCGCTAAAAACAAATAGAGCTAAATCGATCGCATCTGTGGCATTATCGATCGCTTGACCGATTAAACCATTACCGCTTAAACTCCAGTCTCTAGTAGTAGAAGTGGGAGAAAACTGCACAGTAACACTAGTATCTTTCCAGACAACTGTTTCAGGCGATCGCCAGAGTTTACCTAAGCCAAATTCGCTATTTAAACCACCTTTAGAGTTGTCCCCCCACATATAGTCAAATTCTTCAGTAAATAAACTAGCGAGTTTAGCATTATTAATCTTCAAAATATGATTGGCATTGCCCCTAGTTTCAAGATTGCTTAAGTCTCCGTGTAAATCACTAAGAGTCCAATTTGCCGAGCCAGCAATCACCGTTGCGCCATCGACAACCATAAATTTATGGTGCATTAAACCACTGCCTTTCGAGCCATCGGCAGTATCGTCAATAACCGGAATTCCTGCATTATCCAAGATAACCAAAGCATCGCCTTGAGCAATTTCAGCTTGACTTATATTGCGATCGCCATTAGGATCAACTAAAGTTACAAACTCTTCATAACTTGTGCGATCGCGTTGATTTAATTGCTCAATTTCGGTATCATTTAATTCACTCAAAGGGCGACTATAGTTATTATCCAAAATTAATCTAACTTCGACTCCAGAGCGATGACTTTTAACTAAAGCCTGGGCAATTAAGGGTAATTCAAACTCGTGAACAGCAATATCAATTGTCGATTTGGCTGTTAATATTTCTGCAATAATTATGGCTTCTAAATCGTCTCCATCTCGCTCTACGTGACGATAGGGATCGGTATAAATGCGATCGCCTTCTCGCTGATTAAAATAAACTTGAATAAACTCATCTTGCTTAATGCTAGATGATTGGCGAGATGCTTTTTGACAAGCCGAAAGCGATATCAAGCATGGCAGCAGAATCATGATTAAATAGCGAGACATAAGCGGTTAAGAAAATCAAATAAACTAGTGCAGATAAAGTAATAAATAGTCAGTAATCAGGGATCAAAATACCAAGACTAGCTTTTTTAACATTCAACATTCTGCCACACTCGTTATTCGGTGATAAGATACCTGAAGCTTTAACAGCTTTTGTGTTTGAGATTGAAATAAAATAAGTAAATATCGCGCTATGTCCAGGTTAAATATTATTCGCCCTATTGTCAGTTATTTAGTGTTTTTTCCTTTATTTTTAACGGGATTTGCTGTTACTCCTGTACAAGCACAGGATTCAGTCAGTCAAGCAGGATCGGAGCCTGCTAAAACTTCTCCAGAAGATACCAGCGAGCCAAATAGTTCTAGTTCTTCAACTAAACCAGGGAGTATTTTCAGCTTAGAAGGGGGAAAGAAATTAATAACAGAAGCAGATCAAGCTGTTGATGCCCAACAATATGATGTAGCAGCAGCTAAGCTACAGAGCGCACGTCAAATTTTTAATCAGTTGTCTAACTTCTATCTCCAGCTTTTCAATAGCTTTTCAGGAATTGATAACCCGACAGCGGAATCTCATCGTCTAAAGGCATTAGAAACGGGACAGTTGAGAGATGACGCTACTTATCAGCTAGCCTTAGTCCATCGAGCGCAAAATAAAGCCGAATTATCGGTACCTTTGTTAGTTCAAATCATTAGTTCCCAAAGTCCCACTAGTGGACTGGGCAAAAAAGCTTATGAACAATTGTTAGAAATTGGTTTTGTTGATGCACCTTTACCTCCTGCCAAATCTGCACAACCTGGAGCTGCAAGTCCCCAACCGATAAATCCTGAACCCATAACCCCTCAACCCGTAGCTCCTCAACCCGCAAATCCCTGAATCTCTAGATAAAAATCAAAGTTAAGAATAAGTCACAATAAATAATGGCAAAGATCATTAAATCAATTGGAGCAAAACATGATTAGTCCACAGCAAGTTGAAACCATGATTCAAGAAAAATTACCCAACGCTGAAGTTAAAGTAGTTGGGGATGGAGAACACTTTGAAGCAGTAATCGTGTGTGCAGATTTTGAGGGTAAAAGTAGAGTTAGGCAACATCAAATGGTTTATGCCACACTCCAAGCAGAAATGGCATCAGAAGCAATTCATGCTTTGTCTTTAAAAACCTACACTCCTGCAACTTGGCAAGCGGCAGGTCAACCTGTTTAATTTTCCAAGGTTTAGTAAAATCGAATTAATCAATTTAGTAAATAAAAAATAGGCAGCAAACTATGACACCTGAAGTAAAAGCAAAAATTGATAAATTACTGACTGACAATAAAGTCATGGTCTTTATGAAGGGGTCGAAGTTAATGCCCCAGTGTGGTTTCTCTAACAATGTCGTGCAAATTCTGAATACTCTTGGTGTTCCCTTTGAAACAGTAGACATATTAGCTGATAACGATATACGCCAAGGTATTAAAGAATATTCTAATTGGCCGACAATTCCTCAGATATATATCAATGGAGAGTTTGTTGGCGGTTCTGATATTGCGATCGAACTCTATCAAAGTGGTGAACTACAACAAATGGTAGAAGTTGCTTTAGCTTCCTAATTGAATTAAATAAAGTAAAAAGTAAAAACCCAAGGAATATAGCATCTCTTGGGTTTTTACTTGGTTAATAATAATCAGTCTCTGTTTGTGTCTGAGGCATTGATAACTCAAAGTTAGAGGGATCTCTGAGAAAACGTAATGCCTGTTCTTCTAAGCGATGAATATGGTATTGTTCGACAAAATTGCTATGGCGTAGACAAGCAATATATCCATCCATATATAATCTAATTTCCTCGAAACTATAGCGCCTACGCCATAGATCGACCATACCGTCTGTAATTTTTTGATAATGGCGAACTGATTGAGCGTCTTCAATAATCATGACTCTATAGAATATTTAAGTATTAAGTTTCTTGGCTTTTTTTCATTTTACTGCTTTGTCTTTTAATCATTACAAATTATTTTATTTATTGATTATGGAAAGCGAATCTTTCTTCTGGCTAGTTGTCAGTTGCTAAAAGCATCGCTAAGGCGTAGGTCAGCTATCCCTCGGAATCGCTAGAAGCAAGACACTTCTCTCCAACGAGGTAACGATCGCTACAAAATATTGGTCACACTTCTGTTAGTCTTATGTTTCGAGAAGCTATGTCCATAAATTAATGAGGCTAACGTGGTTTCATCACATATATCTATAGTTGAAGGTAATCCACACTTGCGTTCACTCTTAGGTTGGCATTTACAACAGTCAGGATACACAGTGAAACAAGCGGCTACTCTACAACAAGGCAGAGATACCTTTGAAGAATATCAACCTACGTTAGTAGTTGTTGATTCTGATTTACCTGACGGTGATGGTTTAGAACTTTGTAGATGGCTATATCAACAGCGAAAGTCACTAATTTTATTGCTATCGGCTCGTAGCAGTGAATTAGATATAGTCAAGGGATTAAAAACAGGAGCAGATGACTATCTAACTAAGCCCTTTGGGATGCACGAATTCCTGGCGCGAGTCGAAGCTTTAGTTAGAAGAATACGGGTTAATGCCGCACCTTTGTACATAGACTGTAAGGATCTCAAAATAGATTTAGTACAACGTCGGGTTCAGGTTAAAGAGGATTTCATCGAGCTAACTCCACAAGAGTTTAGTTTGTTGTATGTTTTAACTCAAGCAGAGGGAACTCCTTTAAGTCGTTCAGAATTATTGCGCCGCGCTTGGCCTGATGCAATTGATAATCCACGCACAATTGACACCCACGTGCTTTCTCTACGCAAAAAAATTGAATCTAATCCTCGACAACCTCAGATAATTCAAACAGTGCGGAACATAGGTTATCGCTTTAATCCCAGCTTGATTGAGGAAAAAAAAGTGCGAACCATTGAAACTAATTTACCCTATCAGGGTGTAGCCTCCGCGATCTTAGCAACTAGCAACTAGCAACTAGCAACTAGCAACTAGCAACTAGCGAATAGGATAGAACAAAAGCTAGTTGCTATTAGAGCCATTCTTGATCATGGTCTTTTTGCTCCTGTAAGAGTCTTTGCCGTAATCTTTGCCAAACTATCTCGGTGGCAGGGATGTCTTCTTCTAGTCGTCCGGCGACGAGATATAAAACACGATCAGCAAAATCCTTGATCAGTTCAAGTTGATGATTAACCATCACGATTGTTAAGTCTTGGGTTTGGTTTAAGTGATTGAGAACACTTAATAAATGATTGGCAATACCAACATCTAATGCCGATGTTGGTTCGTCCAAAAGCAGAATCTTAGGCTGCATCATTAAGCCACGGGCGATCGCTACAAGCTGTCTCTGTCCCAAAGAAAGCTCTAATTCAGTTTTATTTAACCATTCTTGAGGAATATGCAGCATATTTGACCAAGTATCTAATCTTTGGCGTATTTCAGCCATTGATAGTTTTTGTAGCTGTAAAGGATAGTTTAAAGCTTCTTCCACAGTCATTCCCAACAGTTTAGGTTCTTGAGTAACTAAAACAATCTGACGACGTAGTTGAATTGCAGCAATTTTGCCCCAAGGTGCAGCTTGAAAGAAAATCTCTCCTTCAGTAGGCGTATTCAAACGATTTAATATTCGTAGCAAGGAAGTTTTGCCCGCGCCAGACGCTCCAATAATGGCTAGTTTATCTTTCGGCTTAATTTCAAATGAGATGTCCTGTAGTAAAAAATCAGAGCCAATCAAAGCAGCAAGACTAACTTGTTTCAGGCGCAAGATTGAGTGAACGCTCATATTTCCCTGAATTATTGATCATAATGCACTCTCAACCGATGCTGTGAGAATCTCAAAACATCGTGTGATCTTGAGCTAGAATTTAACTAACTCTACTACAATTGCCGAAGGAGTAAAAAAGATTTGAGGCTGCTAAAATTAGCCAATTGGCTGTCTAAGGGAGATCTAGATAAATATAAACAAAAAGCCCAGCAAGCTCGACAGGCTGAAGCTAAGCTACTAGAAATCGAGTCTGAAGTGGAAAGCTTAAGAAGTAATTCCCAGCAATCTCAAAAAGAACTAGCACAAACTAAAGCTCAACTGCAAATCAACCAAGGTTTTCAGGTTGAATTGGGGGAAACCCAACTTAAACTCCAAAAAATCGCAGCTGAATCTAAGAATTATCAGCAACAGCTATCTACCGCCCAAAAAGAATTACAGCTCTCTCAATCTCAACTTGAACAGGCAAAAACGGCATTAGCTAAGTCTCAGAATTGGATACAGCAGCTAAAAACGCCGATACAAGTAATAGATATTCAAAAAACCCTACCTAAGGAGGATTTTGAAACATTATGGGGTTTTGGTGTTGGTACTCCTAAAATTGAAACCATGGCAACCGCAGGCTCTCTGCTAATTAAAGGTTGGGTCTTGGGTAAAAAAGCCAAAGCTACAATAGTAAGAGTTATGTATTTGGGAGAAAATTTGCTAGAAACTCCTGTCGAGCATCCTCGCCCCACAGTGATGCAGCAATATCCAGATATGCTCGGCGCAAATAAGAGTGGTTTTGAGTTTTCTTTGGCAGTTGCGGGAATATCAGCAGAAACTAAGTTGGAGCTAAATGCTGTCTTAGAAGACCAAAGCGTTGTGCCTCTGTGCGCCATTGTCTTAAAGCCACAGTACGCAGAGTAGAGTTTCGTTCATAACCTATATTTAATGGTCTTATTTCTAATTCTGAAGTAATATTAACGGCAATTATCTTTACATAGGTTTACAATGAAATTTCAAGAGCCAATCAGGAGCTGAAGATAAACATTAAAAAAATATTTAAAAAACAGCAAAACGTCTACAATAGTGAGTGGTGTTCGGAGGAACAGAGTGTTTATTAGACTTGCGCAACAGCACCGTCAATTCGTACGCGACTTGGTGATGACTCTTCAAGCATTGGCGATCGCTCTAGAGAGCAAAGGTTATTTAGCCTCTTGCTATACCTGCGGCGGCGAGATGAATAGTGCTTCTTTTATGGTTAGTTTGGGAGATGAACATCTCATCCGTTTCTTGGTTTCCGATTATGGAATCACCTGGACAGAAATGCGAGATGATCGTGAGTTGATGAAATTGGAAGGAGCAGAAGCAATTAACCAGTTGCAAGATTTAGCAGATTTGATGAAATATCAAACACAAGCGTCTCAATCCATATCTCCAAATCAAGTAAGCTCTCAGCCTTTGCAGCCTATTTAGTCCAGATTAATCGCAGAAAATGCCCAATCTTAGTGATCAGAATGGGCATTTATTATTAGCTTAATAATATCGACTAAATCTAACGGCTGAATTCGATGCCTCTTTCTCGGAGTTGCTGCATAAAAAACTCTTCTAAAGAAGGTCTAGCTAAGTGAATACTTATTAGTTGAGCATCTACATTGCTAAGATGTGCCATAAACTGATTCGGCTCTACCTTAAGTTGACCATGCCAACGGTTATTTTCTTTGGTCAAATTAGTCATCCAGGGTGCTAAAGTTTCTGAATCTCCACCCAAAACGATCGCTTGATAAGCATTACTTGTACCTAACAACTCGTCGAGAGAGCCTTGACAGACTAATTCTCCGAGTGCCAGAAAGGCAATGCGATCGCAAATTTGTTCGATATCCGACAAAACATGGGAATTAAAAAAGATCGTTTTTCCTTGTTGTTTGAGAGATAAAACAATTTCTCGCATCCGATAACGTCCCATCGGATCGAGTCCTGACATTGGTTCATCAAGAAAAACAATTTCGGGATCATTAATCAAAGCCTGTGCCAGACATACTCGTTGCAGCATTCCTTTAGAATATTGCTTAAGTTTCTTCTTGCGAGCAGTGGATTGGGCTAACCCGACTAAATCTAGCAACTCAGTAATACGCTGACGCTGCTTACCTTTGGGAATTTGAAACAATCCCGCAATAAATTCTAAAAACTCCCAAGCGGTTAAAAAATCGTAGAGATAGGCATTTTCTGGTAAATAGCCAATTTGCTGTTTAATAGTGCGATCTCCAATAGGTTTCCCTAAGATCATCGCTCTTCCTGAGGTAGGCCGAACAATTCCTAGCAATGTTTTTAACAAAGTGGTTTTCCCCGCACCATTGGGGCCCAGTAAACCAAAAGTTTCACCTTGATAGATGTTTAAGGAACAGTTTTTCAAAGATTCGATCTTTTGATTCATCCAAAAGCCAGTACGATAGACTTTGCCTAAATTCCAAGTCTGTACCACTGGTATAGAGTCGGTTGATGGAGGTTGTGTTGATAAATCAGCAGCAAAACGCATAAATAACGGTCACTTGAAAACTATTGTTTGTTTATATAGTTCCCCGAAGTACTCTATTTTTTAACATCTATCTTTTATCTTTGTGAGCGGGAAGACCCACGCCTATCGCTTTCCGCGAAGGCGACGGGAGTATATCACTCTCATAAAACTTACAACAGTCGAAAATAAGATGTTTCCTCTATAAATGAAAATTCTATTTTTAATCGCTAGAGCCGATACTGTAGGCGGCGCACAGGCTCATGTGAGGGACTTAGCAGTTGCTTTGCAACAAGAGCAACATAAAGTTTTAGTTCTGACTGGCAAAAGAGGTATGTATAATACAGCTCTAGAACAAGAAGGTATAGAGTCCGTTGCTTGCGAATCTTTGTTACCTAGTATAAATGCTTTTCAAGATGGCAAAAGTCTAAGGTTCATCATTCATACCATCAATACCTTTAAACCCGATTTAATCGCACTCCATTCTAGCAAAACAGGCATACTCGGTCGTTTGGCAAGTAAGATGACTAAAATTCCCTGTACGTTTACGGCTCACGGCTGGTCATTTACGACGGGTGTACCTGAACCCAGTCGCACAATCTATCAGTGGATTGAGAAACTAAGCGCGCCTTTGGCAACTAAAATTATTTGTGTTTCTGATTGTGATCGCCTAATTGCCATCAAAGCAGGTATGAAACCAGAACAATTAGTGACAATCCACAACGGCATGAAAGATATTGCTGAATCTTGGAGAGCCAACCCTGGTAGAGTTGATCCGATCAAAATTGTAGCTATAGCTCGATTTGATAAACAAAAAGACCATACGACTCTGCTCAAAGCATTTCAAAATATCTCTCAAAATATCTCAGGAGTAGAATTGATTTTGGTCGGTGATGGCCCTGGAATGAAAGATACTCAAAAGCAAGTTGAGCAAATGGACATCAGAGAGCGCATCAAATTTTTAGGATTTCGTCAAGATGTTAGAGAAATTTTAGCTCAAGGACAGATATTTGTGTTGATTTCTAATAATTACTGGAGCGACTGGTTTAACTGGCGGCTTATTTCTTAAACGTTTAGCTAAAAGTAGTCCCAAAACCGCTATAGATTGCCTAGTGCGAGCCAAAAGCGATCGCTCTAATTTAGCAGATCTTGATCTTAATCTTAAATATCATTTGGGAGATAGTTCCAGTTCGCAGACTTGGGATCATCTTCTAGCCAAAGATACACCAGAAACCATTATTCACATTGCTTCTATCCGTCATATTAAAACTATTCTTGATAGTTTAGACAACGCTCAACAGACTCCTAGACTGATAGTTATCGGTACTACTGGAATTTATTCTAAGTATAATGACTATAGGGAATCACCAAATGTGTAAATAATTATGTTTAGGTACTTAACGATAACGCACTGACGATTTACAACTTACGACTTATATAGATGCGTGTTTTTGTTACTGGCAGTACTGGTTTTGTTGGGGCGAATTTAGTCCGATTATTATTAGAACAGGGATACCAAGTAAAGGTATTAGTTCGTTCTAGTAGTTGCCTGGATAATATTTGGTCTCAGAATGTAGAGGTTATTCAAGGCGATTTAAACGACCCGAATTTATCCCGACATCTATCAGGGTGTCAGGTATTATTTCATGTCGCGGCTCATTATTCGTTGTGGCAAGCTGACAGTAAGTTGCTTTACCGTAATAACGTCTTGGGAACTCGTAATGTTTTAAATGCAGCCCGTCAAGCAGGTATTGAACGCACTGTTTATACAAGTTCGGTTGCGGCGATTGGGGTGGGGGAAAACGGTATTGCAGTAAATGAAACCCATCAAAGCCCTGTAGAGAAGTTACTCGGCGACTATAAAAAATCTAAATATTACGCTGAACAAGAAGCGGTTGAAGCTGTTAAGCAGGGACAAGATATTGTTATTGTTAATCCCAGCACTCCTATAGGTGCGTTGGATATTAAACCTACCCCTACGGGGGAAATTATAGTGCGCTTCTTGCGGCGAAAGATGCCTTTTTATGTGGATACTGGTTTAAATTTAATTGATGTCAAAGATGTGGCTTGGGGACATTTATTAACTTTAGAAAAAGGACGAACTGGCGATCGCTATATTTTGGGTAATCAAAACTTAACTTTTAAGCAACTGTTAGCCAAACTAGCCACAATTACAGGATTACCTGCACCAAAACGTACTATTCCCTATTGGATACCTTATACTGCTGCTTGGTTTGACGAGAAGATACTGACACCTTTGGGTAAGCAACCAGCGATCTCTTTAGACGGTGTGCGGATGTCGCGACAAAAAATGTTTTATGATGCCACTAAAGCAGTTACAGAATTGGGTTTGCCTCAATCTTCTATTGATCTAGCTTTGCAAGATGCTGTTAAGTGGTTTCAGGAATAAATAAGCTAATAGCTATTAACTATTAGCTTATTGATAAAGATATGGCAAATATATTTAATTTACCAACCCAGCTACTAAGAGAAGAACTATTTGAATCTTTATTTAACAACGAAAAAATTCTGATTGAAAGAGTAGTTTCGACGGGACAAATTACTCCAGAAAATGAATGGTATGACCAAGAGCGAGATGAATGGTTAATTCTCTTGCAAGGAGATGCAGAGTTAAGCTATGAAGATGCTTCCCGTATTAAGCTGAGGAGAGGAGATTATTTATTTATTCCCGCTCATCAAAAACATCGCGTTGAGTATACAAGTTCTGAGCCTCCTTGTATCTGGCTAACCATCTTTTTTTAATTTAAAAATAACGTAAAAATGAATTTTTTTGAAAAGTTAAATAATGCGATCGCAACTAATAATAGTCTATTAATTGTCGGACTCGATCCTAATCCTGAAATGCTTTCCTCTGATTATCGTCAGGGGGATCAAGATAGTTTAATTGATCGTTTAGAGGCTTGGTTGCGGTGGGTTATTCAAGAAACGAGCGATCGCGTTTGTGCCTATAAACCTACCTTGGGTTTCTATCAAGCATTGGGCATAGACGGATTAACCTTACTAAATAGCATATTAACCGCTATTCCCGAATCTATACCAGTAATTTTAGATGCCAAACACGGCGATCTTAATACTAGCACTATATTTGCTGAAACTATTTTCAACCAATGGCAAGTCGATGCAGTTACCCTGACTCCTTATGCTGGACAAGATCACGCTGCACCTTTTTTAGTATATTCAGACAAAGCTGTATTTATTCTTAGTCATACTTCTAATCCACAAGCTGCTGCCCTGCAAGAATATCCCCATCGTGATCAACCTTTTTACCTGCAAGTAATTAAAGAAGCACAGTCTTGGGCAACGCTGGAACAACTTTGTTTAGAAGTAGGTACAACTGACCCTAAAGTATTAGTTAAAATTCGAGCGATCGCGCCTGAACGAATAATTTTACTCCGTAGTATTTGGAGTAAAAAAGATAATTTAGAATCAGTTATTACGACAGGATTAAATAGTAATGGAGAAGGTTTACTAATTCCTATTCCTCAAGATTTTTTGGCGCAAAATAATCTTGCTACATCGGTTTCAACTTTAAATCAAGAAATAAATAGATATCGAGAAATAGCAATTAAAAAAGGTTTAAGTTGTGAACTGTGGACGGCTAATGTTTGTCTGTTAAATCAACATCCTTATCAAGATTTGATTCTGCAATTATTTGATATTGGCTGTTTACTTTTTGGTGAATATGTACAGGCATCGGGAGCAACTTTTTCTTACTATATTGACCTGCGAAAAATTATTTCTAATCCCCAAGTTTTCAATCAAGTTCTTTCTGCTTATGGCGACATTGTAGAGAATTTAGACTTTGATCGCATTGCAGGAATTCCCTACGGCGCATTACCAACTGCTACAGGATTGGCTCTAAATCTCCAGCGTCCGATGATTTTTCCTCGTAAAGAAATCAAAGCTCACGGTACTCGTCGTCTGATCGAAGGTCATTTCAATCCAGGAGAAAAAGTAGTAGTAATCGACGATATTTTAATCACTGGAAAAAGCGTTATGGAAGGAGCAGAAAAACTAAAATCGGCTGGTCTAAATATTGAAGATATTGTCGTATTTATCGACCATGAAGGAGGAGTAAAAGACCGACTGGCTCAAAATGGTTATCGCGCTCATTCAGTATTAAATATATCTGAAATTACTGAAACTTTATATGAATCGGGTCGTATTAATCAAGAACAATATAATTCTTTTAAAGAAAACCAAGAACGCTATTAATAATAATTGTAAAACAAGATGAGTTGGCTAATAAAAGCGATCGCACCAGGGATAACAGCCTTTGCGGCAACTAATATTGATGACATTATAATTTTGATGCTTTTCTTCTCGCAAGTAAATAGTAGTTTTCGTCGTCGTCATATTATTGTCGGTCAATACCTTGGTTTTACCGCACTTCTTATAGCTAGTTTACCTGGTTACTTTGCTGGATTAATTATATCGAAAGCTTGGATCGGTATCTTAGGTCTAGTTCCGATCGCGATCGGCATTAAAAGTTTATTTGAGCGAGATAAAAATGATAGTGAAATACAAACAGTATCCAGTCAATTTCAATCCGTTGATCCCAATAAACCAACTTCCATTTTTGCAACTTTAATCGACTCTCAAACTTACAACGTGGCCGCTGTAACTATTGCTAATGGAGGAGATAATATCGGCATTTATGTACCTTTATTTGCTAGTAGCAATCTACCCAGTTTATCAGCAATTTTGATCGTCTTTTTGATACTCGTAGGGATTTGGTGTTACATAGCTTACCGACTAACTCGCCAAAGAAATATCGCTAAAGTTTTGACTCGTTATGGTAGTGCTTTTACACCTTTTATCTTGATTGGTTTAGGAATTTTTATTGTGCTGGAAAATGGTACATTTCAACTTTTAAATAAGCTGCCATTTCTTAATTAAAAACTTGATTAGTTTTGTGAGAGAATTAAGTTATTATGAATAATATTCGTGACTACTATCAAATAGACGATCGATTGGCTACGTCGGGACAACCTACCAGAGAACAATTTCAATCAATTGCCGCTGCTGACTATCAGGTAATTATTAATTTAGCTACGTCTACTTCAACCAATGCGATCGCAGAAGAAGGTACAATTGTTACTAATTTGGGACTGGTTTATATTCAAATTCCCGTGCTTTGGGATAACCCAAAACTAGAAGATGTGAACTTGTTTTTTAATGTGATGCGATCGTTTTCCCACAGTAAGGTTTGGGTACATTGCGCTAAAAATATGCGAGTATCTTGTTTTATCTATTTCTGGCAAAAATATGCCTTGCAATTGCCAGAGAGACAGGCAATATATCCGATGAATCAGATTTGGCAACCAGAAGGAGTTTGGCAAGATTTAATTGAACAAGCTGAGACGAAATTTAAATTCAATTAGAAGTTCAATTTAATGTTTAGGAGGATGTCAATCAACCTCAATGCCAAACTAAACTACCAACAATTGCAATTACAATTAATAAAGCAAACCAGACGAATTGATTGTCTTTAGTGTCTACCTGAGATAAATCTAATTCTTCGTCTACTGATTCAAAAGAACTTTTTTTATTCTTATTTTTAGCAGCAACATATTGAGGTTTACTCTGCTCGGTATTAGCTAAATCGGGAATTTCGCTCATCCATTCCTTGGGTCTATTTAACGCTGGTGCTTGGATAATATACAGTATCCGCTTAGCTTGTTCGCGAGTTTGTAGATCCGCGTGGGTAGCTAATTCCTGACACAAGGCAACTGCTTCGGGAATTAGATTCGCAGCTTGATAAGCCGTAACTAGCCAAATTTGTGCTTCTCCACCTCTACGAGAATTTAGTGAAACTAATTCTTTAGCCGCTTCGAGATTTTCAATACTAAGGCGATATTGACCCCTTTCTAAGGCTTCTTTACCTGCTTGGTATTTGAGCTGAAACTTTTCTGAATTGTCTACAGTCACTTTAGATATGCTGTGGTAATTACTTAATTTATTATTAAATAATTAACCTGACTATTCAAGACAACATCGATAGATTATGACTCACAAAGATAAACACCAATATAAAATCGAGTCGAGTTGGCTCAAAGCTTTGAGTATTTTAACTATAGGATTGGGGGCAATTTTCGCTATTAAATCTCCTGCAATAGCCGAGTCTTATATAGCCCAGGTAGGCGTTCGCGGCCCCATAAATAGACCTACTTCTTTAAATATTACTCCTCCCCAGGGGACTCATATTCCTCTTCCAGAGAGCAATTACCACAACCGAGGCTACCACTATGGAGATCGCAATTATGACCCTTATGACGATGATCATCGCAGTCACAGAAGAAGATATCCTCAACCAGGAGGAACTGTAATTATCATTAATCCCCCTGTTTACAACAGCCCCCGTACTGAAGAAGGAACTTACATTAGAGTCATTAGAAGATAAGTAGCCCACCAAAATAAAAATAAAGGTGAAAGATATAGTTATTCCAAATATTTTTCAGATAATGCCAATATACCAAAAGGTTAAGACCCACAAACCCAGTAAGGGCGTTTCGCGAAACGCCCTTACTTAAGATGTTCATTGCATTAGTTCTGAAGCCACGATCATCGAACCAATGCCCTCATCAGTCAAAATTTCTAAGAGCAAAGAGTGGGGTAAACGACCATCTAAAATATGCGCAGCGCGGACTCCCTGAGCCAGAGATCGCACGCAACAACTGACTTTAGGAATCATACCTCCAGATACAATACCGCGATCAATTAATTCTCTAGCTTTTTGGATATCTAGCTTATTCAGCAAAGTCGAAGGATCGTGATAGTCGTACAAAATACCTGGAGTATCAGTCAACAAAATGAGCTTTTCGGCTTGTAAAGCTGCCGCAATCTCACCCGCTACAGTATCAGCATTAATATTGTATGCTTGTCCATTTTGATCGGCAGCAACGCTAGAGATTACAGGCACATAACCACTATTAACCAAAGATTCAATCAGTCCAATATTGACATTGGCAACTTCTCCGACAAAACCCACTCCTTCCGTACCTACAGGGCGCGCCTGAATTAAATCACCATCTTTTCCACAAAGACCAACGGCGGGAGTGCCAGCGCGATTAATTAAAGATACCAATTCTTTATTTACCCGACCAACCAAAACCATTTCAACTACATCCATCGTGTCTGCATCGGTGACGCGCAAACCATCTTTGAATAGTGGTTCGATTTTTAACTTTTGTAACCAATGATTAATCTCAGGCCCTCCTCCGTGTACCACCACAGGACGTACACCAACACAAGCCAAAAAGACAATATCGCGGATAACTTCCGCTTTCAAACTACTATCCTTCATTGCCGCACCGCCATACTTAATGACGATAGTTCGATTAGCAAATTTTTGGATATAGGGGAGAGCCTCACTAAGTACGCGGACACGATTAGCTGCTGTTTCTTTAAAATATTCGCGATCGCTGCTCATAAAAGTTGTTGATTAGAGGTAAAATTATGTAAAAGATTTTTAGCCCGTTTAAGACTTTAACACCGTCGGGATAGTTTCAATAATTTTGACGGCTATATCTGCTGGCGGTTGTTCTTGGTCAATCGCAATGCGGATATCTGCTTGTGCATATAAGGGAAGACGAGTTTCTAACAGTGATTCTAGCTTGTCAGCTAAAGGTCTACTTTTGTCTTCAGCCAATCGTTTCTGTAATATTTTTAAATCTGTGTCTAACCAAACAATTAAACCGTGGCGTAGATAGCTCCAATTCATTTGTTGTTGAATAATCCCTCCTCCGGTAGATATGACTGATCGCGTATAGATCGATAATTCGGCTATCACCTTAGTCTCTAATTCTCTGAAATATTGCTCTCCTTCGGTCAGAAAAATGTCGGAAATTGACTTTTTGGCAACTGTTTCAATAATTTGATCTGTGTCTAAAAAACGATAGTTTAGGTCTTGAGCTAGATGTTTACCAATAGTTGTTTTACCCGAAGCCATCATTCCAATTAAATAGATGTTTAGACCTTGTAATAGGTTTTTCATGTTTGTGTTTACAGTTTTTGGGAGTTCAATTTGATTAACGCTATATTTATCAGGATTTTTAGCATCTGGATTATTTTTTTACTATTTTTTGTGTACCGTCTTTCTCATTAGACAAAATTGAATGCATAATATAAGTGGAACTACTGATAAATGATAATTTAGAATGGCAACTATCAGTAATTTTACAGTTATCAAAATAAACGTATATTTCTTTTTCTGAGCCGTTTGTTGTGATTAGTAGTCTATTAATTCCATTGACTAAAGCGAAAAGATAATTCTGGCAACAGTTGACCGATTTCTACTAGAATTATTAACAGCCTTTATTAAGTTATTACATTAACCATTTGTAAAGCAAAACAAGCGTGATCTAGATTACAGAAAATTTACTCACATTTTATTAAAATTTAATGATAAGTTGACAAAGATGTTTAAAAATACGGTTTAAATTATTTGGAAATTTCATTAAAAACTATTAGCTTGAATAAGCTCAACACATTTGCTCATTATCTTTGAATATCTCATTTTTTGGACGAATAGCAAATATTTATTAAGATCAAAGTTTAAGGTTATGGAAATGATTCGTGAAATAGTTGGACAAGCATTAAATACTGGATATTTAACCGTAGAAGCAGAGGAAAAGCTAAGGATGATGTTGAGAAATAAATACGAATTAGAAGATTTAGAAGCATTTATAGATTTACAACAGGCAGCTATGTTGGGAATAGTTAAGCAAGAATCTAGAGAATTATTTGTTGCTACTGAGAGATATTCCTAAAAGCTGTATTTCCAGAATAAATATTAAATAAATTTGCTTGATAAATTTAATTTAAATCCAATCTTCATCATCTTTGTCTGTACCGATATTTTTATTGAGATTTGGTTCAATAGACCCTTGATTATTTTGCTCTTTGCTGTCTAATTTGCGATCGCTGGCTTCTTTGTATTTATAAGAGTAGGTTGAGCCTGAACGCTCAACATTTTGAGGCTCTCGCTGTATTTCATAGTTGGATAAATCGGCAACTCGCTCTTGAACAGCAGAATCTTGAAGACTAGCGGTTGAAGACTTAGTTTGGGTAAAACGCGATCGCTTTTCTGGTTCTCTCTCAATTTCAGGTAAAGTTTCTTGATCGTCATAAAAATATTTATCTGGGGCAGATTTTTTAGTCCAAGAAGAAGAATAACTAAAACGGCTTAATACTTGCCAGAGCAAGTTGGTAGTTATGCCAGCCAGTATAAATAATCCAATCCAGACAGCCAAAGGTAATTGGGGAGTTTGATAAAGGCAAGATTGAGCTTGATCGGGGCAAAGAAGTTTAAGAGCTAGAGGCTCTCGATTCTGCACAAAAACAACGCCCAGAACAGCCACAATCAGGAGCATTAACAGCAACTTAAAGCGATTCATAATCTCTACTCATAGTTAGGAATTCGGAATTCAAAGTTCGCAATTGGCTATTTTGTTATTCTACTTTGTTGTTAATTAATTGTTGATGCCAGGTGCGATCGCATTTGTTGACTATAATATTAATATCCTTGCCAACGTTCTAAAGGGATGCAATCGATATCTAGGGTGTCGAGGGTGCGGGCGACGACAAAATCTACTAAATCTTCAATAGTTTTAGGGTGATGATACCAAGCTGGAATTGCGGGAACAATTTTCACCCCAGCTTCGGCTAAAGCAGTCAGGTTGCGTAAATGAATCAAACTAAAAGGAGTCTCTCTAGGAACGACCACCAAAGGCTTGCCTTCTTTAATCTGAACATCTGCGGCTCGTTCTAGCAAATCAGAACTCAAGCCAACGGATATCTTGGCTACGGTACTCATGCTGCAAGGGATAATAATCATGCCTAAAGTCCGAAAAGAACCACTGGCAATATTGTCCCCCACGTCTCCCCAACGATGACAATTAAGTTTACCCCTTTCTGGGACACCAGCTTTTTCTCGCCAAAACAACTCTTGTTGATCTGGTTCGGCGGGCATCCGAATATTTAATTCTGCCTGCCACACCATATAAGTTGCGCGGGAAGCAACCAGCTCGATCTCATAATCGGCAGCCAGCAAAAATTTCAAGGCGCGCACGGCATAAATTAACCCAGAAGCACCGCTCACGCCAATAATCAGAGGTTTTGTCATTTAATATTTGATAATTTAGTTTTAATTAATTAAATTAAGCCTTCAAATTCCAGTTCTTCAATCATTTGTAAGCCGCGAGGATCGCCGACCCGCAAAATGGCACTTCTAGCATCATCCTTAACACCGAAGTCGTCATCTTCAACCAAAGCTTCAATTAGAGCGTCGATCGCGGTGGCATAGACTACATTAGAAGGTAACTCTCGGCACAATTGTCCAATTGCCCAAGCGCAGTTACTCCGCACCGCAGCAGTAGCATCTCTCCTTAAGCCTTGAATCAGAGGCGGCATGGCAGCAATCATATCTTCGTATTCGAGGGGTGCAATTTGTGCCAAACCACTAGCCGCCCAAAGACGTACTGCCGAAATATCAGTTTTTAGAGCGTGAATTAGGGGACGCAGCGAACGGCGATCTCCACTGTTACCCAATGCCCAGACAATCCCCTTACGAACATAGCCATTCCAATCATTTCTCAGTAACTCAATTAATGGCTCAACTACAGTGGAGTCGGTATTGCGCCCCAATGCATAGGTTGTGCTAACTCTAACTAAAGGACAGTCATCTTGGAGTAACTTAATTAAAATTGGAATTGAGCGTTGATCTTCGAGTTCGCAAAAAGCTCTTGCTGCCAACATCCTTTCTGAAGCCTGAGAAGATTCTAGTAACCCTAGCATCCTGTCTGGATCTGGACGAGGTATTTCTGACGCTGCCCCTACTGGATCGATTTGATCTAAAGGACTGGTAAATTCAGATTCTATTGAACTTAGTTCATCGTTTTTCATAATCGCTGCGATCGCACTTTCTTGTCTCAACTCTTGGCAAATTCTGGAAATCTTCATTGATATTTGGTTTTAATCCCCAATCCTTAATCTAAAGAGGTTTAATCAAAGAGAGGGATTGAGTTTTGAAGCCGGCATTTTGATATAAATTGAGAGCTTGATGGTTAGCCACCAATACCTGTATCCCAATCTGGCGATCTCCTCTTGCTCTTGCCCAATTTTCTGCGGTCTGAATTAAAGCTTTACCGATCCCATAATGACGATGTTCTGGCTCCACAAAAATCAAAAAAATATGAGCATAATAATTGCCACTTCTTTGATCGACTGCGTTTCCCATCCACAGACAAGCAACTGTTGACCATTGAATTTCTCTAGCTGTTTCGACCAACCATAGAGGGGTTCGATCACCAAAATATTGATTGACGGTAGTTCTTAGATGGCAGAAATCTCGTTGAGCGGGATATAACTCCTGATAAGTTAACTCCATATACTTTACCAGGAAATCGCGATCGCTTTTTGTTCCTTTTTTTAATCGATAACCAGTTGGTAAACTATCATCCATCGGGTTTCCCTAACTTACCGTGTTCAAACGATTAACGATTAACCGGGGTATTTACTGTACTCCATCTAATTAAGAACCGCTGTATCCTATTGTTTGAGTTAGCTGGAGCATCATGGTTAAATCTTCTATAGCTAGTGGGGCAGGAGCAGCCATATCTGAAGGCAAAAATATCCTCGCACTCACTGCTACCAAAGCCAGCAAAAAAATCGAGACGACTATTAAAGGAATTATATACTGGCGAAAAAAGTTCATGAGCGACGATATTTTAAAATTAATTTAGAAAGTTTTTTGCTTAGGGAATAATTTAAAGATACAGACAGATTATAATCTTATCGTAAACTTCAACTTTTTTTAAAGTATTAGAAAATAAGAAATTTAGTACGAATTAAAGTTAATTCAATCCCTGGTCGATCTTCGCTACAATTTAGAAATCTTGTTTCAAGATATGTTATGTCAGATTCAGACTTCACTATTCCCATTTCTCAATCCGAAGATTCTTACAATGAATCCAGTGCTGAGTACGGCTATCAAGCTCTCAATTCAGGAGATATCCTTCATCAAAGATATCGCATCATCAGGGAATTAGGAAGTGGAGGATTTGCTACAACTTATCTGGCTGTAGATCACCAATCAGAGACGCCAACTAAATGCGCTATTAAGCAATTACAGCCAAAATTCAACAGTCCCTCAATTTGGGAAAGTGCCAAAGAACGCTTAGCCACCGAAGCAATGGTACTACAGTGGCTAGGAAACCATCAGCAGATTCCCGAACTTTTAGCCCATTTTGAAGAAAATAAGCAATTTTATCTAGTTTTAGAATTTATTGAGGGAGAAGAGTTTGAGCAAGAAGTTCATCGACAGGTATTAAATGAAACTCAAATAATTGATTTTCTCTTTGACGTTTTAGAGATCTTAGAATTTGTGCATCAGCAGGGTGTGATTCATCGCGATATCAAGCCATCTAATCTAATCCGACGCAAGCAAGATGGCAAAATGACTTTAATTGACTTTGGTGCAGTTAAAGAAATTGGCACCCTGGCTTTTGATTCTAGTAAACAAAAGGTTCAAACCCAGGTTATCGGTACTCCAGGGTATATGTCTCCAGAACAAAATAATGGCAAACCAGTCTATAGTAGCGATATTTACGCTTTGGGCAAAACGGTAATTTTTGGCATGACCAATAAGTCGCCTATAGAGTGGGAAGAAAATGAATCTGGTGAAATTATCCCTTGGAATGAAAGACTGGCAGTGAGTGAAGCTTTTCTGGCTGTTATTAATCGAATGACCGCTTTAACAACAGCCGAGCGTTATACTAGTGCAACCAAAGTCTTGAACGATCTCAGACCTTTACAGATGATTGGCAAGACTATAGGGGAAAACTATCAAATAGTTAAATATTTGGGCGGAGAACCAGCAATTCAGTCTTATATTGCTGAGAGTTTAGAGTTGGGAAATCACGCTAATTATTATCTCGAAATATTAAAACCTCAGCAGAAAGAAGCGTTATCCCTATCTAGAACAACCGAACAGATCATAGCAGAGTTGGCTAAGTTGGCGGCGATCGAAAATGAGGATAGAGTCTCAAGATTTGCCGAATATTTTATTGATGAAGAAAATTTATATTTAATTCAAGAATATATAGAAGGAGATAATTTAGCACAAATAATTAAAAACCAGTTTGTTCTTTCAGAAGTAGAAGTTATGGATTTAATAGCCGATACAGCTACAGCTTTAATTCCGATTCATAAACAGCAAATTATTCATGGAAACATTAAGCCATCTAGTTTAATTAAGCGTAGTTATGATCAGAAAATTGCTCTAGTTGATTTTGGCGCAATCTCTGAAGCAATTAACTTGATTCCTGATAGTAAAACTGGCTATATTCCTCCAGAGCAAATTGCGGGAAGGCTAATTTTTGCTAGCGATATTTATGCCTTGGGAATGACAGCTATTCATGTCTTAACAGGCATTTCGCCACAAAACTTAGAAAAGAACCCCCGCACAGGAGAAATATTATGGCATCGCAAAGCGAGAATTAGTCCAGACTTTGCCAAAATCTTAGATAAGATGATTCGGTTAGACAAGCGCAAACGCTATCAGTCAATGGCGCAAGTCGTCAAAGATTTGAAAAAGATTCAACACAAGTCTAAGCTTAGAGGTTGGTATAAATATTTTATAATTGCACCAATATTGTTGGCGTTTGTTTATATAGCGCTAGCACAATGGGCGCAACGAGTTGCAATTTTAGAATTTTATAAAGCCGATCTTAAGTTAGAAGCGAAACAGTACCAAGAGGCAATTGACTACTACGATCATGGATTGAAAAGAATACCCAAGACCAGGGGACAAGTCCGAAATTTTGAGCAAGTATGGCTGAAAAAAGGCAGAGCTTTAAACGAATTAAAACGCTATGATGAAGCCCTGCAAACTTGCAGCCAGGCTCTTAAATATTACCAAAGCTATAAATTATGGAATTGTCAAGCTTTAGCTCTGTATAGTTTAAAAAGATATGAATCAGCAATAGCAGCTTACGATCAAGCAATTTCTCTTGATCCTCAATATTTATGGGCATGGAATAATCGTGGGGAAGCTTATAGTCAGCTAGGCAAAACGGATCTAGCGATCGCTGATTTCCAAAAAGCGATCGAACTTGATACTGCCAGAAGCTTTGTAGCTTGGAATAATCTTGCTAAACTACACTCCGAGCAAAAAGATTATCAAAGAGCAATTGAAGCTTACAATCAGGCATTAGCCGTAAAAAAAGATTATCTTCCTGCTTTGATTGGATTGGGCAACGCTCAGAAAAACTCAGCACGATACTCAGAAGCTATCGATTCTTATGATCGAGCTTTAAGAATTAATCCCAATTATTATGAAGCTTGGTACGGGAAAGGCTCCGTTGCAGAATACTTGAGAGACTATCAAATGGCAAAAGAAAGTTATCAAGAAGCCTTTGATTTAAAGCCAGATTGGGAAGCGGTTATTAAAGCCATACAAAGAGTGGATCTAAAATTGGGCAACTAGCAACTAGCAACTAGCTATTTCCTGTCCATCTCATAAACTTATTAAGAAGTTATGAGCTTAATTTTAAATTAATTTAAAAATGAAACAAATCCTTGCCAAAACTAAACCTTATTTACGTTGGTTTATCTTGGGAGGGACATTATTTTTTCTGGCTACAACGGTCAAGGATCGCTGGCAAGAAGTAGCAGCAGTTAAAGTTAATTCTCAAGGTTGGTTAATATTAGCGGCTGCATTAGCTGTAACTATCTGCGCCCATATTTGGTCTGGTTGGGTTTGGACATGGATTTTAACAGCCTTTAAACAGTCTTTAGGTGTCGGTGAAGGCATACGGGTTTATCTGGTGACCAACATTGCTAAATATTTACCAGGAAATATCTGGCATTTCTATGGCAGAATCGCCGCTGTTTCTCGAAAAGGTGGTTCTAAAGGTGCGGCGACTCTAAGTGTTTTGTTAGAACCACTATTAATGGCAGCAGCAGCATTATTGATTGGATTAATTAGTAACGGATTAGGCTGGTTAGAAACTAGTTTTGATTCTAAGATTGTTGTTGGGCAAATATTCAGTTTGATAGTTATTTTAGTTGGAATTCAGCCTCGCATCCTTAACCCTTTAATGCACCGCCTCAGCCTTAGTAAAGCTAAAAACGATGCCGCAGCAGCACAAGCAATTGAGCTGACAACCTATCCAATTATTCCTTTTTTGGGTGAAATTGGCTTCGTACTATTTCGAGGCATAGGATTTAGCTTTACTTTTATGGCGTTGCAGCCCCTCACCTGGCAACAAATTCCTCAGTTACTTAGTGCCTTTAGTTTTGCTTGGCTATTTGGTTTAGTTGTTCCTGGCGCGCCTGGAGGCTTGGGGATATTTGAAGTTACAGCCTATAGTCTTTTAGATCAGACTCAATTTCCCAAAGAGATTGTGATTGTCGCAGTGGGGTTTTATCGTTTAATTAGTATTTTAGCAGAAGCGATCGCCGCAGGGGGGGCTTATCTGGTTAAACCAGGCTCAATTTCTAAGATTTAGTGAGATTTAGTGATTTAATAATGAGTACCAGATTTACGATGGTGAATCGCAGTCACACCCTCTGACTGTAATAGTTTACCTTGCTGTGCGATCGCATATAATAACCAGTGATCCCCACATTCCAGGCGATTTGCGATCGTACATTCGACATAAGCTAAGGCATCTTTGAGAATGGGGCAGCCATTGATTGCATCTTCGGTATCAACTCCTGCAAAGCGTTCTTCGCCTGGGGCAAAGGGTTTGAGGAAGTGCTTCATTAATCCGATGTGTTTGCCTTCTGGTAAGACATTTAAAACAAAGCTATTACCTGTATATAGTAAAGATTCAATTGCTCGTTCTTTAGCAACTGCCACAGTTATTCCAGGGGGATTAAATGTCGCTTGAGATACCCAAGAAGCCAACATCGCCCCTGCTAATTCATCTTTTTTGGTAGTCACAATACAGAGTGAACCTACCAGCCTACCTAAAGCTTGTTCAGTGCGATCAACATCAGAGGTGCCGCTAACCTTTCTGGTTTTGCTACGGGCGCGCTTGGCTTTTTTCAAGGCTTGGGCGAAATCTGTTCCTGCTTCTTCACAGGTTTTAATTACGGCATCGGTAGGAGTAAACTTGACGCGAATTGGTTCAAAACCAAAAGTATAACCAGCATTACGGAATTTATTTTCTAATAAATCGATCGCTTCGCCACTCCAGCCATAAGAACCAAATACCCCGGCTAGTTGAGTTTTATCAGCATTACCTAAGACAATTCCCAAGGCGGTTTGGATTTGGGTGGGGGCGTGTCCGCCTAAAGTAGGCGAACCTATCATAAAGCCTGCGGCGTTTTGGACAACGGTTTTAATTTCTTCTGGCTTGGCAACTTCGGCGTTAATTGATTCTACGGCTACACCTGCTTTGGTAATTCCCCTAGCCAGTGCTTGGGCGACAGTGGCGGTATTGCCATAAGCTGAGGCATAAATTAGAGCTACACTAAACTCGCGATCGCTTTGTTGTTGCGCCCAAGCACGATAATCGGCAGTTAATTCGCTTAAACTATAGCGTACTAAAGAACCGTGTCCAGTTGCGTAGATTTTAGCGGGCTTATCAGCAAGTTTATCTAAGTTTGCTACTATCTGACGGGCGTGAGGAGCCATTAAACAGTCAAAATAGTAGCGTCGATCTTCAGTATCCACTGTCCAACCTTCATCAAAAACGCGATCGCCGCAGACATGAGAACCAAATAGCTTGTCTGTATAGAGAACTTCAGTTTGAGGATCATAGGTGCAGAGATGATCAGGATAGCGAGGATTAGGAGTAGGGATAAATTCTAAATTATGACCTTGACCTAAATCTAAAGTCTCTTCGTTTTTAATTACCTGGATGTTTAACTCGGTTTCTGAGAGAATCTTGCGTAGAGAGATTGCCCCAGGATTGGAACAGACAATCGTAATTTGTGGGGCAATTTCCAGGAGATTTTTGAGAGTGTTTGCCCGATTAGGATTAATATGTCCCAAGATTACATAATCTAGCTGTTGCGGGTTGATTCGCTCTTTTAAAGCATCCAGAAAGATCGTGGTAAAAGATTCTCCTGGAGGATCGAGCAAAGCCGTTCGATCACCTTCGATCAGGTAAGAATTGGCAGTCGTACCTTTTTGTAGGGCATATTCTATTTCAAACTTGAGCCGATCCCAAGTACGCGATCGCAATACACGAGTACCAGCAGCGACGGGAAATACCTGAACATCCTTAGCTTTATTTGAAGACGACATAGTATATATGGCAGTTTTATGGTTCTTATTGTTAGTTTACCAAGTCAGTGAGAAACGTCTGATGCCACTTTCGGATAAAATTAAATTATGAATAGCGATCGCCCGTTTTAAATCTCGTACTCATTAATAAAAGCGATCGCTATTTGACGGAATAAATATTTGGTGAGTTGCTCTAGAACCCATTTGAGATCTTTTTTTTGAAGGTTTTATATTTAGGACTTACGCAAAAGAAAAATTTGATTAGGTAAGAGCAAACAAGTTAATGTCAAATCATGGCAAATAGAATGTCCTGTTTGGATTACTGTCAATATCTCATGGCGACTCAGATTAA
>Ga0114940_10000194_pt1 | contig 35999 bp, 32 predicted proteins | sample ColdCreekSource_FD_87195 | JGI IMG/M metagenome (GOLD analysis project Ga0114940, IMG submission 87195) | Groundwater microbial communities from Cold Creek, Nevada to study Microbial Dark Matter (Phase II) - Cold Creek Source | ecosystem: Environmental > Aquatic > Deep subsurface > Groundwater ...
ATTGAGGATTCCTCAAAACTAAGTGTTGAGGAATTCACAGATACTAAGTGTTGTGAATTGTCTCAAAACAATACAAAGAATACTTCCATAGAAAACAAGTCCAGAGATCAATCCCACCCTACCGTCCCTGAGAGTGACTGGGATCAAGAAAACCTAGATAGCCAAGAAAGACAAGAGTTTAGTAAGGGCAGTCTTGAAGCGGGGTTCCCCCCGAAAAGAACTGCCCGTAATCGGTCACTACTTGAGATTAACGAAGTTTCTTTTGTTGCTCCGAAAGTGATTGAAAAAGAAATAAATTCCGAGCGCGTTGAAGAAACACGGGGCTTACAAGTTTTTGAGGAAACCTCAAAAAACAGCCCCTCCTCAACGCAACGTCCTGCTAAACAGAATCGGAAAGATCAAGCCCCTTGGAAAGATGAAAGTCAGCGCTCAGAGTTCTATCAGGCTTTAATTCGAGCTTTGCCTATAGTTGCCAATTCTTATTCCCCTCAAGGACTAGCTAAGACGATCATTGCCGGGTTGAAACGTGGCGAAGAACATACTTACTGGGATGACTTTGATGCAGGATTGCCCATCGGCACTTCGACTAAACCAGAGTGGGAAATCGAGCCTGGAGTACCCTACCCGATGTTTGTCGAATATCTAATCGAGAAAATCAAGCGAGGAGATAACACTCAAACCAACGAACAAGCCCGTAATGATGCTTTTAGGATACTTAACCAGCCGAAGCAAGCAATGTCCTTCTGGGGGGTATTTAAACGCAGTGTGGTGAATGTTTCCGAACAGATAGAACGCGATCGCACTCTGGGTGTAAGTAATCCGAACACGCCTGTATGGACGAAAGAACGAGTTGAGCCATCAATCATCGAAGCTGCTGCTGCGGGTGACAAGATTATGGCAGTCAACGGTACTGCTCAAGCTGCTATCATCGCTGCTAAAACTCCAAAACAGGAAAGTTTATCTGAATCAGCCATATCAGACCCCTGGATTGAAGAAGAAAAACCTCAACAATCTCTGCGACAAATGCTAGCTGATTTGAAAGTTCCAGGTTTTTGTAAGCACCAGTCGAAGCGGTCTGATTGAATTCCAGTGAGTTTGCCGATTGGAGTCAATTGAACTCCTGTAAATGTAATTAAAGCGATTAAGACTTTGCCCAACGAATAAAGTTTAGGACACTTAAGAATGACATTTACAGTTATGGTTCGCTCTAGAAGGTTTTGATTCAAAGAAGAGGTGTTATTTTCCACGATTTTGTCCTCAGCATTTTTAGTAAGTTAGCAATAGTGCGATCTCGCGACCTATTTTTGGTTAATTTTGGTCATCATTTTGTCGAATACAGTGCCATCATCAAAAAATTTCGCTTGAATTTTGTCCCAGCCGCCAAGATCTTTAACTGTGTAGAGTTTTTTAATTTCGGGATATTGACTCGCAAATTCTTTCTCAACTGTCGGATCGATAGGACGAAAACCAGCTTGAGCAAACTCTTTTTGTGCTTCTGGAGTAAAGAGATATTCGGCAAAAGCTTGGGCTACTTCTCTAGTACCGTGTTTATCGACATTGGCATCAACTAGAGTTACAGGGCTATCAATGGAAATGTTGTAGTCCGTAGGAACAATGTAAGGAGTAGATTCGCCTTTTTGCTTGGCTAGCAAAACTTCATTCTCGTAATTGATTAAGACATTACCCTGTCCCTGTTGATAAAATACATCGCTCGATTCGCGAGCATCTTTTGGCAATACAGGTACATTTTTAAAAACTTTTTCGGTAAAGGTTTCTGCCTGTTGTTCTGTGCCTCCCGCTTGTGATACGGAACCCCAAAGAGCTAGATAATTCCATCTCGCCCCTCCAGAGGTTTTGGGATTGGCAGTAATCGGCTCAACACCTTCGTTAGCTAAATCTGACCACTGAGAAACTTTAACTCCATCGTCTCGCTTAACTAAAGCAACTACCGATTTATGAGCTATAGACTCATTGGGTAATTCTTGTTCCCAACCCGGTTGAATTAAGCCTGCTTCTTCAATCTTCTTGGTGTCTAAAGCCAAAGCTAAAGCCACTACATCGGCTTCTAAGCCATCGATTACCGAACGAGTTTGAGAACCAGAACCGCCATAACTTTGTTCGATAATTACATCCTGTCCTGTTTTTGCTTTCCACTCCTCGGTAAACTGGGGAATTATTTTTTCGTAGGCACTTTGGGTAACGGCATAGGAAACCAGAGTTAGTTTGGCTGATGATTCATCGCTTTGGGCTGCATCATCAGCTTGACTCCGAGCAGAAGAACAACCTCCAATCGCGCTACTAGCTACCAATCCTGCGAACATCCAACCCATAAATTGCTTGTGTTTAATCATAGTGCTTTTTTAATTAATTTGATTATTAATCAAATATTAATTAAAAATGAATAGCAATACATTTCTAATTTAATTAAAAAGTTTATTCCCTTTGCAGTAGGTTGAGAATTGATAGCGATCGCCAGAAAAAAAACCCAATAAAAAAACCCAGTCACCATACAAGTAACTGGGTCGCGCATTAATTTACTTTACTACCTTGGTATTACCAAACAGAAAAACTAGGCGCTACGGACTCTCTAAACTTCGCTGTGAGAGCCTAAAGTAGCGTCCTTAGCTCCTTCAAGATTTAGTTTCACTACTTTGTTCTTTTCTGCTTCTGCTTTTGGCAAAGTTAAATTGAGGATACCGTCTTTGTAATCCGCGCTAACATTGGTGTTTTGAATCTGCGCAGGTAGAGGAATCACTCTCGTCAACTACCCGACACTGAGCGGAGTACCGCAGAGCGTGCGGGCTTGTATCTGAAGTCCACCGCAATTCCGAAAACCTAGATAGGATTTGGGCTTTGGTTTCATCCCTCGATACATTAGGGGATGCTGACAAGCTCCCCGTACTAGTCCAGTCTTGCCGAACTAGCAGCGTTCTCATGGCAATATTTCGCGCTCCAACCAAATCAGCGTGTAACTCATGAGCGCAACATTCACAGCGAAATAATAGTCCTTTATTGGGTCTATTCGCGTCTGAGGTATGTCCACACTTGGGACAACTCTTCGATGTGTAATGTGCAGGTACTTTAGTAGCTAGAGAGCCATTTAGATTAGCCTTGTAGTCGATATAGCCATGTAGTTCGGCGAACGACCATTTAGCCTTGTTTCTATTAGCTCTGCGCTGTTTCTTACTAGCCTTTTTGCCAGATCTAGACTTAGTTCTATCCCGTATTCCAGTTAGATTTTCTAGTCCAATTAGGCTACTAGGTTTAGCAATTTCTTTGCTGATTTGGTGGTTAACGTCAGCGATAAACCGTCTTTCTCTTCCCGACAAAGCGATTAGTCTCCGCGAAGCCGAACGAGTGTCTTTACGCTGAAGAGTCTGTCTAGCTTTGTGATATCGATTAGCTTTGTGTCTAGCCTCCGATCCTGAATAGAATTTAGACTTGTTCCTCAAGTCTGTTTCTACAGCAAGGTAACGCATACCCACATCAACACCAGAGACTCTGGTTGTTTTTGTTGGGTCAATTTCAGGCGTTTCTACTTCAACACTGACCATTAAATAGTAGGTCTTAGAAGAACGCTGATAGACAATTTTAGCGGCTCCAATCTTGGCACCATTAGCAATCAAATCTAGATGCTTATTATAGCCATCATAGGTCACTACTATTCTCCCGGAGAGCGTGATAATACTCACTTGCCGTTTAGTCTTAAAAGAGTAGTCTCGCTGATAGTTCAGGGTACAAGTTCGAGAAATATATTTAGGGGCTTTATAAAATAACGAAATTCCGAGCGAGTTCCACCGTTTTCTTCTGTTTTGGTTTCCAATTTGCGATCGCCACTAAGGGAAACGCGGTCTACCATAACTTGAATATCTAAATCTTTAGCTTCCATGCCTGGGACTTCGAGTCTGAGATGAATTGCATCTTCAGTTTCAGTAAGTTCGGCAGCGGGGATTTTAGATAAAGTGCCAAAATCAGCAAGGTTATCAGCGTTTAAAGCATCATCAAAAAGACGATTTAATTGACGCTGTAAAGAGTTCATTTCTTGCCAAGGATTGTAACGTACTAAAGCCATAAAATGTGTCTCCGTTGATTGATAATTGTTTGATTAATTGGTTTAAACTTTTACTTTGTTTAGTTCTTTAATTCTTATATTAATTAGTCTAGAAAAAATCTGTAAGTAGTGTTTATATCCTATATTTGGTTGTGTTTTCTGCCCGAACAATTCAGTGATCATCTTGTATGGTAAACTAGACTTATAATGGTTCGGTTCAACTTATTTGACCTCAATTAAACCCCTAAAATGTAAATATTCAATCAATATTAATGGAGCAATTCTTATTGTTTATTACCGTAATAGCTGACGTTGCCAGGGCGCGATCGCTTTTCAGCAAGATTATTAACTAGGAGTATTGATAAGATGTTCGGTTTATTAAAGCGAGGATGTTTGATCGCTGCGAGCGTGGCCATAGTTGCACTCTTATTTCATCAATTTTGGATGATTCCATCTTTTTCCACTGCGCCATCCCCGCCCGAATTAACCAAAATAAAAGTCAATGGCAAAACAGAAAATATTCTATTCATTACTCGTTCTGGCGATACTGTTTTAGTCAGATGCTATCCAGGATTAGCACCAACTCTAACAGTCGCTCAAAAGCAGCCAAATGTCTCAACTACTGGCTATCTTAAATGTCAGCCAGAAAGGTAGACCTGTGCGCAAAAATAAATTTATAGTCATTCCAAATAAAAAACATATGATCGTGTAGGGGCGAACCAACCTTCGCCCCTACTTTTTACAGCCAGAGTTTTAGAAACTTACGCAAGAAATCACTAATTAACGTCGAGCTAAAAACCAACGTTGGAATAACTTTTCTAATTCAATCCAAACAAACATCAACATACTGAAACCAAAACAAATTGCTAATTCAGTGGGGCTTAAAAAATGAGTACCAAAGAATTTCTGTAATGGTTCAACGTAAATTAAGAGTAGTTGTAAGCCGGTAGTTAAAGCAACTGCTCCTAACACATAGGGATTAGAAAAGGGATTCATCTCGATAGTTAGTTGGGTATCAGAGCGAACTGCCATAGCGTGACCCATTTGTGCCAAACACAAGGTGGTAAATACCATTGTTTTCCAGCGTTCGGGATCGCCGTCGATCTTAGTGTAGTTATAAGCCCAAACCATTAGCCCAATGGCCAAAATGGCAAAAATAACTCCAATCCGCACCATATATAGTCCCAAACCACGAGAAAAAATACTCTCTCTAGGGCTATAAGGGGGACGCTGCATTACGTTAGGTTCGGCTGGTTCTATTGCCAAGGCTAAGGCAGGTAAACCATCGGTAACCAAATTCATCCAAAGAATTTGCAAAGGAGCTAGGGGAACGCCACCCAAACCCAGTAAAGGGGCGGCAGCAATGGTTAAAACCTCCCCGATGTTGCTACCAAGGATGTATTTAATAAAGCGACGGATATTGTCGTAAACTACTCTACCTTCTTCGGTAGCGGCAACGATAGTGGCAAAGTTATCATCCACTAAAATCATATCGCTGGCTTCTTTACTTACATCTGTTCCCGTGATTCCCATGGCAATACCGATATCTGCTTGTTTGAGGGCTGGTGCGTCATTAACCCCGTCTCCAGTCATGGCAACAAATTCACCTCGTTTTTGCAATGCCTTAACGATTCGTAGCTTGTGTTCGGGAGAAACACGAGCGTAGACACCTACCTCGCTGACGATAGCTTCTAGGTCTTCTGAGGACATTACTTCTAACTCTTGTCCTGTAAGAGTTCGATCATCAGGAGTGGCAATATTTAGCTTACAAGCGATCGCCATAGCTGTCAAGGGATGATCTCCAGTAATCATAATCGGACGAATTCCTGCTTCCCGACAGCGTTGCACTGCATCTTTGACTTCAATGCGAGGAGCATCGAGCATTCCTGCTAAACCTAACCAAACTAGCCCTTGTTCATTTTCGGCTTCTGTTCCAGCTTCAGGAATTTCTGTCAGGGGCTTATAGGCAAAACCCAAAACTCGCAAACCTTGACTGGCCATGCGATTATTTTCAGCAAGGATTTGTTGGCGTTGTTCGGTGTTAATTGGAATCGAAGCATCGTTAATTTTAATGCGATCACAACAGCCAAAAACTAGTTCTGGTGAACCTTTGGTAAACATTACATAGGGCGTTTCACCATCGGCATTGGTGACAATCACCGACATCCGTTTTCGTTCGGAGGAAAAAGGAAACTCTGCCAGTCGTGGCATTTTGGCTTCTAGTTCTGCTTTAAAAATGCCTGCTTTACCAGCTAAAACTAATAATGCTCCTTCGGTTGGATCACCGAGGATCGACCATTGTGTTTGCTTGTTTTCTCTTTCATGTTTGAGAAGAGCATCGTTACAAAGTACCCCAGCCAAAAATAACTGTTGTATTTCTGATTCTGTCTCAATAGGATTATTATCGTGATCATAAAATGTCCCTTCTGGCTCGTAGCCTTCTCCTGTAACATTAAAGTGATGAGAAGCTGTATGAACTTTTTGGACTACCATTTTGTTTTGGGTCAGAGTTCCTGTTTTATCAGAACAGATTGTCGTGACTGAACCCAGTGTTTCTACCGCAGGTAATTTGCGAATCAAGGCTTGACGACGGATCATCTTTTGCGTACCGATAGCCAGAGTCACGGTAACTACGGCGGGTAGTCCTTCGGGTACAACAGCTACCGCCATACTTAGAGATACTTCTAATAGCTCCTCAAAAAATTGCCAGCCGCTTTGCAATACTCCACCAAGAACTACTACAGCCACTAAAGCCAACGAACTGCTAACCAAAACATTACCCAGTTGAGTCATCCGTTGTTGGAGTGGGGTAGGTTCGCTTTCTACTCCTTGGAGCATGGTAGCAATGTGTCCAATTTCGGTTTCCATGCCCGTTTTGGTAACTATGACTTTGGCTCGTCCTTGAACTACTTCCGTGCCTTGAAAAACGAGATTCAGGCGATCTCCCAAAGAGGTATCGGCAGCAAAAACAGCATCAGCTTTCTTATTCACAGCTTCAGCTTCCCCAGTTAAAGTAGACTCTTTGATCTGAAGATTTTGCGCCGTTAACAAACGCCCATCCGCAGCAATTTGGACTCCTGCTTCTAACAGCATCAAGTCTCCTGGCACTAATTCCTTGGCTGAAATTTCTTGAGTATTGCCGTCGCGGATCACTCTAACATTAGGAGACGAAAGACGTTTTAGGGCGGCTAAGGCTTTTTCTGCCCGACTTTCTTGTAAATATCCCAGAAGACCATTCAAAATAACAATGGCAAAAATCGCTATTGCATCTTTAGGAAACGTGGACTGTCGTAAATCTAAAACTGCCGATACTACGGCTACGAGAATTAGCATTACCAACATAATGTTAGTAAACTGTTCCCACAAAATAGTGAAAGTACTACGTCCCCCTTTTTCTTCCAGCTCATTTGCGCCAAAGTATTGCTGGCGATCATCAATTTGTTGGTTACTTAATCCTTGATCGGGATTGCTTTGCAGCAATTCTGCTGTTTTTTCAGGGTTAAAAACGTGCCACGCTTCAGTAGTTTGAGGCATGGTCGAAGAGGCATTAGAGGTGGTAGGAAAATTCATGAGTTATAGAGTGAACTTAGTTATTTTAAGAAGCTAGGTAATATATAGGGTGATTGCCACAAGCCATAGCCAATAAATCCAAAAAATAGAGTATTGATCAGAGTTAATCCGTAGCCAACAAACATCAGCACACCATCTCCTTCCAAGGTCGATACTGTTAAGAGTAAGATTCCCGCAGCAGGCAGGGGATTGGTAAAAGGAATCGGTAACATCAGCAATATCGATAACCAAGCAATACAGAATCCGTTAGTTCTCCAAGTATAGGAGTTGTTTGCTATCCTGCGCCAGCGAGGACGCGCGATTTTTTCTAAACAAATCGTAACTTTTTCGACATTTTTGAGTAATTGTCGGCTTAGGTTACGGGGAAATTGAAATTCGGCTATTTTTTGCGGCAGCCAGGGCAGTCGCCTACCCATTGCCATTTGGATTGCCAAACAAAAACAACCGACTCCCATTACACCAGATAATCCAGGCGGCATAGGGAACAGAAACGGCAATACCAATAGTCCAATAATTAAACTAAATCCTCGTTCGGAAGTTTCTCTCAAAATTTCCGCAATTCTCAAAGGTTGATCGGCTAATTTTGCCAGTAAAATTTTAATATCTTGAGAAAATTTAAGAGACATCGATCTTAAGCGTTAAATACCAAATGTGATTGTTTATTGTCAGTTAAATTAAAGTCCATAAAGCCAAATGATTATTAGTGGTGTAACTATTGCTATCAGTATAAATTTCTCAAGACTTTAATGACTTTCCTACAAGTAATCTCCCTATTTAAAATAAACGCTTTCATTACTATCATTGTGCGCAAAATTGCTCATCCTATCCTCCAAAAATATTACGGATATCATGATTAAGTATTGCTATCATGATACCCGTAATATAAAGTTGACTATTTTTAATGAATGATGAGTTAATTAATTTTTAATTCATCATTATTTTAGGATTTACCCAAGGCTTTTTTGAGCTTTTTCTTTTGCTCGGATGCCCAAAGCAGTGGTGTGCCAGCCTTGGCAAATAATGGCATTGGCACAGGAGTCCAATAGTAAATCGACAGGAGTTGACGACTACGATCCCCTGGACAAGATAAGCGATTTGGTACGCCGTGAAAAGTTTTGGCAGTGGTAGGAAAAATTATAGTTCGATTAAAGTAAGGAGCATAGCTAACTTGATCATCAGAATTTTTGTCATCTTGCAGTGCCAGTTCACCGCCCCAACTAGCATCCCAGTCACGATTTAGGTAAACTAGGAGATTGATTTGGCGCATTAGAGGTAATGAAAAGTGTCTGGTGTAATCGGCGTGCATACCGAGCCAACCACCGGGAAACATTTCGTGCAAACCTGCTCCGTGGAATAGGGGATCTCCTACTAAATTATCCATGCCCACAATTGGTTGAATAGCACCAATAAACTCACTAGAACTGAGCCACAAGCACATGAGTTGACTAAACATGGATAAACCATTGATACCCCGTGAGGTACTTTTTAATTCGTTAGTAGTATCCCAGGTAATCCAATCTCGGTTTTGAGAATTGGGAAACTCAGCTACTAGGCGATCTAGTAGTTCAGGTTCAAATAGATCATCGATAACCAAATGAGGATAGGGTTTACCTTGATTATATTCCTGTTTAAACGATTCTGAATTTTCACGTAAGCGATCGCTCGCCTTACTAAACAAGTCTAAATCTAAAGTATTAGTACTTATATTATTTTGCACTAAATCAGTCTTCATAAAATTCTACCTATTGAAAGATGTGTGATTGTTAAACATAAATTATTTAGATTCCCACAAAAGTAACAGAAAGATTTGACATGGTTATTACAATTGCATGACAATTTTGACAAACTACTTGCAAAGGTTGTTTATTTGTGCTTGTCAAGCTCAAAATTGAATTCAGCTATGGGCAAGAAAAATTTAAAAGTACTACCCACTCCTAACTGACTCTCAACAAACATTTCTCCCCCATGTAGTTCCACTAAACGATGACAGATTGCTAGACCAATACCAGTACCACTATATCGTCGAGAACGAGACTTTTGCGATCGCCAGAAGCGTTTGAAAACATGGGGTAATTCTTCGGGCGGAATACCCGATCCCGTATCGATTAATGCTACCCATACTTTATCTTGGTCATGCCAAGCCTGAAGTTTAATCAAACCTTCGGGAGTATGACGGATGGCGTTGCTTAATAAATTGACTAATACCTGTTCAATGCGATCGCTGTCAACTATAATTAGAGGTAAGTTTTCAGGACAATCTAAACATAATACTCGCTTGGAATCAAGTAGCTGATCGGCAAATTTTTCGATTAAAGGTTGAAAAATCGAACGTAAGTTATGCGGTTGGAGATTTAAAGATAAGTTTCCCGTCTCAGCTTGGGAAAGTTCTTGTAAGTCATTAACTAATCTCTCCAGGCGTTTGGTTTCTAGAATTAAGCGAAAATAGATTTTAGGTGTAGCAACAATAATTCCATCAGCAATTTCTTCTAAACGTCCGCGAATAATCGTCAGTGGGGTTCGCAATTCGTGAGTTAAATCGTCGATAATTTCCCGTCTCTGCAATTCAACAGATTCTAAACTAGCAGCCATGCGATTAAAACTAATAGCAAAGCGATGAAATTCAGGAATTGCCAAATTGGGCATTCGTTCATCAAATTGACCATTAGTGAATTGATCAACAATCCCTTCTAGCTGATTCAATGGTTGCACGATCCGTTTAGCTAGCCAGAAGCTCAAAATCGAAGCTGCTAAGATACCGCTCAGAAATGACCAAAAAGTTCCCCGATTCCAAGCCATCTCGAATACTTCTAATAGTTGAGAATTCGCGCTACGGATGCTCAAGCCCAATCCTGCAAGTTCTCTGACGTGAATCTGAAAAAACCGGGGCGAAAAAAATTTGCCCACGATTGAAGATGTAGTTACGCCGACAATCGTAACTAAGATATGCGAAAAAAAAAGTCGCGTTTGCAGATTAAGCTTGGTCATTTCTCCTTCAAAGCTAAATTTAGCCATCTTCAAATTTATAACCAACTCCAACTACAGTTAGAATAAAAATTGGCTTACTAGGATTAGGTTCGATTTTTTTGCGCAGTCTGGCAATGTGAGTATCGATGACTCTTTCTTCGCCAAAAAAGTCATCCCCCCACAATTTTTCAATTAGTTGCCCCCTTTGCCAAACTCGCCCTGGATGTTTAATAAAAATAGTCAGTAGCTTAAATTCGGAAGTAGATAAGCCTAAATGGATGGATGATTCTGCATCAAGTTGACGACGAGCATCGCGCTGTTCAAGGTCTATAGCAAAAGATTTCGTTCGTAATACCTTAGAGCGATCGCTTTCTCGCAGACGGCGACGCAACAAAGCACGGACTCTGGCAACCAATTCTCTTGGACTAAAGGGTTTGATATAGTAATCGTCTGCCCCTGTAGATAAACCAATAATGCGATCTATTTCATCTCCTCTGGAGGTCAGCATCAGGATATAAGGATCGCTGGTTGTTTTTTGCTGACGAATTTGGGTGCATACTTCCAAACCATCAATCCCTGGAAGCCTTATGTCAAGAATAACTAGGTCTGGTTGCTGTTGGGCAAAAACTTTTAAAGCAGAATGACCATCGTAACAAGTACGACAAGAAAATCCTTCTGCTTCTAGAGACTCTTGGATAATTTCAGCTATTTCTTGCTCATCTTCTACTATTAGAATTTGCATAAAAATCAAACACTATTTAAATTCGTGGGGAATTCCTAATTCAATTAAAAACATAAAAATAAAGGACTAGATGCAAGAAACATCCTAGTCCGAACTTAATCTATTAGAAAATTGTTATCTCGGCAGATAAAATATTAACTGTTAGGGACAGTATTAACTGCTGTTGCACCTTCTACGCCTTGAGCAACTTGCTCGGCTTTAGCTAAAACGCTTTCAGCATCTGGATTGTATTTAAGAACAACTGTGCTGCCTGTCTGAGCAACCCATAGTCCAACGTTATCTGCAATACCAGCATCATCTAGTGCTTTAGCAACACGCTTGGCTAAACCACTTTCGTCAAACTGACCATCTAGACCAACTTTTTCTGCTGCAATCGAATTGCTTTTTGCTGCTGCTGCTACAGAAACCTTTCCTGCTGTTGCTGCTTTTTCTTCTTCTTTCTTGCCAAATAGTTTTCCTAGAAAACCCATAATATCTTCCTTTTCACTTATATAAAACGTGTAAAATGCTTTTGCACTACTGAAAAGTATATAAGTGCTATGTAAAGATTAAGTCAAGAAACTATATAGCAGTTCTCAATTGGATCAAGTTAAAGTAAACACCTTAGCTTTTTGTTAATAGTTACTCATTGCTCCCAAGTATTTTTGAAGATAAGGAGAAAATACTTCATAAATTAAAGTTAAAGGCTGGCGATCATGCCAAAATAGGTAGTGGCGACCCCAAAATGGTGCTTTTTGCTCAAATTCAGACTCTAAGGTTTGAGAATGACCGCAGTAAACGCCGCGAACATCTCGATAAAGTTCTGTGTGAAAAGTAGAAAGACTTTTCCAAACTGGTAAAGAACGATTTTGCAAATAATCATCTACGTTGGCAGCATTCCACCAAGAGGCGGCATAAGCTAGTCTTTGACCCGATGCAGTTCTCAACCATACTTGTCGTCGCAATCTTGGTTCGGATATAGCTTCAATTTCAGTGGGTGCGCCGTCATCTTCTCTACCAATAAGAGACATATCAATCACGTCAATTTCGGTTTTCTCTCCCGTAAGTAGCTGAAGATAGTGCGTGGGAGAACCATCTCCCAATAACAGCATCTGCCAAGTTGGTGCTAGCTGATTATGAGGTAGTCCTTGCTCGATAACATCTTTTCCTCCTTGCCAAGTTGGTTTAAGGGAATGCCAACTACTAGAAACACTCTTAAAATCGTATGGTGAGATTGCAGTCACGTTTGTTTACAAAACTTTATTTTTCTTATTAAGGATCGTAACGCTCTTTGGAGATTTTTTCTCGTTTAAAAGATCATTTAATGCATATTAATCTACGTTCAGCTCTCGTCTTGGTTTTGATTATCTTCTATCTGAGGATTATCCATTTCTTCTTTAAAGCCTCTAATCGTCTTGCCTAGCGCACTACCAATCTCAGGTATTTTCTTGGGACCAAAAACCAAGATCGCCACGAGACCAATTACTGCTATTTCGGGTATGCCTAAACCAAACATGATTAAATCTCCTACACTAAAATCTATTACGATTAATAGTTAAATATATATATTAAAGTCAGTCTCAGTATACCGTTAAATTTATGGACATCTGTGGCTCTTGCCACTAACCTGCCTAGATTAAGCGTTTTTAAAATCGTAATGTTAGAAACTTCACAGCCTTCACTACGCCAAGAACAACATCCCCTAATTCATCGACTAGCTGAACGTATCCTAAACTATTGGCAGAAATATTTAGAGTTGTCAGCCTATTCTCTACCCGAAGGATTGGGTTACGTGGAGGGAAAGCTAGAAGGGGAAAGATTGCGGATCGAAAATCGCTGCTATCAAACTCCTCAATTTCGCAAGATGCACCTAGAATTAGCGAAAGTAGGCAATAACTTGGATATTTTGCACTGCGTGATGTTTCCGCGCCCTGAATATGCCCTACCGATGTTTGGGTGTGATATTGTAGCTGGTAGGGGGCAAATTAGTGCTGCGATCGCAGATTTATCTCCCACTAGCCCAGACAAGACCTTATCTTCAGGCTATAGGCAAGAGCTTTCAACTATACCTATTACTAATTTTGCCGAGCCTCGCGAGTTACCACCTTGGGCAGATATTTTTTCTGAGTTTTGTTTATTTGTTCGCCCCCAGTCTGCCGAAGAAGAACAAAATTTTCTAGAACGCGCTTCTAGTTATCTCCGCATCCATTGTCAACAAGCAGTGCAAGCAAAGCCCATATCTCTCCAGCAGCAAGAGTTATATTTGGCGGGGCAAAATTATTACTGTAGTAAACAACAACAAAACGACAAAACTCGTCGTGTCTTAGAAAAAGCCTTTGGTGTGGAATGGGCAGAAAATTATATGACTTCGGTTTTATTTGATGTACCTGAATCAGTAAACAAGCTCTAAGCTTTTAGCTTTTAGCTCTTAGCTTTTTAAATGAGATGGATAACTTCTCGAGCTAAGAGTTTTTTTTATGCTGCCAAAAAACATACGCTAGCGTATTGACGTTTACAGATTAAGTTTATTAAACTATAAACATACGTTACCGTATGGGAAAAAATATTAATTAATTGACTTTACAAAGAGAAGACTGGATATATGCAGGTAGATCACTGATGGCAACCAAAGGAGTTGAAGCCGTAAAGGTAGAAATTCTGGCTCGTCAATTGGAGGTGAGCAAAGGCAGTTTTTACTGGCACTTTAAAAACCGAAGAGAGTTGCTAGAAGAAATTTTGCAAGACTGGGAAAATGAAACCTTGTCGTTAATTCAACAGTCGCAAACAGCAGCTAGCCCTAAAGAGCGACTAATAAAGTTATTCGCTTTAGTAGAAGAGGTCTGTAAACCTCCAGATCCAGAAGCAGCTATTTTTTTATGGGCGAATGAAGATGCGGCAGTACAAGAGCGAGTCAGGATTTTGGAAACGAAACGAGTTGGTTACTTAACAGAATTGCTACAGGATTATGGCTTTTGTGAGACAGAAGCCAGCCATAAAGCGGAAGTTGCTTACTTCGCACTGATGGGTTTTAGCGATCGCCTGGAACGAGATCAAGGATTTGATTTGAGCATGAAGGAATTCAGCGATTTTTTACTATCTTTGCTGTTATCTCCGATTAATTATCAGGAAATACCTCAAAAACCTTAAAAACATGGGCGAATCAAGAATTATGGACAAACTTCAAAAATTTCCACCAGGTAAAAAACTAATAATCCCGTTATCGTTGCTGGGATTATTCGTCGTTGGAGGTACAGCTATTTATGCGGTCAATCAAAGTGCATCAAAGCCAGAGACTACCGAAACAGTTGCTCAGAGACCGATCAAGGCGGTTACAGCTTTGGGTAGAATTGAACCTCAAGGAGAGGTGATCAAACTATCGCCGCCACCAGACTTAGGTGGTGCCAAGATAGCTCAGTTACTAGTAGAAGAAGGAGATCGCGTTACTCAAGGTCAAACTATTGCTATTTTAGATAATAAAGAGCGCAATGCCACCGCTGTAGAGTTAGCCCGACAAGATGTCAGAGTAGCCGAAGCAGATTTAGCGATAGTTAAAGCTGGGGCGAAAACAGGCGAAATAAACGCTCAAGCAGCTAGTGTAAAGCGAGTGCAAGCTGAATTATCGGGTCAAATAGCCGCTAATGAGGCTGAAGTAGCCCAATTACAGGCTCAATTACGGACTGAAACTGGAGAGAGACAAGCTGCAAGCGATCGCCTGCAAGCTGAATTACGTAATGCCGAAAGCGAGTTTAAACGCTATGAAAGATTAGCTAAACAAGGAGTCATTTCTGAGTCTGAATTAGATTCCCGTCGCCTGACGGTAGATACTGCCGGGCTAGCTTTAACTGAAGCCAAATCTAGCTATAATCGCACGGTTGACACCTTACGGGAACAAGTCAAACAAGCCCAGGCTGTAGCCAGACAAAATAAAGATACTCTGCAAGAACAAATTATTGAAGCTGAATCTACTTTAGATAGTGTTGCTGAAGTTAGGGATGTGGATGTTTTGAAGGCTCAGGCTGAAGTAGAGCGAGCGAGCGCAGCTTTAAAACAAGCCGAAGCCGATTTTGAATTAACTTCCGTTGAATCGCCGATAAATGGTCAAATAGTCAAAATTAATGCTTACCCAGGGGAGTTAGTTAATCAGGATGACGGGGTAGTTGAATTAGGACAAACTGAGCGCATGATTATCGTTGCTGAAGTGTATGAAAGCGATATCAGTAAAGTAAAAGTGGGTCAAACAGCAACTATTCGTAGTGAAACGGGGGCATTTGCCGATGAAGTTACCGGAAAAGTTAGCCAAATTGGATTACAAATTGGCAAGAGAGATGTTCTTGATACCGATCCTGCGGCTGACGTGGATAGTCGAGTGGTAGAAGTAAAAATTCGCCTTGACCCAGAAGGAAGCGATCGCGTTTCCCCTCTGACTAACTCCAAAGTGATCGTCAAAATAAATCTATAAGTCTTAACTTGTAAGTTTTAAATACGTAATTTAACACATTAATAATTCATAAATGAAAACTCCTCTTTCTTGGTTACAACTGAGTCACGAAAAAGTCCGTTTACTAATTGCCCTAGCTGGTATTGGTTTTGCCGATATGTTGATGTTTGTGCAGTTAGGATTTCAGAATGCCTTATTTGATAGCAGCGTTAAGTTCCATAAAGCTGTAGACGGCGATGTTTTTTTAATGAGTCCTCAATCTGATGCTTTAGGTTTTACGAAAACCTTTTCTGATCGACGTTTATATGAATCTTTAGCTATTGATGAAGTTGAATCAGTAGTTCCTGTATATCTCAATTTTGGCTCATGGAAAAACCCCGTTAATCGTAAGACTCGCACCATGTTGGCAATTGGTTTTAATCCTGCTAATAATATTTTAAATTTACCAGGAGTAGCAGAGAATCTTGATCAAGTTAAGTTAGCTGATTTCGTTTTATTTGATGATAAATCCCGCATTGAATTTGGGCCAATTCCTGAACTATTAAAGCAAAAACCAATAGTTAATACAGAGTTGGATTCTCGCGATGTTAAGGTGAGTGGTTTATTTTCTCTGGGGGCATCTTTTGCCGCCGATGGTAATATTATTACTAGCGATACTAACTTTTTACGACTGTTTCCAGAACGCAAAAGAGGATTAATTGATATTGGTGTAATCAATTTAAAACCTGGAGCAAATTTAGAAGTAGCTTTAGCAGAAATTAGAAGAAAATTACCTCAAGATGTTGATATTTTTTCTAAAGAAGAATTTATTCAGCAAGAAATTTCTTATTGGCAAGATAGTACATCTATCGGCTTTATTTTCACTCTAGGTACGGCAATCGGCTTTGTAGTTGGAACGGTAATTGTTTATCAAATTCTGTATACTGATGTTGCCAATCATTTATCAGAATATGCCACTCTTAAAGCAATGGGCTATAAAGACAGCTATTTTATAATCTTAGTTTTTCAAGAAGCAGTAATCTTAGCTGTATTAGGTTTTATTCCTGGCGTTGTCGTTGCTACAGGCTTATATTCTTTAGCCGCAGGTGCTACTGCTTTGCCTTTATTTATGACTACGAATAGAGCGATCGCGGTTTTAATTCTGACGATTATTATGTGCTGTATTTCAGGCAGTATTGCCGTCCGAAAATTAAGTGCAGCCGATCCAGCAGATATTTTTTAGAAACTGGGAATTAAAAATAGGAAAAAAGATTAATAATGAACAATCAACAATCAACAATTGATCAAGTTGTTAATATTCAAAATCTTAGTCATTTCTTTGGCGAAGGTAAATTAAAAAAACAGATTTTATTTGATATTGATTTAACTCTTTATTCGGGAGAAGTAATCATTTTAAAAGGGCCATCTGGTTCGGGTAAAACTACCCTCTTAACTCTGATGGGGGGACTTCGTTCTGCACAGTCAGGAAATCTCCAAGTTTTTGGCGAAGATTTAATAGGAGCAAGTAAAAAAAAGCTGGTTCAAACTAGAAGAAATATTGGCTATATTTTTCAAGCACATAATTTGTTAGCATCTCTAACCGCTAGACAAAATGTGCAGATGTCTTTGGAGTTACATAGCGAAATTAAAGCTTCAGACATTAAACAAAAAGCGATCGCACTGTTAGAATCAGTCGGATTAGGAGATCATATTGATTACTATCCTCAAAACCTCTCTGGCGGGCAAAAACAACGAGTTGCGATCGCTCGTGCCTTAGTTGCGCATCCTCAGATGGTTCTAGCCGATGAGCCTACAGCCGCTTTAGATAGTAAATCTGGTCGCAATATTGTGGAATTGATGCAGCAGTTGTCTAGACAACAAGGCTGTACTATTTTGATTGTTAGCCATGATAACCGTATTTTGGATGTTGCCGATCGCATTGTAGAGTTAGAAGATGGCAGAATTACAGTGAACGATGAACAATAAAACAATCAACAATGAACCATCAACAATTAAATATTTTAGCTTTAGACTTCGACGGCGTAATCTGCGATGGTTTAATTGAGTATTTCGCCACTACTAAAAAGACTTACCAACAAATATGGCATGACAATCAGATCAGTGATGATCTTGCGCTTAGTTTTTATAAACTACGTCCAGTAATTGAAACTGGATGGGAAATGCCGATTTTATTACGGGCATTAGTTTTAGGTATTGCAGAAGCGGAAATCTTGGCGGATTGGTCGGCTATAGCTGGCAAAATAATAGAATCGGAACAGTTAAATAAAAAAGAACTTGCTCAAAAGCTAGATGGAGTTAGAGATAGTTGGATTAACAGCGACTTAGATGCTTGGTTAAAGTTACACCGCTTTTATCCTGGTGTGATTGATCGCCTGCAACAAATAATTAATTCTGCTGTTGAATTATATATCGTCACTACGAAAGAAGGGCGTTTTGTTAAAAAACTGCTGCAAGAGCGAGGGATAGATTTGCCAGTCGAAAAGATCATTGGCAAAGAAAGTAAACGTCCTAAATATGAGACGTTGAGAATAATTAGAGACAAGACTAATACTGCGGGGACGAATTTGAATATTTACTTCGTTGAAGATCGTCTCCCAGCTTTACAGCAAGTGGCTCAACAATCAGATTTGCAGCTTGTTAAATTATTTCTGGCAGACTGGGGATACAACCTCGATCGCGATCGTAATCTAGCCAAGGAGAATAAACAGATAAAATTATTATCTTTAGAACAATTTAGACAAGATTTTACAGCCTGGTAAATCAATGGAAACTATCTTAGCACTGTGTTTAGGCGTTACTCTCAGTGCAGCTTCTGGGTTTCGCTTATTCATTCCTCCATTAGTGATGAGTTTGTCGGCTCTTTATGGAGACTTAGAGCTATCATCGGGGTTTGAATGGCTAGGAACATATCCCGCCGCGATCGCACTGGGAATAGCCACTATAGTTGAAATTTTAGCTTATTATGTACCCGTTGTAGATAATTTTCTTGACACGATTGAAATTCCGACCGCTGTTGCTGTAGGCACAGTCTTAACCGCAGCTAACTTAGGGGATATCGATCCAGTTTTGCAATGGGGCATTGCCGCGATCGCTGGAGGTAGTACAGCAGGAATCATCGAAACCTTTACTGCTATGACTAGAGCAGCTTCTACGAGCATGACTGGAGGAACGGGGAATTTTCTAGTTGCAACTATAGAAGCTCTAAGCGCTGGGGTGCTATCTATTTTGGCGTTAACTTTGCCTCTTTTTGCGGCGGCTTTAGTAATTGGTTTATTGATACTTGCGATCGTTAGGATACCCAAGTTGATCTCATCTTGGCAAAGAAAAAAGACCAACAGTAGATAAGTAGCGTCATGCCGAATTTTCTAGAACATTTAAGCCAACATTAGGACGAGCAGCAAGAAAACCAAAAATGATAAACTCGATTCGACAAAAATTGGTAGAGCAATAGGTTTCATCGTTTTTCTCCTTTTATTTGTTGAAGATCGTCTTCAAGCTTTGCAGCAAATAGTTTAACAAGAAGATTTGCAGTTTGTTAAGCTATTTTTGGCAGACTGGGGATACAACATCGATCGCGATCGTAATTTTACCAAGGAGAATAAACAGATAAAATTATTATCTTTAGAACAATTCAGACAAGATTTTACAGCCTGGTAAATCAACGGAAGTTATCTTAGTAGCGTACTTTTTCGTATTCTAAATGTAGAAGAAGCGATCACAGTTTGTCTTTGATAATTTGTTTATAGGTTAGAGGTTTCCCAAGATAAATACCAATATGATGATCTTCTAGGATATGTTCTGGAGTTTCATAGGCTGGATATAGATAGTGTTCTAAAGATTATTTAGTCGATGTTCAAGATTGTCTTAATTTCCAAGTTGTTTTATCTAGTTGATACCTCACTAACTGACGACCTAATAAATTTTGAATTAAAGAGCTGTCTAATAAGCTTACAGGTAGCATATCCGCAGTAGGAATATATTCTGACTGTAATTCTAAGCCTATTTTTTCCATTACTCTTGTAGAAGCTTTATTCTCAGTCAAAGCCCAAGCAACTATTTTATTTGTTTTCGATTCGGTAAAGCTTTTATAGATCAACGCTTGAGCAACTTCGGTAGTGTAACCTTTGTTCCAACTGAGTTGACGAAGACGATAGCCCAATTCAACCGCACTTTGTTCGGCAAGGTTTAGCTGTTGTAACAATTTAAAATCAACTTCAGGACGTAAAAATATCCAACCAATAAACTCTTGGCTTTGCCGTTCAACTATTGCCCAGAAGCCTAATGTTTCAAATTTGTCGTAGTAACTAATCCCATAAGGTAAAAACTCATTGGCGATCTTTTGGCGACTAGTAGCAATTCCACCATTGATAAACCGCATTACTTCAGGATCGCTATCCAGCCTGACTAAATCATCCACATCATCTTGAGTAAAGTTGCGTAAAATTAATCGCTCAGTTTCTAAAAAAATTTTCATTACAGTAGGTACGTATGCGATTTATAGTGCGATCTTTTCTATCAAACCTCTATGCTAAGCTTAGATCGCCCTTGTTGATAGAGTGCCTTCTTTTTGCATTTTAGATAAAAAAAAATTCCTAAGAATCTACGTATGCGTCTAAAGTCCTTGCGCGTTACACTGTCAAGCTTTCTAGCGACCATACTCCTAATTGCCTGTACTCAACTTACACCGCTGTCGCAGATCAGTCAACAGCCAACCGTTCAATCTTCAACGCTATTGATTTCAGCAGCAGCTAGTCTTGATGAAGCACTACAAGAAATCACACCAATTTACACACAGGCAAACTCTAATCAGACCATTAATTACAACCTAGCCGCTTCTGGGGCATTGCAACAACAAATCGAACAGGGCGCACCTGCTGATGTGTTTATTTCGGCTGCTAATAAACAAATGGATGCTCTGGAAAAGAAAGGGCTGCTGGCATCGGGAACTCGAAAAAATTTACTGACCAATCAGCTAGTTCTGATCATACCTAAGCAAGCCTCCGTGTCTTTAACTGACTTTCAACAACTCGTTAAGCCAGAAGTTAAGCGAATCACAGTTGGCGAACCTCGCAGCGTTCCAGTCGGACAATACGCGACAGAGGTTTTACAAAATCTAGGCATTTTGGAGCAGGTTCAAGCTAAATTTGTGCTGGGTAATAATGTGAAATCTGTTCTAACTGCTGTGGAAACTGGCGATGTTGATGCAGGAATTGTCTACATAACAGATGCTAAAAGTTCGGATAGGGTCACTATTGTTACAACTGCCGATGAACGGCTGCATTCTCCCATTCTCTATCCCATCGCGGTTTTGAATTCTAGTAAATCGCTAGATGCAGCTAAACAATATGTTGATTTTTTGCAAAGTCCTCCTGCAAAAGCTGTATTTGAGAAATATGGGTTTGGTATTGCCAAGTCTTAACCTTGATTTTAATGTTGATACCTAATCTATCCCCATTATGGATTTCTCTGAAAGTATCGTTACTCGCGACTGCAATCACTTTTGTCTTGGGAACAGTCGTTGCCTACAGTATGTATTGTTATCATAGCAAATGGCGATCGCTCATTGAGGGAATTCTAATTGCCCCTCTGATCCTTCCGCCCACTGTTGTTGGCTTCATATTACTGATGCTACTTGGCAAAAATGGTATTTTAGGGCAGATACTTGCACAGTGCAATCTGAGACTAGTGTTTACATGGTATGCAGCAGTTTTGGCAGCAATTATTGTGGCATTTCCATTAATGTACCGTGCAGCGTTGGGAGCATTCGAGCAGATTGACCCTGTGCTTTTAGATGCGGCCAGACTAGATGGTGCATCTGAAGCAGAGGTGTTTTGTTATATTGCTTTGCCTTTAGCGATTCCTGGAATCCTAGCAGGTGTAGTACTTACCTTTGCCCGTGCGTTGGGAGAGTTTGGAGCAACATTAATGCTTGCAGGCAATATTCCAGGGCAAACGCAGACAATGCCAATGGCAATTTATTTCGCAGTAGAGGCAGGTGCAATTCAGGAAGGCTGGTTTTGGACTATTGCTGTTGTTTGCATCTCCTTGGTGGGAATTGTGGCAATTAACTCCTGGAAAATCTAAGCGAACTTTGCACACTAGATAAAACAAACTTATATTTTTCGCAAGGAGAAGTATATGAAAAAGTCTCATTTAGGCGTTATTGTCTATGATATTGCGATCGCTGGATGTAGTACAGCAGGAATCATCGAAACCTTTACTGCTATGACGAGAACCAAGTCATAGATGAAGCACTACGTTTATTAGCCTTGGGACGCAGGGCTACTGCTCATGGAGGGACTGTTAGTCAAGGAAGTGGACGGTGAAAAATCCACAACGTACGCAAGTCCCAACGAAGTGAGAATCCCTCGGTTTCGCGCCCTGGGAGCGTCAAGCCAACACTAGGACGAGCAGCAAGAAAACCAAAAATGATAAACTCAATTCGATAAAAATTGGTAGAGCAATAGATTTCATCGTTTTTTACCTTTTAAATACTTCTGAACATCTCTACCTTGTTATACGTGAAAGAATGGTATTTTATGCAATTAAACAATAAGCATCTTAAGACTGGAAATCTCGGTTTCGGTGAATGCCAATTTATGGGGTTTGATATTAATTAATCTAAATTTAACCACTTTTTTCTCTTCTATTAACCTAAGAATATAGATTCACAAGTTAGTATGATTTTTTACTGGTGGATAGAAGAAAATGAACGGCGAATCGGAAAACGGTAAGGATAAGTTTCTATTTCCTTTAGGCGGATATCACGGAGAATTTTCCCCTGGCAATTTGGCTTTTAATGCCAATCTTCAAGAATTTGCCCAAAAAGTCTCCTATATCTGTGGTTTAGAAAATAACGGCAAAATCTCTACTGTCGAAGCTTATGATCGCATTAGAGAACTTTGGCATCAATTAAAAGCTTCTAAGCAATCATTTTTAGATGATACCAAGCAAGATTAAAACTTCTTCAGCCGAGAAAGAGCGTTTTTGAGCAATGGAAATAGCTTTGATCAGATCTCGATATTGCTGATATTCTTCTACAGATCGCGGCTGTTGTAAATAATGCTCAAACAAATACTGAAAATTACTCGCACCGCTACATTTGCCAAACCAAATCTCAGGTTGACCATGAGCAAAGGGATAGTAAGAATTGCGATCTCGCAATAGGGATTTGACGTGAATTCCCGTTTCGTAGCGTCGTGCTTCATTAGAGAAAGGAATATTAGCTCTAATGCCCTGATTTTCTAAATAATTGCTTACATGAGCCAAAGCGTCATAATTAATCCTTTCTACCTGCCAACCAAAACGTAGTTTTAAGCCATTAAGAACTTGTTCAATGGCTACATTTCCTGCTCTTTCCCCAATACCGCCAAAAGTCCCAGAAATGCCAGTTGCACCTGCGGCTAAAGCTTGGATTGTGTTTTCTAAAGCTAAACCAAAATCGTTATGGAAATGTACGATCAAAGAGGCGTTAGGCGCAAGTTCCAAAAGGTTGCGAATCCAAAACTTAGTTGTCTCTGGGGTTAAGATGCCGACCGTATCACAGAGCAAGAAATGATCAATGTAAGGCTCAAACTTATTGATGCATTCTACTAGAAAATCAAAATCGGCTCGACTGGCATCTTCGGCTGCAAAACATATTTTCAAGCCTTTCGCAGCAGCATAATTCAGTTGAACTAAAACTTTATCAAGCATTCTTTGACGAATCTGGTTGATTAATTGAGTATTTCCCGCTTCTTCTAAGGTTTGATACTGATATTGAGGATTATTGCGAATTTCTGGGTCACGCAGCCATAAAAGGCGATCGCTGATAGCATGAAATAGGATTAAGGTTTTGACACCACATTCTTGAGATTGGTCGATAAAACGCTCGCCCATCATGGTTGAAGCGACAATTTGTGACCCTAAGCCTTGATTGATCAAACTTTTAACCAGAGATACTTCCGTATCATGGACAGCAGGCATCAAAGCCAAGTGATGTACTCCCGTCTGAGCAATTAATTGAGCTAAAGCTTGTTTAGTTTCGCGATCAAAAAAAAGTCCAACCTGTTGTTCGCCATCTCGAAGAGTTTCATCAAAAATGGTTAGTCTAATCTTCATCGCAAAAATATAGGCAGGTTGGCAATTGTAATCTTGAGCAATTTTTTGGGTTTAATTCGGCTCTTAATATAACAGTTGGAATGACTATCGAAAATCGCTCATTGTTAGCTATGTAGTTCCTCTAAGACAATCATCTTTCGTTTCAGAGGCAATTATAGAACAAGCAATTAGCAACTAGCAACTAACAACAAGCAACTAGCGACTCAATAAGGAGCTTATCGCCAATGTCCAATCAAGAAAAGGTTGAAATATCAACATTATCGAATAAAATTGCTATGGCAATTTTTTTGGTCAGCTATGAGAGGAGTGGGTAATGGGTGATTTTGAGCAACAGAAAGAACAAGAAGAATCACAACCGTTGAGCGCATTTAGTCATGGTAATCATGTTCCTGATTCTGTGTTTGCTGTCACTTTATCCCAAATTCTTGAGCAAGCAGCCCAGCAAGGAACTGGCATTGTTTATCATCATCTAGATAATACGTCTCATTGGCAATCCTATGGTCAATTGCTGATAGAGGCTGAAAGCATCCTCACAGGCTTGCGTCAACAAGGCTTGCAATCCCAAGACAAGGTAATCTTACAATTTCAAAATCAGCAGTATTTTCTGGCTAGTCTCTGGGCTTGTTGGTTGGGTGGTTTTGTTCCTGTGCCTTTGGATGTAGCTCGTGTTTACAGTCAAGATCGCAGCAATACTAAGTTGTTTCAAGTGTGCCAGCTATGCCAGCCTGCTTTAATTATTACGGAAAGTCAGTTACGAAATGCGATGGGCAAAGCCCGCGCGCTTCGGCGCATCACAATTAATTGTGAAATTCACGATACACCAGTCGTTACCGTTGAAGATTTACTAAGTTATAAACCAGATGCTTCTTTTCATCACAGCCAGTTAGATGACTTGGCTTTATTATTATTTACTTCTGGCAGTACTGGAGTACCTAAAGGAGTAATGCTTTCTGCCCGAAATTTATTAGCTAGTGCCTATGGTATGGCTACGGCGAATCATCTCAATCAGCAGGACATTACTCTTAATTGGATGCCTTTAGAACACGTTGCCAGTCTGGTAATGTTTCATCTCACAGAAGTTTATCTCGGCTGTCAGCAAATTCAGGTTTCTAGCCAGTTTATTCTACAAAATCCGTTGAAATGGTTGTATTTAATAGATAAATATCGCGCTACGGTTACTTGGAGTCCTAATTTTGGTTATAGCTTAGTTAATGAACAGTTGGAAAAAGAGCATAAAGATAAGCATAAATATAATTGGGATTTAACTTCCATGCGCTGGATGGGCAATGGCGCCGAAGCAGTTGTCGGTCAAACTACTAAGCGGTTTTTAGAATTACTTGCGCCCTATGGTTTGTCACCTACCGCTGTGAGTCCTGGTTATGGAATGTCGGAAACTTGTTCAGGTATTACCCACTCCCATTGTTTTGGAAAAAGCACTCATAGTGATGGTTTGGTTGAAGTCGGCGCACCAATACCAGGGGTATCTTTAAGGATTGTGAATCCAGAGAATGAAGCTCTTAATGAAGTGATCCAGGAAGGCGAAACGGGATTGCTTCAAGTTAAGGGATTCACCGTATTTCAAGGTTGTTACAGGCGATCGCAATTGAACCAAGAAGTATTTACGTCTGATGGCTGGTTTAACACTGGTGATTTAGGTTTCTTACGCTCAGGGCGTTTAACTATTACTGGTCGTCAAAAAGATGTGATTATTATTAACGGGGTTAATTATTACAACCACGATATTGAAGCGGTAGTCGAGAAGATTCCAGGGGTAATGGTTTCTTATACTGCGGCTTGTGGAGTTTGCGATGCGCGGTGCGCGGGCTTTGCCCATCGCCAACAACAAGAACAATTAGCTATTTTCTTGTGTACGACAGAGCAAACTGAAGATAAGCTAAGAAAATTAATTAAGATTATCCGTAAAGCCGTATTTACCGAGATTGGAGTTAATCCTAGCTATATTTTGCCCGTTGCACCCGAAACTATTCCGAAAACAGCGATTGGTAAAATACAGCGTCAACAGCTAATTAAACGATTTCAAGCAGGGGAATTTGACTTGGTAGTTGAATATATTTCCCAAGTGATTAGAAATCGTGATCTAAGTACTCAAGAAATACCCCGCAATGCAATTGAACAAAGCTTAGTTAAAATATGGCAAGAGATTTTGCATCTAGAAATAGTCAGTATTAAAGATAATTTCTTGGAGTTAGGTGGTAATTCTCTGTTATTAATGCAGATTTTAAGTAAATTAGAGCGAGAATTTGACTCTCAAGTTTCTCTGACCAACTTATTTCAGTATCCGACAATTGAAACCCTGGCTGCTTATATTAGTAGTAATAAAAGTGATCAAGAGTCCCTAGCAGTTCAACAAGGCACACGTCGCGGCGAATTACGACGTAAAGCAACTGGTAGTGGCGCGATCGCAATTATTGGGATGTCCTGTCGTTTTCCTGGGGCGGCAAATTTAGCGAAGTTTTGGCAGAATTTAAGTGATGGGGTGGAATCGATCGCTTTTTTTAGAGATGAAGAGATACTTGCATCTGGTGTTGATAGGCAATTAGTTAACAATCCTAACTATGTTAAAGCAAGTCCGATTCTAGACCAGATTGAAGACTTCGATGCCGATTTTTGGGGCTATAGTGCGAAAGAAGCCCAATTACTCGATCCACAACAGCGTTTATTTTTGGAATGTGCCTGGGAAAGTTTAGAAGATGCGGGGTGCAATCCTTTTGATTACGCTAGCGAAATTGCCCTTTATGGCGGTGCGGCGATTAATACTTATTTGCTTAATCATGTTTATCCTAATCGTCATTTATTAGATCAATCTGATCCACTACAGGTAATTAATTTAAGCTCAATGGGTGGCTTTCAGGCGACAGTAGCTAATGATAAAGATTATCTGACCACCAGGGTTTCCTATAAATTAAATTTAACTGGGTCTAGTGTTAATGTTCAAACCGCTTGTTCCACATCTTTAGTCGCTGTTCATTTAGCTTGTCAAAGCATTATCAACGGAGAATGCGATCTAGCTCTTGCCGGTGGGGTTTCAGTACATACACCGCAAAAAATGGGTTATTTATACCAAGAAGGAATGATTCTTTCCCCTGATGGACATTGCCGTGCTTTTGATGCCGATGCCGCAGGGACTATTTTTGGTAGTGGGGCGGGAATGGTGGTACTAAAAGATTTAGATCGGGCTGTTGCCGATGGAGATCGCATTTATGCCGTGATTAAAGGCTCGGCGGTTAATAATGACGGTGGCACCAAAGTCGGTTATCTTGCCCCTAATGTGGATGGTCAAGCTAGGGTAATTGCAGAAGCCTTAGCAGTGGCTGATGTGGCACCAGAGACAATTAGTTATGTCGAAGCACATGGTACAGGAACAAAGTTAGGCGACCCGATTGAAATTGCAGCTTTAACCGAGGCGTTTAATAGTAAAGATCAAAGTGGATCTGGATATTGTGCGATCGGTTCAGTTAAAACTAATGTGGGACACTTGCAAATAGCATCGGGCATCGTTGGTTTAATTAAAACCGCTTTATCACTTCATCATCAGAAATTGCCTGCAAGTCTTCACTTTAACCAACCTAATCCGCAAATAGATTTTACTCGCAGTCCTTTTTACGTCAATACTCAGCTTCAAGACTGGAAAAAAGATAATTATCCCCGTCGTGCAGGGGTTAACTCTCTAGGAATTGGCGGCACAAACTCTCACTTGATTTTAGAAGAATCCCCGGCAATTCATAATTTAGATCATAATTTAGATCATAAGTGCGAACTACATTTACTTACTCTTACCGCTAAAAGTGAAATCGCACTCCAACAATTACAACAACGCTATCAAGAATTTTTAATTAAGCATCCTGAAACTAGCCTGGCAGATATTTGTTTTACTGCTAATACAGGGCGCGTCCATTTTGAACATCGACTGGCTATCGTTACTACGAATAAAGAACAGCTACAGCAACAGCTTGATACGCAGACATCAAATTGTTATCAGGGAAAGATCAATCACACCGAAACTCCTAAAATTGCTTGGCTGTTTACGGGACAAGGTTCTCAGTATGAGGGAATGGGCTATCAACTTTATCAAACCCAACCTGTTTTCCAACAAGCGATTGATGAATGTGCGGCAATCTTAGAAGAACATCTAGATATACCTTTGCTGCAAACTTTATATCCAAATTCAGCCCCCATCAAAAATAATGATGAATTAGGAATGATGAACGATGAATTAATCTCTTCATCATTCAGCACTCATCCTTCATCCCTTCTAAACAAGACTATTTATACTCAACCTGCTTTATTTGCCCTGGAATATGCGATCGCATATTTATGGCTGTCTTGGGGAGTCAAACCCAGTGTAGTCATAGGTCACAGCGTTGGGGAATATGTTGCCGCCTGTATCGCGGGAGTCTTTACCCTTGAAGCTGGTTTGAAGTTAATCGCCGCTAGGGGAAAATTAATTCAAAGTTTGCCTCAAGATGGCGCGATGGTTGCCGTATTTGCTAGTAAAGCTCAGATGGAGTCAGTAATTAGTTTAAATATAAGCAAAGTGTGTTTTGCTGCGGATAATGGCTCATATTTAGTACTTTCTGGCTTAACAGCAGCGGTTACAGAAATTGCTAATCAATTAGAAGCGGAGGGAATTCAAACTAAATTTTTATTAGTTTCTCATGCTTTCCACTCTCCTTTAATGCAGCCAATTGTTGAGGAGTTTCGTCAAGTTGCCGAATCTATTAGCTATTCTCTGCCAGAGATTCCTGTTGTTTCCAACGTTACAGGAGAACTTGCTAACGAAAATATTGCCCATGCTGATTACTGGGTAGAACATATCTTGCAACCAGTCCAATTTGCTCAGGGCATTAGACTGTTAGAACGGCAAGGAATAAATATTTACTTGGAAATTGGCACAAAAAATACCTTAATAGCGATCGCAAAATCTATATTAGCAGATACAAGTCAGCAATCACCAATATTTTTATCTAGTCTCAATCCCCAGCAACAAGATAGTCAGCAAATATTCAGTAGTTTGGCTCAACTGTATGTACGAGGTGTAACAATTGATTGGTCAGCATTTGCAGTAAATAGTAATAGTAATTGTCGTCGAGTTTCTTTACCGACCTATCCTTTCCAAAGACAAAGATATTGGTTTGATCTGCCTTCATCACAGCCAATTATGCCGCTAGCTAAACAAGCAACTCATCCATTATTGGGACAAAAAATAACTTCTCCTTTAAAACAAATTATTTTTCAGTCTCAACTGACATCTAACAATCCTTATTTTCTACAAGATCATTGCTTAGAAACAACTCCAGTTTTTCCTGGTGCGGCTTATTTAGAAATGGCACTAGCTGCTGGTGCAAACCAACTTAAAACCGCATTCTCTCTCCAAGAAGTGACAATCCAACAGCCACTTGACTTATCCGATACACCTCAAACAGTTCAGCTAATTTTCAGTCCTGACCATGAAGGCGCAACTTGGGAAATATATAGTCATATTGCAACTAACGACTCCTGGCGACTACACAGCGAGGGAAAAGTTATACCTCAGAAAAAACCAAGTGAAACAATTGAACTAAATCAATTGCGACAAAAGTTTAACAATCATGCTCTAGATGTTCAAACCCACTATCAACATTGTCAGCAACGGGGTATTAACTACGGTGCTAACTTTCAGGTAATTAAACAGCTTTGGGGTAAATCAGATGAAGCTTTGGGCTGCATCGAGTTACCTAGTAACCTGGTTGAGAATAATAACTATCAACTGCATCCTGTACTTCTCGATGGTTGCTTCCAAGTCTTGTTTGCCGCCTTCCCATCAGAGTTACAGTCTCAGACCTATTTACCTATAGGCTTAGAGCAACTTTATTTATACGATAATCCAGGCTCTAAATTATGGAGTCATGTCAAATTAAGCAATATTGAACCAGATCATACTCAAATTATTATCGCCGATCTTTGGCTGTATAGCGATCGCGGTGCTCTAATTTGTCACATTAAAGGCTTAAGATCTCAACAGGGTAATTCTCAACCAATTTGGCACAATTGGCTATATCAGCAAAAATGGAAGCCTCAACCTTTACTTAACCAGTCGCCATCATTTACTGAACCAGGTATCTGGCTCATTTTTGGCGATAATAGTAGTTTGAGTCAAGAATTAACCACGCATTTAAAATCGCAACAGCAACAGTGTTATTTAATTACTCAGCAAAAAACCAAAGATATTATAATCCAAAATGTAACCCAAAATGCGATGGGCAAAGCCCTTACAGGAAGCATCGCATCTCAACAGCCAGAAGCCTTTGAACAATTAATTCAACAGATTAGCCAACAACAACTTCCCCTAAAAGGAATTATTTATCTCTGGAATTTCGATACGGCAACGACTAATTCAACCGTAGAAATAGCGACCGAAATAGCAACTCAGGGATGTAGAAGCAGTCTGTATCTAATTCAGGCTTTAGTTAAACAAAATCAAAGTTCTCCTATTTGGTTTGTAACTCGTAATGCGCAACCTGTAGGCACTTATCAATCAGCCGAGTTAAACATTGCTCAGTCTTGTCTGTGGGGAATGGGTAAAGCGATCTCTCTAGAGCATCCAGAATTATCCCCAGTTTATCTCGATCTCGATTCTAAGTCTTCTCCCGATGAAGCCCAGGCTATATTTAAGGAAATTTCTTCTAGAGAAAGAGAAAATCAAGTTGCCTTTCGTGATCACCAGCGTTATGTAGCCAGGTTAGAGCGATTTCGACCATCTCGTAGGGGCGAAGGTTGGTTCGCCCCTACAAAAGGAACTACATTGCAGTTGCAGATTACTAACCCAGGTAATCTCGATAATTTACAGTGGCAAGAAATAACGCACCCTAAACCTGGCTATGGAGAAATTACAATCCAAATTCAAGCTACAGGACTTAATTTTCGCGATTTAATGGTAGCTTTAGGCTTATATCCAGGTAAAGAGCAATTTTTGGGTTTAGAATGTACTGGAAAAGTGGTTGCAGTGGGTGAAGGCGTTACTGATTTTATCATAGGCGAGCAGGTTATTGCGATCGCACCTAATTGTTTTAGTCAGTATCTCACCGTTAATTCCCTATTAGCCGCACACCAGCCAGATAATCTCAGCAGCGAAGCCGCCGCGACTATTCCCGTAACTTTTCTCACGGCTTACTATACTCTCGTGCATTTGGCACAACTACAGCCAGGGGAAAAAGTCTTAATTCACTGCGCCGCAGGTGGGGTGGGACTTGCAGCAATTGCGATCGCAAAACAAATAGGTGCAGAAGTTTGGGCTACGGCTTCGATTCCTAAGTGGGATTTACTTAAGTCAATGGGTGTCAGGCAAATTATGAATTCCCGCACCCTCGATTTTGCTGCACAAATTGGCAATAAACAAATAGATGTAGTTCTTAATTCCTTGTCGGGTGACTTTATAGCGCAGAGTTTGTCAGTTTTACGCGATGGTGGACGTTTTATTGAAATTGGGAAGCAGGGAATCTGGTCAGATAGTCAGGTAGCCGAGTTTAATTCCCAGATTACCTACTTCTTAGTCGATCTATGGCAGATCACCCAAACCCAGCCCGCTTTAATTCAGCAGATGTTAAGCGAGCTTTTGCCTCAATTTTCCACAGGTGAACTAAAGCCCTTACCTCATAAGATATTCACCTCAGATAAGATTACTGATGCCTTTCGCTATATGCAGCAGGCAAAACATCAGGGCAAAATCGTTGTTACTCAGGATCTTGAAAATCGCAATTGCGAAGCCGAAGCGAAGGATAATCGCATTCAATGTTACAGAGACACTTATCTAATTACTGGTGGGCTAGGCGCATTAGGCTTACAGGTCGCCCACTGGTTAGTCACCCAGGGAATTAAACATCTAGTTCTGATGGGACGTAATGATGTCAAACCCCATCTCTGTGATCAATTAGAACAACTACAGCAGACGGGTATTAAAGTTGTTATTGTTCAAGGCGATGTTGCCGATCCTCAGCAGGTTGCCAAAGTCTTATCTCAAATAGAATCTACTCTACCGCCGCTGCGGGGCGTAATTCACGCGGCAGGAATTTTAGACGATGGCGTATTGCTACAACAAGATTGGCAACGATTTACTAAAGTATTAAACCCCAAAGTTCAGGGTGCTTGGAATCTGCATTTATTAACCCAAAAATATGACTTAGATCGCTTTATTCTGTTCTCTTCTGCTAGTTCTCTCCTCGGTGTGGCTGGTCAAGCCAATTACTGTGCCGCCAATAGTTTTCTAGATGCCCTTGCTCATGTACGTCAGGGACAAGGATTACCCGCAACCGCGATTAACTGGGGTGGTTGGCAGCACATCGGATTAGCAGCTAAGACTGAAATCGAGAGAAGCTTTGCACAAAAAGGCATCAGTACCATACAGCCAGAACTGGCGATCGCAATTTTAGAGCAATTACTATTACACGAACCGATACAAATAGGCATAATCCCGATTGAATGGTCAGAATGGAGCAAAAATAAGATCTCAACTACTTTTTATCAAGATTTAGTTCCCTTAACAACTGCTCAGACCAGATCAGCAACAGCAACAAACTTACAACAGCAGCTTGCTAACGCAACTTCTCAAAAACGCAAATCACTATTAATTCAGCATATTAGCCAACAAGTAGCCCAAATACTAGGAATTAATCACATCGATACCATTGATACTCATCAAGGCTTTTCTGAACTCGGTTTAGATTCTTTAGGCTCTGTAGAACTAAGAAATAAACTCCAAACAAGTTTAGAAATCCGTTTATCGGCAACGGTAATATTTGATTATCCTAACATAAATGCGATCGCAAATTATCTATTAGCCACATTTTTGGCAGTCAACTCAGTTGAAAACTCATCAACCCAAGAAAAAAACGATTTAACTCGACTCCAAGAACTTTCCGAAGCCGAAGCCGAAGCCTTACTCATTGAAGAACTCAAAAAACTGGGTATTTAGTCATGGGCGCGTTGTAGAAGCCCAGAACCCAACGGGTAGAATTCCCAGCCTAAACCTTACTTATATCGATGAAACAATGAGAATTGGGCGGGGTGGCGATGGTAGTTTATATATTTTAACCAAAGGCTGAAGGCAAGCAGTTTCTGGAAAGAAAAGAATTGATTGGGAAGTTGAACCAGCATCCTAGTTAATCGTTAATCGTTACTTCCAAATCTTCACTGTTATCCTGTTCAGTTGCTGTTACTCGATTATTAATGCGATCACTCAATCGTCGCAATACCCCATTAATAAAGCGAAATCCATCTTCATCAGAGTAGCGTTTGGCTAATTCTACAGATTCGTTAATTGCTACTTTTTCTGGAACATCTAAATACATTATTTCAGCTACGGCAATACGGAGAATATCGCGATCAATTTTAGGTAGACGACTGAGTTGCCAAGCTACTAATACATCCTCAATAGATTTTTCAATTTCTTGACGATTATTATAAACCGTAGCGATTAATTCTGTCGCATATTCTCTGACTTGTTCTTTACTCGTTAGCTGCAAAAACTCAGGAAATTCTACAGCAATTCCTAGACGATTGATAGCCGCTCGGGATACTTCTAAAGCTTCTTTAATCATTACTCTAGCACTATCTAAATCACTAGCGCGAGTTTCACTGTTTAAAAGCCGATCTTCTCCCCGTTTAACTTCTGCTGATGCAGCTTCTAAGTTATCTTGAACTTCGATAGTCAAGGTGCGAATGGCAGCCAATACCAAATCGTCTAAATCTTCGGCGGCGAGCTTATCGCCCTTGGTTTTGATTTGGCTAATGCTTAAAAGTGCTAGTTCGCGGGCAATACTTCGGGGTTGTTTGCGGAGAGCCATAGTATTAAGTAATAAATGTGCGATGCGCCGCAGTTTCAAGATCTGCAATGAGCCAAATCATTATACAGCTTTGTATCATCTAAGTTTCTTTATCTAGAGACAAAAATGAAGACTTTTCTGGTGCCAATACACTCTCAATCGGAACTTTTTCCAAGGACTTAGAAGTCGAAACGGCAGTTCTAGATGAGGTGTTGTCTGGATTAACAATTCCACCAGAGATCAGCACTTTTAAAGCATCTTCAATGGACATATCAACATCAATCACTTCTTTTTGCGGCACGATTGTATACCATCCTGAAGTTGGATTAGGAGTAGTAGGAATAAACACGCTAATCATTTCTTCTGATAAATGAGTTTGTACTTGAGAACTTACGTTGCCCGTAACAAATCCAATTGTCCATAAGCCTTTACGGGGGTACTCGACCATCACCACTCGCCTAAACTTGGTTTTAGAATCGCCTAGAATGGTTTCTAATATCTGCTTTAATGTCTTATAAACTGATCCTGCTAAGGGAATAGCCTGTAAAAACTGTTCACCGAAATCTAATAACCATCGCCCAGCAATATTCCTTGCCATTAAACCGATCATCAGAATACTAAGTAGAGGAACTGCTAGTCCGACTAAGAAATTGAGAATGTTAGTTAGAAATGGGTCTAATCCATCAAAAGGATTAATTTGTTCTGGTATACGTGTAAATAAGTCTATTGCCCATTTAGCAATTGAAACCGATAGCCAAATGGTTGTGGCTAATGGAATTACTACCAGTAAACCAGCAATCAAATCGCTCTTTAAATTTTGCTTTAAACGTTGTAGCACAGAGCTATTACTCTCCTTACAACTAAATTGGAAACTAATCTTGCTCTAACATTATAAGTTGTAAAACTTATAAAGAATTATTGCAAATATTGACATTTATCTGCAAATATGGTGATCACTGATTTGAACAAAGATTTATATTGCAGATATTAGGATTTTAGTTGTATCATATTTTACCGTTTACCGTCGTTTTAATCCTAAATGGTCTAAAAATGCGATCGCGAAGCCTGGGCGGAGCCCAATCGCGCCTTCAAGCAGCCTTGGGATCGCAAAATATATTCTACGGGTAATCGCGCATTTTTTCCGACTGTTATATATTTGAGAATCTTTTAGGGAACTATATATAAATAAAAGTTCTTTGGAGGTTGGTATTAATTATGACGAATATTAAAAGTGCAATTACTCGTAAAAAAAGCCCTGCGATCGCAAACTTCAAACCTCATCTTAAAGCTAGACCAACTTATTATAATTTTTCTCTTCAAAAGCCCTTTCCGTCTCAGGAAACTATCGAAGAACTTTTAGCATCAGGATATGTTGGAATCGATCATAAACTAGCCAAAGACAATGCTTTTGCTGCCGCTGCCTATAAATTTAAAGATCAGATTAAATGGACTTTAAGTAATCAAAGTGAAACCGAAATTTGGTTAATGACAACTGATAAACAAGCATTGAATCAATTATTAGAATTTATGTTGGCTAAATTCAACTGGTGTCCAATGATTTATTCAAATAAACCCCAAAAACCATTTATTTTTACCCCTAAAAACGATACGGAAAAAGCAGCAATTGAAGCAACTATTTCTGGTGAATATGGATGGCAAGGGTCTTTATATTCTTTAGAACTGTATGAATATCAAGATAACGGAGCAGGTTTTATTTTTGCAACCAAACCATTAGACTCAACAGCGCAACAATGGTTATTAGTAAAACTAAATTTCACTGACTACACAGGCTCTTGGAGTCATCATGATGGCACCTTAGAACAGGTCTATTATATTTGGAAGGAAAACATACAGCTATTAGAGCCTAACTACAATCCGACTGCTGATGAAATTTTAGATGCCATTCGCGATTAAAAAAGATGGGGCTTTAAAACCATTTTTTCGGTAAGCTAGATCAAACAAACATTACCAAAAAAGCGATCGCACGCATTTAAAAAAGATGATTATTTTGCCAGGCGCAACCGTTAAAATCACCAACCCTGATGATACTTACCATAACTTTCAAGGTTTAGTACAGCGCATCGATGATGGCAGAGTTGCAGTCTTGTTTGAAGGAGGGAACTGGGATAAACTGGTTACGTTCAATTTATCTGAACTAGAAGCCGTAGATTTAACCAAGAAAAAAAATAGCTTGAAAAAATAGCTTAAAGTATCAGGGTTAGGACTTACGCAAGAATCATTTCGAGAGAAGGATTTTTAAGCTGCTGAATCAGGTAATCTCGAAGAAGACCATTTTTTAGTTGGTAAACATTAGAATGATTGGCGATCGCTAAATAC
>Ga0114940_10000196_pt1 | contig 35808 bp, 37 predicted proteins | sample ColdCreekSource_FD_87195 | JGI IMG/M metagenome (GOLD analysis project Ga0114940, IMG submission 87195) | Groundwater microbial communities from Cold Creek, Nevada to study Microbial Dark Matter (Phase II) - Cold Creek Source | ecosystem: Environmental > Aquatic > Deep subsurface > Groundwater ...
ACTGTCCGCCACTGATCAAGGACATAGAAAAAATGGTGAGAATTCCCGCCAAAATACCGACAGAGCGATCGCCAAGCTCTCTACCAATTACATAGACGAACCAGGATGTCAGAAATACACATAATGTCCCAGCGATGCGAATGGCAATAATGCTTTTGCCCAAGACCATGATAAAGAAAGCGAAAGCAGCAAATGTGAGGGGTGGTTTAATATCCCAGAGTTCTGTATAGGGAAGATGGCCATCGAGGATAGATTGCCCCATCAAAATAAAAGTACTTTCATCCCAATTGATGACATCGATAAAGTAATAAGGAAAACGGACTAGAATACTGATTAATAATAGGCAAAGAGCAATGTGCCACTGTTTTTTCATTCGGCGTTAGTTACTAGAATTACGTCTTGTGTGAATTAAACAGCTTGATTTTAGCAGCAACTAGCGCGAAGTTAAGGCGCGTTTGGCGAGTCCATCAGGACTAGCTGAGTCGAACGACTTGTTTACAGTCCGTTGTTATACTTCTGTTTGAGTAAGTAGAAAAACCCCTCGAAAATCAACTGTTCACTTAATTTGCTGAAAGTTTTTCACTTTCTCTTGAGCAATAAAAGCTAACAGAGCAATATCTTCTTCTTTTTCAAATGCTGCTTTGGGTAACCAGTAAAATGTATTCTTCTGAGGATATAACAAAAATCCTTCGGGAGTGTCTAATACTCCTTGGATTAATTCCCAGTTAAAAGTTGATTCAGCTAAATTAATTATTCTATATATAACCTTATCTCTATTTATTTCCCATTGAACTTCTTTGTTTTCATAGTTTAGTTTTTTAACATTTTTAGCAAAGAAAAACATATTCAATTTATTGCGGAATAAAAAGAGAAGTAAAAACGACAATCCCAAAAAAATAGAAAACACCGATCCAGAACTGGAAATTATGAGCAATCCATATAGTCCAAACAGAATGTAACAGGTCGCTAAAATAAAATAAATAATACTAACTATCTTACGAGCAGGAGAACTTTTGAAATGATATTTAGCACCTTTTATTAATTCTTCAGCTTTCCAGGCATGTTTAAGAAAAATAGTTTCATCCATATTTTGTTGTCTAAAAATATTGTTGTAAAACAAACGATTTATATTTACCAAGCGATCGCTCCACGACCACAAAGTTTAAAAGTATGTTTGAACCACACTAGGTTTACTTGGCATGCTTATAGTTTTTTACTTTATCTTGAGCAATAAAAGCAAACAAGGCAATATCTTCTTCGTTGTTAAATGCTTGTTTGGGTAACCATAAAAATTGATTTCTTTGAGGATAAAGTAAAAATCCTTTGGGAGTATCTAATAAACCTTGGATAGATTCCCAGTTAAAAGTTGTTTCAACGACATTAATCATCCTATATGTAACTTTATCTCTATTTATTTCCCAATGAATCTCACGAGGTTTGAAATTTTGCTTTTTAATACTTTGAACATTTCTATAAAAATTAATTTTTCTGATAAACGCATAAATTAAACCTATAACAATGCTAATCACCCCTATAGTATATGATTCATGTATCAGTTTAAATATGCCAAATACAATAAAATATGTTGCAAGTACCAGATAAATAATGTTCCAATTCCTAATAGCGCGAGATGTTTTAAAATAGTACTTAGTACCAGTGATAAAGTCTTCCTCTCGCCAAGGATATTTAAGATAAATAGTTTTATTCATATTTTGCCACTCAAAAACATCACTTAAAACTACAATTTAACTTAATACTTGTGCCATGTCTTACGTAAAATTAAGCAAAAAAGCACCAGGTTAAATAACCTGATGCAAGGAAATAATTCTAATCTACTGGATAACTAGTAACTACTTAAGGCGCTAAAGCATTACCTCTAAGTAAACTCGCAAGAGTTTTTGCTGTTACCTTCATTTGAGTTAGCGGATTAGCAGGAACTACAGTTTTGTAAAGATAACTATCAAAAGTCATTTTCTGTACATCGATGTCGCCACACATTTCCACAAAGGCTTCGCGGGTGGCATCACTACGATAGAACACTCGTTGCAGGATATCCAATACCAGATAAGTTGCGCCGTATTCTTTGTTCCAAAGCTTCATGAAGTCCTTGAGGTCTTGCTCGGTAGGAATTCTTTGTCCATTTTGCGATCGCTCGACGATCATTTCTGCACACATCCGACCAGATTTGGCTGCAAAGTAAATACCCTCCCCTGAAGACTTAGTAACAGTACCTAAAGCATCCCCAACTAGAGCGACTCTGCCACGGATGGGACGAGGACGAGGATGTTCAGGAATCGGATGAGCTTCAACTTTAATGATTTCACCACCTTCTAGTCTTTTGGCAGCACGTTTACGAATACCAGCCTGGAGCTTCTTGATATCAGCTTGATTCACTTTCATGGTTCCCGTACCGACGGCTACGTGGTCGAATTTAGGAAATACCCAGGCATAGAAATCTGTAGAAACATCATCGCCGACGTACATTTCTGCTAGATCTTGATAGTATGCCATCTTGTCTTCGGGCAAACGAATCCGCTCTTGAAAAGCGATCGCATAGTTGTAATCCCCAGCGTCGATCGCTTTGGCAATTCTGGAGTTAGCGCCATCAGCACCGATGACTAGATCCACCTTCAGGGTTTTCATTTCTCCTTTGAGAGAACCACCAGAATGGTCAGCGTAGTGGAGAGTATAAGGATCTTTGTCGCTATCGGGGATATCTAACTGATAGACAGTACCGTTGATTAGATTTGCTCCTAATTCTGCCGCGCGATCACGTAAAAAGCCATCTAAGACTTCTCGGCGACACATGCCGATGTATTCACCATCTTTCAGCGTTGAGCCGATATTGACTTCTCTGTTGGATGGGGAAATCATCTTCATTTTTTTGACTTGCCGATCAATAATCTTTTGGGGCAAATCAAACTCATCCACCATACAGAGAGGAATTGCACCGCCACAAGGTTTGGCGTTGTCTAGCTTACGCTCAAATAAATAAGTTTCAATACCAGCTTTGGCTAAAACTTCTGCGGCTGATGACCCTGCTGGCCCTGAACCGACAACGGCTACCCTTAATCCCAAAGTTTTTCTCCTAAATATCTATAAATCAATCTTTACTAAAGCTGCATCCATCAGTAAATTGTTGTTGAAATTTTACTCATGCTTACAGCAAATTTAGCGATCGCATACTGATTTTCTAGTAATGCTCGATCATCTCTAAAATGGATACTATCACGATGCTTTAGCTTATTTCCTCGCGATCGCCTGATTCGACTAAAGTTGAAATACTGCTTAACAACTGAGGTAACAAAACTTTATTCTTAAAGCTATAAATTATAAGCTCCAAGCTATAAGCTAAACAGGTTTAAAATCCCCGTTTTTTTGATAGAGTATCATGAAGGTGGATTTTAAAAGTAATAAGTATGACTTCAACACCAGACTATCAGTCTGTCATAATTCGTACTGAGCGAGGGCTGACAATCGCAGGAACCCGCATCACACTCTATGACGTGATGGATTACGTAACTGCTCAATATCCGTCTAAGTTCATTCAGGGATTATTTGATTTGACGGAAGAGCAAATTAATACTGCCCTGACTTATATTGAGGCTCATCGTGCAGAGGTAGAAGTTGAGTACCAGCAAGTTCTCCAAGAGGCTGAAGAACTCCGACAGTACTATGAAGAACAAAATCGTGAGCGAGTTGCTCGAAATACCGTGAAATCAATCAAGCCAGGAACTGAAGCTGCTTGGCAAAAGCTTCGAGCGGCTAAGACAAGGCGTGCGTCCAAAGTATGATTTTTTTGATCGATCACAATCTTAAAGGTCATGCCTTGATTTTCTTCGGTGCAATCGCAACTCAGGGCTGGCTTGATATCGTTCCAATTCAGTTTGTCACGTTTGCAGAAATAGATTTGTTGATCGACAGTGATGACAGGACAGTCTGGCGACTTGCTCAAGAAAATCAGATGATTTTGCTTACCGCCAATCGCAGTATGAAAGGGAAAGATTCGCTGGAACAAGTCATGCGTGAAGAAAACACCTCAGAGTCGTTGCCTGTCATCACCGTTAGCAATGCAGATCGGCTTTTAAATGATTCCGAATATCGAGGTCGGTGTGTTGAAAGTCTTGTTGAAATCGTGCTTGATATTGATACTTATCGAGGTGTGAGACGAATCTTTCTTCCGTAATATTCATTAAATAAACTTTGGGCGATCGCCTGATTCGATGAGTGTTGCATGGAACAATATCCAGAAAAATTCTTCATACTATGACTATCTGGCATGATACTCAGAAAAAGTCATGATATCACCGTCGAATATATCGAAAGTTTCGTGATATCATTCCACATTAGGTGAGTATTAGGTCAGGTTTCTGTTTTTTATCCCACATAGGGTGAATGTCTGCAAAGTTTCGGTCTAATAAATAGTTAACAGTTAACTGGCTCAACTTACTTGAGTAATGGGAGAATCAAACCAGGTTACTGCCTCTATTACAGTTGAGTGTTAGTGAAGATTACTGGCAAAATTCATTTTTATCATTATTTTGACTGTCCAATGCCCAGACCTAAAAATATGACAATGCTTAATCATGATTTAGCTGCACCGAGAGATCGGCTAATTGCTCAGTTACTTGATTCTTTGGTCGCTATTGTGATGATAATTGTTTCAGCACTTCTTTCTAGTCTCTCAACGAAAATTGGTGTAATAGTAGCAACTTTTGGTGTATGGGCTGCGATTTTTTATATTCTCTTTGCGGACGGTTTGAAGGGCGGGCAGAGTTATGGGAAGCGAATTATGGGGGTATGTGTGATAGATGCAACATCTGGTAGACCATGTACCTTTATTAAGTCTCTTCTCCGCAACGTTTCCTTAGCATTTTTAGGATTAATTGATTGGGTTTTTATATTTTCGGCAAAAAGGCAACGGTTAGGAGATATGCTTGCTAATACTATTGTAGTCAGTAAAAAGTCCCGCTCCAATATCTATTAAGGATTGATTACTTTGCAAGGGTTTACAGAAGTAAGGTTGTAGAAATATAGCGTGAACCTGCTCCATGCTAATACTATTGAGATAATCCACTGCTGCCTCTAAAGCGATCGCCTGATTCGATGAATGTTGCACGGGACGATATCCAGAAAGTTTCAGTTTAATAAATAGTTAGACTTCTGTTTAAGCCAAAGTTTTATATGTTTACCCGTAATAAATTCCGACAATTGAAGCGGTTAAAATTTGAGCTTGATCCCATTTTGGGAACAGGGTACTATAGGTATATGCGTATCCTATCCCGCAGCACACTCCGAAATTTCTGGGAAACCCACCCAGACGCTGAAGAAGCACTGAAGACTTGGTATTCCGAGGCATCTCATGCTAATTGGCAAAATCCACTTGATATTAAAACATCTCGTCGTAATGTCAGCATTATTGCTAATAATCGTGTTGTTTTTAACATCAAAGGCAATACCTATCGTCTAATTGTTGCAATTCGCTATGACATCGGCATTATTTTTATTCGGTTCGTTGGAACTCATTCAGAATACGACAAAGTAAATGCAGAAACAGTTTAAAAAAGAGAGACAAATATGGAACTTAATCCAATTAAAACTGAAGCCGATTATCAAGCAGCGTTAAAAGAAGTTGAATCACTTTTTAATGCTCTACCAAATACGCCTGAATATGATCGATTGGACTTACTCAGCACATTGGTAGAAGCCTATGAGAAGGTACATTATCCAATTGAAGCACCCGATCCAATTGAAGCAATTCTCTATTATATGGATACTCGTGGTCTGTCTCGACGAGACTTAGAGCCTTGCCTTGGCAGTCGAGCAAGAGTGTCAGAAGTTTTATCTCGAAAGCGGACATTAACATTAGAGATGATTCGGAAATTAAACCAAGAACTAGGAATTCCTGCTGAAATTTTAATCCAGAGTTACGATTCTGTACAAGCTCCAGCCTGACCAGGGCTTGCAGCGGATGACCTCAACACTCTGGTTATGACTCCAAGACTTCTACTACCACTGAAGCCCAATCCGCTAATTTATATATTTACAAACAGTCTTTTATAACTCCTGAAAAAAATCAATGGTGTCTTTTAAAGCGACCATAAAAGCATCAATCTCTTCCCTCGTGTTATAGAAATATAGACTAGCTCTAGCGCTACCAGAAGCGTTTAAAATGCGGTGCAGAGGTTGAGTACAGTGATGTCCTGAGCGAATGGCAATTCCTTCTTGATCCAGGAGGGTAGCTAGGTCACTGGCATGGATACCTGGGATGTTAAAGGCGGCTAGAGCTGCTCTACCTTTGCCCTCTGGTGTGGGTTTCTTGCCGTAGATTCTGATGTCGGGAATAGTTTCTAGTTGCTTAAATAGGTAGGCGGTTAATTCTTCTTCGTAGGCGTGAATCTGCTCCATGCCAATACTATTGAGATAATCTACTGCTGCCCCTAAAGCGATCGCCTCACCGATAGCAGGGGTTCCCGCTTCAAATTTATGGGGTAAGTCACCATAGGTGGAATGGTCGAGAAATACCTCATCAATCATTTCCCCACCACCCATAAAGGGAGGCATGGCTAATAATAGCTCTTTTTTGCCGTAGAGGAAGCCAATCCCCGTAGTGGCACACATTTTGTGTCCTGAAGCGACTAACCAGTCACAGTTAATTGCTTGCACGTCGATAGGCATATGTGGCACACTTTGGCAGGCATCCATTAGTACTTTTGCGCCGTATTTGTGAGCTTCTGCGGTAATTTCGGTGACAGGGTTAATTACCCCCAGGGTGTTAGAGACATGCACAATAGAGACAAGTTTAGTTTTATCCGATAGCAGGGATTTATACTGGGCAAAATCAAACTCTTCACTGGGGGTTAATTCAACATACCTAATCACTGCCCCAGTCTTTTCGGCGATCAACTGCCAGGGAACAATATTACTGTGGTGTTCCATGACGGAGAGAATAATTTCATCCCCAGGTTTTAAATTAGCTAATCCCCAACTATATGCCACCAGGTTAATGGCTTCGCTGGCATTGCGAGTATAGATGATCTCATCACGATCAGTAGCGTTAACCAACTGAGCAACCTTGTCTCTTGCCCCTTCATAGGCATCTGTTGCCCGCCCACTAAGGGTATGAGCGCCACGGTGAACATTCGCATTATCATTTTGATAATAATGTTGCAGGGCATCTAGTACCGCCTGGGGTTTTTGAGACGAAGCAGCACTATCAAAGTAAATTAAGGGATGATCGTTAACTTGCTGGTGGAGAATCGGAAAATCATCTCGCACACGTTCGCCTAAAGTCTTTGCTTGGGTAAAAGTCATGTTGCTTGCTAGTTAATGCTTTACTTTTTGTTCGATAGTTTGGGTAATGCTATTTCTCAGGGATTTTAAGGGAAGGCGATCGATAATTTCGGCGGCAAAGGCATCGATCAATAGTTGGTTGGCATCATCTTCACTCAAACCACGACTACGAAGATAAAAGATTTCTTCCGCTTCCAATTGACTCACCGTTGCGCCATGAGCGCATTTAACATTATCGGCGGTAATCTGTAGTTCTGGCTTGGTATCAACTCTTGCTTTTGGTGAAAGCATCAGATTGCGGTTTAGTTGAGTGGCATCCGTTAGCTGGGCTTCTTTGGTGACAAATACCTTGCCGTTAAATACTGCATGAGCGCGATCGCTCACAATACATTTGTGCAGTTGATTTGTCGTACCGTGGGGTTTAGACAGGGCAATAATACTATGGGTGTCGGATATTTGTTCTCCTGTCGCCACTACCAAGCCATTCAAGTTCGTCTCGGTTTGTTCTCCCTGCTGCCACACTTCAGGATTATGACGACATAGTTTTGCCCCTAGATTGATCTCATTAATGGTGTAATGACTATCACGCTCTTGAGCTACGGCGGTTTTACCAATATGATAACTACGGTCTGATTCTTGCTGTAGGCGAGTATGATGCACTCTGGAGTTGCCTTGGACAAAGATCTCTGTTACGGCGTTGGTAAAGTATTCTCCTGTGCCAATATATTCTTCCATCAGAGTAATACAAGAGCCTGTTTCTGCCACCACCAAAGTACGAGGCTGCGTAAAGCCAGTTTCTTGTCCGCTGTTGGTAATAAAGATCAAATGTATCGGCGTGTCCACTACAACGTTTTTATTTACCCAAACTACCGCTACATCATCACCCCCTGCGGTATTTAACGCAGTAAAAGCATCCGCACCTGGTTGTTGGGCAAAGTATTGGGCTGCATCGTAGTCATTGGGCAAGTTAGCTAAACTGCCGACATATATTCCTTGAGGTAATCCAGTAATGTTAGATAATTCGTCGTTGTAAATCCCATTGATAAATACCAAACGGCTGTTTTCCGTTTCAGGTAGGGGCGCTTCGCGATATGCGGAGCGGTATCCTTTAGGACGCGAAGCTATATGCGAAGCGGTATCCTTTAGGAGTCCTTTAGGGCGAACCGCCCCTACGGTGACAAATTTACCTGTGGTCAAAGACGATAAATCGATAAAACGCCAATCTTCATCCTTTTTTGTCGGCACAGACAAACGTGATAACCAGCTTTTAGACTGCTGGCGAATATCTTTGAGCCATTGAGGTGCAGCTTGATTTACCTGACACTGTTGCAATAAAGCCGTAAAGAAAATATCCTCCACTACCCCACCTTCAGAAACCTTGGGAACAGTTGTTGAGGGGATTTGTACCGCCATTAAACTCCTACCCCCACTGTAGATTTATCACCAGATTTATCATCGAGGAAATCGTAACCGCGAGATTCAAGTTCTAGGGCTAATTCTTTACCGCCACTAGTAACAATCTTGCCTTCTTGCATGACATGAACAAAATCTGGCTCGATATAATCTAGTAAACGTTGATAGTGAGTGATAACCAATAGGGCTTTCTCAGGAGTCCTAAGCTGGTTTACCCCGTCAGAAACAATTCTCAAGGCATCAATATCTAAACCTGAATCGATCTCATCGAGGATAGTCAAGGTAGGATCTAACAATGCCATTTGGAGAATCTCGTTGCGTTTTTTCTCTCCCCCAGAAAAACCCTCATTAAGACTGCGTTCTAAAAAACTAGATTTCATTTTGACAACTTCCAGCTTTTCTTCAATCAAGTCTTCAAAATCGAAGGTGTCGATTTCTTCTAATCCTTGATACTTCCGTTTAGCGTTATATGCCACCCGCATAAAATCGAGATTGCTCACTCCTGGAATTGCCAAAGGATATTGAAAAGCCAGAAAGATGCCACTGTTAGCTCTTTCATTAGGTTCTAAATCTGTTAGATTCCTTCCTTGATAAATAATTTCCCCACCAGTCACTTCGTAGTCTGGATGACCTGCAATCACTTTGGATAGAGTACTTTTTCCCGAACCATTGCGCCCCATAATTGCATGGACTTCTCCAGCTTTAATATCTAGATTCACTCCTTTAAGGATCGGAATACCATCGACATTGGCGGTTAAATTACGTACTGATAAGATCGTTTCGCTCATTGCTTGCTAGATAAACAGCTAAATAACTGGTAACTGTGGGTTGTAAGTATTCTCAGGCAGAAGATATACGCTGTAGAAAACTATAGGTGAACCGCAAGTTTAGGTTACAGATTAAAACAACGTTTTTATTGTTTAAGTTTATTGTAGACTACATCAACCATCAGCTTATTGTCAAAATTTTAGTATGGAGGTTGCATGATTTAGTCCGTTTAAACGGACTTGTTGTGTTAGGCAGCGATTTGAATCGCTGATAGACTGACGGTTATGGGATGCGATCGCCTGACGATAGAAATTCCCCCTGGCGATGGTTAGTTCCAGGTTCATGCTCAAATTCTTGTATAATTACAGTTGGTTTACTATGCAAATATTCCTTAAAATAAATTTATTGGAGGCTTAATTGGAGTCAGAGTCAAGGTTTACATTAAAAGTTTTGTGGTTAGATAAAAACGTGGCGATCGCCGTAGATCAAGTAGTGGGAAAAGGCACTAGCCCCCTAACAGCTTATTACTTTTGGCCCCGCAACGATGCTTGGCAACAGCTAAAAGACGAATTGGAATCAAAGCATTGGATTGAAGAAGCAGAAAGCATTGATATTCTCAATCAGGCAACGGAAGTAATTAATTTCTGGACTGAGAGAGGTAAAGTTACTCCCATGACCCAGGCACAGACAAAATTCCCCAACATTGTGTTTACTGGAACGAATTAATTGATTAACTCCTAAAAAACAAGTTAATCTGCTGAGATTGGGAAAAGGGAAAGGGGAAAAGGTTAAAAGGCTAAAGAGAAAGGGCAGAGTTAATTATAACTCTGCCCTTCTTATTTATTTATTGTTCAACCTTCTGACTTCTGACTTCTGACTTCATTAAACCGTTCCACCTGAAGCTTGAAAGCGCGCTCTAGCTTTCTTCATCGAGCTTTCAGCTTGAATTTTATCTTGGCGGTCATCGCTGGTGCCGACTTGCTCCAGTCTTGACTGAGCCGCTTGATACTCACTACGAGCAGCATCGAGGTCGATATTGTCCCCTAATTCTGCGCCATTGACGAGAATTTTAATCTCATTATTTTCTACTTCAGCAAAACCACCCATTAAAGCGATCGCTTTCCACTCCTTCCCAGGACGAACCCGCAATACTCCGATCTCTAAAGCAGTCAAGAGAGGAGCATGACCAGAAAGAATCCCCAGTTGTCCAGTGGTGCTAGGAAGAATAGCTTCTTCTACCTGATCATCCCAAACCGTTTTATCTGGAGTTATTACTTTTACACTTAACGCCATTTCTTTAACTACTATTATTTATTTATTATTTTCTTTGCTGATCTTTAAACTTAATTAAACTACCCAAACAGTAAGTAGCAAGAGGTTTAAAAGATCCGCTGCTTACTGCTCCACTGTTACCGTTTAATGAAGGGTAAAGAGTAGAGGTTAAGGGGTGGAGTTAATTAACTACGTAGTCGATTAATCCCCCTTTTCCCTTTTTCCTTTTCCCTTTAACCTACGAATCTTTGTTGCTTATTTGGGCAGCGAGGAGCAAACTTAATTAAGCTGCTTTCATTTTTTCAGCTTTGGCTTTAGCTTCTTCGATGTCGCCTACCAAGTAAAACGCTTGCTCTGGCAAGTCGTCTAATTCACCATTCAGGATGGCTTTAAAACCTTTGATGGTATTTTCTAGAGAAACATATTTTCCAGGTGAACCTGTAAATACTTCTGCTACAAAGAATGGCTGAGACAAGAAACGTTCAATTTTACGCGCACGATCTACAACAATGCGATCGTCCTCTGAGAGTTCGTCTAAACCAAGAATCGCAATGATATCCTGCAATTCTTTATAGCGCTGCAATGTGGATTGTACCGCACGAGCAGTATTGTAGTGATCTTCTCCCACAATACTTGGTTGCAGCATAGTACTAGTGGAATCGAGGGGATCTACCGCAGGATAAATACCTTTGGAAGCCAATCCCCTAGACAGTACGGTAGTTCCATCAAGGTGAGCAAAAGTTGTGGCAGGAGCAGGATCGGTTAAATCATCCGCAGGTACGTATACCGCTTGGATTGAAGTGATAGAACCTTCTTTAGTGGAAGTAATCCGCTCTTGCAAATCTCCCACATCAGTTCCCAGAGTAGGCTGATATCCTACCGCTGAAGGCATCCGACCAAGTAGTGCTGATACTTCAGAACCAGCTTGGACAAAGCGGAAAATATTATCAATAAATAGCAATACATCTTGCTTGTTAACATCACGGAAATATTCCGCCATAGTCAAAGCAGAAAGACCCACGCGCATTCTGGCACCAGGGGGTTCATTCATTTGACCATAGACCAAGGCAATCTTCGATTCTTCGGGATTATCCGCATTGATTACGTTGGATTCGATCATCTCGTTATAAAGATCATTTCCTTCGCGAGTACGTTCGCCAACACCGCCAAAGACCGATACACCACCATGCTGAATTGCAATGTTGTTGATCAATTCCATCATAATTACGGTCTTGCCTACACCCGCACCGCCAAATAGACCAATTTTTCCTCCTTGACGATAAGGAGTAAGTAAGTCTACAACCTTGATACCAGTTTCAAATACTGTTGGTGCTGTTTCTAAGTCTGTTAGCTTGGGAGCAGGTCTATGAATGGGGAATGTCTCATCTGTGCCTACAGGGCCTTTCTCATCTACAGGCTCTCCGAGGACATTGAAAATTCTACCTAAAGTTTTTTTGCCGACAGGTACGTTAATCGGTGCGCCAGTATCGACAATATCCATGCCTCTGACTAATCCGTCTGTGCTACTCATGGCAACAGCACGAACTTGGTTATCACCAAGTAGTTGTTGCACTTCGCAGGTAACTGAAACATCCTGTCCCGCAGGATTTTTTCCCTGTACTTTTAAAGCATTATAAATACGAGGCATTTTTCCGCTAGGAAATTCGGCATCCAGAACAGGGCCAATAATGCGCGTAATTTTACCAGTGGTTGTTTTATCTGTGGTGGCTACCATTTTCTTATATCTACTTGGTGGTTAGCTGTTTTATATGGCGGCTTAAATCCTAAAAAGAATGTAAAATTTTGCCATCTTCAAGATTATCATTTAACGAATCATCTAAAAAATATAGTTTTTGCTGTCCTGCCACTAAAAAAACGTCTTTACGTCGTAATTGAATTTTCTCAGGCAATCCTAATGTTTTGTTAAGTAGACCTTAAGCAAGATTAACTTAGTCAAATAAAAACAACATTCTTGCTATGCAGTTAATTTGAACTCATTCTCTAGATCCCCTGTTTTCACAGAGATTGTCGCATATTTTATTTTGTATTAAAAAATAATTCAGGACAAAAAGCCTCATATAGAGTCCTATTCATAAAACACATTTCTTTGTAGGATGACAACTAGCCAAGCAAATAACGAAGAAGTCTAGAAATGTCATTAACCCTTTCATAGATATCTGCAATTTTTGCTTCAAAGATCAGCAACGGTAATTCAGAACAGTTTGAGTTGCTTGATTTTAAGTGCTTCAATTTTTTGGTGGTCGAGGTTAAATGCTTTCTAGAACAGTAATTTGGTTTGGTGCCAAATAGTAGCCAAGAATATCTCGAATATCTAGTCTTATGAACAGAAATACCCTGTTACTCAAACCTGCGGAACAGTTGAATCGGCATAAACCGATTCAGCAAAAGGATATTGCCACGGTTTGTATTTATGGTCTGAGTCTCCTGTCCGCTGGACTGTTTCTCTTTTTGCCCTTAGTAAACTTGCTCAGTCCTAGTCCTTGGCAGCGTTACATGGGTGCAATTCACGGCTGTGCATCTTTATTTGCCGTAGTGGTCATTGCTTATGCGGGACATTTAGCATTTCCTTTGCTCAGAGGTAAAGCGGAGATTCTGCCCCAAATGCGGACTCTAACTTTCTGGGCAAGTTTCTTATCTTTTTTGGCGATCGCCTCGGGCAACTGGGTTTATATGCGCTATCGCGCCCCGCTTAACGGCCCTAGAGGTTGGATTGTCGAAAATACGCCGTTAGTTCACTACTTGTTTATGGAGTATCACGAATTTACTGTACTGTTCACTCTGCCTTTAGGGATTGCCTGTACCTGGAGTCTCTGGCGGTATGGAGATACCATTCTCGATAAACAAAATCGTTCTGTACTCACCGCTACTTGTTTTGCTTTGATGGCAATGATGTTTTTTGCGATCGGCGGGTTGGTTACGGGTCTAAACGTCGCCAGAATCCACTCTTTGTAAGTTCGTAGCTTCTAGCTTCTAGCTTTTAGCTTTCAAAGGCGGGGCTTGCCTGATGACGCATTCCGCGTCAGAGAGACTCCGCCGTGGAACGATGGAGCTTCCTCTGACTTCGTAAATATCTAATGTTGTCTACACAAAAATATCCAGTCTGATGACTAAATCAAAATCACCTTATTTTTCGACGTCTCCCTGGTACATTCGACTGGGCGATCGTCTCAAAAGATTCCCCCAAGGATTAGCCAATGGTTCTAGCACTGCGCCTGCTTCCTCTGGTGCTGCTGGTGCTGCACTCATTAGTGCTGCTTTTGCTTGTTTCGTAATGATGGTTAACCAGCACTTTGCCGCCGCCTTCAAAACCTATGAAGACCTAATTTGGAATTTGGGTGCCTGGATACCAGGTAGCCGTAATGCCGATCCGCTGTATGGAGAAATTGGTAGTTATTCTGGCAAGGAAACTATCTTACTAATTACTTGGCTTTTTAGCTGGCTCTTTCTGGCTTTGCTGTGGCGCAATCGCGAAATCAAAGGAGGCACGATCTTCTTTTGCTTGTTCTTTTTCTTGGTTGCTTCCACTGTAATGAATTGGCATCCTTTGTTTCCCTATATGCCTCTAATGCCTAAATAGCTTCTAGCTTCTAGCTTCTAGTGAGGCATCGCGGTCTTGTCCTAAAGGATACCGCTTCGCATATTGGTTTCCGCTTCGCGACGCGAATGCCGAACCCGAAGGGCTTCTAGCCAAAAAGTAAAACGATATGAAGGTAGTTTCTTCAATATCCTTAATGTCCAAATTCTGAACAATCTCAATCTATATTGGTAATAAAATCATGACCACAGATAAATCTCCGCAGCAAGCCTCAAGAAAACTTGATTATCTTCTCAAGAGTAAACCAAAAGGAATACCCACTCAGTTACACAAATATATTTGGGGAGCAGTGGGAATTTTCGGTTTATTTTTTGCCAGTTTTCCCATCGCTTATGCGCGAGTTGCTAACAGTGAAAAGTTTGAACAACAACCTGTTCATTCAATTTCTTGGACTGAAAACGCCAAAGCCAACCTAGTTTATCCTGAGCCGAAGTAATTTGAATTAGTTTGTCCTATTAAATTTTCTAGTGTGGTGATGAATAGTAAATGCGATCGCCAATCTCGTAGGGTGCGTTAACGGAGTGTAACTTACCGAAATCGCAAAGGACAAGGCTGTTAGACCTCTTAAACGTCTGGCGTGAAGTAAATGCGATCGCTTATTGGCATCTTCAAGACAAAATGCCAAACTCTTGGAGAGCAGGGATAAAATTATTATTCTCGTGGCTAGGACGACTTAACTTGATTAAAGCAAAGCGTTGAGCAGGATTAAGATTAGACCACTGTTCTACAGACAAAGATACATTATGGTCTTGGGCTTTAGTGATCACGGCATCAGGAATATTTGTGCCATTTAACCAGAGAGGATTGGGGTCGATCGCCAATTCTTTAGCTGGCTCACCAGTCTTCGCAATGATTAAACTTTGTAGCCATTCTCGGTAAGTTTGGAGTTCGTCAGGGGTTGTACAGGGTAAATCTACTAAAGTCTCCCGTTCCGCCTGAGTGAATTGATTCCAATGGACTAGTTTGAGTTTGACACCACAGTTATCCAGCTTCATCCTGACCAACATTGGAATACATCGCAGCGTACCAACAAAATCTGCTTCAAACTGAAAATACTGATCAGACTTTAGCTCTTGTGGTTGAGGTTGAATATTTCCCATCAATTTTTAAGCACCTAAACAAAATTAATTACATATATCAAAACTGTAGCTTTAAAACCAGACGCGGTTTGCCTTGCCAAAACTCAAATAGTCGATAGGATCGGCAGTATCTTTGATCAATGTTGGTCAACTAGATGCTAACTATATGTTGAATTATTTAGTTATAAAGTGATTAAATCTCGTCTGCGACCCAACAAATCAAATATTGTTAAATCTAAGCTTACATCTTTCAGACAACAGATCGGTTTTTTTGTTTGTTCATGGCGATCGCTTGATTGGCTATTGTTGTTATCTGTGATCGCGGTAACTGTATTTGGTGGATTCACAATTTATAGTACCGAGTTGGCGGGGAAACATGGCTATAGCTACCAACATTGGCTAATTAGTGCAATGGGATTAGTTATTACCCTGATCATTGCTCGCTGGCATTATCAAATATTATTGCGTTGGCATTGGTTAATTTATGCTGTAACTAATATTTCCCTGATTGCGGTGATCGTAATGGGGGTGGCTGCAAAAGGAGCGCAACGCTGGATCAATATTGCGGGTTTTAATGTTCAGCCTTCTGAGTTTGCCAAAATTGCGATGGTCATTACTCTGGCTGCTTTGCTCCATAATCAGGAGAGTCCGAATTTAAAAACTATCATCAGAACTTTGCTGATTACTGCTGTTCCCTGGGGTTTAGTTTTTATTCAACCCGATTTAGGGACTTCTCTAGTTTTTGGGGCGATCGTGATTGCGATGCTGTATTGGGCAAATGCCAAAATCGGCTGGCTGATTTTGCTGGTTTCTCCCCTATTTTCCGCTGTTCTCTATAACCTTTATCTTCCAGCCTGGGTGTTGTGGGTTCTAGGAGTCATGGGGATTACCTGGTTAACTTTACCCAACCGAATCATTTCGACTCTCAGTGCTTTAGTGATTAATTTAGGGGCAGTTGAGTTGGGGATTGTATTCTGGCACGTCTTAAAAGATTACCAAAAAGCCAGATTAACTCTGTTTCTTGACCCTGAACAAGATCCTTTGGGGGGGGGATATCACTTGATTCAATCGCGCATTGCGATCGGCGCTGGGGGATTCTGGGGTACAGGATGGCACCAGGGAACTCAAACTCAGCTTGATTTTATCCCTGAACAGCATACTGATTTTATTTTCTCTGCCGTTGGAGAGCAATTTGGCTTTATTGGCTGTTTGCTCCTACTGTTGGCATTTTGGATTATTTGCGCTCGTTTACTCTGGATTGCCACTACAACCAAGGATAATTTTGGTTCTTTACTGGCGATCGGTACTCTAGCGATAATTGCCTTTCAGATTGTAATTAACATTAGTATGACCATTGGATTAGCACCAATTACGGGGATTCCTCTCCCTTGGATGAGCTATGGCAGATCTTCTCTCTTAACCAGCTTTATCAGTATTGGTCTGGTTGAGTCTGTCGCCAACTATCGTGAACATCGGGTACGCAGTAATTAAATAAACGGGAAATAGATTTCTTTGGTGAGACAAAAACCTTCCCCGCTAGTCGCTTTAGTGAGTCACATTAACCATAAGACTCAATTTTCTCTTCCCCATCAGGCATGGTGGGGGCAAATTTTTTAAACCCCAAATATTGCTGTAAAACATGCCAGACATATAAGGGGTTGAGAATCGCATAACGTTGCCAGAGTCTTTTTGGCTCTTGAATTAAACGAAACAGCCATTCTAAACCTACATCCTGCATCCATTTTGGTGCTTGGGGTAAAGTTCCTGCATGAAAATCAAACGCTGCGCCAACTGCCAAAATTGGAATATTGAGTAGGTTACGATATTCGTAAGCCCAAGTTTCTTGTCTGGGGCAGCCTAAACCTAGAAAAACTGCACTGGCACCAGAAGCTCTAATTCTCTTGACTAACTCAAAACGTTCTTCTCCAGAAAGTCTTCTAAACTTAGATTCTTCCATCCCCGCAATTTTGAATCCAGGATAAAGTCGCTGAAGATTGCGCGCAAATTTTTCTAAGGTTTCTTTTTTACTGCCGTATAAATAAATACTTAGTCCTTCTCTGGCAAGAGACTCTGCTACTTTAAGAGTTAAATTGGGGCCATATACGCGATCAGGCAACTGTTTTTTATAAATTCCCGACAACGCCCACCGCACAGGCTGTCCATCAGGAACAACCAGATCAAGACCGTTTAACCGTCTGGCGTGAGTATTATCTAAAAAGCCAGTCATAACTCCATGCACCGCCAAAGCACTAACAGCGAATGCTTGCTTATTTTTTGCTGCATTGGTAATTTTTGATACAGCAAATTCATAATCGACGGCACTAACATTTATACCTAATATTGAATATTTCCCTAAATTAATCATTTCTTTAATTCCATCTCTCCACTCCACTTGTGTAAATCTCTGACAAAATTTGTTTGATGTCATACTTGAGTGACCAATCTGGGTAGTGGGATTTAAACTTAGCTAGATCGCTAACATACCAGATATGATCGCCACTGCGGTTATTATCCGTATAGGAGTAATCTAGTTTTTTACCAGAAAGTTCTTCGGCAATGGCGATCGCTTCCAACATTGAGCAGTTGCTTTCCCTGCCACCACCAATGTTATAAACTTCCGCTACCCGAGGATTTTTGTAGAACTCATGAAAAGCAGCAATTAAGTCCGAAGAGTGGATATTATCCCGAACTTGCTTGCCTTTATAGCCATAGATAGTATAGGGTTTGCCGATCGCAGTACACTTGACTAGGTATGCTAAAAATCCATGTAGTTCTGTTCCCGAATGGTTTGGACCCGTCAGACACCCACCCCTAAAGGAAGCAGTCCGAATACCGAAGTAACGTCCGTACTCTTGTACTAGTACGTCGGCAGCAACCTTAGAAGCTCCAAATAATGAGTGCTTGCACTGGTCAATGCTCATGCTTTCGGGTATTCCCTGGGCATATTCATGACTCGGATCAATTTCCCACCGCTGTTCTAGCTCTTTTAAAGGTAATAAATTAGGCAAGTCCCCATAAACCTTATTGGTGGAGGTAAAGATGAAAACCGCGTCAGGGCAATATTCCCGTGTGGCTTGGAGTAGGTTTAACGTGCCATTAGCATTAACTGTAAAGTCTGAAAAAGGGTCTTGAGCCGCCCAGTCATGGGATGGTTGGGCTGCTGTGTGGATAATTAATGATATATTGTCACCGAAGTGCTGAAATATTTCTTTGATCGCATCATAATCGCGGATATCTACTTCACGATGCTGATAGTTATCAACTTCCTCTTCTAATCTTTGGCGATTCCACTTCGTTGAAGCTTCTTCCCCAAAGAAAAACTTACGCATATCATTGTCTATACCAACAACATCCATCCCCAGGCTGCTAAAAAATCTGACGGCTTCTGAACCGATCAAACCAGCAGATCCAGTAATAATTGCTACACCCATCTTTAATTTTTTACTGCTTATTTACTTATTTACCTCAATTACTCAACTTTATGTTTGAAACTTAAAGTTTAATAAGTTTCAATAGAGTTGTGAGTGTTTACTATTAAGTATATTCACTGCTAAGTCTCTGTAATAATACCTTGGATTCATGAAGATGTCGATAACAAATCAGTAAAATTGCCGAGAAAAAGTAGTAACAATTAAATATAATGTACTGCTAATTAAGTTAAAGAAATAAATCCTAACTTTAAAAACTTTGCTCCAGGAATGAGCAATAATTCACGATTATCGTCAATCCAATTAAGAAGTATTAAATTACTCTTAGGTATACTTTTACTATGAATAAACAAATACATATAGTTAATTTGAAGCTAAATTTTACTGATATTAAGGTTTTGGGCAGAAACTAAACACGATGAATAGTCTTATATTCTTGATATTCACTACCAAAACTACCAGTAATCATGCCCGCTCCCAAAAATGAGGTTTGAATGCCTCTGACAAACACTGCCTTGCGACCAAAAGAGATGGCAGCCGTTAAAATGCCCTGTACTAAGCGAAAAGTACCTTTGGCAAATCGCTGAATTCTAGTAGCTACAGAACGATTCTGCACTAGTTCACAAAAAGCGAATCCATTCCCGCGACGATAGGCTCTTTGCCACAGCCATTTATAGTTAGTGCGACTGGGGGGAAGCCATTCTGTTACCCAAGCATTGCCCGCCCAAACAGCCTTGTATCCCTGCTGATATACCTGCATGAAAAGATGAGTGTCATCGGCACCATTAGAACGAAACTGCTCATCAAAATAGATTTTTTGAAACAGTTCTGCTTTCGCGAAAAGATTACTAGTGTAATTATAGTTATAGTTATGGCGCAAATCTTCACCATTGGACAGATTACCGCTACCGAAAAAGCTTTGTAGCCAATCAGCGGGTTGTTCAACAAAGTGTGGGGCTACTGGTCCCGTGAGAATATCAGCAGAAAATTCCTGTTGAGCTGTCATCAATTCGTCCAGCCAATTTTCAGCGGGTACCTCGTCATCGTCCATAATGGCAATAAAGTCTACATCGTTCTTCACCATGTCTACTGAATGGTTGCGGGCAAAAGGGATACCTCTTTGCTCCTCGATCTCGTATAGTAATGGTAGTTCATGCTCCGCTGCAAATTGGTCGCAAACGCTTCTGGCAGAACCTTCTGCATCATTGTCAACAATTGCCAGTCTGATATTTGGTGTGGGATTTTTGGTGAATTTTTGTTTTGCCACCCCTTCAAGTAATCTCCTCAATCCGTCGGGTCGGAAGCAGGTAATGACACAGATGGCTATTGTGGTGGGATTAACATTATCCAGTGTGGCGCTTTCGTTTTCTACGACTCTCATGTTCATGGTGCTAATTAAATCGAATGTTAATCATTTAAGCTGCTTGTGCTGTTGTTTGGCAACAAATTCCCCCAGCCGATCAATTTCCTGCTGTACCGACATATTCCATTTTTGACGGTAATCAGCTAAGTCTAATTCTTGAACTGACAAGGAACGAATAGCTTGGACAATTGATGCTGATTCATTATCAACCAACACCGCCCATTCACCAAAGAGTTTTTCGGTGAGAGAAGTTCGACTAATAACTAATTGAGTATCGGAGGATAGAGCTTCACAAGCGCCACTAGGTTGAGTTGCATTACTAGTGGTTAGAACTAAAGCAGCCAAGCTTGAACATAATACCTGATGATATTCTTCCGTAGCTAAGAAACCAGTTAAAGTGACGTTGGGTAACTGTTGTAAGCTAGCTGCGGTGGCTGCCTCCAGTTTCTTCGCATCAGCGGTAATGATAAAGTTATATTCCGTCAACTTTTCCATGCTCTCGATTAACAATTCTACTGGTTCGTCCCAGGGGTCAAAGGAGGCAATGACGAGGATTTGTTTGGCTTGACGCGGTTGGGGTGTGGTCAGAGCGATCGCCTGAATCGGATCGGAAATGGTAAACAGATTGGCATCAGGATATAGCCCCTGAACTAGCTGAAACATCTCGGTGTTATGAACAATGATCCCCAGGGCATTCTTTAAAATTATCTGAGAAAAAGGCAACTTTTGCCACATTTTCACCTGAAATAAGGGATTATGAGCATCAATCAGATATGGAGTTTTGGTGAGCAACGGCGGGAGGGCGCTGAAAGTTGGGGGGCATTGGGCGATCGCAAAATCAGGCTTGTTGAGAATAATATCTTTGAGACTAACCACCAGTTTAAATAAGTAATCAAGGGGCCGTAGATATTTACTGCCAAAAAGATGAGGTAGGAATTTTAGTTCACAGTTTAAGAGGGAAGCCAGAACTTCAGGTCTTCTCTGGTATTTTTTCCAGACTAGGAATAGACCATTAAGTGCCGCTAGTGGGGTTATCTCTGACATTGATTAAACAGTGATTAGATAATGATTAAATAGTTACGATAAAGTCAGCACGAAGTCTCAGACTACCTAAACTCTTTCTGATTGCCAGGTGATGTTGGTCTTGACAGTCTGGGCGGGAATACCTGCCACGATGGTGTTACTCAAAACATTTTTAGTGACGATTGAACCCATGCCGACGACACTATTTTTGGCTATGGACACTCCTTTGAGGATCTTCGCATGAGCGCCAATCCAGACATGGTCTTCAATTTTGATACTACTAGCGTAATTAATTCTGTCTCCCGTGGAGAGGTCAATAATTGAGTGGGAATCGCCACTGCGAATATCAATGTCGGAAGAAAGCATACAATTTTTACCAATTTCGATGGATGAATTGGATTCTGTCAGGGAGATATGAGCTTTGAGAATAAAGGTGTTCTCTCCCACCACTAGGCGACATCCTTCGTCTTCAACCCAAATTGTACCCCCTTCATTAAATCGACAGTTAGAGCCGATGGAAATGTGATGACCAGAACCACGGATGTGAAATGTCAAATTGTCAATGATTGTTTGAGCTTTAATTTCAATCGTATTGTCATTGCCTTGAATATCGATGCGAGTATTTTTTAAAATAGAATCATGGATGTTAATTCTATTGTTCTGTCCCTTGATTGAACGACTATTGTTCGTAGATTGTAGTTTGATAAATCCCCCTCGTAGAATAGTTCGGAGCAAGGGAAATCTAAGCAAGTACGAATCAATCTTTTTTGCCCAGCTATATTTCCAATATGTCCCTTGTGGTTGCTGTTTAGTAGTTACCATATACAATGATTGACCTAGATAATTTACTTGCTCTAATCAAAATAGCGCTTTAATGTTTATATATCGATTACAGTCGTTTTCAGTTGAATAGACTCCGTTGTTAACTAGCTAATGCCTAGCCCTACACCAACGTAACTGTCTCACTTTTAGATTTTAGATTCAGAGCTTTTTTAAATTTAATTATTGTGGTCTATAAATTTACCTCAATGTAATCTCAAGTAGCCTCAAGAGCTTTTCTCGAATATAGATAGACAGCAGACCACAGAATCACCATTAATAAGCATTCTGAGATAATCGTTGCGCCGATAGCACCACGCCAACTATACAGAGGAATTAACCAAAAATTAAGTCCAGCATTGGTGAGGGCGACAAAAGCCTGTGCGCCACTTCTCACTTTTTGTAAATCTGCTCCTGTCAAGGTGTCTGCTGCAAACAAATGCATTGTCCTGAAGAAAATAGTAGGAGACAGCCAGATCAGCGCCGTTGCCGAATCATTATATTCAGCACCGAGGATTAACGGTATCAGGGGGGAAAAAATTGCTAGACCCACAATGGCGAAAATTGAATAACCTAAAGACATTGGTAGTAACTTTTTACACAGTTCAAAGCTGCCTCGAATCCCCGCAACTCCCTGTTGAAAAAAGTTTCTAAAGGAAGCCATCGCTAAGGATAAAATCGGTGTAAATGAAACATTTAAAATATGGTAGGCAGCGCCATAGATCCCCGCCGACGCTAAGGTTGACAACTTAGCCAACATAGATTTATCGATATCGTTATAAATACTTTGGGCAGAAATCCCCAAGGCGAAGGAGAAACCTAATTTTAGATCTTGGGTCACCTTAGACAGGACAAACTTGGGATAATCTACCTGTTTTACAAGTAAATGGGTAGAAATTACCGCTGCGGCAAAAGTAGCAAAACAATAGAGGACTGTCCATTCCAAGATGCTGGGATGGTCAAATAGGGTAATTAAGACCAAAACACCAAAAAACCTATTTAAAGATACCAGAAACATGATTCTTGCCGTATAGTTGAGTAGCCCGATGCCCACAAAACTATCCCTAACCATGTCGTTTAATTTTAAAAAGATTAAATTCGCTAAAGCGACGACAAATACCACCTCAAGAGAAATTCCAGGTATGGGAAAAAAGCTATAAACGAGCAAAATTAGACTGGTAAACAGAGAGCCAAAAATCAGGGTTTTAAGAATTCCTGTTCCCCATGCTTCCCGAAATGCACTTCTTTGTCGCGAAATGTTTTGAATCGCCACTTGTTCGCTACCCCAGCTAGCAAAGGGCATAAACACCGAGACGATCGCGACGATACCGATATAAGCTCCATATTTTTCAGGAGCAAAAGTGCGCGCCAGAATTACAAAGTAAATCCCTTGAATTAGTAACTGTAAGATAAAGGATTTAAAGAGGGCTAAGGAATCATTGAATCTGGCACTTTTAAATAGCTGTTGTACTTTTGCCATCGCTTCTTGTTTAGGCATTAATTAACACTTAAAGGCTTGGTTTTGGGGGGTGTTTTTATGGAGTAAATTGCTACTAGAGAGAGAATCCAGAGCATACCTTGACTCAAGAAAGATACTTCTGTTAGATTAAAAAACACTGTATAAAGTAAAAGCAAAAAAATCCACAGCATTCTCAACTCTTTGGCTAATAAATATTTGAATAGAGCATTGAACAGACAGCCAAAATAGCTAACGCTAAATACAGCTAGTCCAATTACACCAATGTGCAGCCAAATTTGAATAAAGCCGTTGTGGGCGTGGGGAGGCACCCATTCATGAACTTTCCAGATTATAGCTGTTTCTCGCTGGGAACTAGAAAAAAAGTTGCTATAGCCATAACCAAGCCAGGGCTTTTGCTGAATATAACCCCAGAGATCTGCCCACAAAGGAGTTCTGCCTGTGAGGGTAATATCTTTGTCGAAGACATTCAAAAGGGTATTAACATTGAGCATCACAAAAAATAGGGTCAGAGCAATGACCATCAACAGCAGCAGAATTGCGAAGACACTCTTTTTTGATCTAAACGAGACTAGCTTTAGTGCTTGGGCAGTGGTAAAAATAAACATCACACTGATTAAAGATGTCCCAGATTGAGCTAAGAGAATGATCCCGATGGAGAGGAAGCAACAAATTTTGCATATTGTTCGATATTGTTTGGCGGAAATGGATAGAAAGTAGAAGGTGAGAAAGCTGATAAACATACTTTCTCCTAAACCATTTTTATGGGGGTAAATTCCCCGCCAAGCACCAGAAGGCATGATTCCATAGGTAGGAATGACTAGAGCAAAGACATAGCTACAAACTAGCGCAATGCCAAAACTCCAGCCAAATATTTTAAGCTGTTCCTCAAAGTTAAATCGCGATGCTAAGTAGAGAGCAAAGGCACTTGAGCCGACTAAGGCGATCGCTTTTTTGAAGGTCACATCGGGTAATGCTGCCCAAGACATGGAAAAGATTACCATCCCAATGATAAACAATAGCCATAAATTGGTTTTCAGATAAGTGACGGTTCTGGGCAAGCGAAACCCTAAAAGAGCAAAGGTAATCAGATAGATCACGATAAAGGCAGAACGTAGCACCGCACTCTCCGTATCCCCTTCTTTGCCCCCAATGCCTGGCCCTAGGACAAGGCTGTAAAACCCTTGAGAAAATAAAATTAGGGAAGCTATGGCAAAAGCTTGTTCCCAAGGACGAATTGATATTTTCATGCTTACTTTTTGTTAATTTGGCGCGCTTAAAAATCCAATTCTATTTTTTTTCGGTGTAGTAATAGCTACTGTAATGATAAGGTTCTTGTCTCATGTCCGCCCCATTCACAATTACCCCCAAAACTTTTTGACCTGTACTATCCAGCATCTTTTTAGCTGCGGTGGCGCTGTTGTAGTCAGCAACCCCAGGACGAACTACAAACAAAAAGCCATCAACGGCTTTACCAATTATCTTGGTGTCGGCAATGCCGATAATCGGTGGGGTGTCGAAAATAATGTGATCGTATACTTGATCGATTTCAGCGATAAAATTGAGAAATGCAGGGGAATCTAAAAGAGCAATTGGATTGGGGGGAATCGATCCCGCCGTCAAAACATCTAGATTGGGCATCACATTTTGTACCGTGTCTGACCAAGGACTTTTGCCATTTAAGACTTCACTCAGACCGTTCTGGTTAGAAATTTCCCAAATATGATGCTGGGTGGGACGGCGCATGTCTGCGTCAATTAGGAGGATTTTCTGACCACACTGCGATCGCGCTACCGCTAAATTTGCTGAGACGGAAGACTTCCCTTCTTGGGGAACAGAACTAGTAATGGCAATCACTTTCTTCTTGGCATCGGCATCCAGGAGATTAAGATTGACCTGAATATTTTGGTAAGCCTCTTTGAGGGGCATCATCGCCACTTCACTCACCACCTGTTCAGGCATATTCGTTCTTTCGCTACCAGGAAGTTGAAGCTGTTGGTTATTTCCCCCCAAACTAAGATCAGGTACCACTCCATGCAAAGGATAGGCGAACATGCTTTCCACTTCTTGAGTATTTTTAATGGTGTTGTCTTTGAGATCCAAAAGAAAGGCTAAAGCTGTACCGAAAAGCAGTCCCATCAGCGCCCCCGCAGCTACAATCACTTTACCATCAGTGTTGACGGGATCTTCTGCCAAAGCTGCTGCTGAAATCACCCGAACTTTGTCAACTTTGTAATCCTGGCGGATACTGATATCATTTGCCTTGCTTAACAGAGTTTCATAATTCTCGGTCACCGACTTTAGCTTCCGCTCTAATTGTCTTTGCTGTTCCTGTAATTGAGGGGAAATATTGGATCTTGTTTGATACTGACTGTAAGAATTTTTGAGGGATGCTAACCGCTGTTCTAAACCTTCTTTTTGCAACCCTAGGTCGGCAAACTCTGTAAGCTGTCCCTGTTCCAACTTGCCTAATCTTAAAATATTAATTCGCCCAGCCAAGTTGCTGTGTTGAGGCCCTAGGGTACTAGCTATCTCCTGTTGCAACAGGGCATTTAAATCCGCCTGTTCTTCCTTCAAGCTAATAATTTGAGGCGCACTATCGGACAATAAGTTACGCTGTTGAGCAAGCTGCACCTTAACTTTTTGTAGTCGAGTTAAAGTTTCTTGGAGGCTCACGGATTGACTCAAGGAACTGATGGCGGAAGCTTCTTGCCAACTCATCCCCAGTTGTCCCTGCAATCGATTATAGCGAGCGCTAACGTCATTTAAATTTGCACTCACTTCGTTAATCTGACCTTCCACCTGAGCCACGGAATCAATATCCGCCGTAATTTGTCCTTTGAGATCAGAAATGCCATTGCGGTTTTTAAAATTACGGAGTTCTGCTTCGGCATCTGCTACCGCAACTTCTAATTTGGGTAGTTTCTGTTTAACAAAATCTCCGTCTTTCAGGGCTGTTTCGCTATTGAAAAGAGCATAACCGTCGGAGTATAGTTCTACCGCCCGATTGACGAAGGAAACCGCCACATCGGGGTCGGGATTTTCATAGGAGATCTGGAGCAAATCAGTGCCGATTACGGGTTGCACCTTGAGGGCTTTTTTGACAGTTTTATAGGTGAGAGGTTTGCCGTTATCCGACTTGAGATCTAGTTCTTGAATTACCTTTTCGACAATCGTTCTTGAACCCAAAATCTCGGCCTCCGTCTCGATGGGGTCCTTGTCTAAAACGGTTTTTTTTACTTCAGGATTACCATCCTCAATCCCAATGCGATTTGAAGTTTGCTCAGGCTCAATTAGAAGTCTAGCTTCAGCTTGATAAACGTCTTTGGAAACTAATGCGGTGATTAAGGAAAGAGTAACAATTCCTGCAAAAGTAGCAGTGGCAGGAATCCAATGCCGTCTGACCACCTGCCAGTAGCGATTAAAGTCAATGTACTCTTCAATGGGTAAATTAGAATCCATAGATCTCAATTGATTAACTTATATACCTGTATCTGTATTAATTTTATTTATCTTGACAATTTAAGGTTGGCGATCCGAAGGCTACGCGGAGCGTAATCGCCAACCTCAGTATGCACCTTTAGCCATAAAAACCACTTGAACCGTCTGGAGCAAAATTTTAAAGTCCAAGCCTAAAGACCAGTTTTCGATATATTCAAAATCCAGATCGAATACCCCATCGGAACCAGTATCAGAGCGGCCACTAACTTGCCACAAACCTGTAATTCCTGGCAATACTTCTTGGCGAAAAAAGTGATCTTGGGAAAACTTCGCCACATCTCTCACGGGTAATGGTCGAGGGCCCACCAGGCTCATTTCACCCCGCAGCACATTCAGCAACTGTGGTAGCTCATCAAGGCTATAGCGACGCAGATATTTACCAATCCGAGTAATTCGAGGATCATCTTTGATTTTAAACAAAATTCCCCCCTGAATCTCGTTCTGGGCTTCTAGCTTTTGCTGAAGTTCACCAGCATTTTCGACCATTGTCCGAAACTTACAAATCTTAAAATGATTGCCCTTAAGACCAACTCTAGTCTGCTGATATAAAATTGACCCTGGGGAATCTAGCTTAATTAGCAGGGCAATCACCAGTAACGGCAAACCAATAAACGCTAGCAACAACGACGATACCACCACATCGAATACCCGCTTACTAAAAAAATCCATGCCAACGATCGCCGACTGGGCAAATCTAATGGTTGGTACACCAATAATGGTGGCGATTTCCGCCTGCCTTTCGGGCAGTTTGATGTTAATCGGCAGAATTCTCCAATTGACACCAATGGTTCTCAGTTTCCAATACAGACTAGCAGCCCCCTTAACGGCTTCCCAAGAACAGATAAACACTTCATCTAGCTCTTTGTAGTTAATTTGATCTAAAGCTAAATAAAGTGCCTCATCATCCTCAAACTCAGAAAGGTCTAACTGTCCTGCGATCAGATAGACCTCACTACTTTCCAATAAAGTTCGGGAACTTTTGATTTCTTCAAGATTCCCAATTAACAGAATTTTTTGTCTTAAAGGATAGTACTTGTGGCGCACATAAGACCAGATCCAGTTCAAACTTAAACGCTGCCAAGTAACCAGGCAAATAGTAATCCCCCCCGCTACCAGTAATTGATAAACCAGTTGTGATTCGTAAAACCTCAGCACAATTGGCACAATGGCTATATGTGCGAAAAAAACAGCTTTAATTGGGTTGGAAAGATTACGACTTTTATTCCCTTTGCGATATAAATCGTAAGCAGAAAAGCTAAACACCATAAATCCCAATACCGTCAAAAACAAACTGAAGATTGCAGGATTTCGACCCATGAAATCGAAGTTGATTTGCTGCCAGTTATGACTAAAAGCTACCAGCCAGCCACAGTATAATGCCAAACTGTCCAATAATAATAAAATAATTATTTTTAATCTGTAGGAAAGCTCCTTTTCAGCTAACTTTAAATATCCAGGAGAACGAAGATCTCTATTCTCTGCCACTTGATCATCTAAATGATCTTTTTTGTCTACCGCGTAGTCTGGAGTACTAGAGAATTTATCTAACATAACTTGCTTTTGAATTAGTCTTAAAGTCCTGAATCAGATCGATAAAGCAACAGTCCTACAAACTATTACTTGAACTACAACACAAAGATACTTAAGGCGTCGTGTTAACGATTTAACGGCAGCTTTTTCTAAGCTAATCAAACTGGGAAAATATTAATAATGAGTATATACAATAATAGCTAAGTATATTCATTTAAGAGAAAATACTTAGTTATAGGTTAATGTATAACCCAAGCTTTAGCGCACTGTCAATGGTTTAACAAAAATGAGTTCAACACTTTACAGTAACTTCATTTAAGCTGTATGAAGATACAGAAAAAAGTTAAAAACTCTAGTAGAAAATACTTAGTTAAAAAATGTCTTTTCTGCGTAGTACAATTAAAGCGATAATACTGTAAATTAAAGTGTGCAAGAGCAAAACTCCCCAATTCAGGCTCAGATTTGACCATGTAGCCTCATAAACCGCAGAAGGCTGAAAAATATCCTTTAGCACTTCCGCCGTCAGCACAGGGTTGGGTTTAGGAGCCATAGCATTGACATCCGCCAAAGCACCATAAGCACCAATTGACCAGCGACTAAGCATCAGCCAAGACACTTTACTAGACCAGCCTGTTAAAGTGAATAACACCCCCGAAAAGATAATTTGGGGAATCATGACTAGGGGCAAAATACCATTGCCTTCGTTCTCAGTTTTGACCAATGCTGAGAGCATCAAACTTAAGCTAGTACTGGCAAGTAGAGTTAAAAAAGTGGTGATCGCAAATCCCACGAACCAAGGACATAATTCAGATTTGGGAGATTGAAACACCAGCAACACCACAGCGGAAATAAGTAATGTTTGCACTACAGCCAGGCTTCCCCGAATAATCAGCTTAGAAGATAAATAGGGGATTAGTCTTAAGTTCAGTAGCCTCTCCCGAAAGTAAATCGCCGCTTCTTGGACTATCTCGCGAATGGCATTAGATAAGCCAATCCAAATGGCGATACAGCTAAAGATAAATAATAGACGTAATGCTAGGGAGGCCTGGGTAATGCTGGGGGGATCGACGATGCTGAGGGGTTGTTCGTTGCGTAAAGGTAAACCAGTCAAGGCGATGGTAATCGGCCCTGCGAGGAGGGTTAAAATCAGGCTGGTGCTGTCGCGGCTAACTAGCTTCCAATAGCGTTTACAGAGTAAAGATAGCTGGCTAAAGGGAGAAATACCCGCTTTAACACCTTTGGACTTAGTAGCCTGCTGATTCTCTTTCCCTGGACTCAAGGAATTTTGAATATATGACTTATATTCGGGGGAGTTAGCATATTTTTCTGACCAATAGCGCACCCGTTCCGCGATCGCCGCTTTATTTTTACCCTTGTTTAATTCAATATAAATATCGGCAAAATCACCAAAATGCTCGTCTTCAAAATTGCCACCGTTGCGCTGGAAAAATGCCAGGGCTTCTTCGGGGGAGCCATAGTAACAAAGACTGCCTCCTAATCCCATAAAGGCAATGCGATCGCAAATTCCAATATTATCCGTAGCATGGGTAACTAAAGCAATAGTTCGTCCCCGATCTGCCTGTTCCCGCAATAGCTGCATCATTTCCTTGTCTAACCCAGGATCTAAACCCGAAGTTGGTTCGTCTAAGAAAAATAGCTTGGGATCTGCCAGCAATTCCACTCCAATACTTACCCGCTTCCGTTGCCCCCCACTCAGCCGAGATACTAGAGTATTTTGCACATGGGAAAGTTTGATCTGTTCGAGGGTATTACTAATTACCTCACTGATGTTCGTGTCTGGGGGTAACCTTAACTGACAGGCACAGCGTAGCACTTCTTCCACTGTTAGCTCGCGATGAATAATGTCATCTTGGGGAACATAGCCCACCTGAGAACGATAAATCGGCCAGTTTTGCCGCAGGTTATCGCCGTTGAGATAGACATTCCCCGAAGATATGGGAGCAATGCCCAACAGCGCCTTCATCAGAGTGGATTTTCCTGCCCCACTGCCCCCGACGAAAGCCACCAGTTGTCCTGGTTCTAAGACTAGATAAACATCATTGAGGATGGTGAAAGTTTCGCCCTTTTTGTCCTTAACCTGAAAAGTCAGTTTGTGAGCATCAAGGCGAATATGATTAGTGGCGTTGGTTAACTCCAGTGCCTCCCCTGTAAAGATCAGAACATAGGGCCCTACCTGAATCGTATCCCCTTTGTTGAGTTTATAAGACTTGTCCAGACGCTCACCATTGACAAAAGTACCATTGCTACTACGATCTTGCAGAATATAGTTGCCTTTGCCATCGGGATTAATGGTGGCATGGAGACGAGAAACCGTCGGGGCATCTAGCGCAATTGCCGAAGTGGTATTTGGCGATCGCCCTAATTCTACTGGCCATTTCTGCAACCCTTTAAGATCGAGGCGACGGATATTGGGGATGCTCATTTCCCCTTGCTTGGGGTTGTAATAGGTGAGAATTATTTGCTGACGAGGATCCTGACCGATATGTAATTGTTCACCATTTTTGAGGAGATGTCCTTCCGTTAGATTAATGCGGGACTGATTGAGGAAAACTCCATTGCCACTGGGCTTTTGCTCATGGCGATCGCCATCATAGAGTCGAAAATTGTTGCCTTCTCTTTCGATCATTGCCTGTTTACGGGAAATGACATTCCAGTGCGTGGGAGCTGGCATATTTGCCCATTTAGGATCTCTGCCTAAGTAGTTATGCTCATGACGCAGACGCAGAACTTTTTTTTCACCTTGATTATCAAGTTCGATATAGGGTTCAGTCTCAACCGTAATCAGGACGGTTTCCTCGGAATAGTTGCTAGTCATGATGTCTGATCTTGGTTTACTATATTAATTTTTTATATTTTTCTAATTGTCTAAAAACATGATGGAAAATACAACCCTAGATATTTTGGGGATTTTTATAGTCAATCAAGGGGTTGCTAAAATGTACCACGGATTAACTGTGACAAGATTACATTTTAAAAGACTACGTTGTTTGTCAACACGGCGATGGGATTATGTCACTTTTGTAATAAAGCGATCGCTTTGTTTAAAACTTTTAATTGGTATTATGGTAGGTAACCGTTGACTTCTGCCAACCCTTATGTTTATATTTATTGCTATTAAATTTTAACAATAGGGAATACTTAGAATTGTGCGGGGTCTGGAGATATATCTGAGGGACTGTGATTCGTCTTCTTGTTTCTAATCGAAAACTTTTCAGTTCACTCTCTAAAATCTTTGGACAGCATAAAAATTGCGATCCTAATTGAAAAATGAAATTACAAATTGTTTTAGAACCTAGTGATGAGGGTGGCTATACTGTATACGTTCCCGCTTTACCTGGTTGTGTCAGTGAAGGCGAAAGTGTTGATGAAGCTCTGGAAAACATCAAAGATGCAATAGAACTATATCTTGAACCTGTAGCGACAGACATTACGGGCAATCAGGATTCAATTATTCGGGAACTAGTTATGTGAGTAAAGTTCCCAGTCTTTCTTATCCAAAGATTATTTCTGCTTTAGAGAGAGATAGTTGGATAGTCGTTCGCCAACGTGGTAGTCATATTAGACTTGAAAAAAAGTTGCCTGATGAAACTCTCAAAATAACAGTTCCTGCTCACAAACCAGTAAAACGTTCTACACTTGCTAAAATCCTCAAGCAAGCAAAAATAGATTTGGATCGCTTTCTAACACTTTTGTAATACGAGACAGTAGTAGGAATAGTCATTATTTTAGACAGTTTCCTTTCCCCTAGTCCTTTAGCTTTACCCCTAACCTTTTAAGGTAAGTTTTTAAAATTTAGTTAAATTCCCTCCTGGGGGAAACAGTAATTTTACCGTCGAGATCTGTCTGATACGGTTTTTTCTGGAGACTATTCTGTAGTATTTTGAGTAAAGAGCTAGTATCTTTGATAATGCTCTAGACTACTAGAACTTGACGAAGTCAGAGGAAGCTCCGCCGTTCCACGGTGGAGTCTCTCTGACCCTGAACAAGATCCTGTTTTTATAGTCTCAGGGTGAAACTGTTGAACCCACGCTAGCCCAGCTATTACATTTATCCTCTGGTCGATTAATGCTCCCTCGCCAAGACCCCGTTGAAATCTTTTCTACTTTCATTAAATTTGATTACGATCGCTTTGGTGGTTGGGCAACAGATACTCGCCTCCGCCGTAGTATGAGGCAGTCATTAACTAAACTAGCGGCTGACAATCCAGACAATTTTTGGGCTTTATACTGGCACCAGATCTGGCAGCAGCAACCTACAGGTTTAGCCAGAGAACACTTAGCTGCTTATCTTCAAGAGGTTTGTTTTTGGTCAGCGACCAAGACGATTACAGGCTTTAGTAGCAGTCAGTACACAGTCTCCGATTGTTTTCAAGTGGCGATCGCTCGCATTGACAAGGTGCTGCAAGGGTTTGATCGCGAACGGGGCTTTAATCTCAAAAGCTATGCTAGTATTACTTTTGCCAATTTAATTCGCGAACTGCTGCGCCAGAAAAAAGAAATTGATATTTGTTCTGACTGGTCTTTACTCCGCAAACTAAGTCAGAAAAGAATGATTGAAGCCCTATTGGATGCAGGGTTAGACTCAGAAATCATCGAGAGTTATGTCTTAGCCTGGAATTGTCTCAAAATTGTCTACGTCCCAGACCGACCTTCCTCCACCCGCAAGTTACCGAAACCTGAGCCTGAGACCTGGTTGGCGATCGCTAATCTTTATAATCAAGAACGTCACACTCAGCTAAAACAGTCAAAAGAAGCTGCCACTGCGGAAAATCTGGAAAAATGGTTGTTGATCTGCGTTAGAGCCGTGCGTTCCTCCTTATTTCCCAAGTTAAATTCTCTTAATGATAAAAAGCCTGGTTATGATACTGGGGAAATTGTTGATTCCCTAGTGGGAGAAGTGGATGAATCTCTCCTGGTAGACATGATTGTCAGGGAGGAAATGGAGCAACGTAGTCAACAACACACGGATATTAACCAGTTTTTGACCGCTACCATCCAGCAGCTTAAACCAGAAGAGCAAAAATTACTGGAACTATATTATGCTCTGGACTTAAAACAGGCAGAAATAGCCCAGGAGCTAAACACCAAACAATACAACGTTTCTCGTAAATTATCCAAGGTGAGAAAAGAACTCTTGATGGCTTTGGCACAGTGGAGTCAATCCACTATGCATATTTCTTTGACCTCAGACATACTCGATAATATCAGCTCGCTATTAGAAGAATGGTTAGCTAGCCACTATGACAGCAATTAAACCGCTTTAAACTTAACTAGGACTATACCGATGAATACCGTCAACCTAAGCATCTTTAACCCCACAGATTTAGTGATCGAACTAGACCAAAGCACAATCGACCGTGCCTGGTTGCAAAGTCAAACTGCTGGCAATCCTGCTAGCCGTTGGCAGAACTATCTCAATCAAGTTGCTTTGGCGGTTTTTTTACCCTGGTTACAAGCTGAGGAAGATGCTACTGCTAAAGCCCAAAATCAATCAGCAGAACAGGCTGCTATTTGGGAAGTCGTGAACGGAACAGCAATCGCCATTAAAGATGCTAAATTGGTTTTGATTCCCAGTGAAGCCGATGATTTAGGAGAACTCTGCGTACCTCAAGAGTGGATCGATCTACCTAACTGGGCAGCAGACTATTACCTAGCAGTACAAGTAAACGTCGATGCTGGATATGTTCGAGTTTGGGGTTATGCCACTCATCAACAATTGAAGCAGGGTAGTTTTAATCAGAGCGATCGCACCTATAGCCTCTCTGATGACCAGTTAATCGGCGATCTCAATGCCCTCTGGGTTGCCAGAGCCTTATGCCCCAATGAAGTCACTCAAGCTGCTATTGAACCCCTCCCAGAGCTTGCTCCTGCCCAGGCAGATAACTTAATCGAACGCTTGGGTAATCCCGCCCAGCTTTTACCTCGTCTAGGGGTTTCCTTTGCTACCTGGGGGGCCTTGTTGCAAAACCCTAACTGGTTTCGTCGTCTGGTTGCAACTCGTCGCGGTGTACTCACAAAAACTCCAGTTTTACAGTGGCTCAAGCAGGGATTGAGTGAGCTTTCTACCGAATTTGGTTGGAGACAGATTGAATTGAGTTTAAACGCCGAAGGTTCTAGAGGTGCTGCTACGGTTGATGCTGTGGTTCCCGCTTTTGGTTTAGCCAAAAAATTAGCGATCGCAGGTCAACCTTACGAATTGAAAATTCTTCCCCTAGAGGAAGCAGGAGCTTGGCGTTTTGAACTATGCTGTCTAACTCCTGGCTGTCTGATCCCTGCTGGGTTTAAACTAAAATTACTCACTTCAGAGCTAGAAAATTTCGACGATAACGAAGATCTAGCCACGGTCGCCGTACAGAACCTCTCCCTAGAAGTGGATCTAGATCCAGGAGAATCTCTGGTTTGGCAGGTTGAGCCAACTCCCGATGACTATCAACAGGAAGTTTTGCAGTTCTAAACTAGAAAAATTTATTACGAGAAGATCTAATCTATTTTATTTATCAATATGGGTGAAATACTAACTGAAATTGACGATAAATTACAGTCTTGGATTAGTAGACAGCAAATGTTTTTTGTGGCTACTGCTCCTTTGTCTGCCAGTGGTCATATTAACTGCTCACCTAAAGGATCTGATTCTTTTCGCGTAATTAATCCTCTGACAGTAGCCTACCAAGACTTAACAGGAAGTGGTATTGAAACTACTGCCCATCTGCAAGAAAATGGCAGAATTGTGATCATGTTTTGTGCCTTTGCAGGCGCACCGCAAATTGTTCGTTTACATGGTAACGGTATTCCTCTCTTTTCAGATAGCGCCGATTATCAGCAAATAGCAAAACTGTTTCATCCTCATCCAGGGGAAAGATCCATTATCAAAATAGATGTCCAAAGAATCGCGACTTCTTGTGGTTTTTCCGTACCTTTATACGATTATGTAGACGGGCGTGATGTTTTAGATAAATGGACAGAGCAGAAAAGTCCAGCCGAATTAGCTGCTTATAGACAGAAGAAAAACCAATCAAGTATCGATGGTTTACCTGGATTATCTTTTTGAAGACCAATCAATCTTGCTATTTAGTTTTTAGAATCTTTGTAACTGCCCAGGTAGGAGGAGCGGAATAATTTCCAGCCAGGAAAAAGTGTGGTAATGTGCTGTACATGAGTCCAGAGGAACAAGAGCAAAAAATTGAGAGGCTAGAACAAGAAAACAAA
>Ga0114940_10000198_pt1 | contig 35488 bp, 28 predicted proteins | sample ColdCreekSource_FD_87195 | JGI IMG/M metagenome (GOLD analysis project Ga0114940, IMG submission 87195) | Groundwater microbial communities from Cold Creek, Nevada to study Microbial Dark Matter (Phase II) - Cold Creek Source | ecosystem: Environmental > Aquatic > Deep subsurface > Groundwater ...
CTGTCTGCTGAATGCGTACTGCCAGGGATAGTTATATCTAGGTAAGTGCAACGCAGAAATCTCTACTCGCGAGGGTAGAAGCCCGCGCTCTATCTGAAAGATGAGCGTCGGGAGAAGTCACAGGAAGGTCAATACTATTTTCTAATAAATAATAAACTCCACAGGAAGTCAAAAAGCCGGGAATAAAACCCATAATGGCTAAAATTAAGGATTCTTGCAAAACTACGAGGGATAAATCCTTTTCGCTGTAACCCATTGCTTTGAGAGTCGCATATTCAGGTAAATGCTCGCTGACATCAGTATAGATAACTTGATACACAATAACTATGCCGACGATAAAACCAATCGCCGCACCAAAATTAAGAATTTTACCTTCAGCCCATTGAGCAACATAGTCTTGTTCCTGTTGAACTAATTCCTCTTTGGTCATCCGCGAGTATTAATCCGTAAAATTTGACCCGATATTGGTACTTTTACCTGAGTATCTTCTAGATCGGCTTGACGCTGTTCCACAGTAATTAAAGCTCGTTCTAGTTCGACTTCCGCCACCCTGACATCTACTGGTCTTATTTCTTGCAATTTAGCTAAATTTTCTCTTTCTTGGGTAATTTGCTCTTTTAAAGTTTGATTCGTGTTATTTAGCTGGGCTTGTTTCTCTCTGATATTAGCCTGCGCCATATCTAGCTGTTCTTTAGTTTGGTCAAAAGTTTCTTGACTAACCGCACCTTGTTGTTGTAGAGTTTGATTACGTTGATAAGTCAAATGTGCCTGTCGTAATTGAGCTTCAGCAGATGCGATCGCAGCTTGTTTTTCAGCAGTTTCATTACGCAATTGAGACTCTAAGCTAGCAATGTTGGCTTTTTGGGCAGCTAAGTCGGCTTTTTTCGTCTCGCCAGAGCGAGTTTGGTCTAATTTTGCCTGGTAGAACTCTACGCTTTTTTCGGCTTCTTCCAAATCTCGTTTTTTCCTATCTATCCCTTGAAGAATAGCAATAACCTGATTAGCTTTGACGCGATCGCCCTCTTCGACTAAAATCTGATTAACTCGACTATCTTCTGCATTAGCAACTGATAGTTTGATAACTTCTCCTTTGGGAATTAATTTACCTAATGCCACGACTTGTTTAGGGGGAGTTACCTGTGTTTTAGTTTCTGCTGAATTTTCAGATTGAGCCTCGGAAAGACCACTACAAGAAGTACCCAGATAAAGAATGCTTAAAATTAGAGCATAACGACAATAGCGGTTTATCAAATGACTCGAAGCAAAAAAAAACATAACTAAACGGCGTTGTAGCCGGACTTACGGTTTTATTAAGCCAACTTGTATATATTAATGTAACATCAAAGTTAACTTAGAATTCTGTTGATCTTACCTAATTCACGGCTGGCAAACGCCAAAATTACATCACCTGAATCCAACTTTCCGTAGTGTTCATATTCTTGGGATTAATGGTCACTGATTTCCAGTAAAAATCTAGATAAGTGTTATGGCTTACAATGAAATTAAAATTGCTCTATGGCAAATATTGCGATCGCCTGCTACTACTTAAGATTGCCATATATCAATCCCGATAATCAATTCAAATTATTTAAATGCTGCGCTTCCATTACTCAAGTTTGATTAACGCCCCTGTCGAAACCGTATGGCAATTTCATGAAAGACCAGATATTCTTAATCTCTTAACTCCTCCGTGGCAACCTGTAAAAGTAATCCGCCGCGAAGGAGGTTTAGGTATAGGTGCAATTAGCGAATTCCGTCTGTCTTTAGGGCCAATTGCTGTGCGCTGGATAGCCGAACATATCGAATGCCAACCCAATCGTCTGTTTACCGACGAACAAGTAGAAGGACCAATGCAGTCTTGGGTACACCGTCATCAGTTTAACGCAGAAAACAGCAAAACCAAATTAACCGATGCGATCGCTTATGAATTACCTGGGGGATGGTTATCAGAATTGCTTTTAGGCTGGTGGGTAGACTCGCGATTGACTGATATGTTTCGCTATCGCCACGAAGTAACTAAAAAAGAATGCGAAAAAACAATGACCAATAGACCTCTTGCCTAAAATGAGCAAGTTACTTGCCCGAGGGGGCAGCTAACATTGATTTAAACCGAGATTTCTCTCTCTTCTTTTCGATGTTGAGTTGTTCGAGCGCTATCAATACTTAGTGTACCCGCACCAGCATAAATAACCATTAATAGCCCGCCAATCAAGCCAATATTTTTGAGAAAATCATTAATTTGATTTGCATCGACAAGAGGATTGTGAAAGGCTAAAGATGCGGGAATCAGAAAGATAATTAACAAAATTGAGCCAATACGAACTTGATATCCGAGTAATAAAGAAATTCCTCCCAGTAGTTGGAAAGCGATCGTAAAAATTAATAAAATATTGGGTATTGGTAAACCTTGTCCTGCCATCATCTCTACAGTTTGGTTAAAACCTAAAATATGACTGACTCCAGCTTTCAAAAAAATTAAGCTAAGACAGATGCGAGCGGCTAATGCAACGTATTTCATAGTAAATTAATCTCCTGGATTTTGAATATGGGATTGTAGTCGATGTGAGTTCACATCTTGAACGTTGCTCAAGCTTGCCTCGTGAAACGCAAAAATTTGACGAACTCTACGCTCTTTAAAGATGTAGTCACGAATCCAGCTAAAAAGTAAAGCGAAACGATTTGCATCGCCAGGCAGATAGTAGAGGTGGATACTGAGCCACAGAAGCCAAGCAAAAAAGCCCTTTAAGGGAATCCTGCCAAACAAGTAGGCAACTCCAGCATTGCGGGCGATAATCGCCGCTGTGCCCTTATTGAAGTAATCAAATGGCTGAGGTGAAAGTCCTCTTAACTGTCTTGTGAGATTTTTGGCTACGGCTGTTCCCTGTTGCAGGGCTTCGGGAGCAACTCCTATTAAAGGTTCGCCATCTTGTTTGACATAAGCGACATCGCCTACGGCATACACTTCAGGATGTTCTAATATTTGCAAAGTTGAGTGTACACAGATGCGATCTTGCTTAGCGGTTGGTAATTGGCTATCGCCATTAGGAAGATTTGCTTCGACTCCCGCAGCCCAGATAACGTTTGCCGTTTCAATCATTGTCCCATCATCTAATTCTACTGCACCAGGCATTACGCAACTGACGCGGGTTGAATAATGAATTTTTACTCCCCTGCGGCGTAGCTGTCTACCTGCATACTCGCCCAAATCTTCGGGAAAAGTGGCTAGCAACCTTTCGCCTGAATTAATTAGAATTAGCCGCATTGATCTTAAATCGAGTCGAGGATAATCTTTAGCTAGAGTTTCAGTTATTAATTCGATTAATGCTCCTGCTAGCTCTACTCCTGTTGCGCCACCGCCGACAATGACAAAGGTTAATAGTTGTTGTCTTCGCTCTGCATCGCTTTCGCAGGCAGCTTTGTCAACATTTGTCAAAATGCGATCGCGCAATTTGACCGCATCTGCTAAAGTTCTTAGAGGTAAAGAGTATTCGGGTGCGCCATCTACACCAAGAAACTTAGTTTGACTACCAGTTGCTAACACCAAATAATCGTAGGGAACGACAACGCGATCTGTTTGAATAATTTTAGCCGCAAAGTTTATGCTTTTGACTTCTGCTTGCAAAAAACGAGCATTGGTAATATTTCGCAAAATACGGCGTAGAGGATAGGAAATAGTTTCAGGAGCAATAAAGCCTGAAGCTACCTGATAGAGTAAGGGGACAAAAGTATGATAGTTTTGACGATCTATTAAGAGAATATCTGCATTTGCCCTCGCTAAATTTAGGACTGTTCTAAGCCCAGCGAAACCAGCACCAACAACCACTATCTTAGATTTTTGCGATCGCATTTTTTTGATTTTATATTTGTTGATTAAAACCAGGCAAATGTATTCGGCAGGGTTTCAATCGGCAAGATAATATTAAAATCTAATATATCTTTGATTTTTCTGTTTGGCGATTTGTCTCTAATAGTAGATCAATTTTTCAAGAGCGGTTGATGCGGATAATTTACTCAAAATAGCCTTAATTCAAACCAGTTCTCCAGTCACGCTAAAAGCTCGTATTTCATTAATTTTGACTTTAACCGTTTTACCCTTCAACTCGTCAATGTTTCCAGGGAAGAAAGTCAGGCGATTGCTTCTAGTTCTTCCCATCACTTGACTGGTATTTTTAGTATTTTGGGCTTCTACTAAAATTTCTTCAGTACGACCCAAATAACGTTCCGAACGTTCCTCAGCAGAAGCGTAAACTAAACGATTTAACCTTTGCAGGCGATCGCTTTTAACTTCCTCACTGAGCTGATTTGACCATAAAGCGGCAGGAGTAACTGGACGGGGAGAATAAGCGGCAGTATTAATTAAATCGAAGCCAATATCTTCAATTAACTTCAACGTGTTCTCGAATTGTGCTTCTGTTTCTCCAGGAAAACCCACAATTGCATCAGCAGTGATCGAAGCATCGGGCATATATTCGCGAATCTTGTCAATAATACGGCGATATTGCTCGTGAGTGTAACCGCGCTTCATCGCTTTAAGAATATCGTTATCCCCTGACTGGAAAGGAATATGAAAGTGTTCGCAGACGTTGGGTAATTCCTTGCAGGCGCGAATTAATCTTTCAGTAAAGTAACGGGGATGACTAGTTGCAAAACGCAGGCGCTCGATTCCTGGGATATCATGAACGTAGTAAAGTAAATCTGTCAGAGTATGCTGATGTCTTCCTTCGGGGGTACTTCCTGGCAAATCTCGACCATAGGCATCGATATTTTGTCCCAAGAGTGTAATTTCTTTATATCCTTGTTGTCCTAAATCCTCCATTTCTGCTTTAATTGCTTCTGGAGTGCGGGATTGTTCGATCCCTCGAACGTTAGGCACAACACAGTAACTACAGCGTTCATTACAGCCATAAATGATATTAACCCAGGCACTAATATTACTATCGCGACGGGGTTTGGTAATATCTTCAATAATCTGAATTGGTTCAGTAGCAACTACCTGATTGCCATCAAATACCTGTTGCAAAAGGTCTTCCAGACGATTAGCGTGTTGAGGCCCCATTACCAAGTCTAATTCTGGTACACGACGCAACAACTGTTCCCCTTCTTGTTGAGCGACACACCCAGCCACAACTAGAGTTAAATTCGGTTGCTGATGTTTGCGTTTAGCCTGTTTTCCCAAATAAGAATAAACTTTTTGTTCGGCATTATCCCGAATGGTGCAGGTATTATATAAAACTAAATCTGCTAAATTAGGGTCTTCTGAAGCTTCAAAACCCATCTTTTCTAGTACGCCAGCCATACGTTCAGAATCAGCTTTATTCATCTGGCAACCGAAAGTAACAATATTATATTTTTTGCTGGCGTTATCCATAGGAGTTTTTCAATAATTGGAAATCAAAACAGGTCTACTATCCTAGTATAGAAGTATCTTAAACCAGCAGAAGCTATTGTATTTTAATTCTCGATAGTCAATAAAAATTAAGTCAATGTTAAGTCAATGCGATCGCAATTCCTCTAAACATCTATAATTTGGCTCAGATTAATTCCCAACATAAAGATATGTTTCAACAGAGCATAAATACGGTAAAGTCAAGCTAATAATTAATATTTTTTTAACAAACTCAGGTGATGAAGAGACAGAACATTAACACAAATTCTCTTTGGGAATCCGAAGTGGGTTATTCAAGAGCTGTAAGGATAGGAAATCATGTTCATGTTTCAGGAACTACTGCCATAGACAATCGAGGAAAAATTATTGGTCTTGGCGATCCTTATGCCCAAACAAAACAGATCATTAAAAATATTGAATCTGCTTTGGATTTAGCTGGAGCTAGCCTTAAAGATGTAGTGCGAACTAGAATTTATGTCACCAATATAGATCGCTGGAAAACTATTGGTCAAGCACATCACGAATATTTTGCTGAAATTCGTCCCGCTACCAGTATGGTAGAAGTCAGTCGTTTAATTTCACCAGCAATACTAGTTGAAATTGAAGCCGAAGCTTTCATTGATAACTCTTAATCTGGCTTGGAGACGTAATAAATTACGTCTCTACCTCTATTTTCGATAAATAGTATTTATAATTAGCCGCCAAATAAAGCACCAATTGCTTTACCCATATTTTCTGGCTGCATAGCTGCGGTTGCCGCAGTCGGTTCGTAGCCGCAATGTACCATGCAATCGCTACATTTTGGATTGCCGCTAGCCTTACCGTAGTTACTCCATTCGGTGTTATCGATTAGTTGTTGATAACTAGAATAGTGACCTTCATTGAGTAGATAACAAGGTTTCTGCCATCCTAAGACACTATAGCTAGGGCTTCCCCAAGGAGTGCAGTCAAAATCTTGATCTCCCATCAAAAATTCTAAAAACAGGGGATTGTGATTAAAATTCCACTTTTTCTTACCCGATTTCCAAGGAGATAAAATTTCTCTAAATAAAGCTTTAGTTTGCTCTCTTTGTAAGAAACTATCTTGATCAGGCGCCCATTCATAACTATATCCAGGAGAAACCATCATGCCATCAAGATTGAGACTATCCAAGAAGTCAAAGAATTCTTGCATCTTAATTGGGTCAGCTCCTTCAAATACAGTAGTATTAGTAGTAACCCGAAAGCCATGCTGTTTAGAGGCTTTGATAGCTGCGATCGCTTTTTCAAATACTCCTTGGCGGTCAACACATTGATCATGTTGTTCTCGTAAGCCATCTAAATGGATACTAAAAGTCAGATAGGGAGAAGGCTCAAACTTATTTAAGCTTTTTTCTAACAAGATGCCATTAGTGCAGAGATAAACGAACTTTTTACGCTTAACTAAACCCCGCACAATTTCGTCTATCTGGGGATGCAATAAAGGTTCGCCGCCAGGAATGGAAACCACTGGCGCGCCGCACTCTTCAACTGCCGCAAAACACTGTTCTGGGGTCAAGTTTTGTTTTAATATTTCTGCTGGATGCTGAATCTTACCGCAGCCAGTACAGGCTAAATTGCAACGGAATAGAGGTTCTAGCATCAATACTAAAGGAAAGTGCTTGCGCCCCCTTAAACGCTGGGTAACTAAATATTTACCTACGGTGATTGCTTGTTGAAGTTGGATCGCCATTATTTCTCACACCTAATCTCTTTCGAGTTATTGTATTTTGACATCCTCCCCGCGCTAAAGCGACGGGGATTCCAAAGATCGCTCTTTGGGCTTCCTCTTTCCGCGACTCGGCTTACTTTGAGGAGTTTCCCCACCAAAGCAGAGGTCGATGTCTCCAGAGGCGTACCGCCAGTTACCTGCTTCTCGAGAAAACCCGTCCGCAGTACTGGCGTGAGTTCCGATGTGTCCCACCGTACTTAATCCTTTCTCTAGTATGTTTCGAGCAGCATTCCAATCTCTATCTTGCGTATGCCCACAATGATGACAAATGTGAGTCCTGACACTGAGAGATTTTTTGACAACTTTGCCACAGTTAGAGCAATTTTGGCTAGTGTAGTGGGGTGGAACGGCAATCGTGACCACACCAAAAACCTTGCCAAAATATTCAATCCAAGTGCGGAAAGTCGTCCAAGCGGCATCACTAATCGATTTAGCCAGATGCCGATTTCTAACCATGTTACGCACCTTCAAATCCTCATAAGCTACCAAGTCGCTAGACTGGACTACGCATCTTGCCAACTTTACGGCAAAATCTTGACGCTGCCTACTTACTTTGAGGTGTTTTCTTGCCAGTTTGTTTCTAAGCTTGGCTCGATTTTTAGAGCCTTTAGTCGTTTTGGACATACGACGAGAAAAGCGTCTCAGAGATTTTTCACTCTTTCTAAGACTTCTGGGGTTTTCAACAGTTTTTCCGTCGCTATCGGTATAAAAATGAGTCAGTCCAACGTCAAGACCGATAGTTTTGAATGTTGGTTCTTTTTTCTCAAGTCGTTCTTGGTCGATGCAAAACTGTGTGTAGTAGCCATCAGCACGACGAACTACCCTGACTCGCTTAATTTGCTTCAATTGATAAAAATGCAAATCGCGAGTACCCCACATCTTGAAAATACCTGCATCAAAACCATCCGTAAAAGTGATGTATCTGCGACATTCAGAAAGTTTCCAGCCCGTAGTCTTGTACTCAACAGAACCGTGGGTTTGTTCTTTTTTGAACCGTGGGTATCCTTTCTTACCTGGTTTGTTTTTCTTGCAGTTATCAAAAAATCGAGCAATTGCCGACCAAGCTCTTTCGGCAGAAGCTTGTCTAGCTTGAGAGTTGAGTTTATTTGCCCAAAAGAACTCCTTAGACAAAACAGCACAATATGCACTCAAATTATATCGTCCGATGTCGCGGTTATCCATCCAGTATCTCAGACAAGAATTACGGACAAAACGAGCAGTACGAATGGCTTCATCAAGCATGAAGTACTGCTCTTTCGATCCCTCAAGTTTTGCCTCGAATACCAACATAGTTACGTCGTTTTATCTGACGTAATCTATTCTAGCATAATTCTAGAAAAAGCCGTCGTAGAGCGACGGGGCTTTAAACCCAAATTTTCGGTAATGGGATGTAGTTTAACTAGGATGGAAATAATTATAAATTTCCTGAGCTAAATTCTGACCGATACCAGAAACCTCAGTTAACTTGTCTACAGAAGCCTCGCGAATATAGTCAATGGAGTGGAAATGAGCTAGTAATTGCTTTTGGCGATGGAAACCTAAACCAGGAATTTCTGACAAACGAGATCGCCTACTATTTTTTAATCTCTGTTGACGATGGAAACTAACCGCAAAACGGTGAGATTCATCTCGTACTCGCCTCAATAACTGCACCCCAGGCTGTTCTGAGTCGGTATCTAAAGGAATAGATTCCCCTGGTAAAAAAATCTCTTCTCTTTTCTTAGCCAGACTAACTACTTTTACTACGTCTAATAAATTCATCTCCTGCAATACTTCTACCACCGACGATAGTTGTCCTTTCCCACCATCAATCATTACCAAATCGGGGAAATCATCTCCCATATCTTTCTCGTCGATCTTGTCACCCTCTTTTACGAGGAGAGGGACTGGGGGAGAGGTTTGGGGGAGAGATTCTTGATTAGCATACTTGCGAAAGCGGCGGCGAATTACTTCGGCCATACTGGCAAAGTCATCGGAGTGTCCTATTTTAATATCAGGATTTTTAATTTTGTAATGACGGTAGTGTTGTTTGGCTGGAACACCATCAATAAATACTACCTGAGAAGCAACTGCATTAGAACCTTGAATGTGAGAGATATCGTATCCCTCAATGCGTCTGGGCAATTCAGGAAGATCTAAAATAGTTGTTAAGTCTTGTAAAGCTTGACTATTGCGATCGCTAAATTGTTGCGTTCTGGTTAATTCGTAGTTGGCATTACGTTCGAGCAGCTCAATAAATTCGGCTTTAGCCTGTCTTTGAGGCACTACTAAGCTTACCTTTCTCCCTTTTTGCTTGCTTAACCACTCCGTGAGAATTTCGCTCTCTGGTAGCTCATGCTGCACAATAATCTCGCTGGGAATTTCTATCGGCTCGACAGTGGAATAATGTTCTTCCAATACTCGCTGTAAAATTGCCCCTGGTGTCCCAGATTGAGCATCGGCAAAGAAGCCCAAACGTCCAACTAATCTACCAGCGCGAATTTGAAATAGCTGGATGCAACAGTGTTGAGCATCGGCAGCCAAAGCGATCGCATCACGAGAAATGGTATCATCAGGTAAAGACACCTTTTGATCGGCATTGAGACTATGTAAGGCCTTAATTTGGTCGCGCAATTGAGCCGCCTTTTCAAAGTCTAGTTTCTCTACTGCTCTTTCCATCTGGGATTGCAGCGTATTAACTAATTCATCGCTTCTTCCTTGGAACACCATCGCCACTTTCTGCATCGTCTTAGCGTATTCTTCGGGAGTAATTAAAGACTGACACACCCCAGGACAACGCCCCAGGTCGTAGTTTAGACAGGGACGCTCTTTAAATAGGGGTTGACGACGCTGACGCAGCGGAAAAACCCGCTTAATAATATGCAAGGTGTAGCGTAACAGCCTGGTATCTACATAAGGGCCATAATAGCGATCGCGTTTTTGAGTCGCACGACGTTTACGTGTTATAAAGATACGGGGATAATCTTCTGACCAAGTAATGCAAACATACGGATGTTTCTTGTCATCTTTCAGCAGCACGTTGTAGTAAGGCTGATGCTTTTTAACTAGGTTAGCTTCTAAAGCCAACGCCTCAACTTCAGTGTCAGTAACAATAAACTCGATTTCTGCTACCTGACGGATCATCATCGCAATGCGATCGCTCAATTTCTGGGCATCACGAAAATAAGAACGAACTCGCGATCGCAATTTCTTCGATTTTCCTATATAAAGAATATCACCATTACTACTCCGCATGAAATATACCCCAGGTTCAGGGGGAATCTCTTTCAGGCGGGTTTCTAGACGTTCTGGTTGTCTTAGTAATGGCTGAGTTTCTGTCGATGCACTCATAGGCGGTATAAACCCCCCACTTTAGGGTGTTGTTAGCGACTAGCAACTAGCAACTAGCAACTAGCCATTAGCGATAGCGAAAAAAAGCTTTGCTTTTTGATTGAAAATCTAGCTGCATTCTTGAAAAAGGTTTGTTATCCCCTTGTGGGACAAACTTTTCCGCTTTTGGATCTGGCAAAAACGCGCCAAGGCACGTAAAGCTAAGCGAGTGCGTTGCGGGGGTTCCCCCCGTTGAAGCACCTCGCGTAGTCGCTAGTTGCTCTTACTCCTAGAAGTTATGAGCGAAAACCTATTCCCACTCAATTGTTCCAGGGGGTTTGGAGGTAATGTCGTAAACTACTCGGTTAACTCCTTTGACCTCATTGACGATGCGGTTAGATATTATTTCTAACATATCGTAGGGTACTCTTGCCCAATCAGCAGTCATACCATCTTCGCTCGTAATAAACCGCAGTACTATGGGATGAGCGTAGGTGCGCTTGTCTCCCATAACTCCAACACTACGAATTGGTAAAAGTACAGCAAAAGCTTGCCAGTAGTCGTGATAGACACCTTGCTTACTAATTTCATCGCGGACGATAAAATCGGCATCGCGCAGAATATTTAATCTTTCGGCGGTGACTTCTCCCACAATCCGAATCGCTAAACCTGGTCCAGGGAAAGGATGACGATGGACTATTTCCTCTGGTAAGCCGATGGCACGGGCGACGTTACGTACCTCGTCTTTAAATAGTTTCCGCAAGGGTTCTACTAATTTAAAGCGAAGATTTTTAGGTAACCCACCGACATTATGATGGCTTTTGATTTTGACAGCAACCCTTTCTCCTGTTTTGGGATCAACATTAGTATCTGCTGATTCAATTACGTCTGGGTAAAGAGTTCCTTGGGCTAGGTAATCAAATGGCCCAAGTTTCCGGGATTCTTCTTCAAATACTTGAATAAATTCGTGTCCGATGCGACGACGTTTAATTTCAGGATCGCTAACTCCTTCAACTTGCTTTAAGAAGCGTTTGCGAGCCATGACATACTCGACAGAAATATGAAACTTCTTGGCGAAGATCTCGACTAACCTCTCTGGCTCTCCTTTACGCATAAACCCTTGGTCAATAAACATACAAGTCAGGCGATCGCCAATAGCCCGATGCAGTAGAAAAGCTAAGGTAGAGGAATCTACGCCCCCAGAAAGAGCCAACAAGACCCGTTTATCACCAACTTTTGCTCGAATATCGCGAATCGACTCTTCGACAAAAGCCTCTGTCGTCCAAGTCGGATCGCATTCGCAAACATGGTAGACAAAATTACGAATCAGGGCAATGCCGCCTTGAGAATGCACTACTTCTGGGTGAAATTGAACCCCGAATAGTTTTTTCTCAGGATGGGAAATTGCCGCACAGGGAGTATTTTTAGTAAAAGCTAAAACTGAAAATCCTTCTGGTAACTTAGTACAAGAGTCACCATGACTCATCCACATGGTTGAACCGTCTTCAACATTGGTCAGTAAGTCGGTGGGATCTTCGATAAATAGTTCTGCTTTGCCGTATTCCCCTAGCTTGACTTTTTCAACTTTGCCCCCCAGTTCCTTGACCATTAGTTGCATTCCGTAGCATACCCCTAAGATCGGAATACCTAAACTCCAGATTTCAGGGTCGCACTGGGGCGCATTTTCGTCGTATACGGAATTAGGCCCACCAGAGAGAATAATTCCTTGAGGATTGATTTCCCGTAGCTGTTCGGCGGTAGTTCGATAAGATAGTACTTCAGAGTAGACTTGCGTTTCTCGAATTCGACGAGCAATTAATTCGGAATACTGAGAACCAAAGTCAATGATAATAATCGTCTGGCGGTTGAGGCTGTCGGCTAGAGACTTAGTGGACAAAGTCCCTGTCGTGGGTGAGATTGATTCTGTCTGGATAGTCACTTAGGCTCTAGATAGTTTTTGTAAGTAATTGAGTAACAAAATATGAAGAAATATTGGCTTTGATACCAAATTTATTGCTTACAGGTTAAGATGGCTGGGGTCATGCTATATGTTTAAACCAGCCTATAAATATTCTTATTAGACTATCACAAATTGGATAGTAAGAGTAGAGCATTACTGCTTTTTTTGATAACTTTTCTTTGGCGATCAAATAGTACTGAACCAACACATAAATTTTGCTCTGTGTACTTGCGGATATAATCTTGGCAACGTTGATCAATTTTCTCTGCAAGTTGTTGATAAACCACTTCAACCCAGTTACTATGATCCTTGTGATTTTTCCGATCTAAATCTCGCAACAAGTCTAAAGCTGATTCTGTAGTCGAACAATTAAAAATCTTACGAACTTCTGAGGTCGGCAAACCTAATTGAGCGCAATAAGCAGTAAGTATTTCTAGCCTGCCGTCGGCGAGATGATTATGGGTATGAAAGATACCCCCCGCTAATTTAATTAATTTGCCATGATAGCCGAACAGCAAAATTGATTTGACTCCCGCCAATCCAGCCACAACTAACATCGAACCTACCCAATTAGCGGTTTTTACGATTCTTTGAGGATCAATTCCCGATTTTTGGGCTAAATCGATCCCGTTTTCGCCAATACAAAAGACTAAGGAATCATACAAGATGGCTTTGGCTTTGATTTGATCTTGATAGGCTTCTAGCTGACTTGGGGCAGTCAGGGGCTGAACAATTCCTGTCGTTCCTAATAAGGATAAGCCTTCGACTACCCCAAAAGCCTCGTTAGACGTACGTTTAGCTAGCCTCCGTCCTTCGGGTAAAATAATGGTGACGACGATACTTTCTTCAGGATGCAATAGAGGCTTAAGATTTTCGGTAATTAATTCCTGGGCATAGGTATAAATTGCGGCTTGATTTTGGCGACATTGTCCCACAGGGGGATAATATACCCTTGTCCCACAAGGGGATAACATGGTATCGCTTTGCCGTCCAATTCCCTCCCCGCCCCGAATTTGGATTCTATCTGATTTTTGTAGAAGCGCGTCTCGAAACGTCTCTACCTTAGCCCAAATGGGAGTATTGCGGGTTAAATCTAAATGATCTCCAGGATCACTGCGAGTAATTGCGATCGCAGATTGTTCATCTATTTTGGCGACTTGCTCAATTGTAATATCTACCGTCTGGCTTGGTTTAATTAAATTGACCGCAACAGAATCGGCAAGGTCATCTTGATGGAGGTGACGTAAAGCCGCGATCGCACTTGCACAGGCAAAAACGGGTAAAGTATATCCTGGGGACATTAATTAATTACTGAAAGTCATTCAATATTCAATCTTACTACTTGATTGCGTCCCAGTTCTTTAGCTTGATACAAACCGCTATCCGCCGCAGCAATTAGAGCATCGAAAACAGAATTATGCTTAGGAATACAGCCTGATACCCCTAAGGAAAGAGTAATGTAAAGGTCTACTGAGGAGTTGATATGAGGCAGTTGCAAAGCCTCAACATATAAGCGAATTTGCTGTGCTAAGTATTCTGCACCCTCAATACTAGTATTCGGCAAAACTACGGCAAACTCTTCTCCACCATAACGAGCTACTAAATCAGCAGGACGTTTAACTGCCTTGCTGATCGCCTGGGCAACTAGTTTCAAACAGCGATCGCCAGCTTGATGTCCGTAAGTATCATTATAAAGTTTAAAATAATCAATATCACAGAGAATTAAAGCTAAAGGAGCTTTTTCTCTAGCTAGCCTTTGCCATTCTGAAGCAATGTAGCGATTGAATTTACGGCGATTGGCAACTTTAGTTAATTCATCGATGACCGATAGTTTTTCTAACTCTTTATTAGCCTCTTCTTCTGTGAAAACAATAATCGGAATTTCCGTAATAATTGTTTGAACTTTTCTTAGGGTATTTAAGCCATCGCTGTTGGATAAATTCAAGTCTAGTAGAACAATATCTGAGTAATGATGTCGTAAATAATTAAGTCCATCTTCTATTTGATTTACTCTGATTAATTCAAATTGTTTTTGATTTGTTTTAACAGAAAAATAGTTAGTTAATTTAACATCAGCCAGATCGTTTTCTATTAACAAAACTTTGATACTCGGACTATAAATTGTCACAACAGGTTTTAGATTTTTTAGATACTATAATTCTCGTACTGTATTACACTAAACTCCTCTGGAAAATTTCGAGGAATTGCTTTTTATATATTTTTAATTAGTATTAAAGAAATGCAACACAACTAAAAATTGTTTATTTTTATCAATTCTAGCTACTATAGACTAAATTTATGGTAGTGTCACACACTTTAACCAAAAATCTTTGACTATGGTTACTGCCTGTTGGAATTCTTTGGCATTACTGGGTTTTGTTAAGTAACAATTTACATCCATTTTGTGACAAGAAAGCATATCTTGTTGACTATTTGAAGCAGTTAAAACAATTACTGGAATGCTACAAAACTTAGGATCAGACTTGATTTCTGCTAAAACTTTCAAACCGTCCATCTTCGGCAAATTAAGGTCAAGTAAAATTAGGTTAGGACGAAACGCATTACTGTAGATCCCCTCTCGATGCAAATAAGCAATTGCTTGTACTCCATCTTCAGTAATTTGCAAGTCATAAGTCACATCAGCAGAACCAAATACCTTGGAAATTAGAGCAACATCACTAGCGCAATCTTCGATTAGCAAAATTTTTATTGGTTTAGGCGGTTTGTTACTCATCGATTATGGTTAAAAATTTTATATATCTTATTTTTCCCAAATTTCAGATTTTAATAGCTCTTGCCTATTACTTTCATCTTCTTTCTGGCAAGAGACCCCCACTTAAATTACGGACAGTTACCTACGGCGGGAAACCCGCCGTAGGTAACTGTCCTCAAAATATTTCGTTCAGAATTATATGGTATTGCGACTAATTTGAAAGATTCGACTAGCTTGAATTTTGCTCAAGAAATGGCTGATGCAGTTGAGGCGATCGCGTTTTTTGTCGTCTGCTTCTACTGTGAACCAAGGGGCTTCGGGGATGTTGGTGTGGGCAAACATCGCGTCTTTGGCTTGCGAATATTCTACCCAGCGATCGCGCGACTCCAGATCCATCGGACTCAGCTTCCACCGACGAGCCGGATCAATTTAAAGATTTAGATACGCAAATTAGCGTTAGGGCTTAAATCCTTGTGGAGCAAAGATTATGATGAAATCAACCAAGACAGTGGATGGCCGTTTGTATTTGACGATACGGATTTATAAGTTATTCCCTCTTAAAGATACTATATACAAATTTATGAAGGATATAACAGCTAAGTATGTCCAACTCAAGTAATGAGCTAAAGCCAACACTGGGATTGGTGGGAATTACAATTAATGCCATGGCGCTGATTGCGCCGGGTGCTTTTCTGTGGACGACGTATCAACTACAGGCACCGCCCGACTCTGCTAAAAATATATTTGCAGCGATCGCCCTGGCAACCTGTATCGCCTTACTCACAGCCAGTTGTTACGCAACGCTCTCTAAGGCTTACCCAGAAGCCGGTGCAGGCAGTTCCTACTACTATGCTGAGGCGGCAATTCTAGCGAAGGAGGAGCATAAACATTTTCGTTTAGCGCGTCTGGCTAAGTTTACGACGGGTTGGGCAGCGCATCTGTATTACTGGGTTTATCCCGGCATCATGATTAGCTTCATGGGCACGCTCATTGTTTACATCGGGCAACTCTTTAATCCTGGTTTTGCTTCAGATTGGTTCAGTAAAGCCTTGATTTGTGTAGTGTTTGCTGCATTAGTGGGAAGTATTGCCCTGGTTGGTGTGACTGGATCGACCTTGATCAACATCATCATCAATATTGTTCAGATTACGTCTCTCACATTGCTGGGGCTATTAATGATTCTGTATCGATTAGGCCATCCCAATGTCAATTACGAACATGCCAGTGCGATCAGTGTGGTGGTGCCACATGATTTAGCGGGATTGATTTATCAAGCGACGATCGCAATTCTGCTGCTGGTTGGCTTTGAATCGGCGACCGCAATGGCAGGAGAGGCGGTCAATCCTCAGCGTGACATTCCCAGAGGAGTAATTTTATCGTTATTTATTCAAGCCTGTATCTGTTACTTTTTTGAGTATTTTGCGGCTAATTTTTTCATTGGCGACCAATACACTGCAACGGTTGACGGGAAAACCGTGACTGGCTTCGCAGCGGCACTATCGTCGGGTGCGCCAATCGGCGATATTGCGAAAATTCTGGGAGATACGCTGCTGTTTGGCAATGGATTTCTCTTGCAGCTCATCATTGCAAGTACGGTAGTGATGGCACTGATTGGCACGGCGCTGTCGTCGCTTTCAACTGGAGTCCGAATTAGTTACGCTATGGGGAACGATCGCGAGTTGCCTACTGTCTTTGGCTTTTTACATGGTCGCTACAATACACCTTATTTAGGCATTTACTTTCTGACTGGACTGTCCGCTTTGATTGGCGCTTATGCGGTGCAGAGTGTGGATAATGTCACAATCGTCACATTAGTTTCCAACATTGGTACGTTCATGCTCTACGGACTGACCTGCGGCATCACATTAATTGCCACACTGGAACATTTGCTGGATGGGGAACGCAACCGGATTAAGACGATTGCGATTCCTGTATTAGGCTTGGTATTGAATCTGGCGATGGTCTGTGGAATTTTCTACTACGGGCTGACTGGAACAGGAAATGCGAAAGTGAACTCTATCACAGCAATTGGTATTTCGATTCTGTTCTTCGTTGCCGGATTTGCTTACCTAATTGGCGATAGCTTACTCAAAGGCAAGCCCATTTTCTGGCCGTCTAATGTCAGTCATCCTTTGCGAGAGCAAATCACTTCCTCCAAGTCTCGATAGGCGAGCCTCGATATAGTTTATTGTTCATTCAAAATGACGGCACTCTCTGATTTCCTGTTTCATCCGCTACAGAATCTCTTTCTAGGAAAGCTAATCATGTGTTATTCCTAGTCACGATATTCCTGGTCGCTCAGCGAATATCACCCAGTGAATTCTCATCATTCGGTACTCGCAATCTTATGAATCTAATTCTTGCTATCATTCAGCCTTCTAAGTTAGATGCCGTGAAGGAAGCGTTGGTCAAGCTCGGTATTCAGGGAATGACTGTCACAGGCGCAAAAGGATTTGGGCGGCAAAAAGGACGACCACTTTCCTTTCTAGGACTGCTAGACATGGAAGGTAAACCTTTCACGATCGACTTTCTGCCCAAAGTCAGGATTGAAATTGTGGTGAACGATGACATGGTAGAGACAGTTGTTGATACCATTGTTGGCACCGCTAAAACTGGAACAATAGGCGATGGTAAATTATTTGTCATCCCAGTCAGCAGAGCGATTCGCATTCGCACAGGCGAAGAAAACGAATCCGCTTTGAATATCGAAGAACCGGCAACACTCAGTGACCCCCTTAAAAAGTAATCGTTAAAAGTAATGGTTCAGTCTTTGTTGTTGTTTTTACTGGCGGGGCTGTGCGAAATTGGCGGCGGCTATTTATTTTGGTTGTGGTTGCGCGAAGGCAAGAGCGTTTGGTTAGCTGTGATTGGCGTGGTTATCCTGGCAATTTACGGTGTCCTGCCAACGCTGCAACCTGTCAATTTTGGACGTGCCTATGCTGCTTATGGTGGCGTTTTCGTTGTGCTATCAATCTTGTGGGGTTGGGGAGTTGATCGCGTCGCTCCCGATAAATACGATTTGTTAGGCGGGTGGATCGCGCTTTTAGGCGTTTTGGTCATCATGTACGCGCCCCGCTCTTAGAAGTCAAGCTTTAGACATCAAGCTAGGCTGCGATCGCTGGAGGAGTAATTCCAGCGATCATTTTTTTGTCAAAGTTTGCTGACACTAGATCTACATCACGACTTTTAGTCTAATAAATTGATAGAATAGTAGCGAAATACACAGAAAATTTTAGACTTATAAGTTGAGTAGTTTAGTCAGTGTTCAATACGATATTAACCCATCACCGAGCAGCGATCGCAACGTATTCTAATCGAGAGGCCGCAGGACAAGCCCTCGATCATCTCGTTCTCTCAGGTTTTCCTCTTGCCCGCCTGTTCTTACTGGATCACGGCTTAGAACACGCGAATTCCTTAGAAGTTCCCTCTGATACCTTTTGCACCGTTACCGGCACTGCAAATGGACTTAAAAAGGGAATGGTTTTGGGCAATCTCATCGGCGGCACGTCTGGACTGCTGTTGGGAGCAGCACTCGTCGCGCTTCCAGGGGTGGGGCAACTGGTGCTGTCTTCAGCGATCGCATTTGTCCTGCTCAGCAGCGGGATTTGCACGGCAGCAGGCGGATTGACAGGAGTGCTGATTGGCTTAGGACTGACCTCAGAACAAGCCAAAGCCTACAGTCAACAGGTTTCTAGAGGAAGCATATTACTAGTCGTTGAAGGAACCGCGCGCGACATCGATCGTGCTCGCTACCTACTCAACAAATCTGCGGTATAATTTGTAATTTGAATGTTTGGAATATTTTATAGTTATCATACTTTAACTCCTTCTAATTCATCCTCAGTAGATTCGTATAACTCCCTTAACTTCTGTAACTTCTCTTCATCAGCATTCCAAAAACCTCGTCCATGAGCTTCGATCGCTCGTGCGACAATATTACGAAAGGCTTCAGGATTGGCATCTCGTAACTTTTTAGCCATCTCTGCATCTAACATATAAGTATCGGCAGCTTGGTCGTATACCCAATCGTCTTTAAAATTAGCAGTACCACCCCAACCGATTAAAGCTGTCATGCGCTGAGAGATTTCATAAGCACCGCCAGAACCTTGATCTGCCATAGCTGCTGCCCATTTAGGATTGAGTAACTTAGTGCGGTATTCCATGCGAAGTAAATCTTTTAACTTGCGGGGGTTAGTATCCTTAGAAAAACTTTCCACAAACGAGGCTTCTACTTCCCTGCCGCTTTGTTTTTCAGCAGCGAGTTTTAAACCGCCCGTGTTGCCATAATATTCTTGGATGTCTGTTAAACCATATTCAACTGAGTCAATTTCTTGAATAATTTGGCTACTTGTTGCCAATAACTGAGATAATATTTCTGGTCTAGCCTGTCCCTTATCCTTGCGTCCATAACTAAAAACATTACGGCTTTTCCAGGTGTCGGCAAGTTCATCACCAGATTCCCAATTACCGTCTACAACTTGGTCATTGACTAAAGAACCAAAATCGCCAGCAGGGTTAGAAAATAATCTGGCAGTCGCATTTTCAATACCTTGAGCTTTTAACGATAAATAATGCTTGCGAATAAAGTTATCTGCTGCTGATTCCTCTGCTTCGGCTGCCCGTTGAAACAGGTCGTCCAATAACTCAATAATATTCACGAAAGTATCGCGGAAAATGCCTGAAAGGTTAGCCAAGACATCAATGCGGGGATGCCCAACTTCGGCAATAGATTTTAATTCATAACGAACAATTCTACCTGTGCCTTCTTTTACAGGTTCAGCACCAACTAATTCCAATAAAATACCAAGGGACTCTCCTTTAGTCTTAATTGAATCTAAACCCCACAACATTACCGCCACAGTTTCAGGATACGTCCCCTTCTCTTCCAGATTTTGAGCAATAATCTTTTTGGCAATTTCTTTTCCTCGCTCATAAGCCGCAGGAGAAGGCATCCGATAAGGGTCTAAGGCATGAATATTTCTACCGGTGGGTAATACGCCGCTGCCATCTCGGAGTAAGTCACCACCAGGGGCAGGAGGAATATATTCCCCATTCAAGCCTCGCAGCAGGTTAGTCATTTCATCAGTAGTTTGCAATAATAAATCCCTAATTACGGCAGCCTCCTTGATCTTCTCAAACTCAACCGATTCATTCTCTAAAACTCTCTGCGTGTCCTTGTCTCGGCCCGAAATAATCAAATCAATTGCTTCAGAAGACAACTCACCATCAAAATAAGCCTCAAGATAAGACTTCAACTGTTCCTCATTCGGCGCATCTCCCAAAACGTGCAAGCCAGAAGAAAAAAGACGCTGTTCTAATACCTGTAAATATTCATAAACCTGAACAAAATACTTATTGATCACGGTTTTACTAAACAAACGAGCATTCTCTACAGTAAAACTAATCCCCTGCTTCTCTCCTTCGCTAAACTTACAATCTCTTTCTAAACCAGTATCAACAATCTTCTGGCAAATAGCTTCTTTAAGAGCATAATTCTTGTCTGGGTCTTCGCGATATTCCCCAATTAATTCTCGCAGGGCGATTAATTCCTTATATAAACCTGCGCGTCCATAGGGTGGGACATTGTGAGAAACTAAAACACCATAACCCCGACGTTTTGCCAAAATTGATTCCGAGGGATTGTTTGCCGCATAAATATACAGGTTAGGAATATCGCCTAACAAAATATCTGACCAAGAATAGCCAGTATTACCTAAAGGTGAACCAGGAAGCCATTCCACTGTTCCGTGCATGCCAAAGTGAACTACGGCATCAGCTTGATAATCATGTTGCAACCATTGATAAAAAGCTGCGTATTGCGGATGGGGAGTTAAATCTTTCTCAAACATTAGCCGCATCGGATCTCCTGCAATTCCTAAAGGCGGCTGGACTCCAATCCAAACATTACCCAGTTTAATCCCGCCGACATAAAAATCATCGCCGTAGGTTTTAAGTCCTGTACCAGTTAAAGATTTCCATTGCTTTTCGACTCTAGTTGTTTGCAGATAGCCCAACCACTTAGCGAGAGTCCGAACATTAACTGTTATTTGTCCTTTGCCGTCAGTCTTAATCCCGTTGCCGCTAAATTCTGAAGATAAGCGAGGATCAGCTTCATCAGCTTCTTTGACTCTGCTAATTAATTCTTCTCCATCTTCTGGTAATTCGCCAACATCGTAACCTTGTGCTTTTAAAGCATGAAGAAACTTGAGTAAACTCTTAGGTACGTTTAATAAGGCAGCCGTACCCGTTGCGCCATATCCAGGGGGAAAACCATACAAAATAACCGCCAATTTACGTTCTGGTGTAGGCTTATGGCGAATTGAAATCCAGTTTTTGATCCTGCTAGTGAGGCGTTTTAGACGGTCTGGTACGAGATAAATATCTTCTCCCACTAAACCACCTAAAGGTATAGTATCGATCGCACCATCTAATTCAGGCAGGGAATATAAGACCACACTTTGTAAACCGCCGATTCCTTGCCGTGTCCAGGAATGGATATCCTGAATCAACAAGGGTGCAGCCACAATGTAAGGTACATTTTTCGCAGTTAAGATGCGTTTGGCTACTTCTACCTGTCTGCCAGCTTCCATCGATCCTGCGGGGCCACCTACCAGAGGAAAACCAATGGTAGAGACAATCGCCTCTACTTTTACCGCTTCTTCAGATAAAGACAGAGTTTCTTTATTACCTTGTTCTCTTTGTTCTTGTTCGTAGGTAGTAGTTAGCCAGTCCCTGACCGCAACGTGACCTTCTACGCCGTTGATAAATATCGGTAAGGGAATTAATCCTTCGGTTTCAAAATGTTTAATTAGTTGGGGTATATAGGCTTGATTGGTGATCACGTGCTTGCGATACAGCAAAATACCAATAACAGGTTTTGATATCGCCCCGACCTGATTTTCGTACCAATTCAGATAATCGCGTGGTGAGGTGAAATATCCCTGATAATTTGGATGCAATAAGCCCATGTTAGGCGTTTCAATTGGTTGCGGTATCTCGCCAACGGTCAAACCCAAATATTTTTCGGCTAGCGTCCAACACATAGAAGCGACGTTTTCTGTCCCCCCTGCATTCCAGTAACCATAGATAATTAACCAGTTGCGTAAATCCTGCACCTTTTTAGCAGGGATGAATTTAAGTAGTTTGGGGCCAGTTTTTAAAAAACTAATATAGCCAGCCAGTTTATCTTCTTCTTTGCCGTTGCTAAACTTACTCAAAATAAATTTAATTGGCTTAGGCATTCCCTTGGGTTGGTCACCAATCGCAAATTTGCCCAACTGAGTCAAGCTGATCAATTCCAAAGCCGACTCGAACACTAACCTAATCGGAATATCCTTGACTCTCTCCCGCAGCCACATAACTTGATCGTAATCAAAAATCAAACTAGCAAAAAAGACATCGGCATCCTTTAGAGCGGTTGCTACTACCTGTGGTGAAATGGTAATAGCGCGATCGCTAAATACAGTTATTTTCAACTCTTCACAGCGTGTTGTTGCTAACTCTGCTGCTTGGCGATACAGGTTGGCATTAAAAGATTCAAATCCAGCAATCAAGACAATTCGTTTCATAATAATTAGCTGCTTAAAATTTCTTCATAATACGATAAGAAATTAATTCTTCAATAATTGAGTCATTTACATTAGCTAATGCTGGTTGCACTATGTTTACAAAATGAGGTTGAGATAAATTTTCTGGTTGGCGACACCATCTCGTATTAATTAAAAACATATAGTAAGGCTCAACCCAATTTTTCCATAATTCTATATCGCGATCGTTCATAAATAATGATCGTACTTTATTACCTCGATTACGGTGAAATTACTTGAAGACCCGAACTCAGGTTACTTAAATCCCCCTCATTTATTAAACATAACAGCGAACTTTCTTTGCGCCTCTGCTTCTTAAAATCTAAAATAAAAACCTAACCCCAATATCCGACCCCTATGCCAAATATCTCTGTTAACTTACCTCAAGACTCTTACGAAATTGCGATCGAGCCTGGTATCTTATCTCAACTAGGTAACAGGATGATGCAATTAAACCTGGGCAAAAAAGTTTTAGTTATCTCCAACCCAGAGATCTTTAATTACTATGGCGATACTTGTATCTCTTCTTTAGAAGCGGCTGGATTTGAAACCTGCACTCATTTGATACCAGCAGGGGAACAATACAAAACTCTCCAGTCTATTCAACAAGTATACGATACTGCTTTAACTAATCATTTAGAACGTTCTTCTACTTTCGTCGCCTTGGGTGGGGGAGTAATTGGCGACATGACCGGATTTGCGGCAGCGACTTGGCTACGGGGGGTCAACTTTGTACAAGTACCAACTACTCTGTTAGCTATTGTGGATGCTTCTGTCGGCGGTAAAACAGGAGTTAATCATCCCCAGGGCAAGAATCTCATCGGTGCATTTTATCAGCCAAAGTTAGTTGCGATCGATCCTCTCTTATTAAAAACTCTACCAGTTAGAGAGTTTCGTGCGGGAATGGCAGAAGTTATTAAATATGGCGTTATCTGGGATGCAGATTTGTTTACTAAATTAGAACAAGCAGAACATTTAGATAGCTTGGAAGATATTAGTGATCAGTTATTAGAAACAATTATTGCTCGATCCTGTCAGGCTAAAGCCGATGTTGTTAGTAGAGATGAAAGGGAAGCAGGATTAAGGGCTATTTTAAATTATGGACACACAATAGGTCATGCTGTTGAAAGTTTAACTAACTACAAGCAATTTGTACATGGGGAAGCTGTAGCTATTGGTATGGTGGCGGCGGGAAAAATTGCTGTTCAAATGGGATTATGGACGGAAGAGGAGGCTAAACGTCAAGATGTCCTGATTGAGAAGACGTGTTTACCCACAGATATTCCTGCTGAATTGAAAATAGATGCAATCTTGGAAACGATTAAAAGCGATAAGAAAGTAAAAGCGGGAAAAGTGCGTTTTATTCTTCCTACTACTATAGGCAGGGTTATGATTACCGATCAAGTCACTTCGGAAAGTATCACAGAAACACTGGCGTAACTATGAGTTTTTTTCGCACAAGCGTGCCGAAGATGTGGGCAAAGAGAGACTCGAACCTGACTGCCTGATACTAAATCCGATTGACAAAAAGTACTAATTGATTCGACTAAATCTGCGCTTTTTTGATACTTTTCTTGGAGTTCTGACAAACTAATCGGATTTAGTATAAAGACTATAAACTCGTCAAATTTGATTAAAATACTCAATCAAAAAAAGTCTCAAAAGCTTTTGAGTGAGTTTGTTACAGATTTCTGGAGATGTCTATTTAATCCACATTCCTAAGCCATAAAATTAATGTTTCCTGTTAGCTGATATCCAGGGAAAATTTTGGCTAGGCGATCATCAGAAATAGATAAGTGCTGCTGCAAGATAAGTGCGATCGCTTCTCGAAAATCCGTTGTTACAGGCAGATCCCGCCCTTCATATAGTGCGGACTCACCTAAACCTTGCCATTCACCATATACCTTACCGCCGCGAATCGAACCGCCTAGTAGGAACATCACATTACCATGACCGTGATCCGTACCGTTGTTACCATTTTCCTTAACAGTGCGCCCAAATTCCGACATCACTACAATAGTTGTATCAGGATAAATAGAATCCAACCCTTTGACTAAAGTTGCCAAGCCCCGCCCTAAATCAGGCAAATATTTCTTAAAAATAAGTTGTTGATTAATATGACTATCCCAACCGCCAATTTCCATAAATGCTAATTGAGTTTTGGCATCTCCCTCCATCAATTTGGCAACTTCCGCCGCATCGTCAACAAAACTACTGGCGATTGACGCACCGCGGGAAGCGTACATCATTTCTTGACCCAACTCTTTCAAGATTATTTCTCTGGCTTGATGACCTTCTTGATAGGCTTTACTTAAGAGATCGTCACCATCATATAAACTGCTAAAAGCCTTATTAATATGAGCGTGATCTGTAGGGATAGCAACAGTAGAATTCTTTCCAGGATTCAAATTAGCTATTGGCATCATCCCTTTAAGAATACGAGGGGTACTCGTACCCACGTTTAAAGCCTGAGTTGGTCTTTCTTTAGGCAATTGACCTAAAAGCCGATTCATCCAACCATCGCTGGTGCTTTTTACCCCCGGTGTACCACTTTCCATATAGTCTTGCGCATCAAAATGAGAGCGCGTATCCGCACTGGAGCCACTAGCATGAATAAAAGCTAAGTTACCTTTTTTCCACAAGGGCATCAAATCTTGGAGATCGGGATGCAAACCAAAAAAGCCATCCAAATCGATCGCGCCATTTTTTTCTTGAGGATAAGGAATAGCGAGGGTTGGCCTAGCTTTATAATAATCTGCTTCTTGATGGGGAATCACTACGTTTAAGCCGTCAATTGCGCCACGCAAAAAAATCACCACTAAACGTTTACGATTCGTCGGTTGAGCAATTCCTTTAGCTACCCAGCTATTCAAACCGACTGGAATTAACATTCCTGCGGTTGCTAAACTTGCCGCTGTTAAAAACTTTCTTCTTTTCATTATTTATTACTTAAACTTATTACTTACTCATCGATACATTGCTTCGGGACTACCTAACATTAAGGCGTTACTTAATCCTGGCGGATTCTTAGCAATCACCTGTTGGGTTTTGGGCGAAAGATCACCAAGATTATGGCGTAACTTGTCAGCATCTAGAGAATATTCCTTGTTTAAAGAACCATTTGCGATCGCTGTGGCAAAACCGATTCGACGTAACATTCCATCAGGATTTAACCAAGCATCTTGAGTATTTTTATAGCCGTTGGGAGTAGCACAAAGATATGTTGGCATTCCTAATTGAGCTATCATTCCCTGCATTCGCTTAAAATTAGGATTTTCGATGCCGCCAGTCCGCACCAGAGAAACTATATATTGATAGGGAGTTTTAAACTTTTTAGCGTAGTATTCCGAGCTGTTAAATTCTGGGCTATGAATCAGAGTATCTAAAACAACTTTAATATTTCCATCACTTTCCAGAAACTTTTTTGCCAGTAAATCTACTAGACTCGATGGTGGTTCGTCAGCAACAAAATATTGTGCCAACTTATAGCTAATAAAACGGGCTGTAGCAGGATGAGCTGCCAAGATGTCCAAGGCTTGTTCTCCTTCTTCAATACCGCTTCTGGGAATTTTTTGACCTAAAAATATTTTGTCTCCCGAATCGTGACGATTTTCATAGAAGAAAAAGCCATTTTCATTTTCTTGTTTGTCGAAATGATCTACGCTCCAGCCTGTCAAAATACGTGCCAATGCCACAACATCAGCCTGAGTATAACCTCCATCAACACCTAGAGTATGGAGTTCCATCAACTCACGGGCATAGTTCTCATTCAAACCTTTAAATTGACCTTTTGCTACAGAACTATTAGGGTCTGTATTAAGCTCATTGTCTAAATAAATGAGCATTGCTGGATGATGCGCTGTCACAGCCAAGAGGTCGCGAAAATTGCCTAAAGCATGAGTTCTAATCTTCTGTTCGTAATCAGCTAACCAAAGAATTGTCGATTTTTTAAGCGCAAAAACATTAAAATGATTAAACCAAAAATCCACCATCACTTCTTGTAACTGACGAGGAGAATTAATGGCTCGCAATAAACGAGAATCTACAGCTTGTTGTCTTATCTTTTGATTTTGTTTTTGGTTTTGTTTCTGGAGTTTATTTTTTGTTTCGTTTGATATTTCTAAATTTTTATTTATTCTTCTTTGACCAAGATAATATTTTTTCGACAACTCTATTGGATCTGCTTGAATCAAGTCAAGTTGAGCAAGAGAGTTTTCTAGCTTTGGCGACTCTTGAATCGATTCTGGGCTAAGTTGCGACTGAATATAAGCTTCAATTCCCGTCGCTTCAACCTGTTGCATTTGCTCTGGAGTCACTCCAAAACTCAGACGCTCTAAAACGTGACGAATACGCGGCTGTTCTACTTCACCGCTAGCCTGTTGTTGACATCCTAAGCCTAACCACAACATTGATCCACAGATCAAGATTAATACCCAGTGCTGTAGTTTTTGCTTCATAACTCTTGGTTTCGCTTTTCAAAACATCACAACAGTTATAGACTCTTCCACTGGATTTTAGTTCACTATTATTAAAACGTTTTGGTGCGAACAGAGTTATTTTGGCAACAGGTCTATCGTTAATCGTTAATAAAGATATTCCTGCAACGATTTGACTTCTAAAGGTTCAGATTGCAAAGAACGAATTGCCGCAGCCGTTGCTTTGGCCCCTGCAATGGTAGTAATAATCGGCAGATTGAAATCCAATGCCATACGCCTAATCAATTGCGCATCGGTTTGAGATTCTTCTCCTGTGGGAGTATTAATAATCAGTTGAATCTGTTTATTTTTAATCGAATCAACAACGTGTGGGCGACCTTCATGAAGTTTTAAGACTACATCGACGTTTTGAATGCCATTTTCTTGGAGGACTTTGCGAGTACCAGAAGTAGCGACTATTTTAAATCCTAGATCAATAAAGTCTTGAACGACTGGAACGATCGCTTTTTTATCTCGTTCGTTCATTGAAACAAACACTGTCCCAGACAGTGCTAAATCAACTCCCGCACCAATTTCAGCTTTAGCAAAGGCTTTACCAAAGTTACTATCAATACCCATCACTTCTCCTGTAGAGCGCATCTCCGGCCCTAAAAGGGTATCTGTATCGGGAAATTTATTGAAAGGCAATACGGCTTCTTTGACAGCGATATGTTTGGGAATAATTTCGTGAGTTACTCCTAAAGATTCTAAACTTGCTCCCGACATAACTAAAGAAGCTATCTTGGCTAAAGGTACGCCAGTAGCTTTAGAAACGAAGGGAACAGTACGAGAAGCGCGAGGATTGGCTTCGATGATATATACCTGTTCTCCTTGAACAGCATATTGTATATTTATCAGTCCAACTACTTTTAAAGCTCTAGCCAGTTTTTTTGTCCAGTTACGGATAGTTTCAACGGCTGATTCGGGGAGGGAATTATAGGGAATAGAACAAGCGGAGTCGCCAGAGTGAATGCCTGCCTGTTCGATATGTTCCAGAATGCCGCCGATAACTACATTACCGCCCTGGTCGCATAAGGCATCTACATCAACTTCGATCGCATTTTCTAGGAATTTATCGATTAGAATTGGATGATCGGGTTCTACCTTGACAGCATAAGTCATGTAGCGTTTTAAGTCGGCATCGGAATAGACGATTTCCATTGCTCTGCCCCCCAATACGTAAGAAGGACGCACTACCACGGGATAAGATACACGGTTGGCAATTTTTAAAGACTCTTCATAGCTTCTAGCAATACCGTTAGGCGGTTGGGTAATCTCTAATTCTCGCAAAATCTGTTCAAATCTTTCGCGATCTTCGGCAGCATCAATAGAATCTGGTGATGTACCCCAGATTTTGGTCTGTGGTGGCGTTTTATGAAACTCCCCTTCAAGGTATTCCTGTAAGGGGATCGCCAACTTGAGAGGGGTTTGTCCGCCGAATTGAACGATGATCCCTGCGGGGTTTTCGGCTTCAATGATGTTGAGAACATCTTCTTTAGTTAAGGGTTCAAAATACAAGCGATCGCTGGTATCATAATCGGTAGAGACGGTTTCAGGATTGGAATTGACCATAATTGTCTCGTATCCTGCTGCGGATAAGGCATAGGCAGCATGGCAACAACAATAGTCAAATTCAATACCCTGCCCAATGCGGTTTGGCCCTCCTCCTAGGATCATGACTTTGGGCTTATCTGAGGGAGTGATTTCTGATTCCCCTGTCTCATAGGTGGAATAGTAATAAGGCGTAAAAGCTTCAAACTCGGCTGCACAGGTATCAACTAGTTTATAGACAGGAATTATGCCTAATCCCTTGCGGTAAGCGCGTACTTCGTCTTCTGTGGTTTTAGTCGCAAAAGCGATCTGGCGATCACTATATCCCTGCTGTTTAACCTCGCGCATATCTCCAGCAGATATCTTGTGAAGTGCAGTACGTTTAAGAAACTTCTCAGTCTGTAACAACTCCTGCATCTTATCTAGGAACCACATATCAATCATGGTCAATTCATGAATCTCTTCTGGTGTCATACCCAGCTTTAAGCCGTGATAGATGCTAAAGATTCTGTCAGGGTTGGGAGTTCGCAGGCTAGAACTTACGTGGGGTATGGAAGGTAAGGTTTCTTGGATATCGCAACCAAAGCCATATCTCCCGATTTCGAGCGATCGCAAAGCTTTTTGGAACGATTCGTTAAATGTTCTACCAATTGCCATTGCTTCCCCCACAGACTTCATTTGAGTCGTCAGGATTGGTTTAGTTCCAGGGAATTTTTCAAAGGCGAAGCGAGGAATTTTGGTAACTACATAGTCAATAGTTGGTTCAAAGGAAGCAGGGGTTTTTTGGGTAATGTCGTTAGAAATTTCATCTAGGGTATAGCCCACAGCTAATTTAGCCGCAAATTTGGCAATCGGAAAACCTGTGGCTTTAGAAGCCAAAGCCGAAGAGCGAGATACGCGAGGATTCATCTCAATAACAATCACGTCACCATTCAGGGGATTGACAGAAAACTGAATGTTAGACCCCCCCGTTTCTACACCAATCTCGCGAATAATTGCCAGAGAATAATCCCGCAGCCTTTGATATTCTTTATCGGTCAAAGTTTGAGCCGGGGCAACGGTAATCGAATCTCCAGTGTGTACCCCCATCGGATCGATGTTTTCAATGGAACAAATAATTACAACATTATCTGCGAGGTCTCGCATCACTTCTAATTCATACTCTTTCCAGCCCAAAAGAGATTTATCTACTAAAATTTGACTTACAGGAGAGGCATCTAAACCAGATTGGGAAATTTGATCATATTCTTCCTGATTGTAGGCAATTCCGCCTCCTGTACCGCCCAAAGTAAAAGCAGGACGAATAATCAACGGATAGCTACCAATTTCTATTGCGATCTCTTTTGCTTCTGCCAAATTATTGGCAATTCCCGAAGGACACATAGGAACCCCTATTTTTTCCATCGCTTGTTTAAATAACAGGCGATCTTCGGCTTTCTCGATAGCGGGTAATTTCGCCCCAATCAGTTCTACATTGTATTTTTCTAGTACACCACTTTTCGCTAGGGATACCGCTATGTTCAAAGCAGTTTGCCCCCCCATTGTTGGCAACAAAGCATCTGGTTTTTCTTTGGCGATGATCTTTTCGACCATGTGTGGCGTTAGTGGTTCGATATAGGTGCGGTTTGCCATTTCTGGATCAGTCATGATCGAAGCTGGATTGGAGTTGACTAAAACTACTTCATATCCTTCTTCGCGCAAAGCTTTACAAGCCTGCGTACCAGAATAGTCAAATTCACAGGCTTGTCCGATGACAATGGGACCCGAACCAAGAAGCAAAATTTTGTGAAGATCGTCGCGACGGGGCATATTACTCTGTCTTTACTTCTAACTACTACTAGCGATTAATTGTATAGTTTCTTGGCCCCATTGCGAGTAGCAGCTTGATCTCTTATTAATTTTAAGAACTGATATGATGGAAATTAGTGGCTAATTGAGTCCTAGATTAATATTTATTGTTCTGTAGATCGACAAACCAATCTAAAGTTCGAGGATTGACCCAGCCTTTTTGAGTAATAATTTCGCCGAATTTTTTATTAGTTTGAGACTGTTGCTGCAAAGTTTCTTTAATTTGCCCTGGGTTAAGCAACCCTGCGTTGGTTAAATAGTCTCCTAAACGGAATTTGTCACGCAGTTTGTTTTCCATCTTCACTAGCTGTGGTAAATCATCGACAAAAAAATCAATTGTTTCTCTACGAATATGCCCCTGCTGAATTAAAATTTCACCAAATCGATGATTATGATTATGTTCTTGAATTTGCAAAGCTTGCCTAATTTCTTGGGGAGATAATAACCCTGCTTGCTGTAAAATTTCACCCAAAGGCAGATAGTCTGATTGAAGCTGATGAGAGAATTTATATTGATTGAATCTTTGTTTTCCTGCTAACCAAAAAAGGGGCAAACTATCAACTAAATATCTTCTCCATAAGCGATTCGGTTCACAATACAGTCGATACAGCCACTCTAGCCCCATTTCACTCATCATTTCAGGCGATCGCTTTATATTTCCCGCCTCAAAATCAATCGTTGCACCAATTGCTAAAAATATTTTGATTTTTGGTAATTGATTTTTATATTTAGCAATCCATTTTTCTTGTTTAGGTGCGCCTACTCCAATTGCTAATACTGTAGCCTCTGAATGATTTATACGCTCAACAATTTGTTGGCATTCATGTTCGTCTTTTTCAAAAGTAAAGGTTGGGGAATGAGAATCAACAATTATTTCTCTTCCTACTTTCTGATTAATATTTACTTGTGCTTGTTGGGCAATTCCTTCTTTACCACCTAAGAGAAATACTTTGATATCTTCATTATTTTTGTTGTATTTATAGAAAGCAGGAAATAGATCAGCACCAGAAATTTTCTCTTTAATAGGATTGCCCAAAAGAAAAGAAATGTATTGTAAGATTTTGCTATCGCAAATTCGATAATTTGAATAATAATAAGCTTTTAAAAAATCGCGATCGCTCTGTAATTTTACTAGGTGATCGACATTGGGAGTAACAACAACTCCTCCAGTCCTATTTAAGTCTGCTAATAACTCAGTTGTAGTAGTGTTATGAATTGATACATTCAGGAAATCGACTATATCCATAAACTTGTATATACGAATTATTAGATAGTATTATTTTCAAGGATTTTATCTATGGGTATTCAAGATTATATGAGCATTAAGTGGAATTAACTTGGGTAATATTGCCGATTATTTAGCTCATAATAAGAGCGACTGGCAATTAGTAATTAGCAAGCTTTCTCTTTACTTTCTGTTGACCCAGGCTAACTTTTGTAACTTCACTTTCTAAATCTTGTACTGACCGTCATTCCACCGCTCCCAGTGCAATCAACGTCATCAACTGAGCTTCAGATAATCCCTGAAGTCCTTTAATTTTCATACCTTCGTAAGGACGGGGAACTCTCCAGGTGGACACACAGATCTGCGATGCTAAGTCCCAAACTTTGATACTTTCATCCAGTCCGCCGCTAAACGCGGTCAGAGTGGCGTGGGCGGCATCGTTAAACTGAACTGAAGCCAGAAGTAACGCTAAAATCAGATGAGTGTGACCATTTAAAGTTCGATCGCATTTTCCTGTGAAGGTCTGCCAAAGTTTAAGACTGCGATCAAACCCTCCACTAATAATGAACTGGCTATCCGGGCTAAAGCAGGCGTTAGCGACTGAACCCTGATGACCGATAAACGTTTGCAAACACTCTCCTGTCTTAACATCCCAGAGTTTGAGCGTTTGATCGAAACTGGCACTGAGTAATCTCTCTCCATCAGGGCTGAAGGTTACTGACCAGGTTCTTTCGTTATGCCCGATGTAGGTTTGACAGCATTCCCCACGCTCGGTGTCCCACAATCGGATGGTGCCATTAAACTCACTGCTGGCCAGTCGCTTGCCACAGGGGCTGAAAGCAACGGAGACAACCGGGCTAAGATGTCCCTCAAAGGTTTTCAGGCATTCCCCTGTGGCAACATCCCAGAGTTTAATGGTGTGGTCATAGCTGCTGGCAAGATACTGACCATTGGGACTAAAGGCGATCGCAGTAACGGGCTGGCGATGACCACGGAGGGTACGAATACAGTCCTGGGTTTGGATGTTCCAGAGTTTTATCGTTTGGTCGTAGCTACTACTGGCAAGGTATCTACCATCAGGACTAAAGGCTAGGGAACGCACCCAGCGCTCGTGGGGCTGCCAAACAGCGTAGCAGATGCCAGTAGCCAAATCCCAGAGGCGAATAGAACAATCCTCCCCGCCACTAGCCAAGATTTGACCGTCGGGGCTAAAGGCGATTGCCCAAATGCGTTCACTATGACCCATCAAAGTCTGAATTTCGGAGTTGAGGGTTTTGGAGGCAACCTGCCAGAGACGAATCGTGGCATCCTGACCGCAACTTGCCAAGATTTGCCCATTGGGGCTGAAGGCAACGGCATTGACTGAATTGGTATGACCTTTGTAGGTTTGCAAGTATTGTCCAGTTTCAACCTCCCAAAGTTTTACTCGGCAATCATCACTGACACTGGCAAGATATTTTCCATCAGGACTGAAGGCAACTGCCCAAGTCCAATTCTGGTGTCCTCGGAAGCGAACAAGTTGTGTTCTGGTTTGAGCATCCCAAATTTGAATGTCTCCTCTAGTATCACTTGTGGCTAAACGCTGACCATCGTGGCTAAAGGCAACACTGACAACACCCCCAAATGTTTCAGCAAAAACGGTTTGACTGATTTGGGCATCCGTAAAATCAGTATCGTGCAAGACTGCATTCAGCAGGTAAGCCTGACGAATGAAAAGATGAGAAAAATCAAACCCCTTGAGATCTGTCTTCAAGTAACAAAATAAATTTAGTAGGTTGCCTCCTGCATAACCAGTTTGGGCTGGAGTTGCCTGGCGTAAGTCTGCCAGAATATTACAGAGATGTTGTTCCAGTTGGGATTTGCTGCCAAAGTGGGCTAAAAGTCGCTCCGTTAAGGGATGCAAAATCATTTGTATTTGAGCTTCCCGCAGGTAGTCCTGGGTCTGGGCTTCGATCAGGGCATGAGTCCTGAAAAGGTTTAGTTTCCCCTCAATAATTTCTCGTTCGATGTTCTGGATGAAGTGTTCTGTTACATACTCCATAATCACGGGTTGTTGGCTTAAGCCAGTTTCAGTGGTTTCAATCAGCGATCGCTCGTGCAGTGCTTCCAGAATTTCTAGTAACTTCTGTAATGGCAGTTTGGGTAAAAGTTTTGCCTGTAACTTGACGGGTGTTACCCCTTCTCGGTTGATGGCAAACCAGTACATGACTTGCTGTTGTAGGGTTGATAAACGCTGGAACTGTTGCTCCAGTAAGTCCCATAGGCTACTAAAAACAGTACTGCCCTGGGCTAAAAATGCCTGAATATCATCGCCAGAAAGAGTCTGGATAGTGGTGGCTGCAATTTTGAGGGCAAGGGGATTACCACCAAAGTAATTGACAAGAGCCTGATACTGACCTGTAGTTGCGATTAAACCTTTGTCAACTAAAATTTTCTGAGCTGGTACGACTGAGAGTCCTTGCAGTTGCAGCGATCGCACGGGTAGTTCTGTTCCTTCCCGCACCGCAATCCCCCCTGGCTTTTCCCGCCCAGTCAAAATTAGACAACTCCGATGGGGTTCATCGCAGATGTATTCAAACAATTGGCAGTAATCTTCATACCCCGCTTGATATTCCCCACTGCGATCTCCTCCACCCTGCAAAATCGATTCAACATTGTCAAGGACAAGCAAACAATGCTTCTGACGCAACTGTTCCAGCAGGGTTGTAGTGGAAACCTCATCTACCTCAAGGTTCGTCAGCCTGGGAACAATATCCTCAAGCAATTCTTTCAGGGGAGGAGCTTGTCCTAAACTTCGCCAGATCAGGCACTCAAAACGATCTTGTAGCATTTGAGCCAGTTTGACTGAGAGGGCTGTTTTGCCAATGCCACCGAGACCAAAAATGCCAATCAACCGACAGCTATTATTCAGCGTCCAGGCTTCCAGGGTTTGCAAGTCGGTTTGGCGATCGTAAAAGTGGTCAACATCGATCGCGTCTCCCCAATCCTGCATCTTGTTATATACTGGAACTTCGTGAGTTTGTTGGTAGCGGCGTAACACTGACTGAATATTGCTTCTGGAAACATCCTCACCAACTACCTGAGCAATCTGTTTCCAAAGACGAGCAGCGATTTGCTTGATATAATCGACTTCATAACTCAAGCGATCAGCAACTACCTGATAGGAATGACCCTCCCAAACTGCCAATAAGATTTTCGATTGCAGGTCGTTCAACCCCTGCTGTTTAGCTGTTTGCAGGAGTCGATCAATTAGCGTCAGTGCCTCTTGTCCCGTCATCGCCAGCTTTTCAGGTTTTGTGAAAAGAGAAGAGTTTACCCCTTCATTTGATACTATTTTGAGTTACAAGAAGTCCAAATATTACAAAATCTTTACAACATACTAAACGGCAACTTACTTTTTATCACTGAAATAGGGATCGTACTTTGGTATTTATATAGGAAATTAGATGAGAAGGATTTTTTAAAGACGTAAAGCAGATTGAGTTTCTAAAATTCAAAAATCCGACTTTCTAACAAGTGAAATCAACGGTAATAAATGGAGGTAGAAATGGAAACTAATCATGTAGATGCAACGGTCGATTTTGTCGATGTCAATGCTCTAAAACAAGATTCTATGGCTCGCGAAGGTCAATCTGATGCTAAACCGGGCATCGAAAACGAAACTTTTGTTCACAAAATACGTGCA
>Ga0114940_10000199_pt1 | contig 35486 bp, 34 predicted proteins | sample ColdCreekSource_FD_87195 | JGI IMG/M metagenome (GOLD analysis project Ga0114940, IMG submission 87195) | Groundwater microbial communities from Cold Creek, Nevada to study Microbial Dark Matter (Phase II) - Cold Creek Source | ecosystem: Environmental > Aquatic > Deep subsurface > Groundwater ...
CGGCGTCGCTTCGCGTGCCAAACGCAGGTATGCCGGGCGCTTATCTTTAGCCAAAGCCAACGTCGCCTTCTCGGCTTCGACAGCATCACCTGGCGCAATCACTACCATACCCGGCAGCACACGCATCAAAGCGATATCTTCAAGCATTTGGTGGGTCGCACCATCAGGCCCTACGCTAATACCGGCATGTGAGCCCACCACCCGTACAGGACGGTTGTTGAGGCAAATCGTCGTACGAATCTGCTCCCAGTTGCGGCCCGGACTAAAGGCGGCATAAGATGATACGAAGGGTATTTTGCCCATGGCAGCCATGCCGGAGCCGACGGTTACCAAGTTCTGTTCGGCAACACCGATCTCTACAAAACGCTTGGGGAATTCCTTGGCAAATAAGTCCATGGCGGTTGAGCCCGTCAGGTCAGCACAGGCGGCTACAATGTTAACGTCATCTTTGCCAGCCTGCAGCAAGCCCCGTCCAAAGCCTTTACGGATCGGTTCGGCAGCGGCGTCGCCAGCCAAGTAGTTAGCTACTAAATGCATAGAATTACTCATGTTCGCTCCGAATCTTACCTTTGAGAGTGCGTAGGTCGTGCAAGGCTTTGACAGCCTGTTCGTGGTTTGGCGGTGCGCCATGCCACTTAAAGTCATACTCCATAAAGCCGACCCCCTTGCCTGGTACAGTGTGGGCAATAAGTACCACAGGCTTCTCAACAATTGCCCGCGCCATAGCGCAAGCATCAATCACGGCTTCGATATTATTGCCGTCGATCTCTATCACATGCCAGCCAAAAGCTTCCCACTTACCTTTGAGGTCTTCGAGCGGCATCACCGACTCGGTAGGGCCGTCGATCTGAATGTTGTTACGGTCAACAATACCAATCACATTGTTGAGCTTATATTTGCCGGCCAGCATAGCAGCTTCCCAGATATTACCCTCGTCGAGCTCGCCATCACCCATCACGACGTATACCCAGCGATGGGTTTCTTCGTTCATGCGCATCGCCAAGGCAATACCAGCCGCTTGGCTCAAGCCGCTACCCAAAGGACCAGAAGTAGTTTCCAGGCCTGGCAGCTTCTCACGCTCCGGGTGGCCCTGTAGCCGCGAACCAAGCTTACGCAAGGTCATCAGCTCTTTGCGGTCAAAGAACCCGGCATGCGCCATTGTCGCATATTGTACTGGCACACAGTGGCCATTGCTCAACAAAAAGATATCACGCTCATCCCAATCCGGCTTTTTTGGATCGTACTTCATAACATCAAAATATAGGGCTGTAAAGATATCAGCCAAGCCCAACGGCCCAGCCGAGTGTCCGCTTTTAGCGTTTTCTAGCATCCGGATGATATCGGTGCGGATATCATTAGCCTTTAGCTCGAGTTCTTCTATGGAGTATGTTTGCATCAATTATGCCCTCTTAGCTTTGCAGCTCACTCATCAGTGTGCATAGTTATCACACTATTGTCGTACTATATGATCCAGTGTAGCATAAGCTGCTTGCGGGCTATCAGCTTTATGGATAAAACCACCGGTATTCAAAACGTCGATTCCGCCGCGCACCAGTTGCAAGACATTGCGCTCGTTGACGCCGCCATCCCAGCCTAGCTCCAACTGGGGCTTGAGGTTGCGTAGTTCACGGGCTTTGGACAGCAATCCAAGGTCGGCATTACCGCCAAAGACTCCCAGGCTACCAGAAAATAATAATACGTGGTCAATCCAGGCCAAGCCATTTTGGATATACGACACCGGCGTTTCTGGCATCAGCGCCACGCCGGCTTCGATGCCATGGTTGCGCAAGATCTCCGAAGCCTGTTGGAAGCTACCCTCGGCCTCGGCATGGAAGACCACTAGCTGCGGCCCAAGCGCAATCAAGGCCTTAAGGTGTTCCATCGGCTGTTTGTACATCACATGAATATCGGCCCGCACGCCGCCCGGCCACCAGACATCAGCGATTGGCACCAGCGGTGCCGGTGTCATAATGCCATCGGCAACGTCAATATGGATGCGGACAGCAAACTCTTTAACCCGGCCCATCTGCCGCCGATATTCGTCTTGGGTTGCGGCATCAATGGTCGGCACAATAGAGGCGTTCATGCTTATGATTTTAGCATAATGCCAGTACGCGTGGACAGGATTACGCAGCCGACTAGTTAACTACGCAAGAAATAGTCGTCGACTGCAGGTCTTTTACGAGTGCCTGGTTGATCGGCTGCATATACGCAATCTGGTACTTCGCACTAACCGGCAACGATACGCCGTATTCTTTTTTAACCGAGCTAGCGCTACGGTTGGCGGCTAGCGATTCACTGGCGACTGATAATCCCACAAGCTCACCATGAGAATTTACAATCGCACCACCGCTAGCACCCTTGCGTACCAGGTTGTCTTCAGATCCAGCGCCAAAGCTCTTGCCACTACCGGTAGCAATAGTCGTCCGGCCTGCAGCGTCTTTAATGACGGTACCGTTAAAAATTACTGGCGTAGTGTTGGCAGCGATATCACTCAACGGGCTACGGACTGCACCATCAGCTGTTGGTTGGTAATTAATAAAGTAGACGGTGTCGCCAACCGATAGCTTGCGATCAGAGATTTTTACGTCTGGCATGCTTGTAAAGTTATCGCTCGCCCGTAGTGTTAAGACGGCCACGTCAGTAGTCTTGTTATGTACTACCGAAGCATGCGTCACGATATCGCTAGAGGTTGCGGCATCACTTATAAAACTACTAGCTAAGACCGAGGTATTAGCACAGGCTACCCGGCCATCGTGGCCTACAGTGTGGCCAGCAGTGAGTATCTGTTGTCCGTTAATAATCACACCCGAGGCAACCGCGCCCTTGTTGGTAGTTTGGTCTGTAATGCGCTGAGTGGCGACAACTGAGGGTATTGAGCGGGCAACTTCGATTGGCAAGCCTGGGTACTGAGACTCTAACTCGTCGTCGCTTTGCGAGTACGAAGCATCTGATTCCTTAGTCAAAGCTAGTACGCTGGAGCCGGTCTGTAGGCCTCCCCAGATAAGACATGCCATAATAACGACAACCCGAACCGTATGCTTCACGTGGTGCATACATAGTATTATACACCATTTTGCATATAATTACAATCACCTCTTCGTGGGCACATAGCGAACAGGTAGCGTCGCCAAAGATGAACCATTGACCGCTCCAGCCGCCAATATAGCACCGAACGTGTTTGGATGTATGCCATCGGATGTTGGGAGGCAGGACATTAGTATTATTTTAGCATAAGCAATGATGGCACTCATACTACCGATGTGGTTAGTTCTATATAGGTAACTATTTACAATCTAAAACTTTTGTGCTATAATAAGTCGTTAATTAAATTACGAGTCCACTTAGATGTCGAACCAACACCCTCTATCAGTCGAATTCCTTGCTCCTCCAACTCTTGTTGATGGCGATATTTATACTATACGCGGAGAGACCACCGACCCACAGGCCATAGAGATGTCCAACAACACGGTGTACGGCATATCTAGCCTTGCAATGCGAGAAGTGGATGTAGTCGAGAACGAGACTCCTATAGACAACAGTGAAGCTATGGACGAGTTCCGTGAGATGTTTGGACGGCTTATGAACACCTTTCCAGACCGAATCAACGAACTTATCTCTGGCAATACATTGACAACGAGTCAGACACGCGAAGCCGCTCGCTTAATGGGTAATCGCTTACATGAGCGGTCGACAGATTTTACAGGATTAGCAACTTACGACACATTCCGTGGCCGTATATTCAATGCCTTTAGAAGGCTCGGTGAAGCTCCCAATGACACGCAAGTGCTTAACACTGGCATAAAGCCAAAAAATGTACGTATATTGTCAGGTATTACATACCAAGAAACAGCAGAAGATCCAATCCCTTCAATAGACACTTTAAAAGAGCATGACCGACGCATGCGAAGAAAAAATAATGCTAGCGTTTTGGATAAGCAAGGCGTATTAAAGGACAATTCTGTAGGGGCAGCCGCAATTTTTGTCGACCTTCGTGGTTTTAAGAGTTTTAATGACCGCCACAACCACAGTGTTGGAGATGAAGCATTAAAGGTTGTCGGTACGAAGCTAAGTCGGTTCCTTAGAGCGTTAGACGAACGGCACCCCCAAGATTATTTCTTAACACATCGAAGTGGCGACGAATTTATTATCAGTCTATTTGGTGTTGACGAAGTCGGCGCCCAAGCAGTTACCACCCGCATTGCCCAGGCACTCGAAGATATCCGTGTGTATCCTGTACCCGGCGAACCAGCAGAATCACTAACCGGTTGTCTTGCTGGCGCTTTCGCTCCCGAGGTCAGCAGTTATGAAGAAGCTATGTACTTAATACAAGCTGCCGATGACGCGCTTAATGAGCAGAAAAAAGCTGAGCGCACCGACCGCCAAGATTCTCGAAGCCGCTAACACAGCTTGAACTCCGGCTTAGCCAAGCTGGTCAAGTTCGGCGATACGCCGCTTAAAGCGAGCAGCACCAGCAAAGCCAGTCTCCAACCATGCCATCACAACTTGCTCGGCCTGACCCTGCTCTATCAGCTTGGCCGGCAGACACAAGATGTTAGAATCATCGTCGTTACGACCAAGCTTTGCCTCTTGCACAGTATCACAGAGGCTAGCCCGGATACCTTTATAGCGGTTGGCGGCCATGCACATCCCCTGGCCGCTGCCGCATATCAAAATGCCACGCGGCTCAGGGTCCGTACTTGCCCTCATGGCCATGACTACTTTAGAAGCAAATTGCGGGAAATCGTCTTCAGGATCAAGATGGTCATCACCCTCGTCCTCAACATCGTAACCGCCACGGCTAAGGTACTCCTTAAGTTGGTGTTTAAGGCCATAGCCATTGTGGTCGGCGCCGATGTAGATCCTCATGTTAAGCGGCCTTGTGGACGTCGTGTCCAGCGTCAGCAACAACTTCTACCAAACGGTTAGAGTAGCCCCATTCGTTGTCGTACCACACCATGATCTTGGCCAAGTTGCCACCAACGACCTTGGTTAGCAGTAGGTCAACAGTGCCAGAGTGACTGTTGCCGATGTAGTCGCTGGAGACCAGTGGCTCTTCGCTAACGGCTAGGATACCTTGGTAGAAAGGTTCGGCGGCAGCCTTCTTAAATACAGCATTGATCTCTTCGACGGTCGCATCGCGGCCTAAAAGGACGGTAATATCGCTGATCGATACCACTGGGGTAGGAACGCGGATGCTTAAACCGTCGAACTTGCCCTTAAGCTGTGGTAACGCCAAACTAACGGCAATTGCCGCACCAGTAGTTGTCGGGACGATGTTCTCGGCTGCACTACGGCCTTCGCGCAAGTCCTTAGCCGGGGCGTCTTGCACAACCTGGCTAGCAGTGTAGCTGTGGACAGTGGTTAGCATCGACTTTTCAACACCAAAGGTCGCGTCTAAGATAGCCATAACTGCGCCCAAGGAGTTGGTAGTACAGCTAGCGTTACTAATAACGGCAGTCGAGCCCTTGAGCTTGTCATCATTAGCACCGAGCACTATAGTGTCGAGGCCATCGCTCTTACTTGGGCCAGAAATAACCACCCGCTTGGCGCCTGCCTTGATGTGCAGCTCAGCGTCTTCCTTGAGCGTAAAGCGCCCAGTCGACTCAATTACAACATCTACCTCAAGATGCTTCCATGGCAAGACCGAAGGGTCGCGCTCAGCCAAGACAAGGATATGCTTGCCTTCGACGATAATTCCCTTGTCGTCATAGCCGACTTCTTTGCCATACGTACCGTAGTTGCTGTCATGCTTTAGCAAGTATGCCAACGTCTTAGTATCAGTAAGGTCATTGACCGCTACCAGTTCTACATCATGCCGGTCAAAGGCGATCTTGAAAGCATTACGCCCAATCCGCCCAAAACCATTAATAGCTACCCGAGTCTTAGCCATCAGTCCATCTCCTCTATAGTGCTTATGCTCATTTAGAGATATTGTAACTTCAAACCCGGCGCTTATCAACGTGCAATTAGCTTGCCCTCGAATTCTGAGAGAGCTAACAGATCAGCCAACGAGAGACATTTTTCAAATAAATCATAGGTATCGCCCAGATCGCCTTGCCGCTGCATAACTAATTGGCGGACTTCGGCATACGACCTAAGTTTAGGGGTGATCTTTTCGCCAGCATCTAGATGGGCCGGCCCTTGACCGATAACAGCGTCAGCTATGTAGACATGGATAAACCACTCCATCTTAGTCACTGGCTGATGGACGGCCACTAGTTTCCAGTTGGCAAATGAGTAGCCGACTTCTTCGCGCATTTCGCGCTTGGCGGTCGCCAAAATCGAATCATCGGTTGGGTCTACTCGGCCGCCAGGCAGTGTCAGGTGAGCTGCACGAGTTGGCTGCTCATCTTCAATCAGCACTAGCTTGTCATCGACCACGCCTATGACTACCACCGTATCTGGTCTAGATAGCATTTCGAATGTTTCTGTCGAGCCATCAAACAATGTTTGCGGCCATTGGTGGACGTTAAAAATTACACCGCTGTACACACAGCTCGCAGTCTCTGGTATAAGGAGTGCGCCGGTAGGTACTAGTTTTTTCATGATATGCCTCAATTACTATTTATTGGAAGTACATGTATTAGTTGACTTGCCGCCAGTAGTCGCTAAACAGGTTATGAGTTTTTAGGTGTTCCAAAAAGATGCCATGGGTCGTATTTTTTGATAAACCGATGGCTTCATCAATGGCATACCAGGCGAATGCGGAGTGTTCATGGCTTAGTTGGATGGCGCCATCTTCGTCTTCGGCTAGCTGATATACAAACCCTAAGCAAACATAGTTGATGTCGTGCTGCAAGCGGTTATGGTAGCCGACTTCGGTAGTAGCGCAACAAATATGAACATGGAGCCGGTCTAACTCCAGACCGACTTCTTCGTTAGTCTCACGGATGGCCGCCGCCAGATAATCTTCACCATCGTCAACCTTGCCGCCAGGCACGTCAAAACCACCCGGACGGAAACGGTCGTCAGCGCTACGCACCAACAGCAATACTTGGCCTTTAGGGTTAAAGACCAGTGTCCGGGCTATAACATGGGTTGGGATCGCGATGTCGGCCACCGTAGTGGGCCTCCTTAGCTAAGGTAACTATTACACAGCTTGGTTTTTGTAGCGCTCGATAGATTCGGCAATGATAACTTTGGCGGCTTCGATGTCGCCCCAGCCTTCAACAACCGTACTGCCAGGCTTCTTGAGATCTTTGTAGTGGCTAAAGTGATGTTCGATTTGCTGCTTCCAGCGCTCACCAAGGTCTTCGAGCGAGTTGATGTTATTGCCAGTGTTGCGGTCATCGGCTGGCACGACAACAACTTTGTGGTCGGCTTCAGCGTCGTCAATAAAGTTAAGGATACCGACGACTTTGGCTTCCATCCACACGCCAGTTGGGACTGGTTCGTCAGTTACTAGTAGGATGTCTAGCTCATCGCCGTCTTCGTCAAGTGTCTGCGGGATGAATCCGTAGTTACACGGCTTGGCAAAAATAGCCGGCTCAACGCGGTCCAACATAAAAGCTGCCCGCTTGCGGTCCCACTCAACTTTGAGCATCGAGCCTTTCGGTATTTCTACGACTGCATTAACAACGCCGTTCTGGTAGTCGCCTGCATCTAGTACTTGATTAAAATCAGCCATCAAAGCCTCCTCATTTACGTGCCATGTAAGCGCAGTTACGCGCTTGTTTTAAGTATAAGTGCAATGGTTTTTGCTACCCAGATATTGTACACTACAGATAAGATGAAGAGAAATAGTGGCGCTATGCCCCCCAGTCACCGCCAACACTTGTATGTTGTTGGCCACCGTGGCAGCCGTGGCTTAGCACCAGAGAACACTGTCGCCGGTGTCAACAAGGCTTTAGAGTACAAGGTCGACGAGATTGAGATTGATATCCGGGTCACCAAAGACAACATCGTAGTCGTCCATCATAACCGCGACGTTCAGGACCAGACCACTGCCCGTTATGATACCCGCCATCACACCTACACTGAGCTTAAGCAGCACAAGCCTGACTTAGCAACACTTAGCGAGATCCTAGCGGCTGTCAACCAGAAGGTACCCTTAATGATTGAGGTCAAGCACGGTGAGAAAACCAGACCAATTATCAATGTTCTGCAGGATGCCATCAGTGGCGGCTACCGCGAGAAGAACCTATCGCTTGGCTCCAAAGGCCATAGAACATTGTTGGACCTGCATAAGTCTTTGCCCGATATCCCAACAGTAGTCATAGAGCCCTTCTCTGGCGTGCGCGCCACCTACCGCGCCCGCCAGCTCGGCACCACGCGTATCTTTATGCGTTCCTGGTGGCTGTGGGGCTTCTTTATCCGCTCTATGGCCCGCGGAGGCTACCAGCTTTACGTCTACACTATTAATAATCCTAAGCACGCTAAGCGTTGGCATAAGCAAGGCTTAGCTGGTGTAATAACCGACCGTCCCGACCTATTTATTTGATACAACAGAAATAATTTGAACGATCAAAACCTTAACCTCGGGTAAACTAATTGAGATCCAACAACTTCTTCATCACATTACCTTCTCCAATTAACGTACCTAACGGCTATAATTTTATTTTTGAAGAAATTGATTATAACGACGGCGAGGATTACATTCGCTACAACAATACGCTAGGATTACCTACGCAACTGTATACGTTTTTGCTCCGCTTATGTTTCTGGAAGACATTGTCGATATGTAATTTGACTTCGGACTTTGTTAGACCACATTAAAACCTCTGTGAGCGCTGAAAAAATGACTCACAGAGACCTGCTGTACAAAGTAAGCCGGTTCAAAAATAAGCATAAGCGGAGCAAAAACGTATACCACAAAAACATCTACAACGCACCCACGTTATGCCATGCGTAAGGTATACTCGTAATACTATGCAGATGGTTTTTCGCAATAAGCGCCTGTTAGGCGACGACATATACAGCTTTGAGTTTGAGCCGGAACGGTCGGTTGATTACATTGCCGGACAGTTTGCTGAGTTTGTTATCAAACACGACAAGCCGGACGCCAAAGGCATGCGCCGCTGGTTTACGATCTCCAGCAGTCCGCATGAGCTCTGTGTAGCCATCACTATCCGTTGCCGTCAGCCGCTCAGCAGTTACAAGCAAGCCTTACTTAACCTGCAACACGGCGACACCGTCCTGGCCGACGAGCCAATCGGCGACTTCGTCTTGCCGCTGGATGAATCGCGGCCACTATTATGGATCGCCGGCGGCATCGGCATCACCCCTTTCCGGAGCATGGCCAGTTGGATGGCTGCCAGCAATGAACAAAGAGATGTCCACTTACTCCATAGCGTCAGCAATAGTAACCAATTACTTTTTAATGATACTTTTAGTGCAGCCGGGATCGACGAAATCGAAGTCGTGAATTCGACGGACGTCAATCGTCTAACTATCGAAACTATACTACAAAAAATACCAGACGCCCGCGAACGTCTGATATATATTTCTGGACCAGAATCAATGGTCATCGGCCTTACTCAAGGCCTCAAAGCAGCCGGCTTTGAACGTGACGATATCATTGTCGACCAGTTCCTTGGCTATAGCTAACCAATGGTCGACCAGCTAAACCGTTGATAGATACCTCAGACTAGGCTATAACGGTCGTAGAATCCATGTGGGCTACGGCAGCCGGAGCCACAGCATGGCCCTCAAGATGCTCGCGGATCATTAGGGCGGCAGTCGCACCTTCGCCGGTGGCGCTAGCGATTTGCATAGTGGCGCCGCTACGGATGTCACCAGCCGCAAAGACGCCAGGCATGGCGGTTTCGAGCTTGGCGTTGGTCATTACAAAGCCGATATCGTCCAGTTCGACCGCCGTGTCATTCAAGAACTGACTGTTTGGGCTCAAGCCAACAAACACAAAGACGCCGTCGACTAAGAATTCGGTCTTGGCGCCATCTTTGGTGGCAGCGACTTTGGTTACACGGTTAATGCCATCCACTTCTTCGCCGATAATCTCGTCGGTAGTTGTGCTAAGGTGGATAGTAATCTTGCCTTCATCGACAAGCTTTTGCAGGTCTTTTTGCAATACATCGCTGGCTTTGATCGTCGAGCGTACTAATAAGTCGATATGAGTAGCAAAGCGGGTCAAGAAAATAGCTTCTTGGACGGCGGAGTTGCCGCCACCGATAACTGCTAGCCGCTTATCACGGTAAAAAGCGCCGTCACACGTAGCACAATAGTGTACGCCTCGGGCATAGTATTCTAGCTCGCCAGGAGCACCGACTTTTTTATAATCACTACCGGTAGCAATCAAGACGACTTTGGCTTTGAGCTCACCGTCGGTGGTATCAATAATTTTAATACCGTCTTCATCACGGATTGACAACACTTCACCCAGCTCAATAACTGCGCCAAAACGTTCAGCCTGTTTGCGAAGGTCATCTGCTAACTTAAGTCCTTCGATACCATCTGGAAAGCCAGGATAATTATCGATCTTGTCGGTTACTGCAGCCAGGCCACCGATCACGCCACGCTCGTACAACACTGTTTGGATATCCTCACGGGTTGTATAAATAGCCGCCGCTAATGCAGCTGGGCCGGCACCGACGATCAGGACATCATTAACTTCGGGCTTAGCTGGGTTTTGGTCTGTTGGGTTCATAGTGTTCCTTTTTTGGTTAGGCGACGGCTGGAGCGAGCTTGGCTAGGTTGTAGCCGACGATAACTTCGCGGCTGTCATCGGCCTTTGTCACTACAGTTACAGGAGTAGTTAATGCGCCGCTCAATTTAAAAGCCTCTTGCTGGCGTTCTGGATGTTGGTCAAGATTAACCTCTTGGTAAGTGTGACCTTTTGCCGCAAGCCATTTCTTTACCATAACGCAATATGCGCAGGTGTTAGTCGTGAAAATCGTTATATCTTTTGCCATAATACCCCCTCGTTCTACTATTTGTCTTGTTGTTACCCTCTAGCAATACATTATATATAGCGTAAGTTAAATGTTCAAGCACGCTATATATTGTGTTTTTTACGCCAAACCGCTATAGCTAGCGTCCACGGGTCGCTAGCTATAGCGGTAGTTAAGCTGGTAATTTTGTTCTCTACTCGGCTGGCGCAGGAGTTGGGGCGGCTGCCGGGTTGATCTTAACGAGTGTGACGTCAAAGACTAAGGCAGCGTTAGCTGGAATGCTCGAGCCCTGTGGTGGGTTGGGTCCATAGGCTAGCTCAGCTGGAATAACCAAACGGCGCACACCGCCAACTTTCATGCCGGGAATGCCTTGCTTCCAACCATCGATAACCTGGTCAAGTGACAAGGTGGCCGGCTGGCCAGAGTCTTTGCTGCTTTCGAAGATTTTGCCCGTAGCGGCAACGGCACCAGTGTAATCAACCGTTACGCTATCACCAGCCTTGGCTTCGTCGCCATCACCAGGCTTCGTGTCAACTGTCTGTAGTTCGCCAACCGTTTCGACAGGAGTAAAGCCCTCAAGCGACTTGCCAACCGATTCACCAGCAGGCTGCTGCGGTGCACTAGTAGCATTTTTTGTGGCAGCATCTTTGTTACGTGTCTGGCTCATGTCATAGATTACAAAGGCGCTAAAGGCGACCGCTGAAAACAAAAACACTGCTGCCATAGTAAAGGCAAAGATACGTTGTCCAATAGTACTCATAGTTCTTACTCCTCCTAATTAGGTAGTCACATCACATCTCGATGGCCACTTGCTATAGCTATTCTACAATACCTCTTAGCTCAGCGCCACCTAAGCGACACATTTTTCGCTAGCGTACAATTTGATATTTTTGTAGGCGCTTCTTCGTAGATTCACCGCCAGCTTGCTGCATCTGCAACAATTGGGCATATATACCATCGGTAGTGGCGAGCGCCGCCGGGGAGCCGACTTCGTCAACTTTGCCGCTGCGCAAGGTGATAATTTGGTCGACTGCTTGGATAGTGCTCAAACGGTGGGCAATGATTACCGTTGTCCGGCCTTTCATAAGATGCTCGAGCGCCTCCTGTACGGCCTGTTCACTCCTACTATCGAGACTACTGGTAGCTTCGTCGAGGATTAAAATCGGCGCGTCTTTGAGCAAAGCCCGCGCTATAGCAATACGCTGCTTTTGGCCACCACTCAGCTTGAGTCCGCGCTCGCCGATCTCGGTAGCATAGCCTTTTTCGAAGTTCTTGATAAAGTCATGGGCATTGGCGGCAACTGCGGCAGCCTCTACTTGGGCATCGGTCGCCCTAGGCATACCATAGGCAATGTTTTCACGGATCGTACCGCTAAACAGCGCCGGCTCCTGAAAGACGACGGCAATATTTCGGCGCAGACTCTGCTGAGTCACCTGACTAATGTCTTGGCCATCGACCACGATATGACCATGGTCTAGCTCGTAGAGGCGGAGCAGCAAGTTGGTGATCGTCGTCTTGCCCTCACCGGACTCGCCTACCAAAGCAACCTTACTATCAGCTTTGATATCAAAGGTCAGGCCTTTGAGGACGGGTGCGTCATCGTAGGCAAAGCGTACATCCTGGAAGGAGATGGCGCCGCTTGGGACCTGTAAGCTGCTAGCGTTAGGCACGTCGGCAATTGCCGGCTCAAGGGCCATAATTTCAAAGTAATCTTTACTGTCAGATACGGCCTTCTGGGTGCTTTCCACCAAAAAACTAATTGTAAAGATTGGAATACGGATCTGTTGGGCGAGCAATACCAAAGCGACCGCCTGGCCAGGAGAGATCCAGCCTTTGGCCGCTGAGTAGAATACATAGAGGTAGACACCAAGGAAGATAATATTAAGCACTAGCCGACGCTCAAAGTCCCGAATATGCCAATAGCGTGACTGCGGCTTGTTGGTATCAACAACCGTGTTCCAGTGTTTGTGGAAAAAGCGTAGTTCCTGGCGTTCGCGGATAAAGCTTTTGACAACTTTGAGTTGGCTGATTGACTCAGCAAAACGGCCGCTGGCGATATCGGTATGTAAGTTTTTCTTCTCCTGATACTTCATCCACACACTACTGGTCTTGACGGTCATGACGATGTAGATCGGATACAGTAAGAACAGCAGAACGGCGACAGGCCAGCTAATGAGCGCCACCGCCACTAGTGCAAAGATAGTCGTAATCACAAATTGCAAGAAGTTGTTGCTGAACATTTGCATAAAGTTAGTGATCTGGCTAATCGAGCGATTGAGTCGGTTAATAATCTTGCCCGAGAGCTCCTTGTCGAAGTATGCTTGTGGTAATTTGAGCAGATGTTCGAAGTAGCGCTGGCTCAGGCTGCGCTGCAAACGGGTCGACATTTGGTCGCCAAGGTAGCCATTAATGTTATTGACGATATTGCTAAAGAAGTCTAAAGCAAACAATCCGACAGCTATCCAAACTACGTAGGCAACCCGGGTATCAAGCCCCTTGGCAACTTCGTCGATAGCCGCACCAGTCAATAATGGCGTAACAATTTGCATCAAACTAGCCAGGACTGACAATGCGCCGACAGCCAGGTAGTATTTTTTGAGTTCTTTGGCCGAGCCAAGCAAACGTAAGATGTGTTTCATGGTTCGATAGTTCTGTTCTTCTTTATGCTCTTAGGGATTATTGTACCCTACTGGTACGGATAGTAATATTCCTTCCCTAAAGGCACAAATGGTAGGTATGCCAACAATTATATCCTTGGGGAGGGTGACAGGCATGGATTGTGGAAAGTAAGATAAGAGACGAAAGCGGCGGATGCCACAAGTCTGCTGCACCAGCCTATGCACCCCCCTCGGACAGTGAGCTAACAGCGATGCGTCAACTACACTTATGCACTTAGGCGGCAGCCGGCAGGTCGTATGATGACGTTTCAGCCGTGCCGCTACGCGATATTGGGGAAACCGACGATTGTTCATCGGTTTCGTAGCCGAGGCTGCCGACATGATAGACCATGACACCGTGCCGTAAGCTTTCGCTATACTCCAGGTCGTCTTGGTAGACGCGGAGGTGTTGGCGGCGGTAGACAGGCTCTGTCTGACGTGGTGGGTTTCGCTTGGGTTTGGGCTTGGGTGTCAGCAGGCTGCTGCCACGTGTCCGTCGCCGGCGATACATCGGTACGTTCATCTTCACTGTAATCAACCTCCTCGATACTACTGGTGTGGTCGTGCGGGGTGGCGGTTCTCTGTCCATAACAGAATCCATCATTAGGCATAGGTAGGTGTGCCCAAAGATGGATTCTGTTTCCATGACTGTCAATGTACGATCTAGGAGCCAACCGGCTCAACTAGAATGTCGATCTATTATAACCTTATTAGGAATATAATTCAATATCATGGGTCAGTATATTTTATTCCTGCCAACCTAACCTTCTACAAACTACGACCAAAGTCATAATCTCTAGAAGAAGGGCAGATGTATATAGGTAAAGAGTGGCGGAGGAGCGTAGTATAAGCTACAGCAGTATCTCGACGCGGGACTCTTAGGGCTCTGTGTTTTCTTCTTGGTTCTGTTGTCTCTTCGGATAACGAAGTAATCAGCGGTACGCTTGGGGCCCGACGACGCGAGGCGATGTGTTGGAGGGGGAAGTACACACATCCTCAAGGACTCAACCCAACCAAGGGGGGGAAGGAGGGGTTGAGTTCACTCAGCGTCGTCGGGCCATAGAAGACATCATCTTGGCGGACAGGAGATCCCGCTAGACATCTTCTCCTCAGGCTGGGCATAGGCCGCAGCAAGACTACGGTAAAGCTAGTGGCTCGGCAATGCTGAGCGGAATGTGCACTCACGGCATTGAGTACACTCCAGATCAAACCTGGCCGGGTCTGGGCAGGTTTGATCGTTTCTCAGCATTGCCGAGCAGAAACCGTCATACCAGCTCCACACTGGTGGTGCATGACGGCTCCCTTCGGGTACCATATCGGGCATCGTCACGATAGGCATAAGCTTGTGGCTCGGCAATGCTGAGCGGAAATGCACTCCTGTAACGAGTACACTCCAGATCACACCCCTCCGGACCACGGTGGGTGGATCATTCTCTCAACACTGCCGAGCAGAAGTTCGTCTCACTAGCGCCAACTAGTTTGCGAGACGAACTTCCCTTCGGGTACCATATCGGGCATCGTCACGATAGGCATAAGCTTGGCGTGCGGACTACCGACATCAGAAACATAAAAAACACAGGTATACATCTGCAAATGAACACTCAAAAAGTTATAGAAACTCTCAAGTAGCCAGAGTATACCTTGATCTTTTATTTTTTACAACTAGCTTGTGGAGTTTGGCTTAAATCCGTTCGGCACCGAGGTTGGCAGCCGCAACCGAGGCCACATTGTCGAGCATAGCCGCGACTTCGGTGTCACGTAGCGTCTTGTCGTAGTTGGAAACCGTCAGGCGGAGAGTGATGTGCTTGTGGCTGTCACCGGCGTGGCGTTGGTAAATATCGACTGGGGTGATGCTGAAGCTCGTATTGTTGTCGGCTTGGGCAGCTATGCTGCTTTGGACCAGTTCGTAGACTTGTGCGTAGGTTACGTCGGTTGCAACTTTGAGGCTGATGTCCTGCTCGACTTTAGGGAAGCGTGAAAGCGCTGTATATAGAGGCTCGGAAGATATATATGACTGCAAGGCTGTGATGCTTAGTTCAAAACCTGAGCTATAAGCTGGTAGTTTAAGGGCTTTGCGCACCGTAGCGCGGAACTCACCGATGCGGCCGACGACTTGGCCATTGATTGAGACTGTCGCTGAACGGCCGGCTTCGAAGTAGGTTGTGGCGACGTCATTGTCATTGCTTGATAGCGGTTCGTAGCGTACGCCTGCCGTAACGTGCAAGTCACGCAATAATCCATTAAGGTATGTTTTGGCCTGGTAATACGCTGCACCCTGCTTAGCGTTGTCGCCCTTGGCATCACTGGCAAAAATAAGTGCTACACGCTCAAACTCCAAGGGTAAGCCATCGTCGCTGACCTGGCCTTTGACGTGGGCTTTGCCGATCTCAAACAGTGCAAAGCTATCGTAACCAGCCTTAATATTGGGCATCACCCGCTCAAACAGGCTCGGCATTAGGCTTTGGCGGTAATATTGCAAATCGGGACTTAGCGCATTGCTCAATTGATAGGAGTCTTCGTTACGTTGGCCGACTTTTTGGAGTAAGTTGCCATGCACAAAGCTGTAGGCCAATACTTCGTTAGCTCCAGCGACCGACAATCCGTCGCGGATGCGTTGCTTTAGTTCAACAGCGGGATTTTTGGCGGCCGGGGTCATTGGACGTAGCGGCAGTTCTAACGGCAAACGGTCAAAGCCATATAAACGGCCGACTTCTTCGACGATATCTTCTTGGATTTCGATGTCGGTACGCCAGAATGGTGCCTTGACAGTCAGCGCATCTCCTTCGACGCCCACGTCGAATTCGACGTTCGACAACAACAGGCGCATATCTTCGGCGGACAGGCTGGAGCCTAGCCGCTCATTAACAAACTTAATAGTCGTCTGGACTGGCGCGTGTAATGAACCGCGCTGCAGAACTTCCTCATCGACATTAACGATGTCAATCAAGTCACTGGCGACTTTACCATCGGCATAGCGGCGGATTTCATCAACGATCTTGGCCAACACTGCTTTGTTCTGCAGTGGGCTCTGGCCCTTATTAAACCGGGTAACGGCGTCGGTAAACAAGCCGTGCGCCATGCTGGTGCGCCGGATTGAGTACATGTTAAAGTTGGCGACTTCGATGATAATGTTTTTGGTAGTGTCATCGACTTCGGTATCCAAGCCGCCCATCACCCCGCCAACACCAATGGCGGTGGTTTCGGTGGCAATCATGATAGCTTCGGCGCGTGGCTCAATCTCTTTGCCATTGAGCAAGGTGATTTTCTCGCCGTCACGAGGCTTGCGTACAACAATCGTCGCCTTGTCACCACCATCGAGAGCTTTGACCTTGTCATAGTCATAGGCATGGAGCGGTTGGCCGGTCTCTAACATAAAGAAGTTGGTGTAATCAACGATATTGTTGATCGAGCGCAGGCCGAGTTTGGTAAGCTCTACTTGCAGCCATAGTGGGCTGGGCTTGACGGTCACATCGCGCATAGCAATAGTCGTAAAACGTGGTACTAGCTCTGGCAGTTCATTACGGACCTCTAAGGCCAACGGTTCGGCTTCGATAGCCGGGACTTCGGCGGTAAGGTTGTACCATTCTGGGCTCTTGAATGGCAAGCCTTGGATGCCAGCTAGCTCACGCGATACGCCTAAGAAGCCGAAGCAGTCTGGCCGGTGGGTGAACATTTTGTTTTCGATATCTAAGACATAGTCATCTTTGAGGCCAAAGTACTCGGCAAAATCGGTGCCAGGAGCAACTTCTTGGTCAATCTCTAGAATACCTTCGTGGCTATCGCCGAGGGCTAATTCTTTAGGGCTGGCCAGCATACCATTGCTAATAACTCCGCGTAAGGCCCGGGCTTCTAGTACGAACGGATCTTTGCCTACGCTCTCTGGTACGGTCGATCCAGGCGGCAACCAGGCAACTAATATGCCTTCGCGGGCATTCGGCGCGCCGCAAACAACCTGGACAAGTCCCTGTTCATTGCGTTCGACGTTTTGGGCCTTGCCACCATCATCAACCATACAGACATGCAGACGGTCAGCGTCGGGATGGTCGCCGCAGCTGACAATCTTCGCAATAATGACACCTTGGTATTTGCTACCGACATTAATAACCTCTTCAATAGCTCCCAGTTGGGCGCCAATTTTCGTGGCCAAATCGTCAACACCATTGGGCGCGATATCGGCAGCGCAGCCATATAGGTGGTTGAGCTTGCGGAGGTAGTTAACACTTATCTTCATTTGAATTGCCTCAAGAAATCTAATTTACCGGATTGGAAATAACGGATGTCATCGACGTTGTACTTCATCATCACCAGACGCTCAATACCACCGCCCCAGGCAAAGCCGGTGTAGACATTAGGGTCGATGCCGGCCATCTTAAGGACTTCTGGATGGATCATGCCACAACCAAGCAACTCGATCCAGCCACTGTAGGAGCAGACATTACAGCCCTGCTTGTCGCAGAATGGGCAGCTCATAGCAAATTCAAAGCTTGGCTCGGTGAATGGGAAGTAAAACGGCTGGGTTTTGATGTCCAGCTCTTTTTGATAATACGACTCCAAGAAAGTCTTGAGAGTGGCCATCAGCATGCCGGCGTGTACGCCCTTGCCAACGTAGATACCTTCGTACTGGTAGAAGGTGTGCTCGTGACGGGCGTCGAGGTCTTCGTTACGGAAGACGCGGTCAGGGACGACGACGGCAATTGGCTTTCCTTGTTCTAGGTTAGCCTTATATTTTTGCAGCATACGGTTCTGCATAGTACTGGTGTGGGCTGGTGCAATCAAACGCTTACCATTGGCATCGGTTTCGACAGTCATAAAGGTGTCATAATCATCACGCGCCGGGTGGTCCTCCGGGAAGTTGAGGCTGGTGAACATATGGTAGTCATCGTCTAGCTCGCGCGATTCTTCGACGGTAAAGCCCATCCGATAGAAGATGTCTATCATGTACTGGCGCTCGCGCATCAGCGGGTGCTGGCTACCACCATCAGCTGGCAATACCTGAGGTCGCTTGCTAGCCTCGGTGTTGATATCGAACGGTGCCGAAACATCGATCGGCGGCAAGACCTCGGCCTGCTCCTGGTGTTCGGCGACCAACTGCTCCAAATCTTGGCGCAAGCTATTGATCTCTTTACCGAAGGCACCGCGTTCCTCTGGCGCTAGCGTTGGGATCTCGCCAAACAGCGCCTTAAGCTCAATTGCCTTAAGGATGTCGGACTTGGTTTCGAGCGTTGCCAGTCGGACTTTGAGCACTTCGGCAACTTCAGCAATACGGGGGTTCTGGTAATTCATTACCTAACAGTATACCAGTAGTCGCGGCGCGCATACAGATGCTTGGTAGCAGACTATTGCTTCGTAAGTTTAACCGTACGCATACGCGGCATGCCGAGCGCGATATTGCCACTAACCTGCTGGACTTGTCGACGGACTTCGTCGGTCACTGGGAACGGGTACTCACCAGTACTGCAAGCCATACATAGCGTACCTATATCAACTTTGACCTTAGCAGCTTCTTCTTCCACTGCTTGTTGCACGCGCTCTGGAGATAGGAATGTCAGCGAATCAGCACCGATATAGTCACGCATCTCGGCGATACTCATTCTTCTGGCGATCAATTCTTGTGTATTGCCGGTGTCCATACCCATGACGCATGGGTACATATACGGCGAGGAAGCGATCACTACGTCAATTCGGGCTACGCCAGCACGACGGAATTTGTCGATGTTGGCCCGCATAGTATTTCCCTTTATCATCGAGTCGTCGACAAGTACCATCCGCTCACCCTCAACTTGGCTGCGTATTGGCCGGGCTTTGTCGGCTAGCATCCGGACACGATCGTTGCCACGGTTTATAAATGTCCGTCCACTATACGGGTTTTTGACAACTCCTTGGACAAGCGGTAAACCCGATGCTTTAGCGTAACCAAAAGCCGCTGCCAATCCGGAGTCGGGCATGCCGACAACAATAGTACTCGCCGTGATACCCGCATCCTCGTAGAGATACCGGCCAAAGGTGTCACGCACATCATAGACTGGCACGCCGTCTATCTCGCCATCAACCCGAGCAGTGTATTTGAACTCGTAGGCACAGCGCCGACTGGGAACGCTACGGTCGAGGAATGACGACCGGATGCTAGTATCGTCAATTTCTATAATCTCACCCGGTTGGATATCCCGGACATGGACAGCGCCAAGGGCATCAAAGACGGCTTTCTCGGAAGCCAGTATATAACCGCCGACGAAGTCTTCGCCATCTTCAAACTCTCCAAGAGCGAGCGGATGGAAACCCCACGGGTCACGGATGCCGACTAACTTATTACCGTCAGTAATAATCAGGCAGTATGCGCCATCGATATGCGGTAATACTTCGCGCGCGGCTTTGACGACATCACCGCCGAGTTCAGCTGTACGCTGGTCCAGGAGGAGTGAACCGCCATGGCTATCCGACAGTTTACCGCTAACATCAACATCAAAGCGCGCCGCAACAGTCTCTAAAACGCCAAAATCGCCATTATGGCTAATGGCGATTCCTGATTTGTTTCCTACGAAGGGCTGGGCGGCCTTGACAGAATTGGAGGCGGCGGTGCTGTAGCGTACGTGCCCGATGGCGACTGGCGAGGCGGTGTCTTTGTCGAGGATACTCATGCCATCCATATCAGGCCGGAGGTGCGGAATAGCATCGATAACCTTGCCAAGCCCCTTGTGTACAATATTGCCTTCTGGGTCTGTAAAGACCGCTATGCCGGCGGCACTCTCACCGCGATGCTGTAGCCCGTTGAGCGCATCGTAGGTGATTCCAGCTACCGGCAAACCCGGCGCCCAGACCCCCACGACGCCGCACTCATCACGAGGCTTGTCGTTTTCCTCTGGGCTCATTGCAAATTCAATAGTTTCCAGTACTTCTGGTCTTTGGGTCATATTTCTCTTTTCCCTGCTTATGTTTACTGTACGTTATATAGCAAGCAGCCGTCAATTAAGTTAATTGTGATAATAATTACGGCGAAGACTTTACAGCTTATGGTATAATAGTAGATTAGGTTAATTACATGTAGCTGATGGTTTTATGCGGTTACTAAGACTGGTATACTGATAAGATATGGCAAATTATTCTTTTGATATTGTGAGCGATTACGACAAGGCTGAGATGAACAACGTCTTTGACCAAACCCAGCGCGAGGTTGGCAGCCGCTACGACTTTAAGGGTACCCCGGCCGAAATCGACTGGATGAAAGACAAGGTCGGCTTTAAGCTAACCGGTAACGGCGAATGGCAAATTGACGCCATCCTTGATATCATCCGCAAAAAGTTGGCTACCCGCGGCATTAGCCAAAAAGTACTTGATACCTCCAAAGAGATTGTCGAGAGCAACCTCAAGACCACCAAAGAAATCCCGTTCAAACAAGGCCTCGACCAAGATAAGGCTAAGCAGATCACTAAGATGCTGCGCGAAGAAATGCCCAAGCTCAAGGCCCAGATTCAAGGCGATGCCGTGCGATTGATGAGCTCCAGTAAAGACGACCTCCAGCAGGCCATGCAGCTATTGCAGTCTAAAGATTTCGACTTCCCGATTAGTTTCGACAATTACCGCTAATATCGGAGCCGATTACTAGTTCCAGCCATTGTCTAGCTTATGGTTATAGCTTACTATTAAGCTAATGGGTTTATTTTCGGTTAGTAAGCGATCAAGGCATACGCTGGAGCATGTCAGTGGTCGATCTTTGGCCAAAAATATTTGGTTACAATCTGTCCGCTTGCCACTGGTCTTGGTCGCCGTGTTGTTTGCTATTATAGGCTCGATCTTCTTGTATCAAAGCTTTGCCGCCAACGCCAACTTGCCGGGCGACGTCAACAACGACAACATCGTCAACCTCAGCGACCTAAGTATCCTTTTAAGCAAGTGGAACACTATTGATACTAGCGTTGATCTAAATAATGATAACGAAGTTGGTCTGTCAGACCTATCAATACTACTAAGCAATTGGAACAAGACCTATACACCGATACCACCAACACCGCCGCCAGTTAACACTGGGTTTGTCGGTCCGCTTAAAGTCAGCGCCAATAACCGTTACCTAATAGACCAAAGCGGCAAGCCTTTCTTTATGAGCGCTGATACATCATGGTCATTACTAACTAAGCTTAGCGTTGCCGATGCCAAGCAGTACATCGATCTGCGCAAAGCCCAGGGATACAACACTATCATGACTAATATTGTCTTCCCATCGCGCATAGAAAGTGGCGCACATGGCACGCCGTTCCGGGGCTCGGATATGACGAAGCCTAACGAGAGTTACTTTATGGCCGTTGATGAAATACTCAATTACGCCAAAGATCAGGGCGTCATCATGTATGTCGGCTCATTCTGGAAGACCGATAACGGCGGAGCTTGCATTTCCGGATTTCCGGTACCGGCACCCTTTCCAAGTGATAATGAGATGCGCTCCTACGCCAGCTACCTTGGCAGCCGTTATAGCAACCAAACTAATCTGATATGGTTTAATGGCGGCGATGGTAATCCTGAATGCATGAATTCGCAAATGGCTAATCTTGGCAACTACATGAAGGCTGCGATGCCTAATATCCTAATAAGCTACCACACCTGGGGAAAGGCAAAATGGACATCAACCCAACCATGGCTTGGCTTCAACTCTATGCAGTACAACTCCAACAGCCCTCCGTATAGCTACGCCGACATCCGTGATCTTTACGGCTGGTCACCGACCAAGCCAGCGTTTAATATGGAGCCAGCTTATGATCCCAAGGCCTGCTGCGGTTCCGACCAAGACACTTCTGAACAAGAAAACCGCCGTAGCGGCTGGTGGGCGGCGTTGTCTGGGGCGCTTGGCGTTGCCTATGGCGGTCCGCGGGCAGCCTGGTTTACCGGCGAGGTCACCAATCGTATCGACACAAATGCTATCAATCGCAATGGCGCCCGTCACACTGGCAATATAAACAAAATCATGTCACAGCTTAAGTGGCACTTATTAGAGCCTGACTGGAACAACGCCACCGTTACCGGAGGACGCGGAACTTATGGTAGCGCTAACTATGCAACTGCCGCTCGTGCGTCTGACGGATCGCTGATTATTGCTTACACCCCTCAAGCCGGCAGTTTAACCGTCAACCTTGCCAAATTAGCTGGCGCTGGCAAAGCCCAATGGTACGACCCAACAACGGGCAACGCTATCGGCAGTGCTATGGATATTAATAATTCTGGCAGCCAAAACTTCGTTACGCCGGGCAATAACAACGGCGGAAATCAAGACTGGGTACTCATAGTCAAACGATAGTGGAATAGCCTAGCTACGCGCCATAGGTCAGTAGGTCCTGATACACGGTAGTCGCTACCCGGGCTGCTATAACTTCGCTGCCTAAAACAGTCGGATGAATGCCATCCGAAAACAGAAGCACGTCACGAGTACCATTGCCGGCAGTCGCCCCAACTAGGCCAGTTCCAGAAAAATCCCAAGTAACCAGTACCCAGCGCACTGAGGTACCTGGCGCATTACCAATGCTCGTCGAGGCCTCATTCGAGAGTCGCCATACCGCGCCAAGCGATGTGACAAGGTTTCCTGATGTATAGGTTGTACCACTGGAATATGCGGCAGGCAGGGAGGCATAGCTGCCCACCATATCATGGGTTGCGATAACGCTCGGATGAGCCGATGCTGCACCGAGTACGGCAGCAATCTGCTGCTGCCTAGGAGACGAGACTGTATCTATTGCATTGGTCGGCTGCGGTCCTATGACAATAAAGGGTACGTCAGGCAGAGCAGCTCTGAATGTGTCAAGCGTAGAAGTCACTGCTGCCCCTAAACCGCTGACGGCATCATTAACACTACCCATAAATACAACTAGGCCTATGTCGCCGAGCGCTGCCAGGCCAGCTGCACGGGCCGAATATGGCTGGGCCGTGTTCCAGCCGGTACCGCCAATACCGCGCTGAACACACTCAGCATTCAAAGCATTAGCCGCTCGGAACGGATACGAAAAGATCGGACCACCGTTGCCGCTACTGTAATCGGTAAAGGAGTCACCGACAAAAGCAATCCGCGGTTTTCGTGGTGCCGGCACTATGACCCCAGTCACAGCAGTGCGGATAGCACTCCAGGCGTTTAGTAATGATCCGTAGACCGTTATTCTTCTGGTAGCCACACTACTGAATGTCAGCTGACCATAAGCGGGTATTCCAGCCGATGTTGCAATCGGCTTTGTAGGGGCTACAGTTAATGGCTGACCGTCAACCCAGACCCAGATATGGTCGGCGTTCGAAGAAGCCGTAATCCATACAAACTCTACCACATCACCAGTTAGCATAAAATCAATGCCGACTGTCTGCGATGTTACTTGTGATTTTGCAGTTGAGGCAATCCAAGTCGCTGTGCCGCCGAGTATGTTAACCGAATCTCGTACTACTTGCCATGGCCGGGCCCCGCTCAATTGGGCGCTCGCTGAATAGCTGACCGTCGGCGGCGAAGGATGTACAGTCGGCAAAACATTGCTCGGTGGCTGAAGGCTGCCAAGTAGGCGACGTACGTTCTGTTTGAGCGGCGTCACTCCGTTGACGGTTGGCGCGTAACCAGTCACTAGCCCATCAACATAGCCCTTATTTGCCGCCTGAGTCGGTGACATGGGAGTAGGAACGATCGGACTTAGAGAGAATGTCTTGATACCAGCAATAGTTTCATCGGAGGTATTGTGCACGACAGTCGTATCAACTGCTGCGGCTGTAGCGGTTGATTTCGCCTGAGCAATGTCATCGGCTTTTTTTAGCGTACCATCAGTAGCAAGCTCTACGGATAAGAATTCATTAAGAATATCACCCCAATTACCGGCATCCTGGCCAGGCTTTGGTAAGCGCGGCATTACAGGGTAACCTCATTGTTACATACCGCGTCGGTAACTATTTGCAAAGCATTGTCCATCAAGGTAATTTAGACTTTCTATCCGAAGACTGATTTTCAATATATTATAGCATAAGCGTACTTACACAACTTTACAATTACTCCGTTCTCGTTATAAAAATATAAGGAAGCATCATCGTATAGCTTGCTATACTATAACCATGAGCAACTCCCAAGAGCCGCTAGCGAAGAAGCTTTTGCAAGATGCGGGCCAGGTCTTACGTGATAACGACCATGGGCATTACATAGCGCCAGCCAAAAACCTCTACCCCCACCAGTGGCTGTGGGATAGTGCCTTTACGGCCATTGGCTTGCGTCACCTCGACAACGACCGGGCCCAACAAGAGATTATGAGCATGCTGCGCGGCCAGTGGGCCAATGGTATGGTGCCGCATATGATTTTCAATCAGGACAGTCCCCAGCAGCGTGACTGGGGTGTTTGGAATAGCCGGCTCAACCCTAACGCACCAGAGGACCTGAGTACCAGTGGTATTACCCAACCACCAATGTTAGCTGAGGCCGTAGTTAAGATTGGCGAAAAGCTAGCCCTGCCGGAGCGGCGTACCTGGTACAAACAAGTCTATCCTCAGCTATTGGCGTACCACCAATGGATCTATAAAGACCGCGACCCACATAACGAAGGCTTGGCCCTCCTTATCCATCCCTGGGAGAGCGGCCTAGATAACACACCGCCGTGGATGGCCGAGCTTAACCATCACCTGTTACCGCTGTGGATACGCACCATCAAAGCTGCGCACCTCGAACCAGCGCTAAGCTTATTTAGGACCGATACCCGCTTTATATCACGTGCCGAGCGGCTATCTAACGTAGAAGCCATGGCCTTGTATGCCGTCCAGCGCCGTCTGCGCCGCAAGCATTACGATATCGGGGCTATCCTTAACCATTCATTGTTTATTATCGAAGACTTGGCTTTTAATTGTATACTCGCCCGCGCCAACCAGCACCTGGAAGCAATCGCCAAAAGCATCCGCCAAGACATACCCAAAGATTTACAGCACTCTATGGACAAGATGCCCAAAGCCCTTGAAGAGCTGTGGGACCCCTACAACCGGCAATATTATCCGCGTGACTTTATAACCCACAAGCTACTCAAGGAATCGAGTATCGCTACCCTGCTGCCGCTCTATGCCGGCACCGTCAGTCCAGAGCGGGCCGAAGTGCTGGTAAAGATGATCGAGAACGAAAAGCTATTTGGCCCAGCCTACCCCCTACCAAGCGTGCCTTTGGAGTCTGCTTATTTTAACTCCAAGCGTTACTGGCAAGGTCCAACCTGGATCAATATGAACTGGCTGATCATTGACGGCCTACGCCGCTACGGCTACAAAGACCACGCCGATGTACTGACCGAAAGTACCATCGAAATGATTGCTAAAAACGGCATCGCTGAGTATTATGACCCGCTGACGGGCGAACCACTGGGCGCCGATGACTTTTCATGGACAGCCGCGCTAGCCATCGACTTCATAAAAGCTAAGCACTAGTCTTCCGATGGGACCATCAAAAACTGTTTAGGGTATACACCCCTGACTGTTACACCACTCAAAAACATCCGGGCATTTCGCATGACATTCTCGTTTCGAATACTGGTTCTAGTACTTCTTGGCCTACAATCATATAGTACGCTCCTGGGCAAACCTAAATTGTTGGGTATAAATCTCATTAATCGCTATAGTTCCAAGAACCGTCATAAACATCATTAGTCCGGACTTCACCTTACCTTCACCATCAACAACCTTGACATTAATAGCTGGGCAGCCAGCTTCATTCTCAGCCCTTGGTAATAACCCAAATTTAGAGCGAAATTTCAGCTGACCATTTACATCAGTAGTTATATCAAACGCGCCATCGAGGTTAACCTCCTGGATAATATTCGCTTCGCTAGATGCTTGTATGATGTCAAAATTATCCCATTCCCGTGGGTTAAGGCCAAGACGATGAGCCTCTAAGCTATAGGTGGCGGTCGAATTCTCATAGCCCGCTATGCCATAGACACGCCCCAAGAAAAGACGTACCCCCCTTTCGACATTAGCCCGTCGCTGGGGTAGCTTAGCCCGTTCTTCGTAGACACCGCCCAGCGACCTCAGCGCGCCTACGGCTACTTTACTGCCTGTGTAGCCATTTTTCTTGAAGATTTCGAGCCGCAGCGGATCATTGTCAACTGATGATGCCATACTATCATCAACGGTTAGGCGTATAGCCTCGTTAGCAGTAGACTCCAGTGTCCAATAAGCTGAAGTTGGAGGATGGCCACTAGCTATAGTGCGCCGTACAGACTCGGTCAGCCTGCCTTCAAACACATCACTCGCTTCGGACGTACCGACGAGACTATCAAATAACAAATTGAGTTCTTCGGGCTTTACCATATGATGCCAGAGGATATCATAGTCTTACAGGGCTGTCGAGCTTAAGCGTCACCACCCTTACTACGCAACTCTTTACTAATAACAGTGCCGTCTTCGCCGATCTCGTAGACCAGCACTTCACCGGTCCCGATCTCAACTTCGTGGACTTTATCATCAGCCACTTCTTCGAGGTGCTTCATTAATGCCCGCAAAGAGTTGCCATGGGCGGCAACGATAACATTATTGCCAGCTTTGAGGTCACGCAGAATGTGCTCCTCGTAGTAGGGCAGCACCCGGGCATGGACGTCTTTAAGGGTCTCACCGTTAGGCACTGGGTGGTCCCAGTTACGGCGCAATTTAGCGAACTCTTCATCGCCGATAGCCTCTTTGATTTCCCACTTGTTCTTGGTCTGGTAGTCGCCATAGTGACGCTCATTAAGTGCTTGGTGGTGGACAGTCTCTAGCTCGGTATGCTCTAGAGCTTGTTTGATCTCGTGTAGGGTCTGTTGGGCGCGGCTTAACATAGAGGTGTGGGCTTTGTGCAATTGGATGTCACGCAAATGGTCAGCGGCTTTACGGGCTTCTTGTTTGCCCTGCTCGGTAAGGGCGACATCTTCTTGGCCGGTCCATAGGCCGAGGGCGTTCCATTCTGACTGGCCGTGACGGACGAGTACGAGGTAGGCCATTACTGTTGTTCCTTAAAATCTTCTGGTCCACAGAATTCCAGGGCGTCTTTGCCGGCAAAGACAGCATCAGCGCCCAGTTCTTCTTCGATGCGGATCAGTTCATTATATTTTGCCACCCGATCAGTGCGGCTTAACGAGCCTGTTTTGATCTGTCCAGTGTTCAGTCCAACTGCCAGATGGGCGATAATCGTGTCTTCGGTCTCACCAGAGCGGTGTGACATGACAGCTTTCCAGCCAGCTTCGTGGGCCATCTTGACGGCTTCGATAGTTTCGGTCAGTGAGCCGATTTGGTTAACCTTGACGAGTATAGCATTAGCTGCCTGCTCGTCAATTGCCCGCTTCAGAAACTTGGTGTTAGTCACTAACAAGTCATCACCCACTAGTTGGACAGTCTCTCCCAAGCTTTGGTTAAGTGACTTCCAGCCATCCCAGTCGTCCTCGCCCAGGCCGTCCTCGATAGATACTATCGGGAAGCGCTGGGTCAGGTCCTTGTAGAAAGCTACCATCTCTTGGTTGCTCAGTGATTTACCTTCGGTCTGCAATTGGTACGCACCGTTCTCTAGCAATTCAGTACTGGCAACATCAAGCGCCAATACTACATCCTCGCCCAAGGTGTATCCGGCTTTGGTGACTGCTTTTTCGATGAGCTCCAAGGCCTCGGCATTGCCATTTTTGACAGCCGGCGCATAGCCGCCTTCATCGCCAACGGTCGTACCATAGCCATTGTCCTTGAGTACTTTGCCCAGGGCATGGAAGATCTCAGCCCCAACTTGGATACAGTGGCTAAAGCTGGTAGCGCCGACCGGCATGATCATAAATTCTTGGATATCGGTGCTATTGGCAGCATGCTTGCCACCATTGATGATATTCATCATCGGCAATGGTAGGGTCAGCGTGTCGTTGCCGGCTAGCTCAGCGACATAGCGGTACAACGGCAACTTTTTGGAAGCGGCGGCGGCTTTGGCCATTGCAAGCGATACCGCCAGTATAGCATTGGCCCCAAGTCGGCCTTTGTTGTCGGTGCCATCGATATCAATCATCGTTTGGTCAATCAGCCGTTGCTCGTAGGCATCCATACCGACTAACGCGCTCTTCAGCTCACCGTTCACATTTGCCACTGCCTTGAGTACGCTCTTACCGCCGTACGAAGTATCGCCGTCTCGTAGTTCAATCGCTTCGCGTGAGCCAGTGCTGGCGCCCGACGGTACTGCTGCTCGGCCAAGCGTGCCATCCTCTAGGATTACATCCGCCTCAACGGTTGGGTTGCCCCGGGAATCCAAAATCTGCCGTGCTTTGATATCAACAATGTTCATAAAAACTCCTTGTTACGATTAATACAGTATACCTCGCAGATCAAGGGATCGCGACCCGCTTGTCGCTTTGCAGCCTACCGAGCAAAGCTCGTACATCGTCAAAATCATGCAGCTCATTCTCCGCAACAATTGTTTCGGCCAATCGCACTGCGGTACTGGCTGGTAGTCGCGCGCTCAATCTAAAACGTTTATCAATCTTGCCCATAGCAATCCAGCCGACGATACTCCTGCCAGGAATCGGCATGCCTCTCAAATATCGAGCGTACAGCTCTTCATCAATATGCTCTTTATTGTCCGGATTAATCATTATCTTCGCACCTCGTACAGGCTCTTCCTCTACCTTATGCATCATTGCATCAAACAGCGAGCGGTGGACGCTCCCGTACAATACAGAGAAGTTAAGCGGCCGTAATTCTCGGGCTGCTGCCAGTCGTTTATTATCAACGATTAGATTCTCGAGTGCTGGGGCAAGATTTTGTAAGATACGCTGATCCCTCTTCTGTAGCAAAGAATACCTCTTAATCATAATTCCCTGCAGCTCGTCCGGATCGTAGCTCGTTAGTGAAACGCGATCCAATGCGCCAGTCGCGTTCACAAAGGCTATAACGTCCAGATCATTTGCCGACACATCTACTGTCGTTATAGGCAGTCTTGAATCATAAAGGCTATGTGCAACACCTACAAGCCACTCATCTTCCCCGTTCTCATGCGGTGGTGTCACCTCTTGAATACGCTTATACGCCTTGTATTGGCCAGCGGAAATTCTTTTTAGAAGATTCTCAGGGTCGATCGCTCTTCCGTGCTCTATAGAGACACTCATATCTTTTGACAGCTCTATGACTGCTCCGTCAATAGTTCGGAATTCTTCGGAAAGCTCTTCTCGTGGCGACAAAAAAGACGCATCATTATGAGGAGCAAGCCGGCCAGTAATTGTCGCGTTCTCAGGAATAGTAAAGGAGTCATAATTGAAATTGGGTGGGATGGCACGTTGTTCTGGTGTTAAATTCATGTACTAAGTATATGTAGGATTTTAAAGATTCTGCAACGGTGATATAATAAGAGTATGAATGGCGTAAATAAAAGCACAATTATCTACAAAGGTGGCGAGTGGGTCCGACAGACTGCTAAGCCCAAGCCGCGTGCCGTCCGTCCATTGCCTGCCCCCTCACACCGTTGAGTTAGGCGTATATGGATTTCTCCCTCACTCCCGATAGCGTAGCCAATGTCGTAGCCCTGATTGCTCCAGGTTATTTTGCCATCCAGGCCTATTCGACGGTCAACGCCAAGGCTGACAAGGACTTCTCCCGGCTGTTGGTCGAAAGCATCGCCTACGGCTTTTTGATTGTCAGCTTCTATAACCTATTCTGGCAGCTACTGTTTGGCGCTGGCCAGATTGACCGTCTAAGTGTTGGCTACTTCTTACCGCTATTATTAGTTGCGCCGCTGCTTGGCTCCGGTTTCAGTTTGTTGCGCAGCAGCAAGGCCGGCAATTGGCTGTCGCGCAAGCTCCAATTACCCGGCCCGGACGATGACTTTATCCGTGTCCAGTTCAAGAAGCTGCCACCGGACTCATTAGTGACAGTCGCCCTCAAGACCGGTGAGATTTTTTCTGGGACGCCCGAAGGCCTGAGCAGCTACTCCAATAACCACCCGCAGCAGCTGTACTTTAGTAACGTTGCCTGGTTTAACAAAGAGCGCAAAACCGCCAAGTGGGAAGTCCACACCGGCAGCGTGATCATCGCCACCCAGGACATTCTCTACATCGAAACCGACGTCCAACTCCCTAAGTCAAAGTAAGCACCATCTATCAACGAAATTTAAATAAATCGTTGACATCAACTTCCAGCACTTTAGCGATGGCTAAGGCGACATCAACCCCTGGAACGCTACGATTAACTTCTATACTAGCGATCGTTTGTCTGCTGACCCCGACACCTTGGGCTAACTTCGTCTGGCTCATACTCTTCATAAGACGAGTAGGCGCAACCATATTGAGCAAACGCTTATCTTTGACGCCAGGTCGGCTCCGCAACAGCTGCCATTTGTAATAGCTATTAGGCTTATACTTCCGCTTCAGCTTGTCGTACTTATACTTAATTTCGATCTTAGTCTCTGCTACCGCACTAGGATAGCCCATGTTTCGTACCTCCATGCAAATCTTGGAAGTCACCTTATCATGTTCGTTTACGCAAAATCAAACTGTAAAGCATACTTTACGTTCTTAACAGAGAGTAATGTGTAAAGTAAACTTTACAATCGATTTTTGGCAAAAAGAGGTACTTGGCCTATAAAGATGCGACGAGCGTGGCTGCTGAATCTTTTAGTTTGGCAGTTTCGCCCTTAACGATTTGGGCAGTTAGCGTAATGACGCGGAACATATCACTGCGTAGGGCGATCTTTTCCAGCATCGCATCATCCCGAGTACCACCATTCTGGACGTAAGCCTTAAGTACGGAATTAAGCATTAATGTATCGTCAAAGTCGTTGAAATCTTTAGAATGGTGGTTCTCGGGGTTTGTGATTTGGGAAGTCATTAGTTAGATTACTCTATCACAGCTAGTCGTCGCTATTGGGGCGCTCCAGAAGCAACGGCTCGACCGAAGGGGCGTTCTTGGCGATGCGCACCACATCTTTGTCTATCTTCTTGAGTTCCTTGTGGGCGGTATTGAAGTGGTTGACGGTTGTACCGAGCGAGTTACCAAGCTTTTGCATGTAGGTGTCGTAGGAGGCGATGTGCCGGCCTAGCTCACCGACCCGTTGTTGGATCTCCTTGGTCTGTTCTTCTATCTGCAAGGCGCGCAAACCCTGCATGACAGTCTGTAAGTAGGCCATGAAGGTCGTTGGGCTGACGATAATGACATTCTTTTCGCGAAAGGCGTATTCAATCAGGTCACGGGCGCTGGTATTACTGACGCCGACCTTGTTGACCAGTAGGTCATAATAAATTGCTTCTGACGGGATGAACATAAAGGCATAGTCCATCGTGCCTTCTTTGGGGCGAATATACTTGGAGGTTTCATCAATCCTGTTTTTGAGGTCGGCCTTAAAGGCTTTGGCGTGCAGTGCACGCTCAGTCTTATCAGTTGACTCAACCAAACGGTTATAATTCTCTAGGCTAAATTTACTATCAATCGGCAAAATCTTGCCTTTGTCTAGGAATACAACTGCGTCACAGATCAATTCACTGCCATCGTCGACCTTACCAAGTTTGTACTGCATTTGGTAGCGGTCAGGCGGCATAACATTCTTAAGCAACTGGTCGAGGTAGTACTCGCCGAGCACACCACGCTGTTTAGGGTTCTGTAAGACATTTTGCAATGTCTTAAGCTCAACAGCCACATCGACTACCCGCCGGTTCGTGTCGTCGAGCTTGGTCAAGCGCTCAGTTACTTCGGTAATAATCCGCGAACTAGCGGCAAATTGACGTTGGACGGTCTGCTGCATGGCGGCATTGTTAGTGCCCATCTGCTGCTGGACACCATCTTTGAGCTGGGCGATTTCCTGGCTCAGCTTATTCATATCTTGCTTAAGCAACAAAGCGCTGTCTGAATTGCTAGCGCCATTGATAGACTTCCGCTGCCATGACAGCATTACCACCAAAGCGGCAACCACCACTACCAAAACAATATTTACGGTTTCCATGTAGGACTAGTATACCGCAAATGCTTAATGAGCGTCAGTATCTAAGAAATAGTGGGCCAGTTGGATCGAAACGCCGACGACTACCGCACCCAGTACCAATAGGAACGGCTGGAGGTCAAAGAGCCGGTCTTTTGGCGCCCGCTCATGGATCTCAGGAATAATATCGCTGGTGGCAATGTACAGTAAGAAACCGGCACTTAGGCCAATCAGGACTCCGAGTGGCAATTGATGCTCACTGCCCAATGCGAACGTACCCAATGCGAATACCACCGTCGCCAAGGCGCTGACAAGGTTAACGAGCAGGACTTTCATCCGGCTCATACCCTTAGATAGCAAGAGGCCAAAGTCACCGATCTCTTGGGGGATTTCGTGGGCAGCGACTGCAATGGTCGTAATGATACCAGTCGGCACGCTCACTAAAAAGGCAGCGGCAATTGCCACGCCATCCAAGGCATTGTGCGCTGTATCGCCAATAATAATCAGACTAGTGGCCGGGTCACGGTCCTCGTGTTGGTGATGGTGGTGGAACCAATGGAGAAAACGCTCCGCCAAGAAAAACAGAATAACACCAATCAAACACGACATCAGTACTGTATCGGCTGACGATTCTTCCAGTCCATCCTTTAACAAATCCAGGAAGACTGCTGCTAACAATGCCCCGGCCGCAAAAGGCGTAGCATATTTGGCTAAGCGGTCAGCTAACTTTTTGCGGCTGAGCATGAGCATGCCGCCAACCAACGAAAAAACCCCACCAATGAGTGAGTAAAATAAAACTATTCCATAATCTGCCATGACTTAACAATATCCCAGCTTGTAAATATTTGCAAAACAATCGCAAATATCATATTTTTTGCCTGTTTTAATCATTGATAGTTATTATTTTTTGGAGACATAGGGGCTGTCTTTGGTGTAAAACCGCCATGGTACGTCTTTTGCTTGTGAAATGCCGATCCGGGTAGCCTGCATAACCTCCGCTTTTGCTAAGGCCGGACGGACTACGAGCCGCAGCGGTGGCTGCCGTAAGTCATGACCGTTCAGTGCACGGTCAATCATTAAAGCTTGGCATAGTTTCGCTGGACCATTGCTAACACTTACGCCTTCGATATCATTGCGGTAAGATTTCATGATTTCTTGACCTTCGATCGGCTCAACCGCTCGGATTAAAACCGCCGAACCATAGCCCTCTGGGCCCGTAACAACATTACAGCAATAATGCATGCCGTAGGTAAAATAGACGTAGAGCCGGTCTGCGGGCCCAAACATTATCTCGGTACGCGGGGTCTTACCCTTGTAGCTATGACTAGCGGCATCGGCTTGGTCATACGCCTCGGCTTCGACAATCCGACAACGTATAGCTTGACCGTCTAGCTCGCGAACTAACTCACAACCCAACAGCCGCGGCGCAACGAGTTCGGCGGGTTGCTGCAAAAAATCAAAGTCGAGCGACATCAACCATCGCCTCCCTTATTTTTGTTGCAACGGGGTCTGGACAGCGGCCTCAATACGCTGCCATATAAAGATATTAGCCCTCGGGCTAATACGATGGTTCTCACGTATAGTATGGGCCGTGACGTTAAGAACATCATCACCAAAGATTTCCTTGGTCTGGCCACGAATCACCAAGCGATCACGGCTACCATAAATAATATCCATCGGTAGCTGCAATTCTTTGATATCAAGGTTGGTCTGCTGCTCCATAATAGTGTGCTTAAGGCTACGGATAAACGGTTTCCAGGTTTCGTTGTTGATCGCAAAGCCGGTTATCTTCTCGGCTAATTTCTGCGCCCTGCCCCTGCCCTGCCCACTGAATATTGGCTTATAGTCAATGATCTTCTCGTATAGTTTGAAATATACATTAAGCCGCATCTTATATATCCGCTTGTCCGGTAGACCTGCATATAAGGGCATCTCGTAGAGTACAAGGTGCTGCACAAGCTTAGGCTTGAGGCGGGCAACACGCACAGCCACTAGGCAACCCATAGAATGACCAACGATAACAACCGGCCTGCCGAGACGCATGCCCTGGATGCTTTTAATAACAGCCCTGGCATGGTCATCGACGTCGTATTTTATCGTCTGAGGTTTAGGAGACTGGCCAAAGCCGAGCAAATCGAAGGCCACCATCCGAATATGTTTGTCGCTGACAGTGTCGGCCATGCCATCCCAGACCGACGCCGAGCGGCCAAGGCCATGGAGAAATATCACCGGCGGATCTTGTACGCGGCCTTGGTCTATTGCTTTATGTAGTCGGTATGGCCGCTTGAGCCATCCGTGCCATACTGTTTGCGTAATATTCATACTCTATAGTATGCCCTAATACTAGGCATAGCTCCTATATAGCTACTCTACAGTAGTGAGCTTCTTGTGGTGGCGGCGCGAAGCAACAAAGGCACTACCGACGAAGGTTACACCAGCCAAGCCGGCGACAACTTCTGGAACATGCATAAAGATACTGATGAGCAATGTCGCAGCCAATATGCCAACAGTGTAGTGGGCGCCATGTTCTAGGTACACATATTTATCAAGCGTGCCTTTACGGACCATGTAGACCGTGAGTGAGCGGACCCAAACGGCGCCGACACCAAGGCCCATAGCGATCAAGACGACCGAACTGGTGATGGCAAAGGCGCCGATGACACCATCGAATGAGAAGCTAGCGTCGAGTATCTCTAGGTACAAGAAGGTCATGAAGGCAGGGACACCAGTTTGCAACAAAACGTTACCCTTTTTATCAACCTGGTCAACCTTGCCCTTAAGCAGCGCAAAGGCGTGTTCGAGGCCACGGATAAGTACATAGGTAGCGATACCTACGAGCCCAGCACGCAAAGTGTCGGTGCCATAAGGGTTAGCTGGCAATGCCGCCAATACCGAAATTACTATCAGGCTCAAGGCCAATGGTACCCAGTTGCGGCTGACTTTCATGAGTGGCCGTTCGATAAAGCCGATCCAGTGGGTTTCTTTGTTTTTATCAAAGAAGAAGTGGAAGAATAGCATCAATAAGAAGGCGCCACCAAAGGCTGCGATTGTGTGATGAGCAGATTCAAGTTTCTCAGCATATTCAAGAGGATGGTGCAAGGCGAG
>Ga0114940_10000201_pt1 | contig 34991 bp, 30 predicted proteins | sample ColdCreekSource_FD_87195 | JGI IMG/M metagenome (GOLD analysis project Ga0114940, IMG submission 87195) | Groundwater microbial communities from Cold Creek, Nevada to study Microbial Dark Matter (Phase II) - Cold Creek Source | ecosystem: Environmental > Aquatic > Deep subsurface > Groundwater ...
CAAAACTTAAAAATGTCTAAAGGGGAATTGCAATTAAGCAACCCCTTTTTTTTAATCAATTTAACCAATAAGCTGATGAGCGATCGCTTACTGACTTTGATTGATAATTTGTTATTTTTTCTCTACTCTGCCTTCTTCCATCTCGAAGAAACTTGGTAAAACCAACGAATATTGAAGCTGTTTTAAATCAGACAATGCACTTAGTAAAGTTGCTTGGCGCTGATCCACAGAAAGTTCAGGATTTTTGACGAGATGCTCGATTTGAGCCTGCAAAGTTGTTAATAATGGATTGAGATTGGGTATTTCATCATCATAAAGATGACAAACTGGAGCAGGTAAGTGAAGATCGCGATCGCTCGAATTTGCTAAAACTTGATTGGGATCTAAACCTAATTGCTGAAGAGTTTGCTGTAAAGTTTCAATTACAACATGCATCTCGATTGGATCGAAGACACGCAGTAAACTGGTTTGAGTAACGATCCCTAAGTTTTTACCCCAATTCCAAGATACTACCAGTCGTCGTACTCGTCGCTGCTCCATTTCTTGGTGAGCTTTCCACAGAGAATCTTCGGGATTCAAGATAAATAACGGTGTACTCATGACTTCCTGAGCTTGAGTCTTCTGAACATTAAGTCCAATTGCTTGGAAGTGAACAATATCACGTTCGGTGACAATTCCTACTGGACGTTGAACCGAGTCCTCTCCATCATTTGATGTTTCAACGATCACAACACAACTAATTTGATGAGTTGCCATCAATTCTGTCAATTCAATAACAGGTGTAGTGGGAGATCCAGTAATAATTTGGCTGGTCATTACCTCAGTAACTCGCCGAATTTTCAAAAGGTTCGTCGGCCGCAAAATGTGGCGAATGCTGTCTAGAGAAACAACGCCAATTAGTTGATTAAGATTGTTAGCGATCGCCAGATGCCGAATTCGATGACGACGAAATAGGAACAATGCCGCAAAAACATTATGAAGTTCTTGTTCGGAGATAGTCAGCACTGGATGGTGCATCACCTCGCCAATGGTCGTGTCATAGATAGAAACTCCCAAGGCAGTCAGATGAACTAAATCCCGTTCAGTAAAAATTCCTAACAGTTTTTCAGCTTGCATCACCAGTACGCAACTTGAGCGCGCGCCATAAAGTGCATCGCTCAATCCTGATTGCTTTTGCCGAGATTGAGTTTTCGCTGTTTCATTCATCAAAGCGACTACCTCCACCAAGCTAGTATTGGGAGTAACGATTAATGGATGACGGTCTATTGCTTCTGATAGAGGAGGTGTACCCAGGGAATCATCGATAGATAGGATTGTAGACATAAATCTAATCGAAGATTATACAAAAATAAACAATACCGCAAAACTACATGATTCACTGTTCAATTTCTGCACTATCAATTACAAAATTGGGATCACTCCGAACTCCGAATTTGTTTCCCCAAGCACAAAAAAACGATGCAATGATGACCTCAAGACTGTCCTCCTGATTCATCATCCCATCGTCCAGATTTTTTGACTAGCTGACTAATTAAATATCATCATCATCAATATCAGAGCTATCAAACCCTGTGGCTAAATCCCTCGCGGTTTTATCATCTAAAATCATGTTTTCATCGTCACTGATATTTTGATATGAGCGACGCAGGTTAGCTTCAGAGTTACTGCCAATATCTTCTGGCAAACGGTATGATTCAAAATCATCACCATAACCATAGACTGCATTGCTCCGCATTCCCCCATCCGAGTCACCACGACCCATAGGTTCATCAAGGGTATTAAATCCAGTCCCCGCAGGAATCAGGCGACCGATAATTACGTTCTCTTTCAACCCCCTCAGCCAATCTGATTTACCTTCAATGGCTGCCTCAGTCAAGACTCTCGTAGTCTCTTGGAAAGAAGCAGCGGAAATGAAGCTGTCGGTATTGAGAGAAGCCTTGGTAATGCCTAGTAGTACAGGAGTGTACTGAGCAGGAGCGCCACCCGTAATAGACATTGCCTCATTCACCTGTTCAATTTGGCGTAGCTCTAGTAATTCCCCAGGCAGAATAATCGTGTCTCCACCATCATCAATTCTAACTTTAGCAGTCATCTGCTTGACGATCACCTCAATATGTTTATCGGAAATATCAATGCCTTGACTTTGATATACAGACTGTACTTGGCGTACCAAAAATAGCTGGGCCTTTTGTAAACCAATCAAAGAAGCTTCATAGCAGCCTTTATCTGGGAGGTGATAGTTAAAGTAAGTTTCCAGAATCTCATGGGGATTAGCAGGCCCATCTGTTAGGGGTTGTCCCGCCTCCACCACTTGACCATCACTGACGATCGCATTTTGTCCAGGCTTGATGGGATAATCACTGACCACACCATCTTCTTCAATAATTTTGATATCTACGGTTTCGTTTTCTTCGTAGACTACCTGACAGACTCCAGAACTACGACTTAAAATACAACCTTCTTTGGGTTTCCTCGCTTCTAGTAGTTCTTCAATTCGTGGTAGACCTTGAATAATATCCCCAGTTTTAGAACGCTCAAAGACCAGTAACACAAGGTTATCACCCCGTTGTACCAAGTCACCGTGGTCGATATGCAGCACAGCACCTTGAGATACACGGTAAGGACGAGTATGACGTAAAACTACAGTAGTTTTTCCTCCTTGCTCGCTAATATTGATTACCTGACCTGAATTTTCTAAACTTACTCCTTCCGCTAGTTTTTTGCCAGAAACCATGAGGTCGCCTTTTTTGAAGCTACATTCCTTCTGAGGAATATCTAATTTGTGAGTGACTACATCACTCTCCCGCACAATCAAGATCCGACGAATTGCTTCGGAGCCTTCGCGAATCCCCTGCACTTCTCCTGCTGATTTACAGAGAATTTCTGTCCGTGCAATAGTGGCACCCTTGACAATTTCTTGTCCATCTTCGACTAATACCCTAGTTTGAATCTCTCCACTATGGGGATCGACATCAGTATCTCTTCTGAGAACTAAGGATTCTAAGATCACCATTTGCAGCCTTTGGGTATCAGGATTATCTTCATCAGGCTGTAGCTCAATATCCGCGCTGAGGTTGGCAACAATATCACTGGCTTCAGTAGTGTCAATTTCTAAGATTAACTGAGTACTTAACAGGGATAGGCTGCTCACCGACTTGACTCGTTCGCCATCTTTGTAGAAGAGTCTTTGGACTGAGCGCAATTCGATTTGACGACCATCATCTTGATTGATGGAGGCTTGAGAAGGAATCGAAGGTCGATCCGCCACAGGAAATTCCTTCACAGGACGCAAGATTAAGGCTATACCTTCCGTCGTTTCAATTACTTCCCCATATCTTAGCTCTTTGGTGATGACTCCTGGCAGTACCTCTGTTCCAGGCTGAATTAGCTGTTCATGCCACTCATTTTTCGGATCATCGATCTGATGAATTTCTCCTGGCTTGATGATGATTTCTCGCAAGATATCATTTTTCTGCACCACCTCAGCAATACCTGAAGATTGACAGAAAACGTCTTTGACAACTTCTGCTCCTGCTTCGACATATTCTCCATCTTCAACAATTAAGAGGGAAATATCTTTGTTAACTTCATGGCTCTCTTCGGGAATCCACAGTAAAGTTCCCCCTTCCTCTATTTCATAGCCTTGTTTGCGATTTCCTTTCCCCACAGCGATGCCACCATATTTGATGATTCCCCCTGTTTCGGTCTTATAAAAATCGTCAATTAGTTCAGCGACAACTTGCTTGTTCTGTACTTTTGTCCCAGGAGCAGTTTTGAGTAAGAACTTGAGATCGTCAGCGGTGGTGATAATATACTGTTCGCGACCACCGTCACTTTCTACCCTAACTTTCGCTTGGTCAAGGGACACCGAGGCGGTCACAATTTCAATCTCACGGCTATCGGGAACCATTCTAACCAAACCACCATTGGCAGCGGTTAGTCTAGTTTGTGCCAGGATATCTCCTGGTTTCACTGTGTCACCGTTTTTAACTAGGGCTTCTGCTCCAGGAAGCAAGTTATAGACTTCTCCTGACAAAACCCATAATAAACCTGCTCTTTGGGCAATGCGAGTGGTATTTCCCTGGCGATCTTTCTTATCTTCAGGGATAAGATCAGCAAACAGAATTTCTCCTGCTAAATCGGAAGTTACATCTTTAGCAGCTTTTTCCGTTGATTTTTGGACTTTAGCCATCGCTACTTCCACTAGTAGCTGACCTTTGGTGACTTCTTCTCCATCTTCCACATAAATTAGAGAACCTGCCGTCAGAGCGGTGTTAGAAGTCTTACCTTTGTGGGGTACTAGCTTAATATCACCAATAGTCTCTACTTGGTTTCTTTCATCACCGTGACGAGTCCGAATTTGACGAGTGCTTAGACCTTGCCCAAATTCCACTTTGCCATCGGCTTTAGCTCTAATCTGACGAGCTACTTCCCCTGTAAATACCCCTCCTGTGTGGAAGGTACGCATAGTTAACTGAGTACCAGGTTCGCCAATGGATTGGGCGGCAATAATCCCCACCGCTTCTCCCATATCTACCGTATGTCCGTGGGCAAGACTCCAGCCATAACACTTTTGACAGACGGAACGGGCAGCTTCGCAAGTAAGGGGCGATCGCACCATGACTTCTTCTACGCGATCGCCAATTTTGATCGCTAAGTCTTGATCCATCGCTTGATTACGAGTGGCAACTACTTCCCCTGTCTGGTCGTCGATCGCATCACTAGCTAGGACTCGACCTAAAAGACGGTCGGAAAGTTTGATTAAAGTGCGATCGCCATCTTTCATGGCCTTAAGACTAATACTCCGTTGAGTTCCACAGTCTACTTCTCGCACAATTACGTCCTGGGAAACGTCCACTAAACGACGGGTAAGATAACCAGAATCGGCAGTTCGGAGGGCGGTATCCACCAGTCCTTTCCGCGCACCATAAGAAGAAATGATATACTCTGTTACCGTTAGTCCTTCACGGAAATTAGTTTTAATTGGTAAGTCAATGATTTCCCCTTGAGGATCAGCCATCAAGCCCCGCATCCCCACTAGTTGACGTACCTGAGATAAATTCCCCCGTGCGCCACTAAAGGCCATCATATAGACAGAATTAAGGGGGTCAGTCTCGCGAAAGTTAGCGACCACTTCATCCTTGAGATTTTCTGAAGTACTGTTCCAGGTGTCAATTACTTTTTGGAAACGTTCTACCTCGGTAATTTCTCCTCTGGCATAGCGTTCCTCCGTTTCTCTAATTTCCCCCTCGGCTGCTTCTAACAGTTCAGCTTTAATGGGCGGTACTTTTAAATCATCAACACTAATAGACACCCCTGCTACTGTTGCATAACGAAATCCTAATTCTTTTAAAGAATCCGCTACCGTCGCACTATGAGCCGATCCATATTCAGTGAAGGCAAGAGCCATCAGTTTTTTAAGACGACCCTTATCAACGATGTGGTTATAAAATTTCATTTCTGGTTGTTTTTGTTCCTAGCTACTAAAACTTTTTAATTCGAGGCTGAAAAGCTTTTCTTACACTGCTGCGGACAGAGCTTCTTGCACAGTCTTGTTATAAATAATTCGACCAACGGTAGTGTGTATGTACTGAGAAATTTGCTCTCCTGCGGCAGATTTTTTGACAAATCTTTCGCGGTAATATTCGATTTTGCCGCCGTCACCCAAGTCTTCTGAGTCAAGCACTTCTATATCAGACTTTTCAGTGACTACTTCTCCTTCGTAACGTAGCCAAACACGGGCATGAAGATCAATCTGTCCCTGTTCATAGGCTTTGATCGCATCATCTAAATTGCCAAACCGACGACCTTCTCCTCTAACTGCTTTAGGATCATCGGCTGTTAGGTAATAGCAGCCCAAAACCATATCTTGAGATGGAGCTACGATGGGTCTGCCTGTTGCGGGAGACAAAATATTATGACAAGCCAACATCAACAATCTAGCCTCAGCCTGTGCTTCTAAAGATAGAGGAACATGCACCGCCATTTGGTCGCCGTCGAAGTCAGCGTTAAAAGCAGGACATACTAAGGGATGAAGCTGAATTGCTCTCCCCTCTACCAAAATTGGCTCAAAGGCTTGAATCCCCAAACGGTGAAGAGTTGGTGCGCGGTTAAGCATTACGGGGTGTCCCGCAATAACCTCTTTTAAGACTTCATAAACGCTAGAATCATTCCGCTGGATCAGTTTCTTCGCTGCCTTAATATTGTTCACCATGCCACTATTGATCAGGCGGTGGATCACAAAGGGTTGAAACAGTTCGATCGCCATTTCCCTGGGCAAACCACACTGATAGATCTTTAGCTTGGGTCCGACGACAATTACCGAACGTCCAGAATAGTCTACCCGTTTACCCAGTAAGTTCTGACGGAAGCGTCCCTGTTTACCTTCAATAATGTCTGAGAGCGATTTCAGCGGACGATTATTCGCCCCCACCACGGTGCGACCACGACGACCATTATCGATCAGCGCGTCTACTGCTTCTTGCAACATCCGTTTTTCGTTACGGACAATAATTTCTGGGGCGAGGATCTCTTGCAGTCTAGCCAAACGATTATTACGGTTGATTACTCGACGATAGAGATCGTTAAGGTCAGAAGTAGCAAAGCGACCACCATCTAGCTGCACCATTGGGCGCAAATCGGGGGGGATAACAGGAATGGCGTTTAGTACCATCCACTCAGGACGAGAACCTGTGGCAACAAAGTTATCGATGACCCGTAGGCGTTTAATTAGCTTGGCTCTTTTCTGTCCTTTGGCATCGGCAATTTGCTCCCGCAGTTTTTCTGCTTCTTCTTCCAGCGCCACTTCTTCTAAAAGCCTCTGTACTGCTTCTGCTCCAATGCCTACTTCTACCCCAACCAGTTCAGAATCTTCACTGTATAGTTGATCTTCAATTTCAATCCACTGATCTTCAGTTAATAGTTGTTTGGCAGACAGATTTCCTGCATTACCAGGGTCAAGCACGACATAAGCATTGAAGTACACCACCTGTTCTACATCCCGCAGGGGCATATCTAACAAGATACTCAAATAGCTAGGAATTCCCTTAAGGTACCAAACATGGGTTACGGGGGCAGCTAATTTGATATAACCCATACGGTGACGACGTACCCGCGACTCCGTTACTTCCACACCACAGCGTTCGCAAACAATACCACGATGGCGCACCCGTTTATACTTGCCACAATGACATTCCCAATCCTTAGCAGGACCAAAAATACGTTCACAAAATAGCCCGTCCATTTCTGGCTTTAGGGTACGGTAGTTAATCGTTTCAGGTTTGGTAACTTCCCCCACCAACTGACCATTAGGTAGAGTTCTTTCCCCCCACTCACGAATTCGTTCGGGAGAAGCAATACCAATTTTGACGTAATCGAATCTTTGTTCTATTTGGTTTCTCATTATTAATTGGGAATTTAAGAATTAGGGTTGAGGAATTAATGATCATTGGGCAAGAAATGAAAGTAACAGCATTCCACTGTCGCAGCTTTCATTCCTTCATCCTTTTTGGTTAAACTTCTTCAGTTGATTCCTCTCTTTGCAAAGATTCATAAGTGGGTCGGTTCGGGGTACGACGGGGAGTATCTGCCATCAAATCTACCTCTACATCTCGGCTACTACCATCTTCCTGGGCTTCCAACTTGTGTACAGCTATATCCAAACCTAAAGACTGCAACTCTCGCATCAATACTTTGAAAGATTCTGGAGTTCCTGGGCGAGGAATTGGTTTCCCTTTAACAATGGAGTTGAGGGCCTCGTTCCGCCCCTGCATATCATCGGACTTAACCGTCAACAACTCTTGCAGGGTATAAGCCGCACCATAGGCTTCCAATGCCCATACTTCCATTTCCCCAAAACGTTGTCCCCCTTGTTGTGCTTTACCCCCCAGAGGCTGTTGGGTTACCAGGGAATAAGGGCCAGTCGAACGAGCGTGAATTTTGTCATCTACCAGGTGAACCAACTTGAGCATATAGGCTTGACCCACGGTTACGGGACGAGCAAATTTTTCTCCTGTACGTCCATCAAAGACCTGAATTTTCCCTGGATTTTCTTCATCGTAAACCCAAGATTTCCCTGGCTTGCGGGCTGCATCTTGAATCTTGCCGTGAACAGTTTCCCTTGATGCTTCTTTACCGTACATTTCATCAAAAGGCATTATTTTAAAGCGAGTTGCCAGATTTTCTCCAGCCCAGCCTAAAAGACACTCAAACACCTGACCGACATTCATCCGCGAAGGCACCCCTAGAGGATTGAGGGCAATATCAATCGGCGTACCATCGGGAAGATAGGGCATATCTTCAATAGGTAAGATGCGGGAAATAATCCCTTTGTTACCGTGGCGACCAGCCATTTTATCTCCCACCTGAATCTTACGTTTTTGCGCCACGTAGATTCGCACCACCATGTTAGCCCCAGGAGGCAGTTCATCACCCTGTTCGCGGGTAAATACCCGCACATCCACTACCCGTCCTTTTTCACCATTAGGTACTCTTAAGGAATTGTCCCGTACGTCTCTGGCTTTTTCGCCAAAAATTGCTCTGAGGAGTTTTTCTTCTGGGGGCTGATCGGATTCTCCTTTCGGGGTTACTTTCCCTACCAGGATCTCCCCTGCTTCCACCCAAGCCCCAATGTGAATAATGCCCCGTTCATCTAAATTACGCAGGGCATCTTCCCCCACGTTGGGAATTTCACGGGTAATTTCTTCTGGCCCTAATTTTGTTTGTCGGGCTTCAATTTCAAATTTCTCAACATGAATACTGGTATATACATCGTCATACACTAGACGCTCACTAATGAGTATGGCATCTTCGTAGTTGTAACCTTCCCAAGGCATATAAGCGATCAGTACATTCTGTCCGAGGGCTAATTCCCCTCCTTCGGTGGAAGAGCCATCGGCTAGTACTTGACCAGGAACTACATCTTCCCCTGCATAGACTAGAGGACGCTGATTTAAACAGGTGTCTTGGTTAGAACGCTGGTACTTTTGCAGCTTGTAGACAATTTCCTCTCCAGGCTCAGGAGCATATAAGCCGTTGTTACCTTCCTCAACCCTAACCCGCACCACCTCTGCATCAACGTAGGTCACAATGCCGTGGGTACGGGAAACTACCACCATTCCTGAGTCACGGGCAGCTTGGGCTTCTAGCCCCGTTCCTACTAAAGGACGCTCAGGACGTAATAACGGCACTGCTTGGCGTTGCATGTTAGAACCCATCAGGGCGCGGTTAGCATCGTCATGTTCCAGGAAGGGAATTAAACTAGTTGCCACCGAAACAATCTGTACGGGAGAAATCGCCACGTAATCTACTTCTTCAGGATTACAGGTGGAAAATTCCTGACGATAACGAATGGCGATGGTTTCACCGAGAATATAGCCATCATCATCGGTGGCTACGTCTCCTGGGGCAACTCGCATATCGTCTTCTTCATCAGCAGTAAGATAGACGGCATCTTCATTTTTTAACACCCGACCACTATCAACGCGATAATAGGGAGTGGCAATAAAGCCATAGGGATTGACGCGGGCATAGGTTGCCAGAGAACCAATCAGACCAGCATTTGGTCCTTCTGGGGTTTCTACAGGACAAATTCGACCATACTGGGTGGGGTGAATATCTCGCACCGCAAAACCTGCTCTTTCTCTGGTTAAACCTCCAGGCCCTAAAGCAGAAAGACGGCGTTTATGGGTTAACTCCGCTAGAGGATTGGTTTGATCCATAAACTGGGATAGCTGAGATGAACCAAAGAATTCTTTGATCGCTGCTACCAAGGGTTTAGGATTCACCAAAGCGGCGGGGGTCAGGCTGTTGGCTTCGCTGACAGTCATCCGTTCCCGAATAATTCTTTCTAAACGGTTTAAACCAACTCGAACTTGGTTTTGTAATAGTTCCCCAACGGAACGCACCCGACGATTGCCCAAGTGGTCAATATCATCGGTACTACCGCCATCGAATTCGAGGTTAATCAAGTAAGCTACCGCTGCCAAAATATCGGTATTGGTGAGAACTCTCGTGGTATCGGGAACCGTTAAGCGCAATTTCTTATTCAGCTTATAACGACCAACTCTACCTAAGTCATAACGCTTAGAATCAAAAAAGCGTGACTCCAATAGTTGCTGTCCACCACTTACTGTAGGTGGTTCACCAGGACGTAATTTACGATACAGTTCCAGCAACGCTTCTTCTTCACTGGGATTGCCTTCTTTATCTAGAGTCTTTTGATAAAAATCTGGGTGACGAATCCCATCGAGAATCTCGTTATCGCTTAAACCGATCGCTTTTAATAGTACCTGCGCCGAAAGTTTCCGAGTCTTATCAATTCTGACCCAAACTAAACCGTTTTTGTCCGTCTCAAACTTCAACCAAGCTCCACGGTTGGGAATCAAGGAAGCGGAGTAGGTACGACGACCATTTTTATCGGTTTCTGCCTTATAGTAAACTCCAGGCGATCGCACGATCTGATTAACAATGACCCGTTCGGCACCATTAATAATGAAAGTTCCCCGATCAGTCATCAGGGGCAGATCTCCCACAAAGACTTCCATCTCCTTGATTTCACCACTTTCCTTATCAATCAGGCGCGTCGGAACGTATACCTGGACGTTATAAGTACTGTCACGGCGTTTCGCTTCTTCCATCGAGTACTTTGGCTCTTTTAGCCGATAGTTCTCTCCCATGAAATGTAGCTCAAACTTACCTGTATAGTCGGTAATCGGCGAAAAACTATTAAGCTCCTCAATTAATCCCTCCTCCAGAAACCAACGAAAACTAGAACGCTGAATTTCAATTAAGTCTGGTAGCAGATTGTAAGTCAAATTAGTCATGAAGATGATAGTTGTACTATGTTTTACTGGGTTTTGCTGGTCAACAACGATCGCGTTAGGGAAAAATTGGTTTTTATTTGGCTTTTTTCAGTTTTTTATTTGTTCTTTATTAATTAATTGGCTGCTAACTGGATACCAAACAAGCGACAGGCATTAGCCGTGGTCTGTTGGGCAATAGTTTCTAGGGAAGTTTCCCTCAGCTGGGCAAGGTATTCTGCCACGTGGAGGACATAGGCAGGCTCGTTAGTTTTGCCTCGGTTGGGGACAGGAGCGAGAAAAGGACAGTCTGTTTCGATCAACAGGCGATCGCTGGGAACTATTTTGGCGGCGGCTTGAACCTGCTTGGCACTCTTAAAGGTAACAATCCCGCTATAGCTAATATAGAGTCCCAGGTCAAGAAACCACTGGGTTTCCACCTGATTGCCCCCCCAACAATGCATTACCCCTTTGACGGCACCTTCTCCCTGACAAAAGTCGGTTAATACTTCTTTCAACTTAGCTGCTGCGTCCCGACAGTGAATTATCACTGGCAAGTCCAATCTCTTAGCTATGGCTAATTGTTCTTGTAGAGCTAGAATCTGCTGCTGTTGATTATCGGCTTTAAAGAAATCCAAACCTGTTTCGCCAATCGCTACCACTCGATCATCAGAAGCTGCCAGGGCTTCAATCTCTTTACCCGTGTCATCTCCCCACTGAGCAACATCCAAAGGATGTAAACCCACCGCAAACGACAATTCAGGGAAACGATCCGCAATGGACTGTATTCCCTGAAATTCCCTGGGTTCGACACATGAATGTACAAGATGAGCTACACCTGCTGACCGCCAGCGCTGCCTTAACGAGGTCAAATTCCCCTGAAAAACATCAAAGTTGATGTGAACATGGGTATCTACTAACTGCATTTATACCTGGTGTATTGCTTAGTTATTTTAATTGCTCTCCCTTGACTCAAAGACAAACTATCCTTGAAGGGAGAAAAGTATCTGGATTTTGGCGTAAATAAAATATTATCTTCAGGCAGCGGTGACTTGCTTTAAAACTCTGGCGATGCGAGATTTCTTTCTCGCTCCATTATTCCGATGCAGTACCTTCCGCTTTACAGCCTTATCAATTTTGCTATAAGCTTCGGACATCGCCTGATTTACCGCTTCCATGTTTGCTGAAGTTGGTTCGGCGGTGTAAGTTTCTACTGCACTAAAATATTTTTTAGTTAGAGTTTTCAGCGAAGACTTGTAGACCTTATTGCGTAGACGGTTGCGCTCTGCTGTTCTGATACGTTTGATTGCCGATTTAGAGTTAGCCACAGTTTTTTAAACAGAAATTGCTTTGGTAAGTAATTAATTCTGGAATTACACATAGAATTGGATTTTACATCTTAGCAAGTGTTTTCACTGATTGTCAAGTCAGCAACATAACTTGGGGGGAGTAGTCCAGACCAGTCGAACGACGATGAAGTTAACGTTAAGCTAGGACAATAGTGGCTTTCTTACTGTAAAGATTCCTATAATAAATTAGAAGTGAACGGTACTCCGCCTTGAAAAGGCGAAGCTTGCGTTCACCGCCTTCCGCGGTAAAAGCTCACTTCTGTGTAAAAGCTCAAATGGATATGGGGTTCTCGATGCTGCGAATAATTGATGATCGGCAAACTGAGGCACAAACAGAATTAAAACGGATCAGCGATCGCAACAATAGTGATGATATTGGGTCCAAAGAAGCAGTGGTCAGAGAAATCGTTACCAAAGTTAAGCAAAACGGCGATCGCGCTTTGCTGGAATATACAGAAAAGTTCGACCGACAGATTTACACTGCTGACCAGTTAAGAGTCAGGGGTGCAGAGTTGGATGCTGCTTATCAACAGATATCTAAAGATCTCCTCAGTGCGATTCAGACGGCCTGTCAAAAGATTGAGGCTTTTCATCGTCAGCGAGTTCCCCAATCCTGGGTGCAGTTTGCCGAAGACGACGTGGTTCTGGGTAAACGCTATACCCCTGTAGATCGAGCAGGACTGTATGTTCCTGGGGGAAGAGCCTCCTATCCCAGCACCGTGCTGATGAACGCAATCCCCGCCAAGGTAGCCCAAGTTCCTCGTATCGTGATGGTTACCCCTCCTGGTCAAGATGGCAAGATTAGCCCAGCAGTTTTGGTAGCGGCGCAAGAAGCGGGAGTAGAAGAAATTTATCGTGTGGGGGGAGCCCAGGCAATTAGCGCCCTCGCCTATGGGACGGAAACTATTCCCCAAGTGGATCTCATTACAGGGCCTGGAAATATCTACGTTACCCTTGCCAAGAAAATGGTTTATGGCACGGTAGGGATAGATTCTTTAGCAGGGCCATCAGAAGTCCTGGTGATTGCTGATCACGAGGCAAATCCTGTGTATGTGGCTGCGGATTTATTAGCCCAGGCAGAACACGACCCGATGGCGGCAGCTATTTTAATTACCACCAGCCGAGAATTAGCGCTGCAAGTACAGCAAGAAGTGACCTATCAGTTAGTAGATCATCCACGGAAGATTCTGACGGAAAAAGCGATCGCTAATTACGGTTTAATCGTGGTAGTGGATTCCTTAAAAGAGGCAGCAGAATTATCCAATCTATTCGCTCCCGAACATTTAGAACTAGAAGTAGCCGAACCTTGGGATTTAATTGAGCAAATTCGTCATGCAGGGGCAATCTTTATCGGCAACTCAACTCCAGAAGCAACAGGAGATTATCTCGCGGGGCCAAATCATACTTTGCCCACTTCAGGAGCCGCTCGTTATGCTTCGGCCTTGGGAGTAGAAACTTTCATGAAGCATTCTAGTTTGATTCAATACTCCCCAACGGCACTGAAAAAAATGTCTAGCACCATCCAAATCTTAGCTCAGGCAGAAGGTTTGCCTTCCCACGCTAATTCAGTAAAATTTAGAACGGAATAAATGAGCCGTAAGCTATCAGCTTTTAAAGGCAAAAGTCGAAGATTGATTAGTTAAATTGTGTCATGTCACTCATAATCTTTACGGGAATTGATGAATTTTTGTCTCCTTCTGTTTCGACAGAGAGTCAAATCATCACTGAGGTAATTCAAGATCTAAAGCAGCAAAATATACCTTTGATTCCTGTAACTAGCAAAACTCGCGCTGAAATAGCAGACTGGTGGTCAAGTTACGGTTTAATTTCTCCCTTGATTGTCGAAGGGGGTAGTGGCATTTTCATTCCCCAGGCGGATCACAGATTCTCAACTTCAGGAACTAAATCCATCGACAACTACTATTTGCATCAGCTTGGCTGTAGTTATACCGAGGCAAGAGCCGCTTTGAAAGCCGTTCAGGAAGAAATTAATAAAATTCTGCGAGGTTTTGGAGACATGGATGAAGAGAACATTCAATCTCTAATCGGTGGCTCAACCAAAGCATCTCGCCAAGCCAAATCTAGAGAGTTTAGCGAGTATTTCCTCACCCCTAGCAGACTGGAAATTGAACAGCTACAGGAAGTTGCTACAGAGTATGGGTTTAAGATCTTGCCTGGAGATAACTTATCTTTAGTTTTGGGTGCAGCAGCAGGGGAAGCAGAGGCGGTTAACTGGCTGAAGCATAATTTTACCGTTAAAGATAGCGACATACATACTGTCGGTTTAGGTTTGACAGCATCAGACCTAGCTTTATTAGAAGCAGTGGATATTCCGATCATTATTCCCTCTGTTTCAGGAGTTAACTCCTCCTTGACTGGCAAAAATTGGCAAGTTGCTAACAATGCTGGGGTGCAGGGTTGGGCGGAATCCATCAGACAGGTTTGTGGCTAATAGTCTTTAATCCTAACTCCTAAGAAACAAATTAATCTGCTTAGGCTGGGGAAAAGGGAAAACAGTTTCTCTCTGACATGACGAATCCTATTCGTTGGGCGCTGACGTTACGCAATTTAATGAAAAACTAGGAATTTAGGGGTTTAGGGAAAGTAGAGTTGAGTAGAAGCTAGAAGCTAGAAGCTAGAAGCTCCAAACCAGTCAATTTAAACGAAGCTAATTCACACCATGCTTACCTTTAATAAAAATTAAGTTACGCCATAATCAGGCTATTTATGCTCCCAAGCAAAATAAATCTGTTATAATTCAAATTCGGCAAAAAACCGAGCTGGAGAGGTGGCTGAGCGGTTGAAAGCGGCTCCCTGCTAAGGAGTTATGGGGTGTAAACCTCATCGGGGGTTCGAATCCCCCCCTCTCCGTATTAAATCAAGACTTGAAAAACCCGTAGACAAGTCAATAAAAGCTATTGATCAGTTATTTTTTCAGATCTTTTCCTGAGTAAAGCTGAACATCTCGAATTTTTCGAGTACAATTCCAAGCTATTAAGCTTTGACTGGAACTTGGAGAGTGTTTATGAAAATTTTTAATAAGAAATCAAGTGGTCACTTTAGCCAAAGCGATCGCTCGAATTCGACTATGATGTTGGCTTTAATGTCCCTAAGCGCTGGTGTACTACTTACTTCCTGTCAAGGAGGAGATCCAGGTGCTAAAGCCAAGGTAGAGGGTCTGAAACTAGGTAGTTTAGCCCCCGCTACGGGAGATCTAGCTTCCATTGGACAAAATTGGCCCTCCGCAGTGCAACTGGCGGTAGATACAGTTAACCAATGTGGCGGGGTAAATGAAGCTCAAGTTAGTTTGACCTCAGAAGACGACCAAACAGATCCAGGAGCGGGGACTAGTGCGATGACCAAACTTGCGGAAGTAGATCGAGTCGCAGGGGTAGTAGGATCTTTCGCCAGTAGCGTATCGGGGGCTGCCGTGGATGTAGCGGTACGTAACAAGGTGATGATGGTGTCCCCTGGTAGCACTAGTCCTGTGTTTACAGAGCGGGCGGAAAAAGGTGAATTTAACGGCTTCTGGGCCCGCACTGCCCCCCCTGATACCTATCAATCTCAAGCTCTAGCCGCATTGGCAAAAAAGCAAGGGTTTAAAAATGTTGCCACGGTGGCGATTAATAATGATTATGGGGTGGGCTTTGAAGAGCAGTTTATTAAAGCATTTAAAGGGGGAGGAGGCAACATTGTTGGTCAACCTGTGCGCTACGATGCGAAGGCAGCAACCCTCGATAGTGAAGCAAAATCCGCTTTTAGTGGCAAGCCAGATGCGGTAGCAGCGGTTTTGTATGCCGAAACAGGTAGTGTTTTGCTCAAGTCTGCTTTTGAACAGGGATTAAGCGAAGGGGTAACGGTTTTGTTGACCGATGGTGTCTATTCTGAAGATTTTATTGACCAGGTAGGTAAAACCGCTGATGGGAAATCGATCATCGCAGGAGCCTTGGGGACTGTTCCTGGGGCTAATGGCGCTGCCCTGAAAGATTTTACTGCTCTTTGGAATGAAAAAGTGGGCAAAGAACTAACTGCCTACGTGCCTCACAACTGGGATGCCACCGTACTGATGATGCTGGCAGCGGAAGCTAGCGATGCGAATACAGGAGAAGGCATCAAAAGCAAAATTCTGGAAGTAGCGAATGCGCCTGGGGAGGAAGTTACGGATGTTTGCAAGGCAATGGAGTTAATTCGCAGTGGCAAAGATATTAATTTTCAAGGGGCAAGTGGTAATGTCGATATTGATGCGAATGGTGATGTCGTCGGTAGTTATGACGTTTGGCAGGTGGGAGAAGACGGTAGCCTAAAGGTGATTGATAAGGTAGATCCTGTCGCTGAGTAATAACTGATGTTTGGCAACTTAGTGAAAAACTGGGAGTTTGGGGACTTGGGGACTTGGGGGCTTGGGGATTTAGGGCTTAAGGATTTGGCTCAAGCATCTTGCAAACCAACCCTAAATCGAACTAAGCTAAAGTTCAATAGGGATTTTAAAAATCTATTTCTATATACAAAACACCACAAATCATGATGTTGCAACAAGTTATTCGCCAAATTAAAAATCTTTTTCCTGCGCCTGAAGTTCATGCTCACTGCGATGGTCCTTGCGGAGTCTACGATCCTTCCTCTGCAAGAGTTACGGCTGAAGCGGTGGTTTCTATGACCAAAAAAATCACGGAGCTTGAAGTTCCTGCTTCTGGGGATAAAGCAGCAAATATCGCTTACCAAAACACTCTTTCCCGCTATGTTGCCATTAAAGAAGAACAGGCTCAGAAAACTAAAGAAGATTTACTAATCCTTTGGACAGACTACTTTAAGCCCGTACACTTAGAAAAGTACCCCGATCTTCACAATACTTTTTGGCAAGCAGCTAAACTTTGCTCTGCTTGTAAGGTAGAAGTGAGTATTGCCCACGCTAACGAGTTAATGGATGCGGTGCAAAAAATTCACACCATATTCTGGGAAACTAAAGGACGGGATGTTAGCTTCGTTAAAGCTAGCTAATTAAAAGAATATAAGCTATCGGCAAATGTTTTAGAAAGTGAGTTGGTTTTATCTGGCTCACTTTTTCGCTGGTAATTCTTGTCAGAGAACTTGGTTAATTCAGATCTCCAAACTCATGTATAATGATATATTTGGAGATATTTCGTAACTGTAAACTAGAGAGGAAGTAATATATGTCTCGCTATAGAGGTCCGCGTCTGCGGGTCGTTCGTCGTTTGGGAGATTTACCTGGGTTAACCAGAAAAAGCGCTCGTAAAGCCTATCCACCTGGACAACATGGTCAAAGCCGTCGCAAACGCTCTGAATATGCGATTCGTTTGGAAGAAAAGCAGAAATTACGCTTCAACTACGGCGTGACGGAGAAGCAGTTAGTGCGTTATGTCCGTAAAGCTCGTCGAGTAGCTGGTTCTACAGGACAGACTCTCTTAGAGTTACTAGAAATGCGTTTAGATAATACCATCTTCCGTTTAGGAATGGCTGGTACGATCCCCGCAGCACGTCAGTTGGTAAACCACGGACACATCACTGTCAACGATCGCGTGGTGGATGTTGCTAGTTATCAATGTCGTCCTGGAGATTTGATCAAAGTCAGAGATCGCGATCGCTCTCGTAAACTAGTGGAAACCAACATGGAATATCCTGGTTTAGCGAACTTGCCTAGTCACCTAGAATTCGACAAGGCTGCTTTATCTGGTAAGGTAAACGGCATCATCGAAAGGGAATGGATCGCACTACAAATCAATGAACTACTAGTAGTTGAGTACTATTCCAGAATGGCTTAGAACAGCATACATTCAACAATTGTTAGTTAAGTAACTGGTGTTACGCAAACAAGAGTCAGCAATTGTAAGTATGTAGGGAAATAGGGAAACAGGGAGCATGAAGTTAACGTATCACTGATTCCCCAAGCCCCTAATTCCCCAAACCCCTAATTCAGTATGGATATGATCTACTTAGGTTTCACTCCGTTCTAACCAACCTCCAGATCGGCGATCTCGCTTATGCTTTGGGCGTTAGCATCTCCATTAATAACGATATCTTCCGATCAGTTATTTTTCATCAAAACGACTAACAAACATTTCTGGGGTAATGATTTCAATCTTTCTAAAAGGATTCAAAACCAATAAGTCGGCATCCCCTGTGACGATAACATCAGCATTTCCGTTAACTGCTAACTCCAAAAACTTATCATCTTTTACATCTCTACAAGCTTGAATCTCTTCTTGAATTTCAATAGATGGCGAATCATTAGCCAACTTAAATAAAAAGATGTTGCGTTCTTCTATCGTCAGATATTTATCAAACTTGCGACGAAAAAGAACTTGTTGTAATTCAGCATAAGTAGCATCAGAATATAAAATTTTTCCAAGTTTAAAGGCAATATTTACCACTTGAAAAGGTATTGATTTCTTAATTAGCAATGCACTGATAAAAACATTAGTATCAACTACTATTCTATTGTTCTTCATCAGCCAAAATCTTCGCTAATATTTCTGGAGTCAAGCCTCTGTCTTTCGCCCTTGTGCCAATTTCTTCCATAACTTCAACTAGATTTTTACTAGCTAGAGATCTACGAAAAAATATGGTTATCAAAGAGCCTATTTCTTGTTTTTCTAATTCACTTGCTCGTTCAAAAGCTTCTTGTATATCTGAATCTACCTCAATGGTAATTTTCTTCATTGTCAATAACTCCTTTGATTGTGTTTTATTTAAGATGATAGGTAAATAAATTGCTGGGGAAGCTTTTTTTGCTTTGACTTTGCTAACACTGCTAGATCTTTCTTTAATCGAGGCGATAAATTTTCATCCAACAAGAAGCGAACTTTCATGATTCTTTTATTCTTGTTTTAGAGTGTTCGGCTTTTATTTTTCTAAGTTTTTGGACTATGGCAGGAGGATTAGAATTAAATTTTTGATAGCTTTGTTCTCTGTTTGTTTGTAATATTTTTAGATAAAGATCGACTTGCGATCGCTGATGTAAATAATAAGTAATAGTTGCGTGTATTTCTTCCAGACTTAATGTAGGTAAATTAGCTTGAATTTCTTCTGGGGTAAATCCTTCTAAATAATAATTAAGCACATCTTCAATACCAATTCGATGTCCTTTAAGTCGAATATCATTGTCCGACTGAAAATCAAAATAATCTTCTAGTTTAATTGTCGAGAACATATCATTTTAGTTTTGTTGAAAGCTTTCAAATATTCTAATACCGAGAAATTATTCCATAGTTCACTTATCCGCCAATTTGGGACATGGTACGAGTGTATTGTCCATCTGTACCAGAGTCTCGCTCTTTAAAGTTAATGTCTGGCTTGAGTAGCAACAACTGACTAATTTGAGTTCGTAATTCTGTGAGATCCCTGCCACTACGGAGAACAGTTTTCAAGTCGATTTGACCAGTTTCATTCAAGAGGCATGGCCGCAACCAACCATCTGCTGATAATCGGACACGGTTACAGCGATCGCAAAAACATTCTGACATTTGCGAAATAAAGCCTAAAGTTCCCAGCGCTCCAGGAATTTGGAATACATCAGCGGGGCCATTCCCTTTAATATTTGATTCTCTTAAGCCCCATTTTTGGCGTATTTGGTGACGTAACTGAGCCGAATCAACCCAAGCTTGAGCGCCAAACAATTCAGCATTACCAATGGGCATAAACTCAATGAAACGGACATGCCATTGACGCTTAATACTTAATTCCGCTAAGTCCAAGACTTCGGTGTCGTTCAAACCAGGAATCACCACGACGTTAAGCTTTAAAGGATCGAAACCTGCTTGATGAGCAGCTTGGATACCCGACCAAGTTTGCTGCCAACGACTGTGGCCATGATTACCCGTAATGCGATCGAAAGTGTCTGGGTTCAAGGAATCCAAACTAATATTAATTCTTCTTAAACCCGCATCATAGAGTGGCTGGGCTAAATCCTTTAACAGAAAAGCATTGGTAGTTAAAGCCAGATCCTCCGTGGCGGGTAGTTGAGCGATATCTTTAACTAAATCTACTAATCCAGGACGTAATAAAGGTTCTCCTCCTGTCAGACGAAATTTAGTAAAGCCCAGAGGAATAAATACTTGACGCAGCAAAGTAATAATCTCTTGATTAGTTAATAACTCATGATTGAGAACATAATCAAACTTCGTTCCCTCTGGCATACAGTACTGGCAACGAAAATTACACTTATCAATGAGACTGATGCGTAAATAATCTATTTTGGGCATTAATTAATTAGTTTTTAGTTTCTAGTCTTTTCGGAAAAGTGATTGTCAGATCTCAATTCTAAACTGTGTCTAAGTAAGTCAACCTAATTAAGCGTGGGACTACTAGAATAAAATGACCCTGCAAAAAATCAAGGATTGCCCATGAAACCGAAGAGTTTAGCACCACCACCGAGAATAACAACAAGCAAGCCGACGAAGACACCTCGGTTAGTGAATTCCTGGTTACCAATACGTTTATCTAATTGATCGACCTTAGTATCAAGGGCATTCATTTGTCCAGAAAGTTTTTCATCAACAGCCTCGATTTTGCCTTCAAGTTTAGTTACATTGACTTTAAGGTCGGTTAGGTCACTAGATAGTTTATCTACTTTGCCGTCTAATTTATCAAGTTTGTGGCTAAAGTCGTCAGAGAGCCTGTCGAGCTTTTGGTTAAAATTATCAGAGAGCTTATCGAGTTTTTGGTCAAACTTACTAAGGATATCTTTAAGATCAGATTCGATTTGAATGTTGCTCATAGTTATAATGAGGGGTGAAAGTTGAAAAAATTTAGGAGGATTTTAGATATGCGGTCTAAAATCCTCTACCAATATTGTAGGGTGTGTCTTAAGAATCAAGAGGAATCCAGGAAGACAGTGATTTCTCTGGCGATCGCGAATTAAGGGGTATGTTCTTCCTACTTGACTAGGGCGTACTGCTATAAGTTACGGGGTGGTGTTTCTTTTCCTTGATAAAATTTTTGTTCGATTTTAGACAGTTGCCACCAAATTAAGCTACATAACAGTAATGTCCCAGACAAGCTGATGGCAATCAAATTGCTGGGTAAGGTTGTAATCAATGACATTAGGGGTATAACTGCCCAGGTTAGTAAGGGAATTGCGATCGCAATTTGTTTAGTCTGTTTAATCAACCTCAAAGCCTGACTACAGCTACGACAGTTTTTGGTATGGGAATGATAGCGGTCTAGTAATATTTCTTTTGCTAATCTGGGAGGTAAATCCTGCTGGGGAAAAGGATCTCCGTTGTATAGATTGACCCACTGCCGTAATTCTGACACATATAAATCTGCCTTAGTCGGCAAGTAAAAAGCCCTACTATAGTTATCACCACCCCCCAGAGCTTCAAGATAACGTTCCTGATGATGGAGAAAAATTTGATCGTCTTCTAGTACGCCATTTTGATTGAGGTGAGAATACCAAGTTGGAGCAAGGTTAATCAAAATGCGGGGCAAAGGGGAAGCAAACTTAAAAGGGAAACGGGCAAATAAACGACATTTTCCTTTACTAATCGGCGTAGCATAGACCACCGTTAAGGTACGTCCAAACTGCTTAGAGGTTAAATCATGCCACACCAAACAGGGGGCGGTGAAAGTGGTGTACTGTGTCCCTAATTGACCCTTACGAGGTCCTTCTGTCCAGATACCTTTAAATCCCTGTTTACCCGACTCAGTGACTTCTAGTTCTACAGGAGCAACATTAGCGCGATTCCCCACAGTTTTATGGTGAGTATAGGGAATATGACTAGCATCGATGACATTTTCCATTAAAGTCAGGGCATCATAGGGCAGATCACGAAAGATATTCAGACATACCCAAGCATCAGGATCTTCTGCTAAAGGTTCGATTATGGGTATCGGTGTTTGGGGTGCATTGGTTTTATCACCAGGGTAAACAAATAATAACCCTTGAGCGATCGCTGTGGGATAAGATTTTGCACAAGCCCGATTAGAATTATGGGCTAATCCACCTGGTTGCTGTTGAGGAATAACTTCACAGTTGCCATCACCTGAAAATGCCCAGCCATGATAAGGACATTCCAATAAACCAGCTTCATTGATTCTCCCCTCGCTCAAGGATGCCAGACGATGAGGACATTGATCCTTAAACACCTGCCAAGTCTCCCCCGACTTATCCCACCAAATCACTAAATCCTGATCCAACAGGGTAAATCGGGCTAATTTACTCTCGTCTAAATCATCTACGAAATAAATGGGATACCAGGCTTCGGCGATCGCGAAAACAGTAGGATCATTCCCTCCAGGTAAGATGGCTGTGTTTGGATTATCGGTTGTGATGGTCATACCCTGTATCTTGACAACTACTTAGCTTTGTAAATAATTGTTACACAAGATTCAAGAAGCCAACTCATTTTGGCAACAATTAATCCCGAAGGACGCAGAAGTATAAATCCTGATAGAAGAGTCAGAATTAGCATCAGGGATTAAAGAATGAAACCACATTATCCATTTAGATTACCCATGACTATGGCTCAATTAAAGTGATTGGTGACTAAATTATTTTAGGCGATCGCCTTTAAGAAGAACTACAGCAAAAAATTATTTTAGCAAAAGCTGAATTGCAAGATAACTCAGAAAAATCAGGTATTTTTGGTTACGAATCAGCTCTAAAGAAAAGGCTTATCAATTTGTTAACCTAACTTACCTGAAATATTACATTATTATGATTAAATCTAGACTGAAATACCAAAATTTTTTTGGGGTAAGAATCATCAGTTAATTTTTTTTATGTATCATCAAACAAAAACAACAATAGAAACTCCACTAATTATTGTAGGAATGCCTCGTTGTGGATCAACTATTTTTACTAGGCTTTTAAATGAAAGTACTGATTTACTAATCATCAATGATTTTTACTATTTACAATATGTTGATTCTATTAATGGCTTTAGCAATAATGATGATGTAACTAAAGTTAAATTAGTTGAATATATCGAAGAATGGTTACTTAGGAGAATTAAACGACCTACGTCTACTGGAATAGGTTGCGGATTGATGATTTCTCATGATCAAGAAACAAAAATTAAAAACTTTTTGCGTGACTTTGATGTCCGACAACAAAAAAACTGGGCATCTATTTTGACAGAAATTATGAGCTTCAGTGCGCATACTGTGAGGGGTAAGATCTGGGGTTACAACACACCACAAGATTATCTTAATCTAGACTTACTACATAAGAAATTTCCTCGGGGGAAGTTTATTTTTATGATTCGCGACCCTCGAAGTATGCTAAGTTCTTATAAATTTATGACCAAAAATAAAGATTATAATAATGATAGTACTCGCTATCATCCTATTTTGCAGTCTTTAGCTTGGCGTACCTCAGTGAGAACATTTTTAGATTATCAAAAACGCGATGGCGAGAGTATCTTGTTAGTCCGTTATGAAGATTTAGTAGATAATACTAGAAAAGCATTATCTCAAGTAGGGAAATTTACTAATACTTCTTTTCCACTTCTGGATGTTAGTGACTTTAGCAATAATTCTTCTTTTAAGGATAAAAAAAGAAAAAAGATTAGTGATACAGAAACTTGGCTTTGTGAAAAAATAGCTGGTAAAGAAATCAGGCAGTTAGATTATACTTTATCGAAAAAAAAGCCTCGCTTAAGAGATTTAAACAACTTAATCTTTATTTCTGTAAGAGTAACTAAGTATTATTTATCTAACATCCTCACTTCAGTAGATACTCGAAAAAGAGTTTTAAAGCTCATTAAAAAAATGTTCAGGCTTTCCTAAAGGATGGGCTTCGCAAACAGAGAATTGGGGGTATGAGGGATTGGGGAAAGTCCTATTCAAAAGCAGATATAGGAACCTGATATAACTAGGATACTAAAGCGGGTACTTTAGCGTCTAGCTGTTCTGCTGTACCAATTACCTCTAGGTCAATTTCTTTACAAGTCCTTTTGATTAAGCCACACAAAACTTTTCCAGGCCCTACTTCAACAACTTCCGTTACCCCTTCTTGAGAAAATTGCATCATGGCTTCCCACCAACGGACAGAGCTAGTCATTTGTTGGGCTAATCTAGTTTTTAATACTTGGCTATCCTTCATTGGCTGAGGATCGACATTAGAAATGACGGGAATTTTGGCCTCCTTAAATTCAACTGATTCCAATACAGTTAAAAACTGTTCCGCTGCCCCTTGCATCAGAGGAGAATGAAAAGCACCAGAGACATTGAGGGTCATGATTTTTTTCGCTTTAACCTGAGTTAAAACCTTTTCCACCCCTTCTGGTGTACCAGAGATTACCACTTGGGCTTCGCTATTGTCATTGGCTAAAACTACGTCAGGAGTATTATTTAAGACCGTAGTTAGTTGGTCGCGATCAAATTTCATCAGGGCTGCCATCTTACCCCCCTCGGCACTATTCATTAATTCGGCTCTTTTTTGGACTAACTTCAACCCTGATGCAAAATCAAATACTTCAGCGGCATAGAGAGCGACGTATTCCCCCAGACTATGACCAGCTACTAATTGCGGTAAGCCAGTTTTTTCCTTGAGCAGATCGATCAAAATAGATTCAACAACATATAAACAAGGCTGAGTATAGAGAGTACAGGCGAGAGTTGCTTCATCCCCTTGGCAAAGATCCAAAACAGACCAACCTAAGATCTTTTCTGCTAGTTCAAATTTTGCCTTGGCAACAGGAATATCCTGTAAATCCACTCCCATTCCAATTGCTTGAGAACCTTGTCCAGGGAAAACCCATGCTGTTTTAGTCATTGATAAAATTGTATTTTTCTAACGCTTTAGTATTGCCGATATTAGAAAATCCTCTTTCATCTTAAGACTTTCTTAATAAACAGTCTGGTAGGGATTATCTCACTCTGGTGACATTTTTGTCGAACTATTAATTCGAGCTAGTTACTCATCTTCTTGAAGATTGTGAAATAATTCTCGCCAGTTGGTATTTCCCTGGTGTTCGGTTTCCTTGACTTCAAAAGTTTTATTAACTGCATCGGCTGAATTCAGCGCCTGGATACAAAGTTCAGCGATCGCATCTCGGCTCACCTGTCCTCTTAAATTATCTCCCTGTTCGGCATAGAGAGTTTTATCTCCAGGTTGTTCCGTTAAGGCGCAGGGACGAATAATCGTGTAGGTCAAACCGCTGGCTCTAATTGCCTCTTCTCCTCGCAGTTTCCAGGTTAAAATCCCTCCTAGTTGGTCGTTCATCCTTACTGCTGGGGGTTCTTCTGCTAAGTTAATGCCTGGACGATTGGGGCGAGTTACGCCTGCGGAACTTACCTGAACTAGCTGGGGCTTAATTTGCCCTCCATAAGCTTTAATAGATTCAACCTCAAGCTTAAAAGCACCTGGTTCAAACCGAGGATTTAGTTCGCCATCATATTCAAATTTACTCAACATCAACTGCATGGAGTAAACTTTGGTAGAGTCTAAATCACTGGCATCCTGGACTGTCTTGGCGCGGAACACAGGAATTAAATCTTGGAAGGGAATACGCACCGTTGTGGGGTAGTTATAAATTGTATCAAAGGAATAACAGTAGGCTATTCCGTCCCATTGACCTTCGCAGCGAGTGATAAATTTATAGCGCTTACCATCCCCAATTACTTTTAGTTCAATGCCTTGGTAGGCAGACAAATCCATCGGGGGGGAAAAGTTACGAGTCCGCACCGAGGCAAAACCACCGTTTTGCTCTGTAGAAACAATCCCGCCAAAGATTGCCTTGTGATCTGCCAGTCGAATTGTACTTTGGCTAACACCTCCCATAACCACATCATCTACTGCCCCCCAAGTCTCGGTTACATCAGCATCAGGGTGGGTAAAATCAAACAGCATCATTTCTCCTCCAGGGGGAAGATGTTGGGAGATAATCTGCAATAAATTCTTGATCCCCTCATACTCGACTAATTCTGGGGTATCAACTACCTCTGGCAAGTAGAATTTAATCCCCTGATAGTACTTCTCTCGGTTGGAAGTATCTCCCTCGACTGGCTGCACTTTCGTCCCTGTACAGCAAATGACCGCGCTAACTCCCGCCATCATGGCTGGCTTGAGGGTTTCTGCCAGGGTTAGATCCGCCTCAAATAGCTCTACTTCTGCTCTGAGAATAGCTCTGCCTCGTTCTGCATCTCTAACTAAGGCTCGGACAGGGTAATTTTCAGCCAACAATTGCTGTACGACTCGTTTCCCCACGCCACCCGTTGCACCAGCTACCAAAATTGTCATCTTTGTACTTTTTAAGATTTTTCAGTTCATTACTTTTAGGATACTTAAACCAAATAAAGTCCAGCCACAAAGAGAACCGATCGCAAACATCAGCGATCGCCCTAAAGGAATATTGAGAATGTAAAACACAGAATAGAGTAGACGAGCCATCAGAAAAGCGATCGCAGCAATTCTTGCCCAGTCAGATTCTACTCCCGTACTATAAGCCATCAGAGCAGCCAAGCCATAGATTGTTAAAGCCTCAAAGCTATTTTGATGGGCCCAGGTGGCACGTTTAGCATAATCAGGAAGTTGCTCAAACATGGCGCGGGGTGCTGATTGGTCGTAACCAGCTTTAAATCTTCCCCAGGCGACAACTAGGAACGGTGCATAAGTCAGAATTACTGCCCCCACAATGGAGGAGAGCAAAATTAAATCAACAGGTAAATTCATTGGCAAGTATTTATTAAGTAGGGAGGTGGGAAATTAAGGCTTACAGCCTATAGCTTATAGCTTCTGAAAAAACTAAATTTCAGATTCCCAAAGTAGTTGATCTTGATCAAACAGACAGATCTTGTTAATTTGTCTGGGCTTAGTAAATATACTACTCAGGCTACCAAACCAAGCTCCATTACTAGCAGATTTATTGGCGATGGTCACAACGATTTGTTTTTTGTAATGCTCTTCTCCCCCTGGATAAATAACTGTTCCTTCACAGCTTACCTGGGTAGCAAAAGTGCCGTTGTCCAACTTTACTGGTTCAGCCACGGAATTAACAGGACAGTTTTGAGACACGGCAGAAACAGATATATCTCCTGGCTCTTGGGACTCTCCTGGGTAAAAGATCCTTAAGACAGGATTTTCGATTCCTCTTGCAGGAGCATAAGACTGATTGATAATCGTCAGGGTTAATTCCGTGCCTTGATTAATCTTTTTCGTTTGAGATTCAACATAAATCTGCGGTTGATTTACCCCAGGAAAAGTTATTTCTGCCAGGGGTTCTCCCCCAAACTCGCTATACATCTTCGCTAAAGCCCCTGTAAAGGCTGCATTGTATCCCACACCTACTTCATTTTTAACCCAATCAGTGCGATCGTCCGTCCAATTATCCTGCTGATCTGGCCCCCCTACTAATGCACCCATCAACACATTACGAGTTTCAACTGGGTCAGACATATTATTCAGCCAGCTTCCATGAGCAGTGCGATGGTGGGGGTTGCGAGGGGAATTTGCCCCATAGCCCACTTGATAACTGCGTTGGGCAGGGTTTTTACCCAGGATATAGTTAATTTGGTTTACTCCAAAATCAAAATAACGTTGGGCTTTATCGATCTCTCCTTGGGATTTTAGCCAGTCACTATAAATAAAACCGACAAAACTAGTATTGGCGCTTAAAACAGCAGAAGCCCATTCCACTAAGTAAGCTAATCCCCCTGGACTGTAGGTGATTTTTTCTCCCTGATAGCCCACTGTCCAAAAATCCAACCAAGCTTCCGCTCGTTGCCGATACTCTTCATTACCTGTTGCTTGAGCAAGCAGGACATAACTACCATAGGATTTATCGTCGAACTGATGAGTATAGTTATAGGGTTTACTCATCGGGGCATACTCAGCTTCCGCTTTAGCTAAATATTCTCCTGAGTAGCCTCCCTGAGCTTGTTTCGCCTTATGCAACCAAATCGCCCCCCAAACTAATTCATCTTGATAGCCGTTATTGGAAGTATAAAAAGGGTTAGCCTCTTTTAGACAGTCGGAATATTTACCTCGATAGGTGTCAGCAAAGTCAAATAAAGCCTCAGCTTTTTGCACTAGGAGATTGGCATATTCTAGATCACCGTTGTTCCGAAATAGAATTGAGCTGGAAGCCAAAGCCGCAGAAGTTTCCGCTGCCAAATCTGTTCCAGGACAGGTGGTGTCAATTTTGTAGGCGGGACGCTCCATTTGGTGATGAACCACCTCTAAGGGGCCCCACCACTTATGGTCTAGATCGCCATTGCCTACCTGTCCATAGAGGACATAAGACCTTGGTTGATCGTTAGCAAAGGATTTGAGTAGATAATCCGTCGCCCATTTAATATTCTGGGATAGATGCTCTAACTGACCTGATGCTTGATATGCGTCGTAATATTCAATCCCACCCCAGGCTAAATTAACTACGGCAAAAGCCAAAGGAAAATTAAACTTGACGTTATCCCCCGCATCTACCCAACCGCCAGTCAGGTCTAAACCGACATCTGCGCCATCTTTGGGGGTAGAGTCTCCCCGCCAGGGAAAGCGATTCCACTCTGGTAGTTTCCCCGTCTGTTGTGCTTCATAAAATAAAATTGATTTTTGTAGTGCCTCGCCATAATTGGGGTTCCCTTGGCTGAGACTGGGGGAGGAAGTAAAAGCGACCAAGATAAATACCATCACCCCCGCTAAGATCTGCTTTATTTTGGGTATTTGGCTCAATTTAAATTTTAAATACATAAATAACTATATAAAAATGTCCTAACTAACTAGGTTAACGTGCAATATTATATACATCTGAATCAACTACTAAATTTTATTCTTTTAGGACGGCGGAGTAATCTCTGACCAAATTAAAAATAAATGAAATTATGGTAGTCAAAAGAAATTAGACTTTGTAGCAGTATTCAAGTTCCCGATCAAAACAGCGCGGGATCGGCAAGATGAGAATTTTACTGGTAGAAGACGACGATCGCATTGCTAAACCTCTAGGGGAAGGTTTGAAAAATGAACATCATATGGAATGCGAGCTAGCGATGCAGCCAAATTTCAAGCGATCGCTTTGGCAACGGAGCAAATGTCTCAACTGACAGAAGATTTATTGCTATTAGCTCGCTTCGATCGAGTCACTGATTTTGAGTCTAAAAAAATTAATCTAACCACTTTACTTGCAGACTTGGTTAACCTGTATAAACCCCAAGCACAAGTCAAACAAATCAAATTTGAGGCTGAGATTGCGAGTGATTTATGGTTAATGGGAGATGAAGCTCAATTAACCCGAGCTTTGACAAACTTAATTCAAAATGCCTTGCAATATACTCCTGCTGGGGGGAAAGTTAAGGTTGCTGGCACACGCATCAATCAAGAAATTGTAACAACTGTTCAAGATACGGGGATTGGCATCGCTCTCGAACATCAAAATTTAATTTTCAGGCGATTATGGCGGGCAGATAGTTCTCGTTCGTATCATCAAAGAGGATCGGGATTGGGTTTGGCAATTACCCAGGCAATTATTCATAACCATCACGGAACAATTACCGTTACCAGTCAACTAAAAGTCGGTAGTCGGTTTGTGGTTAGCTTGCCTGTGGCTTTAAATTTTCAGTAAAAATTTTCAGTAAAATTGCCGAAAATCTTGCAAAGTTCCTGACATTTGCTGTTTAAAGTAAGGTGTTTTAATCATTCAACATCTATTGAACATCATGCAGTTTAATCGAGTTCCAGAAGTAACTCTTTACTTCTGGATTATTAAGATCATGGCAACTACTGTCGGGGAAACAGGGGCAGATTTTCTCGCCTTCACCCTAAATTTTGGTTTAGCGGGTACTTCTTATATTATGAGTGGTTTGCTGGCAATCGTGCTGTGGAATCAGTTTAGGCTTAAACGCTATATTCCATTGAGTTACTGGGCGGTAGTAGTTTTAGTTAGTATTGTTGGCACCCTAATTACCGATCGCTTAGTAGATGAAATGGGGGTGAGTCTAGTAACCACTACGATCGTTTTTAGCATTGCTTTGTCAGTGGTTTTTGTTCTTTGGTACGGCAGTGAAAAGACCTTAGCGATGCATTCCATTACCACTTTTAAAAGAGAACTGTTCTATTGGGCTGCTATTCTCATGACATTTGCCTTGGGTACCGCAGCAGGAGACTTGTTAGCAGAAGGTACAGGGCTAGGTTATGCCGTCTCAGCCCTGTTGTTTGGGTCGGTTATTGGGGCGATCGCCATTGGTTATTATCGCTTGGAGATGAATGCAGTTCTGACATTTTGGCTGGCATATGTTTTGACTCGTCCCTTGGGGGCATCCCTCGGTGATCTGCTTTCTCAACCTATTAAAAATGGTGGCTTGGGGTTGGGAACAGTGGGAACGACCATCAGCTTTGTCACTACCATTGCTATCCTCATTGTCTACTTAAGTATGCAGCAATCAAAACCTACCCAATCTTAATTTTTAGTTTTTTAGAGTTGCCTCAACTATCTCAACTATTGTTAATAGCGCCAAATAAATATTCAAAATGATCAATAAACTCAAAATGACCAAAGTTACTAGCAAAGTTGCACAGGTTACACTTTTCTTCTGGATCATGAAGATTATTGCCACAACCCTCGGCGAAACCGCAGGTGACTATATTTCGATGTCTTTGGGGCTAGGGTATTACGTAGGCTTTGCTATAACCTTCGCTATCCTGGCAATTGTCCTATTTTGGCAAATTCAAGCCCGAAGATATCGCCCCATCCTTTATTGGGCAGCTATTATTGCCACAACTACAGCAGGGACAGAAGTTTCTGATTTAATGGATCGTTCTCTAGGACTAGGCTATGCCTTGGGTTCATTGATTCTAGTGAGTTGTCTGCTAACGGTTCTGACTGTTTGGTATTATCGCGATCGCGACTTGAGCGTTTATCCAATTATCAAAAAGGATGCAGAAACTACCTATTGGCTAGCAGTTGTCTTTTCTAATAGTTTAGGAACGGCTTTTGGTGACTTTTTGACGGATAATATGGGATTAAGCTATATCCAAGGAGCATTGGTAACAGCTACAGTCATTGGTGTTGTAATTGCCCTGCATTATGTAACCAAACTTAATGACTCCCTCTTGTTTTGGCTCGCATTCATTTTCACTCGCCCTTTTGGAGCTACTTTTGGCGACTTTCTCACCAAGCCAATCGCCAAAGGCGGTCTATCCCTCTCTAGAGGATATTCTTCAATCATTGCTTTGATTGTGCTGGTAATTGTTTTGTACTTTTCTGAGAGTAAGAAAAAGAAGCTGTATAACTAATTGATTAAATTTAAGTAATAATTTCCTAGAGCGATCGCTAATAGCTGAATATCTTGGGTAGGGAACGCCAATGATTAAAAGTGCAAAACTAATGATCATCTCCAAATTAAGCAAAAATTTCTGCTAAATCAACAGTAAATCCTGGCAAACAATGCTCTCCAGATATACTAATCGGACTTAATAGGACTTCTTTATCCTGTCCTCCTCGATAAATCTCTACTTGTCGCTCATCGGGATTAATTAACCATCCCAGCCTTACTCCACAAGAGATATATTCCTCCATCTTGTGCTGTAATTCCAACAGTTCGTCAGTCCTAAAGGATACCGCTCCGCATATGGGAGACATTAACTCAATTACAAAATCTGGGTCAATCGGGGCAAATCCTCTTTGTTGTTTAGCAGTAAGACTATTCCAACGAGCAAGCTCAATCCATGATACGTCAGGAGAACGAGTCGCCCCGTTAGATAGCCTAAAACCTGTAGACGAATCGAAGACTACTCCTGGTTTTCCTGCTTTTCTATTCCAAAGTTCAACTTGGAAAGCCAAGCTCATGTTGAGTTTTCCGCTTTGGCTTCCTGTCGGCGACATAACAATTAATTTTCCTTCCTTTGTGGTTTCAAATTTTGCTTCAGGATTATCAGCACATAATTGATCAAATTCGCGATCGCTAATTTTATCTGTAAAAGCTTTGAGATCAATTGTTACGTTCATCATTAGTTGTCCGACTATCAGCCTAAAACAATTATAGCGATGAGAACAGATGGCTAGAAGCTAGAAGCTAGAAGCTAGAAGCTCCGATATATTAATTGCAGATAAACTTTACAATAGGAGATTGCAGCAATTTATAGCAGAAATAGCCATGAGTGAGTTTGATTACGATTTAATTATTATTGGCGCAGGGGTTGGTGGTCATGGTGCAGCGCTACATGCAGTTAAAAGCGGTTTGAAAACAGCAATTATTGAAGCGGGGGATATGGGGGGGACTTGTGTTAACCGTGGCTGTATTCCTTCCAAGGCTTTACTGGCTGCTTCTGGTCGAGTTCGAGAATTTAGCGATCGCCATCACCTCCAAGATTTAGGCATTCAACTAGGAGATGTGCAGTTTGATCGTCGGGCGATCGCCGACCATGCTACCAATTTGGTGAATAAAATTCAAGGGGATTTAACCAACAGTCTCAAGCGTCTCAAAGTAGATATCATTCACGGTTGGGGAGAACTAGCGGGAACTCAAAAGGTTAAAGTATCGGGGGCTGATGGGGATAAAACCTATACAGCTAGAGAAATTATGCTTTGTCCTGGTTCTGTTCCCTTTGTCCCTAGAGGGGTGGAAATAGATGGTAAAACTGTCTTCACCAGCGATGATGCCGTTAAATTAGAATCTCTCCCTGACTGGATTGCCATCATTGGCAGTGGTTATATTGGTTTAGAGTTTTCTGATGTCTATACGGCTTTAGGTTGCGAAGTTACCATGATTGAAGCCTTGGATACTTTGATGCCTGGTTTTGATCCTGATATTGCCAAGATTGCCAAAAAAGTGCTGCTTGATCAGCGAGATATTGAGACTTACAAGGGGGTGTTCGCCACGAGAATCACCCCTGGTAACCCTGTGGAAATCGAATTGACTGATGCCAAAACTAAAGAAGTCTTAGAAGTCTTAGAAGTAGATGCCTGTTTAGTGGCTACAGGACGTATTCCTGCTACCAAAAAACTTGGTCTAGAAACTTTAGCCGTAGAAATTGATCAGCGAGGCTTTATTCCCGTCAACGATAAAATGCAGGTATTACGAGATGGCAAACCTGTACCTCATCTTTGGGCGGTGGGGGATGCGACAGGCAAAATGATGCTAGCTCATGCTGCTTCAGGACAAGGGGTAATTGCCATTGAAAATATGTGTGGCGCAGACAAGGAGATCGACTATCGCTGTATTCCCGCTGCTGCCTTCACCCATCCTGAAATCAGTTATGTCGGTTTAACAGAAGCCCAAGCCAAAGAAACAGGGGCAAAAGCAGGTTGGCAAGTAGCTACCGTGAAATCTTTTTATAAAGGCAACTCTAAAGCCCTGGCGGAAGGAGAAACCGAAGGTGTTGCCAAAATTATCTATCGCCAAGACACGGGAGAATTATTGGGAGTACATATCATTGGGATTCATGCTTCAGATTTAATTCAAGAAGCGGCAAATGCGATCGCTAATCGAGAATCGGTGCAAAATCTTTCCTTCAACATCCACACTCATCCCACCTTGTCGGAATTGCTAGATGAAGCTTATAAACGCGCCCAAGTAGTTGGTGTATAAGTTTTTTGAGGGGAGGATTCTCCCTTCTAAATCTATGCTTTAGGATAACGAAGTGTATGCTAAAGCACTAGCTTCGCGTCGTCCTTTAGGATAAAATTTGGAAACTTTTATTTACTGCAATAGTAAATATGTTTTACTAAATAAATAATCTAAGAAACTTCAGAATGGTTTGAACTCAAGAGGAGTTTGATGAAATATTGTCAAACGAAACCAAGAGGATTACAGAAAATATAACTTGGGTAGGAGATAAAAAAAATTCTGAAACAGTTAAATTTAGAGTCCCTGTAGTTTCTGATCAAGACTACCCTATATTTGTTGATAGAAGCTATAACCGCTATTTAGAGAGGCTGTCTTATAAAGTTATTCATAAAGAAATTGGTAGGAGAATTTATGGTTTAGACATGGGTAAAGAACACCGAAATCCAGATGGAGCATTGGTCGGTGAAAATCATCTACATAAATGGTCAGAAGAATACGAAGATCGAAAAGCATACTCTGCTCAACAATGCATATTCTCTCCTGCAAATAAACCGCTAGAAGTATGGAAAGAATTTTGTGCAGAGGCAAATATTAATTTTCTAGGAGCGATGGAGGAAATTCCTTTCGTACAACTGGAAGTTGACTTTGATTTAGGGGGAATAACTTTATATGAATAGTCCCTGTCAAGAAATAGCAGACAACATTGGAACTTTATTTATATGTTCTGAGTTCAAATATTTTATTAAAATTACTACTCCATTTATTTATCCTGATGGAGATGTGATTGATATCTTTTATAGAAGAATAGAAGGTGGGTTCATCCTGACAGATTTAGGTGAAACTTTAAGGTGGTTAGAATCCCAATCTGTATCTGGAATGAGAAACGAAAAACAAAAAGAATTAATAGAAACTATTCGTCTTACTCACAATTTAGAAGTGAAAAGAGATATGTTTATTGCCAGATTTAATTCTAATACTAACAATACCAAATTGGCATCATCTGTATTAGAAATAGGTCAGGCTTTGGTAAGACTATCCGATCTTTGGGTTTTACAAATAGGAAGAAAAAATAAAACAATTATAGATTCAGTCGAAGATTTTATTAAAAATCTAAATATTAGTTATGAAAGAGAACAAGTGTATACGGGAGGAACAGATAGAAATTGGAGACCTCATTTTTATACAACTGTAAAAGGTAATAATGTTTTAACTCATGTTCTTAATGCGGACAATAAATCAAATACAAAGCCAATTTTGTGTATGGTTAATACCTGACTGCCTGACACATTTCAGTAAGGCTAGATTGTGGAGCATTTTATTTCACGAATGCGACTAAACCAAATAGCATCGTAGTAATGTTTCTTAGCTTTTTTGGAAGGAA
>Ga0114940_10000202_pt1 | contig 34892 bp, 28 predicted proteins | sample ColdCreekSource_FD_87195 | JGI IMG/M metagenome (GOLD analysis project Ga0114940, IMG submission 87195) | Groundwater microbial communities from Cold Creek, Nevada to study Microbial Dark Matter (Phase II) - Cold Creek Source | ecosystem: Environmental > Aquatic > Deep subsurface > Groundwater ...
AGCGGATTGAGCCTGCGGAATTCCATACCGCGCTGCTCTCCGCCAAGCAGGTCAACTTTCTCCGCACGGTAAGCTTTGCCCTTCAGATTCAGCGCAATCCGCACGCGGTAGGAAGCGGAAGACCGCCAATAATCGTGAAGTACGATTTCGTTCGTCATAACACCCTCCCCGCCACGGCTTGCAACCGCGCCACCAGTTGCGGATCGCGTGCTGCCTTGTCTGTCATCACGGCATGGTCAAGCGCCCGGTCGATCGGACTGGCGCTGCGTTTTGCAGGCAGCGCCTTGGCAAAGCGCTCGATCGTCTGATGCGCCAGCGCGACATTGCGGTGCATCACCGCCATGACCGCCGCGGCCTGCGCCTCATCGCCCTCGCGCCACGAATCGTAGTCGGTGACCATGCCGAGCAAGGCGTAGGGCAGCTCTGCCTCCCGCGCGAGGCGGGCTTCGGGCATTGCGGTCATGCCGATCACCTCGGCACCCCAGGTTTGGTACATCCGGCTTTCGGCGCGGGTCGAGAATTGCGGGCCTTCGATCGCCACATAGCACCCGCCGCGATGCACAGTGGTATCTGACCCTGCTGCAGCTTCTGCAAGGAAGCCGGACAGACGCGGGCAGACCGGATCGGCCAGGCTGACATGCGCGACCAGACCCTCGCCAAAGAAGCTGCCTTTGCGGCCAGAGGTGCGATCGATGAACTGATCGACCGCGACGAAATGGCCCGGCGCCATGTGCTCATTGAGCGATCCGATCGCCGAGAGTGCAACAATGTCGCTCACCCCGCAGCGCTTGAGCACGTCGATATTGGCGCGATAGTTGACCTTGCCCGGTGGGATCCGGTGCCCTGCCCCATGTCGCGCCAAAAATGTGAAACGCACCCCCGCGAGCGTCCCGGTTGTAACCGCTGCGGATGGCAGACCGAACGGGCTTGCCACCTCGATCTCTTGCGCGTCTTCCAGCGTCAGCCCGGCGGTGAGGCCAGAGCCGCCAATCACGCCGATATGCCAAGCTGCTTCAGGTCGCGCGCTCATTTCGGCGCGAGGATGCCGGCCATGATGAAGTCAATGCAGTGCTCGCGATAACGGTCGCGCAGTTCCTCGGTCAGTGCCTCGGTATCGTAGCAATGCTTGAGCACCAGCCGCGAGGAGAAGAACCGGTCGGCCGCGCCGGTCGCGGTGAAATAGAACAACTGCGGATCGATGTTGCGGAATACGCCCTGCTTCACGCCGTCCTCGATCAGCCGGTCATAGGCGCGGCTAAGCGGGGTGAGGTAGGAATCGGCGATCCGATGCGCCTCATCGGGATCGCTTTCGCGCACCAGCCGCATCAGCAGACGGTTGAGATACGGGGTCTTGAAATAGGTATCGACCATCGCCCCGACATGGCGGCGCAGGCGCGTCTCGGGTGCCATGTCCTTGGCCATCAGCGCATCGACCGAATGGACAATGCCCTGCATGTCGCGGTCGAGCAAGGCGCGCAGCAGCCCCGCTTTGTTGCCGAAGTAGTACTTCACCAATGCCGAATTGAGCCCCGAGCGCAACGACAGCTCGGACAGCGAAATATCGACGATGTCGCCCTCACGCATGATGTCCGAAGCCGTTTGCAGCAGCAGATCCCGCGCGCCGGGCGGGGCGTCAGTATCGATCTGCGCTGCGACTTGGCTCATACGTTATGCCTTATGCGTAGGGCGGTTCATCCCACCATGGATAGAAATCGGGCATATCGTTAGAAACCCGTAGCGGAAAGGCGGGCGGCCGCTTCTCGAGGAAGCTTTGCACACCTTCCTTTGCGTCAGCACCCTTTGAGAGGCGATAGATCGCCCGGCTATCGACCTTGTGCGCCGCCATCGGATGATCGCCCGAGGGATTGCGCCACAGCATCGCGCGGGTCATCGCGATCGACACGGCAGAGGTATTCTCCGCGATCTCACGCGCCAAACCTCGCGCCGCGTCGATCAATTCGCCCGGCGCATGGACCGAGCGGACCAGACCTCCGCGAAGGGCCTCCTGCGCGTCGAAAATTCGCCCGGTCATGCACCATTCGAGCGCTTGCTGCACGCCGACCAGACGCGGCAGGAACCAGCTTGAGCAGGCTTCGGGAACGATCCCGCGCCGCGCGAAGACGAAGCCGTAACGCGCCTTGTCCGAAGCGAGACGGATGTCCATCGGCAGTTGCATGGTGATCCCCACGCCCACCGCCGCGCCGTTGCATGCGGAGATCAACGGCTTCTTCGACTGAAACAGCCGCAGCGTCAGCAGCCCGCCGCCGTCGCGCACGCGCTGATCGGAAAGATCGGTCACGGCCTCGCCGCTGGAGAACACCGCGCGGCCATCGTCCGGGGTGAGGTCAGCCCCGGCACAGAACGCCCGGTCACCGGCCCCGGTAAAGATCACCGCACGCACCGCATCATCCGCGTCGGTGCGGTCCATCGCGTCGATGATCTCGTTCATCATCGTGCCGGTGAAGGCGTTCATCTTTTCCGGCCGGTTGAGCGTCAGCGTGGCAATGCCCTCGCTGATGTCGAGGCTGATCTGCGAATAACCCATGCTCACGCTCTCCCAGTCGTATTCTCAGTTCAAATTTGTGTCGGATTCCGGCTCAGGGGGGAGCGAGAATGGCTGGCTTCGAGAACCGGCGCGCAGCGACCATTCGGGTCGTGAGCACCGGAAGCGCAGAAGACGGCCGTTCGCAGCCCGCCCTGGGCCGGAAGGCGATACAAATTTACCTCGGCGCCATGCGGATGCCGCCGTCGAGCCGCACGTCCTCGCCGTTGAAGTAATCGTTCTCGATCATGCACATGGCGAGCATGGCATATTCGGGCGGATTGCCGAGCCGCTTGGGGTTGAGCACCGTGGCGCCCAGCGCATCGCGCACATTCTGCGGTGCGCCGGCCAGCAGCGGAGTGTCGAAGATCCCGGGCAGGATGGTGTTGACGCGGATGCCCTCGCTGGCGAGGTCACGCGCGATCGGCAGGGTCATGCCGACGACGCCGCCTTTCGAGGCCGAATAGGCGGCCTGGCCCATCTGGCCGTCCTCTGCCGCGACCGACGCGGTGTTGACGATTGCGCCGCGCCCGCCGCCTTCCTGCGGTTCGAGCGTGAGCATTCCGGCTGCCGACTTGGCGATGCAGCGGAACGTGCCGACGAGGTTGATCTGGATGATCCAGTTGAACGCATCCATCGGGAAGTGCTTGATCGAGCCGTCTTCCTTGGAGCGGCTGGCGGTCTTGATCGCGTTGCCGGTACCGGCGCAGTTGACCAGAATTCGCTCCTGCCCGTGGGCTGCGCGCGCCTTGGCAAAGGCGGCGTCGACCGAGGCATCGTCAGTCACGTTGCATTCGCAGAAGATCCCGCCGATTTCAGCCGCAACGGCCAGACCTTTTTCTTCCTGCAGGTCGAACAGCGCGACCTTGACGCCCTTGGCGGCAAGCGCGCGGGCGGTGGCGGCACCAAGACCGGAGGCCCCACCGGTGACGACTGCAGCGACAGTGTTGTCGAGTTTCATTTCAGTAAGCTCCCTTGAATCTTAAACCATCTCGACAATCGTGACGTTGGCGACACCGCCGCCTTCGCACATCGTCTGCAAACCATACTTGCCGCCGCGCGCCTTGAGACCGTGGAGCAGCGTCGCCATCAGCTTGGTGCCCGAAGCGCCGAGCGGGTGGCCCAGCGCGATCGCGCCGCCATTGACGTTGAGCTTCTCCGGGTCTGCGCCGGTATGCTTGAGCCAGGCCATCGGCACCGAGGCAAAGGCCTCGTTGACTTCGTAGAGGTCGATGTCGTCGATGCTCAGCCCGGCCTTGGCCAGCGCCTTGTCGGTGGCAAACAGCGGTTCTTCGAGCATGATCACCGGGTCGCCCGCAGTCACGGTCAAGGTGTGGATCTTGGCCATCGGGGTGAGGCCATACCTCTTCAGCGCTGCTTCCGAGACGATCAAGGCCGCCGACGCACCGTCACAAATCTGGCTGGAACTCGCCGCAGTGATCGAGCCGCCCTCAGTGAGCAGCTTGACCCCGGATATGCCTTCAAGCGTAGCATCCATGCGGATGCCTTCATCGACGGTGTGCAGCGCCGGACCATCGGGCGTTTCGATCTCGATCGGCACGATTTCGCCTGCGAATGCGCCGCTTTCGGTGGCGGCCTTGGCCTTTTGATGGCTGGCCAGCGCAAAAGCATCGATCTCAGCCTTGGTGAAGCCGTGCTTCTTGACGATCATCTCTGCCCCGGCGAACTGGGTCCAGCCCGGCCCTGGGTAGTTTTCGGCAAGGCCCGGCGAGCGCGAGCTGCCCAGCCCTTCCTTGATATACAACATCGTGGTCGAGCCCATCGGCACCCGGCTCATACTCTCAACGCCGGCCGCGATCACCACGTCCTGGGTGCCGCTCATCACCGCCTGCGCGGCGAACTGGATCGCCTGCTGCGAGGAACCGCACTGGCGATCGATCGTCACTGCGGGGACCGATTCCGGCAGTGTCTTGGAGGCCAACACGGCCATCCGCCCGACCTGATTGGTCTGCTCGCCGCCCTGGCTGACACAGCCCATGATGACGTCGTCGATTGCGGCGGGGTCTATCCCAGTGCGGGCGACCAGCGCATCGAGTGTCGCTGCGGCGAGATCGACCGGGTGAACCCCAGCCAGCTTGCCGCCGCGGCGACCTCCGGCAGTCCGCACGGCATCGACGATATAGGCTGTAGGCATGGTCCGAGTCTCTCCGATCAGTGTTTAATCGAACGATTAAACGCCGCTCGGCAGAGCGTCAAGCCAATGCGGCATGGTTGGAGTTTACAGTCCAACGCTCAATCCACTGCAATCGATGTTGTCGATTTGCCACAACTGCCGAGATTGTGAATTTAGCCACAAATCTCAATTGAAACCAGTTTGCGAATCCAGCATCCCTTGCTGCTCAGGGTTGCACTTCGAACGTCGCTGTCCGCCACATCGGCCGGTTGCGGCGATTGCCGGATGTCAGCCCCGCAGCAGAGCGCCGTATTGTCGGTGCGCTGCTTCCCAGGGGGGTAAATGACTGTGAAGCTAACCAACAAATCGATTCTGCGATTCGAAGTTGCCGCTGCCGCGATCGCGATGGCCGGACTGATGCCTGCTGCGGCATTCGCCCAGACCACCGACGCCGCTGCCTGCGCCGATACCGATGCCGATGGAGTTTGTGATGATGATGCGGTGGGCACCATCATCGTTACAGGTTCGCGCATTCCGCGTCCTGAATTTGAGGGCACAATCCCCGGCGGCCAGATCAGCGCCAAACAGATCGAAGCGCGCGCCTTCACTAACACGCTCGACATTCTCAACGATATCCCGCTGGTCGGCCCCGGCGCTTCGGCGTTCGGCACCAATGGCGGCCAGCCGGCCAGCCTTGGCGCGTCCTTTGTCGATCTGCTTGACCTTGGCACCCAGCGCACGCTGACCCTGGTCAATGGACGGCGCTATGTCTCGGGCAATGCTGCGACCCTGTTCGTTGCGGCGAACGCCACCGGATCGCAGGTCGATCTCAACTCGATCCCGACCTCGATGATCAAGAACCTTGACGTGCTGACGGTCGGCGGCGCGGTCGCCTATGGTTCTGACGCGGTCGCTGGCGTGGTCAACGCGGTGCTGAAGGACGATTTCGAAGGCTTCGACATCAGCGGCCTCTCGGGACTCACCGCCCAGGGTGACGGCGGAGTTTACCGCCTGACCGCGACAGCAGGCACGAATTTTGCCGATGGTCGCGGCAATGTCGCCTTGTCAGTGGAATACAATCACGACGACGCGCTGATGGGCACGGCCCGCGAAGGGATCAATGCCAACTACATCGCGGGAACCTCGTTCCGCAACGGATCAGTCCGCAACACCGCGTTTTCTCCGGCCTTCGGGCTCGACATTGCTGCCGGACAGGGCGCGTTCCTGCCTGCCGCGACCGACCTGGTGCCGAACAACATCGCGGGCTCCGGCTTTCAGGGCGGCTCGATCCTGCTCAACCATGCCGGCGTGATCTGGTCCACCAACGCGACCGTCTCCAACTTCTTTCCAACCTTCGTGACACAAGGCCTGGCAACCACCGACCCGCAGAACCTCACGCTGTCTGGCGGCTACCGGCCGCAGGCGCTGCTGTCGCAGGCAGGGAACACCAACCTGGTTCCCGGCACGCCGATCGCAGCAGGCAACGGCTGTGCCGTGACCAACCTGACCAGCTTCTGCAACTTCGCGCCGACTGCCCTTCCCGGCACGACCGGTTCAGCCGCGCGTGCGACCTATACCAACGCGGTCCTGACCCGCTTCGCGCCGACCTTCGTCGGGACCGGCACAGCAACCCAGCGTGACGCGCTGGCCCTGCAACTGCTGCAGGCTAATCTGCCAACCCCGCGCGACTATCTGGCCGCCAATCCGAACGTGAACGTCAACGCGTTCCTGGGCACGTTGATCGCCAACTACCTCGACGTGGCCAACACCGGCGCCGGCTCGGCCGTGTTGCCGCGGCTTGGTGTGCCGCTGCAGTTCGGTGTGGGCGGCGATGTGATCAATCCGGTTGCCGCACGGATCACTGATCCGCGCGTCACCCCCAGCACAACCGGCGGCGCGATTGGCGGTGACGCCTATCTCAATCCGGCAGACACCACCGTTCTTCGCGTCCGTCAGGACCGCACAATCGCCAACCTGATCGGCCACTATGAACTGACCGACAACATCACGGTCTATACCGAGAACCAGTTCTCGCGAGTCATCAGCCGTTCGCCGCGCAACGCTGCCAGCACCAACACGATCGGATCGACGACGGCAGAGAACGTCGCATTGGTGCTCGATATCAACAACCCGTACCTCGACGCGGCGGACCGTTCGGCACTGACCGCCGCTGGAGTCACGTCGAAGTTCATCCTCTCACGCACCAATCAGGACATCGTTGGTGACAATGCGGCGCAGGTCGAATCGAACACCTATCGCTCAGTGGTGGGCCTCAAGGGAGACTTCTCGCTGGCTGACCAGCCGTGGCAGTGGGATCTTTCGTTCACCTATGGCCAGGCCGACATCAAGGGCCGCAGCAATCAGCTCAAGGACATCGAATATGCCCTGGCGATCGATGCGGTCAGCGATGGCAACGGCAATGTCGTCTGCCGCGCCAAGCTGAATCCGGCGTCCTACCTCGGCCAGACCCCTCCGGGCGTGGTCGGGCTGGAAACGATCCGGGTGAAGCAGTCGGATGGTTCCTATGTCGAACAGCAGATCCGCCGGACCGTGACGCAAAGCCAGATTGACGCGTGCCAGCCGCTCAACCTGATCGGCTTCAACCAGATGTCGCAGGCATCCAAGGACTATGTCCGCGCGCAGACCGGGTTCGAGAACCAGTCCAAGCAATACTTCGGCCTAGCAACTGTTGGCGGATCGCTGTTCGATCTGCCGGGTGGTCCGTTGGGCGTAGCGGTTACCGGCGAATATCGCCGTGAATCGATCAACTACCAGCCGGACGCGCTGTCCGCGATTGGCGGCACCCGCACTGCGGCGCTGGCCAACACCGAAGGGATGATCGAGGCCTGGGAATTCTCAGGCGAAGCGCGCATTCCGATCTTCGGCGACGATTTCAACATTCCGCTGTTCCGCAATCTTGAACTGACGCCCGGCGTGCGGTTCGTCCGCCAGAGCGGCGATGCGCCGAACGTCAAGCTGCTGAGCGGCACCGTCCTCGATCAGTCGGCCAAGGGCAAGTGGGACACGATCTACTCCTACGCCGGTTCGTGGCGCCCGATCGAAATGCTGACCCTGCGCGGCAATTACACGCGCTCGATCCGCCAGCCTTCGATCACCGAACTGTTCCTGGGCGGGCAGCCGGCCTTCGTGGGGATCACCGATCCTTGTGCCACATCGCAGATCGGTCAGGGCCTGTTTGCCGCCAACCGCAAGGCGAATTGCCGCGCGGCGGCGATTGCGACCGGACTTGCAACAGACGCCGCGAGTGCGGACGCGTTCCTCAACAGCTACGTGCCCTCGGGAACCGCGATCAACGGGAACTTCTCGGGTTCACCGGGCCTCAAGCCAGAACGCGGCGAAAGCTATACGTTTGGCGGCGTCTTCGCGCCCGACTTCATCCCGGGACTGAAGATTTCGGCTGACTACATCAACGTCAAGATCAAGGACCAGATCGTCCCGACGACGATCACGACCGCCTTGCAGCTCTGCTATGACAGTCCCAGCTACCCCGACACCAATGCCCAGATCGGCGTCAATGCCTGCTCGTTCTTCAACCGCCTCGGCGCAAGCGCGGCGCGGCCATTCGAAGTCGACAACGGGTTCAACTCGGGCTTCATCAATCTCGGCACTCTGCAGGTCAAGGCGGTCAACGCGACGCTGGAATACGAGACCAGCCTTGAAGGTCTGTTCGGTGAGAACGCCGGCAGCATCGAGCTGTACACCAATGTCTATCACCTGATGGACTATCTCTCGGCCTCGGACGGAAACCTGGCGACCGCGCAGCAGTCGGCCGGAACTTTCGCCCGCCCGACCTGGGAAGTTCAGGCCCGCCTGCGCTATGAAAACGAAGGTTTCTTCGCGCAGTGGACCACCAACTGGCAGAACGCCACGCGGGTGTTCTCATCAGGTGCGCCAATTGCCGGAACCAATGACCAGAACGAAGTGCAGGATCTGATCGCCAACCCGGCCTTCGCCCTGCACGACTTCACCATCGGCACCAGCTTTGGCGAGGCGCAGAAGTTCCGGATCCAGTTCACGGTCCGCAACGTCCTCGACACCTATGTCGCGGGTCCGTGGGAGCGGGTCTATGGCCTCAACCAGGGCCGGATCGACGACTTCGGCCGCCGGTTCGTGTTCACCGCCGGGGTCAAGTTCTGACTTGATCCGATCGCATTGAAACGAAGGGCGGCGCGGGCAACCACGCCGCCCTTTTTGCTTATTCGACTGCCATCACCAGCGCCCCATCGCCCTCGTCGATCCTGACCGTCGAGCCATCCGGGATCTCCCCGCCGAGCAGCTTCTCCGCCAGCGGGTCCTGCAAATAGCGCTGCACCGCGCGCTTGAGCGGCCGCGCGCCATAGACCGGATCGTAGCCGACCCGGCCGAGCCAGCGCTTGGCGGCTTCGCTCAGCTTGATCACGATCTTGCGATCCCTGAGCAGCTTGGCCACCCGCTCGACCTGAATCTCGACGATCGGGGCCATGTGTTCCACGCCAAGGCGGTGGAACAGGATGATCTCGTCCAGCCGGTTGAGGAATTCAGGCCGGAAATGTCCGCGCACGATCTCCATCACCTGCGGCTCGACTGACTCGACGGTCTGCCCATCCTCAAGATTGGCGAGGTACTGGCTGCCGAGGTTGCTGGTCAGGATGATCAGCGTGTTGGTGAAGTCCACCTGCCGCCCCTGCCCGTCAGTCAGCCGCCCGTCATCGAGCACTTGCAGCAGCACGTTGAACACATCTGGGTGCGCCTTCTCGACCTCGTCGAACAACACCACCTGATAGGGCCGCCGCCGCACCGCCTCGGTCAGCACGCCGCCTTCGTCATAGCCGACATAGCCCGGGGGTGCACCGATCAGCCGGCTGACCGAATGCTTCTCCATGAACTCGCTCATGTCGATCCGCACCATCGCGGTGTCATCGTCGAACAGGAATCCGGCGAGCGCCTTGGTCAGTTCGGTCTTGCCGACGCCCGTGGGCCCGAGGAACAGGAACGAGCCCAAGGGCCGGTTGGGATCCTGCAAGCCAGCCCGCGCCCGGCGCACCGCCTTGGATACGGCCACCACCGCATCGGACTGGCCGATCACCCGTTGGCCGATGGTCTCTTCCATCTTGAGCAGCTTCTCGCGCTCGCCTTCCATCATCCGGTCGACCGGGATCCCGGTCCACTTGCTGACCACAGCGGCGATGTCGTCGGCGGTGACTTCCTCGCGCAGCAAGGCATTGACCGAAGCGCCCTGGGCTTCGGTCAGCTGCTTTTCCAGCTCGGGAATGCGCCCGTAGGACAGCTCACCTGCCTTGGCGAGATCGCCAGAGCGCTGCGCCTGTTCCAGCTCCAGCCGGGCATGGTCGAGCGCTTCCTTGATCTTGCCCTCGGCGGCGATCTTGTCGCGCTCGCCCTGCCAGCGCACGGTCAGCGCAGCGGACTGTTCCTCCAGCCCAGCCAGTTCGGCCTTGAGCGTCGCCAACCGGTCCTTGCTCGCCTGATCGCTCTCCTTGGCGAGCGCCAGTTCCTCGATCTTGAGCTGGATGATTCGCCGGTCCAGCACCTCGATTTCTTCGGGTTTGGATTCGACCTCCATGCGGATGCGCGAAGCCGCCTCGTCCATCAGGTCGATCGCCTTGTCGGGCAGGAAGCGGTCGGCGATGTAACGGTTGCTCAGCGTCGCCGCGGCGACGATCGCATTGTCGGCGATCCGCACGCCGTGGTGCAGCTCGTACTTCTCCTTGAGGCCGCGCAGGATCGAGATCGTGTCCTCGACCGTCGGCTCGCCGACGAACACCGGCTGGAACCGGCGCTGCAACGCCGGGTCCTTCTCGACGTACTTCTGATACTCGTCGAGTGTGGTCGCGCCGATGCAGTGCAGTTCGCCGCGCGCAAGTGCGGGCTTGAGCAGGTTGCCGGCGTCCATCGCGCCCTCGGATTTGCCCGCCCCGATCAGCGTGTGCATCTCATCGATGAACAGGATGATCTCACCCTCGGCACCCTTGACCTCGTCAAGCACGGCCTTGAGCCGCTCTTCGAACTCGCCGCGATACTTCGCGCCGGCGATCAGGCTGCCCATGTCGAGCGACATCAGGCGGCGGTCCTTGAGGCTGTCGGGCACGTCGCCATTGGCGATCCGCAGTGCGAGACCCTCGGCGATCGCGGTCTTGCCCACACCGGGCTCGCCGATCAGCGCCGGATTGTTCTTGGTCCGGCGCGCGAGAATCTGGATCGTGCGGCGGATTTCCTCGTCGCGGCCGATCACCGGATCGAGCTTGCCGTCGCGCGCCGCCTGGGTGAGGTCGCGGGCGTATTTCTTCATCGCCTCATAAGCGTTCTCAGCCGAGGCATTGTCTGCGGTGCGCCCGCCGGTCAGCTCCTGAATCGCCGCCTCCAAAGCCTTGGGATCGACCCCAGCCGCCTTGAGCGCCTGGCCCGCCGCATTGGTCGCGCCAAGCGCCAGTGCCTGGAGCATCCGCTGCACCGAAACAAAGCTGTCACCTGCCTTGGCTGAGAGTTGCTCGGCCTGGTCGAGCACGCGAACCGAATCGTTCTCAAGCCCCGGCGCGGCCTGTGCACCGCTGCCCGAAACCGCCGGAATCTTGGCGAGCGCTTCGTCCACCCTGGCCTGCGCAACCTGCGGATTGCCGCCCGCGCGTTGGATCAGCCCGGAGGCCATGCCTTCGCCGTCTTCGAGCAAGGCTTTGAGGATATGCTCAGGGGTAATCCGCTGATGGCTCATCCGCACCGCAACGGTCTGCGCCGATTGCAGGAATCCCTTGGCGCGATCGGTGAATTTCTCGAGGTTCATAGGTGTATCAGCCTCCTGTTACACCGCAAGGTAGTGTTGCCTGTATGCAACACAAGGGGCCGCGTAACAAAAAGGGGCGGCCCGTCGCCGGACCGCCCCATTCTAGCGCTCAGAACCGGATCAGCGCGTGCCGATCTGATCCGCCGGGCTTGCCGGATCGCCGCTGACGACCCCGCCATTGGCCGGAACCGACCGGGCCAGCAGGATGCCGGCGAGGTGCGGCGTGGCCATCGAGGTGCCGCTGATGGTGTTGTAGCCGCCGCTCAACCAGGTCGACTTGATCGCAACACCGGGCTCGGCATAATCGATCGGCGGGTTGCCGTAGTTGGAGAAGCTGGCCCAGGTGTTGCCATTGGCGAAGGCCGAGACGGTGTACACATTGGCGCCGTTTGCGCGGGCCGGTGAGTGCAGGTTGGCGTCGCCGCCATCGTTGCCGGCGGCGAGCGCAAACTTCACGCCGCCCGCAGCAGCATTGACTACTGCCGTGTCGAGCGCGGCCGAAACACCGCCGCCCAGGCTCATATTGGCAACATCGCCCGGCTGGCCGGCTTGGGCAACATAGTCCACCCCGGCGATCACCCCCGAGTTCGACCCCGAACCGCGGCGATCAAGCACGCGGACAGCGACCACGCGGGCACCCGGCGAAACCCCGATCACGCCAATCGCGTTGTCGTAAGCGGCAATGGTTCCGGCAACGTGCGTGCCATGACCGTTCTGGTCTTGCGGGGTTGTCGTGCCGCCAAGGAAGCTGCGGCTGCGGCCCGTATCGACGTTGAGGTCGGGATGGGACAAGTCGATCCCGCTATCGATCACCCAGGCCGTGCCAAAGGTTCCGGCGGTTCCGCCGTTGACCCGGGCGATGCCCCAAGGCGTCTCCTGCGTAGGCTGCGTGCCGCCGCCGCCGGGCTTGCCCTCGGCCTGGACCGGCGGAGCGAACATCACCTGATCCTGCTCGCAATAGGCAATATTCGGGTTGCCTGCGCGCATCCGCTCCATCGCCTGGGCGGGCATGTGCGCCGCAAAGCCGCGGATTGCGACGCTGTAAACGTGCTTCATCTGGCCGCCAGCAGCCTGGACGGAGCGGTGCGCTTCGGCAGTGGCATTGCCGCGCGACACGGCTTCCTTCTTGAACACGCAAATATAGGTGTCTGCGATCCGGTCTCCAGCGTTTTGCGCCATGGCAGGCGAAGACATGGCAGTCAGGGGCAGGGCAGCGAGGCCCAGTGCAAGCTTGATATTCATTTTTTGACGATCCCTCCACATTGACAGCAAGCAACGCGGCCGCTGTCATGCACAGAGACTAACAATCAGACCCGCTCTGTCGATAGGTTTTAAGCAAAATTGGGGACAAATTGCTGGCGTAATTCTGTGCCACACAGGCCCGACAAGACGCATCAAAAAGTCACTCGACAGCATTGCTCCGGAAATAAAATTGCCAGGCCGAATACTTTACGGTTGCGGAGCAATTTCAGCCGATTGTTCCGCCGGGACGGCACCCGCATCAGCGGCGCGCGCAGCCGCCGCTTCCTCGAACCGGCGATGCCGGACGATGTGCGGGGTGATGACGATATAGAGTTCGGTCTTGCTGCGGCTGGTCCGCTCGGTGCGAAACACCTGCCCCAGCAGCGGAATATCGCCGAGCAGCGGAACCTTGCCCTTGCGGCTCAGCACGTTCTCCTGCGTCAGCCCGCCAATCACGAAAGTCTCGCCATCACGGACCGAGGCCGAGGTTTCCGCCTCGCGCTGGCTGATCGTCGGGTAGCCCTGCGAATAGCCAGTGACCGATGAGACCACGCCATAGATTTGTGACGTCACATAGCCGTCCGGACTGACCCGCGGCGCGATCTGCAAGGTCACGCCGACATTGACGTATTGGACCTGCTGCGAAACACCATTGACCCCCGAAAGGGTGATCGCTGTCAGGATCGGCAGCGCATCGCCGGTAATGATCTTCGCGGTCGATCCGCTCTGCGCCGCGATCCGCGGGCGCGACAGGATCCGGCCCTCACCCTTCTCGATCTGGGCATAAATCGCGGCCTGCAAGACGCCCGATGGCAGCACATCGTTGGGATCCACCGTGAACGGCAGGAAGGTTCCGGTTTCAAGCCGGGCCACCGCGATCTGCCCATTGCTATTGGTAAAATCGATCCCGAGGTTGCGCGCGCCGGTCTCGGTCAGCTCGACGAACTGGGTTTCGAGGATGACGCTGTCGACCGGGATGTCGATCAAGGCGATCTGGTCCTTGACCTGGGCGATCCGTTCGCGGCTGCCAGTGACCCAGATCGCATTGAGGCGGCGGTCGATCGCCAGACCGTTGCCAAACGATTGGCCCAACGGGCGCGCCGCTTGTTGCGGCTGGTTCTGGTTCGCCATGTAATTGTTCTGGTTGTTCGATCCGAGCGAGCCGAACCCGGGTTCGCGCCGGATGAACAGGTTGTTTGGCTCGATCATCGCGCCCTCGACCAGCAGGCCGATCACCTCGCCAACGTCAGCATATTTCAGCGGAACCAGCTCATAGCTGTCGCCCGGATTGAATGTCGTTTGCGGGGCGAGATCGGTGGCCCGAACGACGGGATCGGCGTCGCTGCCCAGCGGGCGGCTGCCGGTTGCTTCTTCCTCACTGACCTTGCGGACCTTGATCTGGAAAGTCCGGTTGCCGGCTGGCTCGACCGTGACCCGCGCCGGAGAGGCAACATCGAACCGCACCAGCAAATCACTGCCGCTAACCTCGAAAGTCAGGCTGCGGACCAGGCCGCGATAACTGGCGCGGACCGGAATGCGCGGCGCGCGGATGGCATTTCGGACAATCACCGCCGGGCGTGCAGGATTGGTGTTGAGCGGGGCGAGTTGCGGGTCTTGGGGAGAAAACCGCAGCATGAAGGCCGCCTGGCCTTCGTCCTGGGTAACCAGCTTGATTTCTTCCAGCACAGCCGGGATCGACTGGGCCGTCGCCGGCGTGCCAAGCAGCGCCAGCGCGGCCAGCAGAAGCGCCGACCAAAGCCGCAACGCGCCGCATAGTCTCAACAAATTGCAACCCTCCCTGCCGCCAGCCTGGGCGGATCAGCCGCGAACCCTAGCGGTTGCAGTTCGATTCGCAACGGTCGCGTTCCGGCTCTCCACGGTCAGCCTGCAGCGAGAGCAAGACCGCAGTAAGGCTCGGTTGTCGGTTCGTCGAATTGAGGTGACTTAACCGGATCTTGCACGTTAGTGCAGTCATCAAATTTCATCGACCGGGAAACACCTGATGCGTCTTGCTTACTCGCTGCCCCTCGCCGCGCTATTGCTGTCCGGTTGCGCGGCAGTGCCGCCTGCCGAAGTCGCCAGCGCGCCGGTCCCAGCACCCGCCACTGCCCCAGCTCCAGCCGAGCCTGCGCCGCTGGCGGAGCTCGTCAAGGCGGTCGACATTCCATACGAGAGCTTCACGCTGCCCAACGGCCTCACCACGCTGGTCCACACCGATCGCAAGGCCCCGATTGTCGGCGTAACGATCTACTACCGCGTCGGTTCGAAGAGCGAGCCGAAAGGCCGCACCGGTTTTGCCCACCTGTTCGAGCACCTGATGTTCGGCGGCTCGGAAAACGTCGAGAATTTCGACGTGCCGCTTGAGGCCGCCGGTTCGACCACCACCAACGGATCAACCTGGTTCGATCGTACCAACTACGTCGAAACCGTGCCAACCGGGGCGCTCGATCTGGCGCTGTTTATGGAAAGCGACCGGATGGGTCACCTGCTCGGCGCAGTGACTCAAGACAAGCTCGATAAACAGCGCAGCGTTGTCCAGAACGAGAAACGCCAGGGCGATAACGAGCCCTATGGTCTGGCCGAATATGCCATCGGCGATGGACTGTTCCCGGTCGGTCACCCCTATCGCCACTCGACCATCGGCTCGATGGCAGACCTCGACGCCGCCGGCATCGCCGATGTGCGCAAGTGGTTCGTCGACAATTACGGTCCCAACAATGTTGTCGTCGCGCTCGCTGGTGACATCGACGCCGCCACTGCTCGCCCGCTGGTCGAGAAGTGGTTCGGCGACATTCCGCGCGGGCCAGAGATCGCGCGGATGGAAGGCGGCCCGGTCACCCTGGCAGCACCGGTCAAGCGCGAGATGGCCGATCAGGTGCCCGTCACCCGGCTCTACCGCGCGTGGAGCGGCCCCGGGCTCAACGATGCTGACGCTCCTGCGCTCGACGCGGCGATGCGAATCCTTGGCGGGCTGTCCAGCTCGCGGCTCGACAATGCGCTGGTGCGCGGCGAGCAGCTCGCGGTCGGCGTCACTGCGATGAGCCTGCAGTTCGAACAGACCAGCTTCCTGCAAGCGACGATGGACGTAAAGCCCGGCACTGATCGCGCCGTCGCCGAAGCGCGGTTCGACGCGCTGATCGCCAAATTCGTCGCCGAAGGCCCGAACGAAGATGAAGTCCGCCGCGCCGCGACTTCGGTGGTCTCCGCACAGATCAGCGGGCTTGAGCAAGTCGGTGGGTTTTCCGGCAAAGGCGCGACGCTGGCCGAAGGGCAGCTCTACTCAGGCGATCCCGCGCAGTTCAAGCGCGACCTTGCCAATGTCGCAGCACTGACCCCCGAAGACGTGCGCAAGGCTGCGCAGCGCTGGCTGACCCGCCCGGTCTTCGCGCTCGCCGTGGTCCCCGGGACCCGCACCGAAAAGGGCGAGACGATGGGCGGCTGGGGCGATGAGGCGACCAGCCAACCGCCCAAGCCCGATGCCAAGAAGGCCCCGCCGCGGCTGGTGCTCGGTCCTTCGCGCGCGACCCCGCCGGTCGCGCCGGTGGGCGATCTCGCCTTTCCGGTAGTTGAGCGCACAACGCTTTCGAACGGCATGCCGGTCATGCTGGCCCGCCGCAGCGCCGTGCCAACGGTGGTGGTCAGTCTGAACTTCGATGCCGGGTTCTCGGCAGACGTGCTCGACACACCCGGCACCCAGTCATTGATGATGGGCCTGCTTGATGAAGGCACCGCGACCCGCGACGCGACCGCGATTGCCGAGGAGCAGGAACGGCTCGGTGCCCGGCTCTCGATCGGCGCAGGGCTTGATGCCAGCACGGTTACGCTGTCCGCGCTCTCAGCCAACCTTGCCCCCTCGCTCGCCTTGATGAGCGATGTGGTGCGCAATCCGGCCTTCGCGGCAGACGAAGTCGCGCGGGTGCGTGATCAGCAGCTGGCTGCGCTATCGCAGACGATCGCCAGTCCGCGCGCCTTGGCGACCCGCTCGCTCAATCCGCTGCTGTTTGGCGCGGGCCATCCCTATGGCCTGCCCGGTGACGGTCTCGGCGATGCCAGGTCGCTTGCAGCGCTGACGCCCGAGGCCCTGCGCGCCGCGCACGGCAAGTGGCTGCGTCCGGACATGGCCCAGATCGCCGTGGTCGGTGACATCACGATGGAGCAGCTGAAGCCTTTGCTCGAACAGGCGTTTGGCGCTTGGGCAGCTCCCGCCGAAGCCAAGCCGATCAAGCCGCTGGCAAACGAAGTCCCTCTGCCGCAGCCGCGCATCGTTCTGATCGACCGGCCCAATTCGCCGCAGTCGGTAATCGTCGCGGGCCGCGTGCTGCCGCTCACCGGACGTGACCAAGGGCTGGAGGCGCTCGACCTTGCCAACGAGGTGCTGGGCAACGGCTTCCTCAGCCGCCTCAACCTTGACCTGCGCGAGGACAAGGGCTGGTCCTATGGTGTTCGCTCAGGCGTCGCCAGTCCGGTCGGCCCGCGCACCTTCAGCATTGTCGCCCCGGTCCAGTCAGACCGCACCGGGGATTCGATCAAGCTGCTGATCGCCAACATGCGCGCGCTGCCCGGCGGCAAGCCGGTCGACGCGCAGGAGTTCAACCGCGTGACCGACGGCAACATCCGCGGCCTGCCCAACCGGTTCGAAACCAATGGGCAAGTGCTGGGCGCGATCGTCGGCAATGCGCGGCTTGGGCGGCCCGACGATTACTACGCCACCCTCCCCAGCCGCTACCGCGCGATCGACAAGGCCGCGCTCGACCGGGCCGCCGCAACTTACCTGCAACCCGACGGCTTGGTGTTCGTGGTGGTGGGCGATCGCAAACTGGTCGAACCCCAGCTCAAGGACCTTGGCCTGGCGCTGGAGATCGCGCCGCCAGTTGACAGCGGCGCGCCGGACGGCAAGTGATAGGCTTACTTACCCAACTGTAAGTTCGAACGAGGAGAGATTCGATGTCTGTTGCCGGAACCTATGACTGCGTGACCAAAACCCCGATGGGCGACCAGAAGAGCGTCGTGACCATCACTGTCGATGGCGACACCTTCACCGGCACCAACGCGGGCGCGATGGGTTCCATGGACATGGAAAACGGCAAGGTCGACGGCAACAAGCTGACCTGGTCGATGAAGATGACCGTGCCGATGCCGATGACGCTGGAAGGCGAAGCCACCGTCGATGGCGACACCCTGACCGGCACCGTCAAGGCTGGCGCTTTCGGCTCGTTCGCACTGAACGGCACGCGCCAGGGCTAAGCGCTCCGGCACTGCCACGCAAAACAGCGGCGGCTTCCCTGAGGGAGCCGCCGTTGCCTTATGCAGACCGCTATTTCTTGATCCGCACCTGCGTGACGATCAGCGGACTTGCCACCTCTGACCCGGTCCGCGCGTCAATCACCGCATCGCGGCGGTAATCGAGCACGCCCGGAATTGGCGGCATCCGCGTTACCAGCACCCCGAAATAATTGTTGAGCTTGCCGCTGGCATGGAATTCGGCGCGGACCGTGGGCAGCTTGCTGAGCGAGTCCGGAACGCCGAACGCAACCTCCTGCGGCACCCACAGCGGGTCCTTGCCCTTGGCGACGCGCTCCTCGTTTTGCTTCAATCCCATTTGCGTGGAATAGTCATAGGGCGGGGTAAGTTTGGGACCGGCGATCAGGAAATTGCCCAGATCGGTAATGACCCCGGCCTTCACTTCGAAGCGAACGGTACCCATGCAGTAGCACATCCCGCCGACCGGCTGGCCCGGAGCATAGAGCAGCGGGCCGTAATAGATGTAGGTCCCCGGCTTGACCGCGTTGAGGTAGGTGATCTGCGTATCGCTCTTGGTGTAGACATACATCGGCCCGAACGAGACCATGTCGCGCATCAGGATCGGGCCGATCGAAAAGGTTTCGCGGGTCGGCTCTTCCGGCTTGTCCGGTACCTTCTGCTTGGTCTGCCGCGCGATCGCTGCCCGGCCTTCCCATGATTTCAGCGCGCTGACGTACTTCTTCTGCGCCTTGGCGAAAGCCTCGTCCCATTCCGCCTGATATTCGGCGCGGGTGGCATCATCGGGCTCGCGCAGGAAGAGCCCATAGGTCCGTCCAGCTGCTTGCAGGAACATGTAACCCATCGCCGGATCGAGCGTTGCCTTGCCGGTCAGGACATGTTTTTCCTCGACCGCGTCAGCTGCAGCGAGAGCGGGGATCAGGGTAATTGCCGCAGCGGCGGCGAGGATTCTGGAAATTCGCTTCACAGCCCAAGCTCCTTCGCTGTCGGCTTCGGGCCAGAGGCGACCAGCGCCTGTAGTTCCAGCGCCTCGTTGCGCTCGTCTTCCTTCTTGCGGCCGTGGCCTTCCTCGAAGTTGAACTTCTTCCAGAGGTCTTCGGCCAGGCCATAGCGCTGGTAGCCCTTGAACCCCATGCAATTGCGCAGGTTCAGCCGCCGCTGCTGGCGTCTTGCCGCCGAGCCGAAGATCGCGTCCGCAATCGCCCCGCCGATGGCCCCGCCCAAGGCTCCAGCCAAGGCGCCATACTGCGCCGATGCGGCAGCAATCGATCCTGCATCGGCGCTCAGGTAGATGTTCGACCCGCTCGCCAGCGCATCGCATTCGCGGATGTCGTTGAAGGCTTCGGCGAAGTCGGTCTCGTCGCGGTGGAAATAGAAGAACTTCTCGAAATCGTCCTCGATCTCGAGCGTCGTCGTGAACGCCATTTCAGGCCGGGTAAGCGAGGCCGGATCGGGCAGGTCATAGACTGGCGGCGTGATCGACCCTGAAACGGCGGGCGGCGGTGCAATGGCAGGCGTTGCGGCCGCAACGGGTGCCGGAGCAGCCGGCTGCTCTTGCGCAGCCTGTTCTCCGGCAAAGGCTGGCACAGACGCCAGCATAAACGACGCCGCAAGTGCAGCAAAGCCCGCCTGTCTCACGCAATTCCCCCACATCGCGATGCAATCAGCGCATCGTCCCCAAATGCAGAGGTATCAAATCGGCGCGGGGCCGCAAGCCGGAAAACTATCCCAGCTTCGCCTTCAGCACCTGATTGACCAGCCCCGGATTACCCTTGCCCTGCATCGCCTTCATCGTCTGGCCGACGAAGAACCCGAACAGCGCTTCCTTGCCGCCCTTGTACTCAGCGACCTTGTCGGCGTTGGCGGCGAGCACGGCGTCGACGGCGGCTTCGATCGCGCCGGTGTCGCTGGTCTGCTTGAGGCCCTCGCGTTCGACGATGGCTTCCGCGCCGTCGCCGCTTTCGAGCATCTTTTCGAGCACCTGCTTGGCGATCGATCCGGAGATCGTGCCCTGCGCGATCAGCGCCAGCAGTTCGGCCGCACCTTCGGGCGTCACCGGCGAATCCTCAAGGCTCTTGCCAAGCTTGTTGAGCGCGCCGAACAGCTCGCTCAGCAGCCAGTTGGCCGCCTGCTTCGAGACTTCGGCCTCGCCCTTGCCCGCCTTGGCGGCGGTCGCGACGACCAGCACTTCGAACCAACGCGCGGTTTCGACGTCGGCGGTCAGCACCCCGGCGTTGTAGGGCGAAAGGCCCATTGCCGTCTCATAGCGGTGGCGCTTGGCGTCGGGCAGTTCGGGCAGGCTTGCGCGGCATTCGGCGAGGAATTCCTCGTCGAGTTCAAGCGGGAGCAGGTCCGGGTCGGGGAAGTAGCGGTAATCGTGCGCGTCTTCCTTGCTGCGCATCGAGCGGGTGGTGTTCTTGTCGGGATCGTAAAGCCGGGTTTCCTGGACGATCTTGCCGCCGTCCTCGATCACGTCGACCTGGCGCCGCGCCTCGCTCTCGACCACGGCCATCACGAACCGCACCGAATTGACGTTCTTGGTCTCGGTGCGGGTGCCGAACGGCTCGCCCGGCTTGCGGACCGAGACGTTGACGTCGGCGCGCATCGAGCCCTGGTCCATGTTGCCGTCGCACGAGCCGACATAGCGCAGGATCTGCCGCAGCTTGGCGACATAGGCACCGGCCTCGGCCGGCGAGCGCATGTCCGGGCGCGAAACGATCTCCATCAGCGCCACGCCCGAGCGGTTGAGATCGACGTAGCTCATCGTCGGGTGCTGATCGTGCATCAGCTTGCCCGCGTCCTGCTCGACGTGAATCCGCTCGATGCCGATGGTCTTGACCGCATCGGGCTGCTTCTCGTCGGGGACGATGTCGATCGCACCTTCGCCAACGATCGGGTGGTAGAGCTGGCTGATCTGGTAGCCCTGCGGCAGATCGGCGTAGAAGTAGTTCTTGCGATCGAACCGCGACCACGGATTGATCTTGGCCTCGATCGCCATCCCGGTGCGCACTGCCTGACGGATGCACTCGCGATTGGGCACCGGCAGCATCCCCGGCATTGCCGCGTCGACGAGGCTCACCTGCGTGTTCGGTTCCGCCCCGAAGGCTGTCGCCGCGCCGGAGAACAACTTGGACTGGGTGGTGATCTGCGCGTGGACCTCGAGGCCGATCACGACCTCCCATTCGCCCGTTGCGCCGAGGATGCGGTAATTGCTCATCTGTTTCTCCGCCTGTTCTGGCGATCTTTTTTCCGCCTCGCCAGAATGGCTTCCCGGTCTCGATCGGCCGGGTGAGCCTTCCTGGGCGAGAAAGCCCATTTTATCGCCGAATACAGCCCATCCCGGACGACCATTTCAGCGAATCCAACGAAGAACTCGCCGATAATGCTCACCACCACTGCTCCGGCTTCGCGCTGAACCCCGCCCGCGCTTCGATCGCCAGACCGGCGTTGAGCACGCCCTGTTCGTCGAACGGCTTGCCGACGATCTGCAGGCCGAGCGGCAGGCCCTCGCGGTTGAGGCCAGCCGGTACGCTCATCGCGGGCAGGCCTGCCAGCGAGGCGGGCACCGCGAACACGTCGTTGAGGTACATCGCCAGCGGATCGTCGCTCTTTTCGCCGAGCCCGAACGCGGCGGTCGGCGCTGTGGGCGCGAGGATCACGTCGCACAGCGTGAAGGCGTTCTTGAAGTCCTGGCTGATCAGCGTGCGGACTTTCTGCGCCTGGGTGTAGTAAGCGTCGTAGAACCCCGCCGAGAGCACATAGGTGCCGATCAGGATCCGGCGCTTGACCTCGGCCCCGAAGCCTGCGGCGCGGGTGGCGGCGTACATATCCTGCAAGTTGGCGCCGTCTGGCAAGTTGCGCAGGCCGTAGCGCACGCCGTCATAGCGGGCGAGATTGGACGAGGCTTCGGCGGGGGCGATGATGTAATAGGCCGGGAGCGCGTACTTGGTGTGGGGGAGCGAAATGTCGACGATCTCCGCACCCGCGTCCTTGAGCCAGGCGATCCCCTGATCCCACGAGGCGGCGACATCGGCGTCCATCCCGTCCATCCGGTATTCGCGCGGGATGCCGACCTTCTTGCCCTTGAGATCACCGCTGAGCGCAGCCTCCCAATCGGGCACCGGCAGATCGAGGCTGGTCGCGTCCTTGGGATCGAACCCGGCCATCGCGCCCAGCATGATCGCGCAGTCGCGCACGTCGCGCGCCATCGGCCCGGCCTGGTCGAGCGACGAGGCGAAGGCGACGATGCCCCAGCGCGAGCAGCGCCCGTAGGTCGGCTTGATCCCGGAAATGCCGGTGAAAGCTGCGGGCTGGCGGATCGAGCCGCCGGTATCGGTGCCGGTCGCTGCCGGGCACAGCCGCGCGGAGACTGCCGAGGACGAACCGCCCGAGGAGCCGCCGGGAGCCAATGCAGCGTTGCCGCCATCGCCCCGCCGCCAGGGCGAGATGACGTTGCCGAAATAGCTCGTCTCGTTCGACGAACCCATTGCGAACTGGTCCATGTTGAGCTTGCCGAGCATTCCGGCCCCGGCATCCCACAGTTTTTGGCTGACGGTGCTTTCGTACTCGGGCGCAAAGCCTTCGAGGATGTGGCTTGCCGCAGTCGTCTGGACGCCCTTGGTGGCGAACAGGTCCTTCATCCCGATCGGCACGCCGCCCATCTTGCCGAGCGCTTCGCCCTTGGCCCGGCGCGCATCGGTGGCCGCAGCGGCCTCCAGCGCCTTTTCAGGCGTTGTGACGATGAAGGCATTGAGCGCGCCTGCCGCAGCGACATTGGCGTTGAACGCCTCCGCCACCTCAACGGCGGAGAATTCGCCCGAGGCGACCCCGTCACGGATCGCCGCAACGCCGAGTTCGGTGAGCGAGTCTGACGATTCTGGCATCATTCGATCACCTTGGGCACGCCGAAGAACCCATGCTCAGCCGCTGGAGCATTGGCGAGCACGGCATCGCGCACGCCGCCGTCCGTCACTTCGTCCGCGCGCAGGCGCAGTTCGTTGGGGATCACGGCGGTCATCGGCTCGACGCCCGCGACGTCAACCTCAGCCAGCTGTTCGACCCAGGCGAGAATGCCATTGAGCTCGGGGACCATCGCCGCCAGCTCCGCCTCGGACACCTTGATCCGGGCGAGCGCGGCGATCTTGGCCACGGTTGCGGTATCAACCGACATGGATTGTATTTACCTCAGACTGGAAATTGGAACCTAGTTGCCCTTGGGCGGCGGCGGCGGAGCGCCTTCACGCCCGCCAGGACCACCTTGAGCGCCGCCCCCGGCACCACCTTGAGCGCCCTGCATCTGCATCATCTGTTGCAGCTGCATCATTTGCTGGAACTGCGCCTGCGAGATCACGTCGATCACTTCGATGTCGAAGATCAGGTCGCTGTTGGCGGGCAGCACGACCTCGCCAGTGCGCGGGTCCTTCTTCTCTTCCGCGCCGTAAGCCTTCTCGGCCGGGATGGTCAGCTTGTACTTGCCGCCCTTCTTCATCTGCAGCAGGCCTTCGGTGAAGCCCGGAATCATTCCTTCGAGCGGCAGCGGCACAGCCTTGCCCTCGTCAAAAGTCTTCCCGCTCTTGAGCTTGCCGGTGTAGTTGACCACCACCACTTCATCGCCCTTGGGCGCGGCGCCGGTGCCGGCCGTAACCGTCACGACATCGACCGAGGACGGCATGGTGGCATAGGCAATGCCGCCGGCCGCCAGCGCAACGGCAGCAACCCCCAGCCAGAGCTTGGTCAGCGCGCCCTTGGCGATGGGCTGCAATGGCACGCGGGTGATTTCAGTCATCGGTTTTCCTGTAGTCAAAAACGCAAAAGGGCGCGGAAATGTCCGCGCCCTCATGGCTGATCGGTATCAGAGGCGCAAGCCTACTTGATCCCGTCACGCTCCATCCGCTTGCGCTCCATCTTGCGGGCGCGGCGAACGGCAGCAGCCTTTTCACGGGCACGCTTTTCGCTCGGCTTCTCGTAGTGACGGCGCAGCTTCATTTCGCGATAGACGCCTTCGCGCTGCAGCTTCTTCTTGAGCGCGCGCAAGGCCTGATCAACATTGTTATCGCGAACCATGATTTGCATAAAAACACTTACCTCTATGCCGAAAGGCGAGAGCCCCGCTCAAATGCGATGCGGGGGTGCACCTGACGAATCAGAAACGAAAAACCGCGCCGAATCCTTGCAGAGACGGCTCGAACGAGCGGGCCGCTAGCAAAGAGTCGGGAGCAAGGCAAGCTGCGAAGGCGAATTTGCGCGATTTGCCGAACTGTGGTGAGAGCAGCCACAGGGGGCGCAAACCGCATGAACACATCCTTCACGCCGTGGGACTGGGCCGTGCTGGCGGGCTATGTCGGCCTGCTGACCATTGCGGGCTGGGCGACGACCCGGCGCGGGATGGACAGCGAGGGATACTTCCTCGCCGGGCATCACGCGCCAACCTGGCTGGTGGCGGTGTCGGTGCTTTCGACGGTGCAATCGGCGGCGACGTTCCTCGGCGTGCCGGACAATTCCTATCGCGGAAACTACACCTACCTTGGCGGCGTGCTGGCAGCGCTGCTGGCGGCGTGGATCGTGGGCAACGTGCTGATCCCGCGGTTCTACGCGCTCAAGGTGACAACGGTCTATGAACTGCTCGAGGCGCGGTTCGACGCGACCGCACGCCGCGCGGCGGGAGTCATGTACCTGATCGGCCGAATCTTCGCCTCGGGAGCGCGCCTCTATCTGGCAGCGCTGGCGGTTTCGATGATCCTGTTTCTCGACGTGAGTTTCCACCACGTCGCGATCGCCGCCATGATCCTGCTGGTGTTCGGGCTGGTCTTCACCTTCATGGGCGGGCTTGAGGCGGTGATCTGGAGCGATCTGGTGCAGGTCGTGCTCTATGTCGGCGCGGCGCTGGTGGTCGCCTGGCTGCTTTGGGCAAGCCTGCCGATGTCGACCGGCGAGGCATTTGCCGCGCTGCATCAGGACGGCAAGCTGGATGTTATCAACCCGACCTTTGACCTGTCCGCGCCGTGGGGGCTGTTCGCGGTGCTGACGGGTGTGATGCTGCTCAACCTCGCCAGCTCCGGCCTCGATCAGGACATCACCCAGCGGCTGCTCGCCTGTGAGGATGCCAGCAAGGGTGCGCGTTCGCTCTACGTCTCGGTCTGGCTCTCCTTGCCGGTCATCCTGCTGTTCCTGGTGATCGGCTCGCTGCTTTACCTGCATTATGATGGCGGCGCGGCGGGCTCGTTCCGGGGCGAGAAGGTGACGGTGTTCATGCACTATATCCTGACCGAAGTGCCGCCGGGGCTGCGCGGACTGGTTACCGTCGGCGTGATCGCGGCGGCGGCGATCAATTCCGGGCTAATCTCGATGTCGGCCGTGCTGGTCAACGATCTCTACCGGCCGTTTGCCGGAGTGCAGAGCGAAGCGCATTTCGTGCGGATGGGCCGGATCGCCAGCGTGGTGCTGGGCCTCGCGCTGCTGGGGATGGCGCTGCTATCCTACCATTGGCAGCGCTATACCGATGCCGCGCTGCTCGATTTCGTGCTGGGAGTGATGGCGTTCGCCTACTCCGGCTTGCTCGGGGTCTATGGTGTGGCGTTGTTCAGCGCGCGCGGTTCATCGGCGAGCGTGATCGCGGCCTTTGTCGCCGGGTTCCTGACAGTGCTGAGCTTCCAGCCGTTCGTGATCGACAGCCTGGGACTGCCCTTGACGATGAAGGGCGTGGCCTTCCCGTGGCAACTGGTGCTGGGAACGGCGGTCGCGGCGCTGGTTTGCGCGGGCGCGCCGGGTAAAGGCGTGACAGGTGCGGCCAAGCGGGGCTAAGGCGCGCTTTATGTCCGGCCAGCCGACCTTTCTGTTCTCCTCGCTGACCGTCGCGCTTGGCGGCGGGATCGGTGCGTGGCTGCGTTTTGCAGTTGGCCGCATTGTCGGTTTCAGCGCCTATCCCTGGGCAACCTTGCTGGTCAACGTTTCCGGCAGCTTTGCGATGGGGCTGCTGGCGGGCTGGCTGGCCCGGCACAGCGCAGACGGAGAGTTCTGGCGGTTGCTGCTCGGGGTCGGCCTGCTCGGCGGGTTCACGACCTTTTCGGCGTTCAGCCTTGAGCTGGTCAATCTGGCACAGCGCGGATCGATCGCTTTGGCATTTGGCTATGCGCTGATCTCGGTTCTTGCTGGTGTCCTCGGCCTGTTCGCAGGACTAGCCGTAATGCGGGTGACAACATGAGTACGGAAGTTCGCCAGTTCACGGTCGAGCGCGACGACGACGGCGTCCGGCTGGACCGCTGGTTCAAGCGCCACTTGCCGCAGATCGGCTTTGCCACGGTCAGCCGCTGGGCGCGCACCGGGCAGATCCGGGTCGATGGCAAGCGCGCCGACGTGGCCGACCGGCTGGCCAAGGGCCAGGTCCTGCGCGTGCCCCCCGGCGGCGATGCACCGGCGATCAAAGGCGCGCGGGTGCGCAAGCCGCTGACCGAGGAGCAGTTGGCCAAGGCCGACGCGATGGTCATCACCCAGGACCGCGCCGCGATCGTGCTCAACAAGCCCCCGGGCCTTGCCACGCAGGGCGGCAGCGGCACCTTCGAGCATGTCGACGGCCTGCTCGATGCCTATGCGCTCGATGGTCCACGCCCGCGGCTGGTCCACCGGCTCGACAAGGATACCTCGGGCGTGCTGCTGATCGCGCGCACTCCGGGCAGCGCGGCATTCTTTTCCAAGCGCTTTTCAGGCCGCACGGCACGCAAGATCTACTGGGCGCTGGTCACCGGCGTGCCGAGCCTCGATCAGGGCCAGATCGACCTGCCGCTGGGCAAGCAGCCCGGCAGCGGCGGCGAGAAAATGATGGTCGATGAAAGCGGAGCAGGCCAGCCCGCACGCACCCGCTACCGCGTGCTCGACCGGGCCGGCAACAGCACCGCCTGGGTCGAACTGCAACCGCTGACTGGCCGCACGCACCAGCTGCGCGTCCACATGGCGGCGATCGGCCACCCGATCGTCGGTGATGGCAAGTACGGCGGGCCCGATGCGTTCCTCTCAGGCTCGATCAGCCGCAAGATGCACCTCCACGCGCGGCGTCTGATCATCGATCATCCCGACGGTGATCTGATCGACGTGACCGCTGAATTGCCCGAACACTTCGCGGCGAGCATGGTCCAGCTCGGCTTCGACGAGGAAGTCGGCGCGGTGCTGACCGAGGCGTTCAAGCCGGGCAAGGCCGAGGAAAAGACCGCTGCCAAGGCCCACGCCAAGCAGGTCCGCAAGGAACGCCGCGGCGAACGCCGGGGCCGGGCGGACGGCAATGTTGCGACCCGCAAGCCGCCGACCAAGCGCGGCCCGACCAAAGGCAAGGGTTCGGCCAAACCGACCAGCAAACCCAGCGCCAAGCCCGCAACCCGGCCCGCCCCCAAGCCGCGCTGATGCATCCCAACCCCGCCTTCCGTCATGAGGACCGGGACCTGCTCGAAGCTTTGATCGACGAGATCGGCTTTGGCATGATCTTCGCGCAGACGCCGGACGGCCCGCGCGTGGCGCATACGCCGCTGCTCTCGAACCGCGATGGCGCGGTCCAGTTCCACCTCGCGCGCGGAAATTCGCTGACCCAGCATCTCAACGGGCTGACTGCGGTCGCGGTGATAAACGGCCCGGACGGCTACGTCAGCCCGCGCTGGTACGCCGATCCGGCGCAGGTGCCGACCTGGAACTATGTCGCGCTGGAACTGGAAGGCCGGGTCCGGCGGATCGATGCCGACAGCCTGCTTGCGCTGGTCACCGCACTGTCCGAGCGGCACGAGGAACGGATCCGCGACGGCGAACCCTGGACCATGGCCAAGCTGCCGCCGGAGAAATTGCGCGGGCTGCTGGCCGGAATCGTCGGTTTCGAGCTGGAGGTCCAGGCCTGGCGTCCCACATTCAAACTTAGCCAGAACAAGCCGGCCGAGGAGCTGCGCCGCGTGGCTGATGCGCTGGAAGCCCAGGGTTCGCCCGCGATCGCCCAGCTGATGCGCTCGCTCGGGACCCGCGCATGAGCGTCCGCCTCGCCGTGTTTGATTGCGACGGCACGCTGGTCGATGGTCAGGCCGAAGTCTGCCACGCGATGGACGCGGCGTTCCGCAGCTGCGGGCTGGCCGCGCCTGACCACCATCAGGTCCGCCGGATCGTCGGGCTGAGTTTGCCGCAGGCGATGCGGCTGCTTGCGCCGCAGGGCGATCAGCCGCTGCACACCGAGCTTGACCGCGCCTACCGCGATGCCTTCCGCGCCGCGCGCGAGGCCGGGCGGCTGGTCGAACCGCTGTATGACGGCATGGCCGACCTGCTTGCGCGGCTTGATACGGCGGGCTGGATGCTTGGCGTGGCGACCGGCAAGAGCCAGCGCGGGCTGGAACATTGCCTCGCCACCCACGGCCTGCGCCCGCTGTTCGTGACGCTGCAAACCGCTGACGGGCACCCCTCGAAGCCGCACCCGGCGATGCTGCAAGCCGCGATGGCCGAAGCCGGGACCGAGCCGGACACGACCGTGATGATCGGCGATACCTCGTTCGACATCGACATGGCCTGTGCGGCCGGGGTCCGGGCGATCGGGGTCGACTGGGTTACCACACGACCGAGGAACTGTTCGCCGCCGGAGCCGCTGCCGTGGCCCGGACGCCTGAAGAACTGGGAGACCTGCTGCCATGACCGAAGTCCAGGCGCGCCAACGCTTCATCATTATGAACATGCTTCGCCTCACTGGCGTGTTCGTGGCCTTGTTTGGTTTGGCGATCATCGCCGGCAAGCTCGATCTTCCGCGTGAGGTTGGCTACGTGGCGTTCGTTGTCGGCTTGTTTGACGCGATGCTGCTGCCGCCATTGCTCGCGCGCCGCTGGAAGTCCCCACCCCAGCCATGAAGCGGTTCTATCGCGAGGCCAGCGTCGCCGCAGCCGATGGCGGCTGGCAGGTCCAGCTTGACGGACGCGGGGTGAAGACCGTCGGCAAGGCGCTACAGATCTTGCCCACCGCCGCGCTGGCCGAGGCATTGGCGGCGGAATGGGCCGGACAGGGCGAGGAAATCGATCCCGCGCGGTTCGTGCTGCGTGATCTGGCCGACTATGCGATCGACGTGGTCCAGCCCGATCCGGCCGACTCCGTCCAAGCCCTGCTGCGCTTCGCCGAAACCGACACGCTGTGCTACCGCGCCGAACCTGAGGATGCGCTTGCCGAACGGCAGAACGAGCGCTGGGAGCCGCTGCTACGCTGGGTCGAAGCGCGCTGGGACGTGCACTTCGAGCGCGTCGCAGGCGTGCTCCATCGCCCGCAACCGGTGGCCACGCTGGCGCGGCTCCACGCGGCAATCGCCGCACTCGATCCGTTCGCCTTTGCCGCGCTCAATACGCTGACTTCGCTGGCGGCATCACTGGTGATCGGCCTCGCCGCGCTTGAGCCCGATGCCGATGCAGCTGCGCTGTGGGACGCGGCCAACCTTGAGGAAGACTGGCAGGCCGAATTGTGGGGCCACGATTTCGACGCCGACGCGCTGCGCGCCAAACGCGCCGCGCTGTTTGCGGAGGCGATGGAGTTTGCGCGGCTGGCGCGGGGCTAACCCGCGATCCACTCCGCAACCTGGCTCGCCACTTCGTTCGCGGCCTGGTTCACCGCCGGGGCGACCTGCACCGCTTCCGCCGCGACGCCGCTGACCACGCTTTCAAAGCGCTTGGTCGAGACTGTGCCGCTGCCATCGGTGCGCAGCGCATCGAAACGGACGACGACGCTCATCGAGCGGGCATCGTAGTTCATGTCGATCAGGCGGCCGTTGAGCCGCACCGCGCCGGTTCCGGTGTTGTCATCCGCAAGCAGCACCAGCTTGCCGGTCTTGCCGCGGATCGTTTCGGCCAGCAGGCTGTGGAACAACCGCGCCGGACGCTCGACCCACATCGCATTTTCGAGATAGGCGACGTTGGTCGCATCGACCTGCACCGCAACCCGCTGCACGCCAAGGCGGCGGTCGGTCTCCGGCTCGAACACCACGATCGCGTCGGACGGCTTGCCGCTGATCGCAGTGCCGGCCGCGACCGGGCTCGCAGCGCTGAGGGTGAACAGTGAGTCGGGCACTTTACCGCCCAAACTGACGCAGCCGCCAAGCAGCAACGCGGCAAGCACGGGCGCCGCGGTCATCGCGCGCAAGGCAATACGATCAATCGTCATGGCTTGTAATCCGGCAGCTTGGGCCCGCCGATCAGGCCGCTGGCGCCCTGATCGTCGATCTTCTGGGTGATGTCGCGCAGCGCCCGAGTGGTCGCACGCAGATCGCGGATCGCGGCTTCCGCGGCCGGCAGAGTCGATTCGTTGAGCCGTTGCGCCGCCGGAGTTGCGGCATCGAGCGTGCGGCCTAGCTGCGCCGCTGCACCTTCGGCCGATTTCAGCGTCTCGCGCATCTGCTGCGCAAGGTTCGCGCCCTCGCCGTTGATCAGCGTGTTGGTCGACGCGGTGACGGTCTGAAATTCGGCCAGCGCCGTGCTCGCCTGGCGCAGGGTGCCTTGCAGTTCGGTCATGGTCGCGTTGATCTGTGCCGGAGTGCTGGCGAGACCGGCGGTGACCTTGTCGGTATTGGCAAGGATATTTTCGATCGACTTCTGGTTCTTGTCCGAGAAGGTGTTGGTCAGCCGCTCGGTCAGCGTCGCCAGCCGCTCCAGCAGCAGCGGCGCATTGGCCAGCAACGCGCCGAGCCCGCCCTGTTCGGTCGGGATCACCGGCACGCCTTCAGGGCACAACGCCTTGGGGTTCTGCTTGGGGCAGACCAGTCGCGGCGCGTTCTTGATCGCCCCGGTCAGCTGGACGTTGGAGACCCCGGTAAAGCTGCCCTGCACCGTCGCCGTAGTGCCGACCCGGATCGTCACATTCTCATCCACAGCGATCCGCACGCGGACAAAGCTCGGGTCTTTCTGCCACAACTCGATCTGCTTGATCTGGCCGACCGGGACGCCTGAGAAGCTGACCTGCGAGCCTTTGGAAAGCCCGTCGACCGACTGGCGGAAGAAGATGTCGTATTCGTTCTGGCTGCCGCGGTTGAGCCCGACGATCCAGACGATGAACGCCGCCAGCAGCGCCAGCAGCGCCAGCGTTACCGCTCCGACCCAGACGTGATTGGCTCTCGTTTCCATCCCGGCTCTATTCCCCTGCTTTCGCCGGCTTGTCTATCGCCTTGGCCCGATGCTGCGCCGTTTGAGCAGCGCGGCCGCGCGGGCCATTGAAATATTCCTGGATCCATGGATGATCGAGCTTGAGCAGGTTCGGGATCGTGTCGACCGCGATTACCTTGTGGTCGGCCAGCACCGCCACGCGGTCGCAGATTTCGTGCAGGGTATCGAGGTCATGCGTGATCAGAAACACGGTCAGACCCAGCGTTTCCTGCAGTTCCTTGGTCAGCGCATCGAACGCCGCCGCACCGATCGGATCGAGCCCGGCGGTCGGCTCGTCGAGAAACAGCAGTTCGGGATCGAGCGCGAGTGCCCGGGCCAGCCCCGCGCGTTTGCGCATCCCGCCCGACAGCTCCGAGGGAAACTTGTTCGCGGCATTCTCTGGCAGGCCTGAGAGCTTGACCTTGAACTTGGCGATCTCGTGCCGCAGTTCGTCCTCGATCTCCGGGTAGAACTGCTTGAGCGGCACTTCGACATTCTCGGCCACGGTCAGGGTGGAGAACAGCGCGCCGCCCTGGAACAGCACCCCCCAGCGGCTGCGAATGTCGATGTCATCATCGTCGCGCGCGCTGGTGATCGAATCGCCCAGCACCGTGATCTCGCCCGCGTCCGGCTGCTGGAGCCCGATGATCGAGCGCATCAGCACCGACTTGCCAGTGCCTGATCCGCCGACAACGCCTAGGATTTCACCGCGCCGCACCTGCAGCGACAGGTCCTGATGGATCACCTGATCGCCAAAACTGTTGGTGAGGCCGCTGACCTCGATCGGAAATTCGCCCGCGAACGGCCCCGGCATCCGCTTGAGCGCGGCGTCGGTCACGTCATCGAGCAGATCGTCCTTTGCCGCCATCACGTTCAGCCCCATCCCACGCTGGAGAAGAACACCGCGAAAAACGCGTCGAGCACGATCACCACGAAGATCCCCTGGACCACAGCCATGGTAGTGCGCAGCCCGACTTCCTCGGAATTGCCCTGCACTTGCATCCCCTGATAGCAGCCCGCCAGCCCGATGATCAGGCCGAACACCGGCCCCTTGATCAGCCCGACCCACAGGTCGTAGCGCGGCACCACTTCCTGAATCCGCAGCAGGAAAGTGAGGAACGGAATGTCGAGCGTCAGGCTGGAAATGAACGCCCCGCCCAGGATCGCCATCAGCGCGGCGTAGAACCCGAGCAGCGGCATCATCAGCATCACCGCCAGCACGCGCGGCAACACCAGCGCCTCGACCGGGGAGACGCCGATGGTGCGCATCGCGTCAACCTCTTCGGTCAGCTTCATCGTTCCGATCTGCGCGGCAAAGGCGCTGCCCGACCGGCCTGCGACCATGATCGCGGTCATCAGCACGCCCAGTTCGCGCAGCGCGAGCCGCCCGGTGAGGTTGATGGTGTAGATCTCCGCCCCGAATTCGCGCAGGTTTTCCGCGCCTTGCTGCGCGATCACGATCCCGACCAGGAAGCTCATCAAGCCGATGATCCCAAGCGCGGAGACGCCGACCAGTTCGAGCTGGTGGATCACCGCCTTGCCACGAAACCGCGACGGGTGGCGGATCACGCTGCCCCAGGCGGTTACCACCGCGCCAAGGAAGCCGACCATCTGCAGCGTGCCCTTGCCCCAGCTGACAACCTGATCGCCGATCGCATCGGCGACGCGCGGCAGGAACGGCAGGCGGTGTGCGCCGCTGGTGCCCTCGGCCTTGACCGTCTGCACCGCTGCGATCAGTCGCTGCGCCTTGGCGCTCGCGCCGATCAGCTCGGCGTCGTTTTCGCGCAGGACCCGCCAGAGGGTCCAGGCGCCAACCGTATCGATGTCGGTAATCGCCGTGATGTCGACCCGCGCGACCGGCGCTTCAAGCTCGCGCAAGCGGCGGTCGATCACCCCGATCGAGGACACCACCAAGGGACCGTTCAGCACCAGGCGCAACGCGCCATTGCCGTCGGTCTCGCTCGTGAAGTCTGCCCAGACGCGCATCGCGGCTCCGTTTGCGGGAAATTTGCGGCGGCGGCAAGGTTGCACGCGGGGTCCGGCGCTGGCAAAGGCCCGCAGGATGACTGAAACCGCTCTGGACAAGACTTTCGACCCCGCCGCGATCGAGGCGAAGTGGTACGCGCACTGGGAGAACAACGGCCTGTTCCGCCCGGAACGACCCGACGCCGTGCCCTTCACCATCGTCAATCCGCCGCCTAACGTCACCGGCTCGCTTCACATCGGCCACGCGCTCGACAATACGTTGCAGGACGTGGTGATCCGCTATGAGCGGCTGCGCGGCAAGGATGCGCTGTGGGTGGTCGGCACCGACCACGCCGGGATCGCGACCCAGATGGTGGTCGAACGCCAGCTTGAAGCCAAGCAGGACAAGCGCACCAACTACACCCGCGAGGCCTTCATCGAGAAGGTCTGGGAGTGGAAGGCGGAGAGCGGCGGCACGATCACTGGCCAACTGCGCCGCTTGGGCTGTTCGATGGACTGGAGCCGCGAGCAGTTCACGATGGACCCGCACTTCACCAAGGCGGTGGTGAAGGTGTTCGTCGACCTCTACAATCAGGGCCTGATCTACCGCGATAAACGCCTGGTCAACTGGGACCCCGCGCTCAAGACCGCGATCTCCGACCTTGAGGTCGAGAACCGCGAAGTGCCCGGACACATGTGGCACTTCAAGTACCCGCTCGCGGGCGGCGAGACCTATACCTATATCGAACGCGACGCTGATGGCGCGGTGCTGTTCGAAGAGGAACGCGACTACATCTCGATCGCCACTACCCGGCCCGAGACGATGCTGGGTGATGGCGCGGTGGCGGTCCATCCGGACGATGCGCGCTATGCCCCGATCGTTGGCAAGCTGTGCGAAATTCCGGTCGGCCCCAAGGCGCAGCGGCGGCTGATCCCGATCATCACCGATCTCTATCCCGACCCGGACTTCGGCTCGGGCGCGGTCAAGATCACCGGCGCGCATGATGCCAACGACTATGAAGTCGCCCGCCGCAACGCGATCCCGATGTACCGCCTGATGGACGAGGCCGCGCGGATGCGCAGCGACGGCGCGGGCTATGCCGAAACCGCCGCACGCGCGCAGGCGATTGCCGCCAGCGGGCAGTTCGACCCGGCCGAGATCGACGCGCTCAACCTCGTTCCCGACAGCTATCGCGGGCTTGACCGTTATGCCGCGCGCAAGGCGGTGATCGCTGACATCGACGCCGAGGGCTTGATGATCGCGGTTGAGGACAAGCCGATCGTCCAGCCCTTCGGCGACCGCGGCGGCGTGGTGATCGAGCCGATGCTGACCGACCAGTGGTACGTCGATGCCGAAACGCTCGCCAAGGCCCCGCTTGAGGCCGTGCGCTCGGGCGCGATCGAGATCGTTCCGAAGAGCTGGGAGAAGACTTTCTTCAACTGGATGGAAAACATCCAGCCGTGGTGCGTGTCGCGCCAGTTGTGGTGGGGGCACCGGATTCCGGCGTGGTATGGCTCGGACGGGCTTTGCTACGTCGCCGAGACTGCCGAAGCGGCGCAGGCCAAGGCCGGCCCCGGCGTTACTTTGACGCAGGACGAGGACGTCCTCGACACCTGGTTCTCCTCCGCGCTGTGGCCCTTCGCTACGCTCGGCTGGCCGGAAGGCCAAAAGCCCTCTCCCCTTCAGGGGAGAGGGTTGGGAGAGGGGAACGCAAATACCCTTGGCGCAGCGAGCGCTGGCACCGGACTCCCCCCCCCCCCCCCCCCCCCCCCCCCCAGGGAGGGGGGGGGGGGGGGCCCCACACCCCCCCCCCCCACAACCCCCGTGTC
>Ga0114940_10000203_pt1 | contig 34886 bp, 28 predicted proteins | sample ColdCreekSource_FD_87195 | JGI IMG/M metagenome (GOLD analysis project Ga0114940, IMG submission 87195) | Groundwater microbial communities from Cold Creek, Nevada to study Microbial Dark Matter (Phase II) - Cold Creek Source | ecosystem: Environmental > Aquatic > Deep subsurface > Groundwater ...
AAAGGCCAAAGCCGTGTATCCGTTCCCCGGCTGGAAGTGAGCTCGGCTGCGTATGCAGATGTTTTTCCAAGCCGCCATCAGCGGCATCTTGATGGGTGGTGTGTACGCGTTGATCGGCATCGGCTTGACGCTGATCTTCGGCGTGATGCAGGTGATCAACTTCGCACACGGCGACTTGGTCATGGTCGGCATGTACGCCGCGTGGCTGTTGTTCTCACACTTCCACGTGGACCCGTTCGTGTCGATCCTGCTCACCGGGCCGCTGCTGTTTCTGCTCGGCGCGCTGCTGCAGCGCGCTTTCATTCAGCGCGTGATCGGTGAGGCGCAGGAAAACCAGATCCTGCTCACGATCGGGCTGGGCCTCTTGCTCTCGAACACGGCGATGTTGGCTTTCACCTCGGACTACCAGCTCCTGACCACGAGCTACTCGTCGAAAGCGTTCACGGTCGCGGGCGTGTCGATGTCCGTGCCGCTGTTCTTCGCGTTCATCGTGACGATGCTCGTCGCGCTCGCGCTGTATTTATTCTTGATGAAGACCGACACGGGTGCAGCCATCCGCGCCACCGCGCAAGATCGCGAGGCCGCGCAGCTGATGGGCATCAACGTCACGCGCATGTCGGTGCTCGCGTTTGGGCTCGGCTCTTCGCTCGCTGGCATCGCGGGCGCGCTGATCGCGCCGACGTATTATATCTTTCCGCAGGTGGGCCACGCGTTCACGCTCAAGTCGTTTGTGATCGTGGTGCTGGGCGGCATGGGCAGCGTGGTCGGCGCGAGCATCGGCGGTGTGTTGATCGGCATGGTGGAGTCGCTCGCGGCGCTGTACCTCGCGTCTGGCTTGAAAGAGGCCGTGGTATTCGCGCTGTTTTTGTTGTTGTTGCTGTTTAGACCGTCTGGTCTGCTGGGGCGGGCGCGCACATGAGCTCCGACGCTCGAGGTTTGGCGCGCGCATCGAAGCTCTCGCTCAGCGCGGGGCAGCGCGTCGGTGTGATCGTCGGGCTGCTGTGCGTGGTGTTTGCGTTCTTGCCGTTCATCGTGACCAAGCCGTACTTGCTGCACATGGGCGTGCTGCTCTTTCTCGCGGTGATCCAAGGGCAAGCCTGGAACATCCTCGGCGGATACGCGGGACAGCATTCGCTCGGCCACGCGGCGTACTTCGGTCTCGGCGCGTACACGACCGTGATGCTGATGGAACAGAATCAGATCTCGCCCTTCGTTGGGATCTGGCTGGGTGTGCTGGTCGCTGCGGTGGTGTCGCTCCTGATCGGCGCGATCACGTTTCGGCTGCGTGGGCCCTATTTTGTGCTCGCGTCGATCTCGGTCGCCGAGATCATTCGCCTGCTCGCGTTGCACTTCAAAGACGTGACGCGCGGGGCCGAGGGCTTTCTGATCTCCAGTGTGCCCGCGTTGCATCTCGGCCCGATCGAGATCGACTTCCTAGGCAAGCGGCCGTTCTACTTCGCGGCCTTCACCGTGGCGCTGATCACCACGGCGCTCAGTTACGCGGTGCAGCAATCGAAGATCGGTTACTACCTGCAAGCCGTGCGTGAGGATCAAGATGCCGCGCATTCGATCGGCATCAACCTGCAGGCGTACAAGTGCCTCGCGCTGGTGATCTCGGCTGGTTTTACCGCATGGGCCGGTGGGTTCTACGCGCTGTTCGTGAAGTTCATCGATCCCGACACGGTGTTCGGCCTGGATGTGTCAGTGCAGATCCTTCTGACGTGCATCGTCGGCGGCATCGGTACGCTGCTCGGTCCGGCGCTCGGCGCGCTTGTGCTCGTGCCACTGTCCGAGATCCTGCGTAACCCGAAGGGGCTCGTGCAGCTCGGGTTGGTCGCCTCTGATTCGAGCATCGTGCGGGTGATCGAAGAGCGGTTTTCCAACGCGCACAGCTTCGTGTACGGCCTGCTCTTGGTCGTGATCATCCTGTTCGCGCCTGAAGGTTTGTTCGGTGTGCTCAAGCGCCTGCTCGGGCCGGCGCGCGTGAGGCAGTCATGACCGCGTTGCTCGAGCTCAAGCAAGTGTCGAAGACGTTCGGTGGGCTACGCGCCAACTGGAATGTCTCGTTCAGCGTCGAGCCGCGCTCGATCACCGGGCTGATCGGCCCGAATGGTGCAGGCAAGACGACACTCTTCAGCTGCATCACCGGCTACTACCCGCCGTCGAGCGGCGAGGTCGTGTTTCAAGGTCAGCGCATCAACGGGCGACGGCCTGACGAAGTGTGCCGGCTCGGCATGGTGCGCACGTGGCAGAAGGTTCGGCCGATGGCCAAGCTGACCGTCTTGGACAACGTGATGGTCGGCGCGCTCTTGCGAACCTGGAGCTTGAAGCGCGCGCGTGCACTGGCTGAAGAACAGCTGCACGCGGTCGGTCTCCACAAGCAGGCCAGCATGCTCGCGGGTGCACTGCCGATCGGCCAGCGCAAGCGGCTCGAAGTCGCGCGTGCGCTCGCGACGCAGCCTGCGCTCTTGCTCTTGGACGAGGTGATGGGTGGGCTGAACCCGGCCGAGTCGAACGAGATGATCGCGCTGATCCTGACCTTGCGTACGCGTGGCATCACGTTGGTGGTGATCGAGCACGACGTGCGCGCGATCATGGCCGTGTCGGATCGCGTATTGGTGCTGAACTCCGGCGAGCTGCTCGCAGACGGTGCCCCGCGCGAGGTCGCGGAAAATCCTGCAGTGGTCGAAGCCTATCTCGGCAAGCGGGTGGAGTCGTGAGCTTGCTCGAAATCCGTGATCTGAGCTTTGCCTATGGCGACCTGCAGGCGCTGTGGGGCGTGGACCTGAAAGTCGAGCAGGGCGAGATCGTGAGCGTCGTCGGCGCCAACGGCGCTGGCAAATCGACCTTGCTCAAGAACATCTCGCGTACCGTGCGCGGCCGCGCAGCCACGCTTCAGTTCGACGGCAAAGACCTGCGTGACTTGCCCGCGCACGACGTGGTCGAGCTGGGTGTGGTGCAAGTGCCTGAGGCGCGCCGCATCTTCCCGGACATGACCGTGCTCGAGAACCTGCGGCTCGGTTCGTACAGCCGGCGCAGCCGCGCCGATCGCAAGCGCAACTTGGAGCGCGTGTTTAGCTTGTTCCCCCGCCTCTCAGAGCGGCAGGAGCAGCTCGGCGGCACGATGTCGGGCGGCGAACAACAGATGCTCGCCATCGCGCGCGGGCTGATGGCGAACCCACGCTTGCTGCTGCTGGACGAGCCCTCGATCGGGCTTGCGCCGCTGCTGGTCACGAACATCTTCGAGACGATCGCCGAGATCAATCGCCAAGGTACGACGATCGTGCTCTTGGAGCAGAACGTGTACCAGTCATTGCGGATCTCGAACCGCGGGTACGTCGTCGAGCTCGGGCGCATCGTCATGCATGGGACTGGGCCCGAGCTCGCCGAAAATGATCACGTGAAAAAAGCGTTTCTCGGGATCTAGAACCAGTCGCTCTGCATGCGCGCGTAGCTGTCTTCGTTGTCCCGGATCAGCGCGGCCAGCTGCGGGACGCGCGTCAGCTCGGTCTTGAACCAGTAGTCGGCCGCACACAGCTTGCCTTCATTGTGATCGCGATCGCCGCGCCCATCGCGCAGGCGCTCGCGCGCGACGGCAGCGTTTTGCAGCCACATCCAGCCGATCACCACGGTGCCCAGCAGATCCATGTAGTCGACGCTGTGGCGCAGCGCAGCTTCGGGATCGCGTGCAGCTGTCAGCAGCAAGTGCTGGCTGAGCGTGATCGTCTGCGCGAGCGCGTCGGTCAAGGCCACGCACAGCTCGTCGCTTACGCCGGCTTGGCGCGCGCGCTCGACGGTCGTGCTGACTTCTTCCGAGAGTGCTTGCAGTGAGCGCAGCTCCGTCTTGAGCACCTTGCGACCGAGCAAGTCCATGCTCTGGATGCCGGTCGTGCCCTCGTGGATGCTGTTCAGCTTCTGATCGCGCAGCCAGGCTTCGGGCAGGTACTCGCTCGTGTAGCCGTAGCCACCGTGGATCTGCACCGCGAGCGCGTTGGCTTCGAAGCCGCGTTCCGCTGGGAAGCTCTTGGCGATCGGCGTCAGCAGATCGAGTAAGAGGCCTGCGCGGGTGCGCTCGCTCGCGTCTTGCGCGTGGTGCGAGAGATCTTGGTAACGCGCGGTCGCGACCACCAGGGCCATGCCGCCTTCGACGATGGCTTTCTGACGCAGCAGCATGCGCCGCACGTCGGCGTGCTCGATGATCGGCGCGGGCTCTGCGCGACCGGCCACGCGACCTTGCGTGCGTGTGCGCGCGTATTCGAGCGCGGTGCGGTACGCGACCGATGCCGTGGCGACGCCGTGGATGCCCACGTTGATGCGCGCCTCGTTCATCATCTGAAACATGTACTGGATGCCCTTGTTGGGCTCGCCCACGAGGTAGCCGTGGCAGTCGCCTTCTTCACCGAAGTTGAGCGCGATGCTGGGCAGGCCGCGCCAACCCATCTTGTGCAGCACACCTGCCGCGTGACAGTCATTGAACTTGGGCTGACCGTTCTCGTTGCGGAACTTGGGAACGAGGAACAACGACACACCGCGGATGCCCGCGGGCGCACCTGCGATGCGACCGAGCGCGAGGTGCACGATGTTCTCTGAAGCATCGTGATCGCCGCCGCTGATGAAGATCTTGTTGCCGCTCATCAGGTAGTGGCCTGCATCGGTCGGCTGCGCGCGCGTTTGGACATCGGCCAAGCTGCTGCCGGCTTGCGGCTCGGTCAGCGCCATCGTGCCGGTGTAACGGCCTGCATACATCGGACGCATGAACTGATCTTGCAGCTCTGGGCTGCCGAAAGCTTCGATCAAATGGGCAGCGCCCGCGGTCAGCATGATGTAGCCGAACGCGCTCAAGTTCGCGGCCATGAGATAGGCGGTGCCGAGCGATGCGACGCATGAGGGCAGTTGCTGACCGTCGACCTCAGCCGGACGCGACGCGTTGATCACGCCCAGCTCTGCGAGCTTCGGCAGGATCTCTTTGACCAGCGGATGCACGATCACGCGACCGTCTTCGAAGCGCGACGCGAACTCGTCCATCGGCTTGTACGTGGGGAAGAGCACGTCGCGGCCGAACTTGCGCATTTGCGCGAGGAACAGGTCGAAGGTCTGGCGCGAGTGGTCTGCGAAGAAGGGCAGGTTGCAGAGGGATTCTGCGCCGAATGCGTCGTACAAGAGGAACTCGATGTCGCGGTCGTCGAACAGGGTCTGGTCCATATAGGAGCGCAGCATGCGGTGGGGCCTTGCGAGCAGCAAGGGGGAGCGCCCCTTCAGCGGGCAAAGGTTGTGTTTGCTCCCGCTGAAGCCTACGAATTGCTTCTGTTTTCGTGGGGCGTTCTCTCTTCGTCGCAACCGATTGCGTGGGGTTAGGTCAAAGACAGGGGCCCGCGGTTTAGGGAGCTGGCGCCGAAGCTGGTGATCGGGCTGCCCATCGCGTTTGCCAGCGCTACGAATAGGTCGTTGTGGCCGCGGGCTTCGGGCTCGCGAGGCACCTGCAGATAGCGGCCGGTGCGCACGCTGCCGCCGCCTTGGCCTGCGATCAGCCACGGGAGCTGATGCAGATCATGGTTGCCCTCGGCGATTTCGCCGCACCAGAGCACCATCGTGTGGTGTAGCGCTGTGGTGCCGTCTGACTCGGGGATCGACGCCAGATAGCCGAGCAGCTTCGCGAACTGCTTGGCGTATTCGGTGTGAAAACGCACGACGGTATTCACCGCGTCCGGGTTGGTCGCGAGTGGGTCGCCTTGCTGCGCGACCTTGTGGACGAGGTCGTGCAGGTCGGTCGTGCCGAAGCGGCCGTCGTAGCCGCACAGCTCGTCCGGGATGGCTTCCATGTTGAAGGTGACGACGCGCGTCAGGTCGCACGCGAACGCGGCTTGTATCAGGCGCATAAAAGCATCGCCGGTGTCTTGGTAATACGCCGCGTAGTCCGACCGGGAGCTCGTGTCAGCCAGGCTCGGGGCGCTGCAGCTCACGGCGGCGCTCACGGCCATGCGCTTTTCGAGGTCGCGCACCAGATCGGCGTGCGCTTCCAGCTTCTTCCTATCCTGGGCGCTGAGCTTCGGCGCAAGCGCCGCGAAGTCCTCGGCTACGAAGTCGAGCACGCTGCGCCGACGCGCTGCGCGCTTGTCCTGCATGGGCTCGCCGCTCGCAGCGGCGCCACTCGGAAACAACCGTTGCCAGGTGTTTTGTGGGTCGCTCTCGATCGGCAGCTGCTGCGCAGACGATGCAAAGGAGATGCGTGACTCGACGTTGGGATCGACGCCGATCTCCAGCGAGGGCAGGGCGGTGAGCACCCCGGCTTGGCGCAGCGCCTGCGCGATGTGCTGATCGATCGAAGTGCCGCCGCCGAGGTTCGCGTCAGCCATCTCCACGGCGGTCATCGAGTGGCAGTGCCCGCGGATGTGTGCGTTTGCAGCGGGTCCCGTCTGGATGTCCGACGAGAGCATGTCGAGCCCGTCGACCAGCAGCAGATCCTTCTTGAACGATGCGAGTGGCTGATGGATCGTGCCCAGCTCGAAAGCGGTCTCTGTCGCAGCCGCGCCACCTACGCCGACGGGCAACCAAGCCGGGCGGTGCGAGCCGTGGTTCGTGTAGAAGAACACGACGCGCTTGGGGATCGGTGCGGCCTGGGCAGCAGCGCGCGAGCCGCGCGGCGCCGCAGACGCGAGCGCGCTCAGCCCGAGCAGCTGGAGCATAGCGCGGCGACTCGTGCGTGGCTGGCTCATTCGACCGCTCCGTGCGTGCGGAATGCGTCACTGGTTACGATCAAGATCGTGAGCTCCTTCAGGCTACCTCCGCTGTCTGCGAACGCCTTGGCGATTGGTTCGAGGTTGCAGCTGTTAACGTTCGCCGCGCCCAACCCGAGTGCGTAGCGGTACCATTGCGACGACGCGCAATCGCTGACCTGAGCGCTCTTCGCGAGCCGCTGGCCCAGCTCGACGACACCATCGAACGCACCGTTCGCGTCGCGTGTATTGTCGACCCAGCCTTTAGCGTTCACGGCGACGCCGTTTTCGGTCTCGCGCCAGCGGCCGATTGCGTCGTAGTGGCTGAAGCCAAAGCCGAAGCCGTCGATCGCGTGGTGGCAGCTCGCGCACTCGCCCGACTCGTGCGTGAGCGCGACGCGGTCGCGCGTGGTGAGCGCCATGCCCGCATTCTCGCTGGTTTCGACGATCGAGCCGGTGACGCCCGGTGGCGGAGGTGGGGGCGCGCTGCATAGCAGCCGGTCCATCACGAACACGCCGCGCAAGATCGGTGAGTCGGCTGTCTCGTGTGCAAACGCCGCGAGCAAGCCGGCTTGAGTGAGGATGCCCGAGCGCTGCTGCGCGTTTGTCTCCATGAGCGTCATGCCGCTGACGGCGTCGCTGATCCCGTACAAGGGAGCGCTGTGCTCATCGACAAAGCTGCTCGTGTCGGTGAGCAGCGCGTCGAGCGAGCCATCCATCTCCCAGAACACGCGCTCCACGAAGCGCGCGGCGCCGGTGCGCGCGGAGCTCGCGACTTGCGTGTTCCACTCAGGAAACAGCGCTGGGCTCTTGGGCATGTCCGCCATCTTGTCGAAGCGCAACCACTGAGCGAATACACTCGCGACGGCGGGCCGCGCCTTGGGGTCGTCCAACATGCGTCGCGCTTGCGCTTCGACGCCGTCACGCTGGCTTAGCATGCCGCTCGCAGCGGCATCGAGCAGCTCCTCGTCGGGCATGTCGTCCCACAGGAAATAGCTCAAGCGACTGGCCAGCGCGTAGCCGTCCAGCGGCGCGAGCTCGTTCGCCTCGACGCGATACAAAAAGTGCGGAGACTGCAGCGCAGCCTGCACAATCATGCCGATCGCAGGCGCGAACCCATACTCCGAGCGTGCGCCCTGGAACAACTCGAGGTAGCGCGTGCGCTCCGCCGCCGTCAGCGGCCTGCGGTAGGCGCGTGTGACAAAGGCGTCGATGAACGTCGTCGCGCAAGCATCAGTGTCGCTCTCCGAGCACGGCAGCACAGTGCTCAAGCTCGCGACGACGCTGTCAGCGACAGCTTCCGCCGAGCTGCCGTACTGTTCGATCAGCGTCGCGGAAGGCGTCTGAGCGCGCACATTGTTGTCGAAACCCTCGACGACCACATCCGCTGGCAGCGGCACCGCAGGCAAGCTCAGCGCGGGCAGGAGCGAGCGCAGCGTGTTGCGGTATTCGGTGTTGGTCAGGCGCGCGATCGGAGCTGCCGCTCCCAACGGCGCGTCGCTGCAGGCCTGTGGGTCTTCCGGTTCGTCGTCACCACCCGGGATGCCATTGTAAACGTTGGGATCGAAACTGCTGGGCTCGCCGATCGTGCCCGTGTTGCAGGCCGCGAGACTGATCAGAAGCAGCGTGCTGGGAAGCATGGGCGCCCCTGCGCGCGGGCCCTGGCGCCCCGCTCGGGGTCGACTGCGGGACGACGACGATGCCTTCATCAGCTGTTCGAATTCCTCCGCACGCAGATGCGGCGACCCTCCATGTGGGCAGAGTCGGGTGAGCGAGGTGATACGGGGCCGGTCAGGTCGCAGGTGCGACTCTGGCCGCGGCTCGCTTGCGCATCTCACGATCGCTCGCTCGGACTGCCGGGCGATCGGCGTCCATCAGTATGCGGGTTGTGGCGGAAAAATGAAATCAGCCGCGATCCCCTGCGCCGGCCCCGATGCCCTTAACTCGCGGAATTCACCGCGCTAAGCCCATAGCGAAAAAATGCGCGGAAGCGCGTGCTGATCGGCTGGTCAGCGCCGCATCAAGCGCGTGAGCTGCGCGCCCAAGACCGCCTTTTCACCAGCTATTTCGGCGCAAACTTGCTTGTGGGCCTTGGCTGTTGTCTGCTACCGAGTCGCACTTCCTGAAAGGGCATTCAGCACTTTCGCGGTTGTAAGAGCAGGCGAGACGACGTGGCTCCAAAGAGCAAAGGCCAACGAAAACAGGGTCGAGGTGGCGGAGGCGGGGACGACGCGTCGTCCGGCGCGCCACCCATCATGGATGCGTCGCTGTCCGATGAAGCGCAGCGGCGATATCTCCACTACGCACTCAGCGTCATCACAGCTCGTGCACTGCCAGACGTACGCGACGGCTTGAAGCCGGTGCAGCGCCGCATCTTGTACACGATGTGGAACGACATGCATTTGCGCGCGGACGCGAAGTACCGCAAGTGCGCGGCCATCGTCGGCGACGTCATGGGTAAGTACCACCCGCACGGCGACTCGGCGATCTACGACGCGCTGGCGCGTATGGCGCAGTCGTTCAGCTTGCGGGCGCCGCTGGTCGACGGCCGCGGCAACTTCGGCTCCGCTGACGGCGATGCACCCGCTGCGTTCCGTTACACCGAAGCCAAGCTGCAGCCATTGGCTGCGGAACTGATCGAAGAGCTCGGACGTCAGACTGTTACGTTTCGGCCCAACTACGATGGCACGCGCTTCGAGCCGGTCGTCTTGCCTTCGCGCTACCCGAACCTCCTGGTCAACGGCGTCGCGGGCATCGCGGTCGGCATGGCCACATCGATCCCGCCGCACAACTTCGGCGAGGTAATCGACGCGTGCATCGCGATGATCGACGACCCGGACGTCACACTGCGCGGGTTGCTCAAGCACATCAAGGGGCCGGACTTCCCGACCTACGGCCAGCTGCTTTCGACGAAGAAAGAGCTGGAAGCCGTGTACAGCACGGGCCAAGGCTCGCTGAAGCTACGCGGCGAGTGGAAGCTGGAAGAGCAGAAGCGCGGCGGCACCGCGATCATCATCCACTCTGTGCCTTACGCCACGCGGCGTGGCTCGGTGGTCGAGAAGATCGCTGAGGTGATCATCGCGCGTAAGCTCGCCCCGCTGCTCGACGTGCGCGACGAGAGCACCGACGAAACGCGTGTCGTGCTCGAGATCAAGAAGGACGCCGATCCGCAGATGATCATGGCGTACCTGTACAAGCACACGCCGCTGCAGAACAGCATCGGCATGGACTTCACGTGCTTGGTGCCGACCGATAACCCGGAGGTCGCAGGACCTGCGCGCCTCGATCTGCGCGCGATGTTGCGTCACTTCCTCGATTTCCGCATGGAGGTCGTGGAGAAACGGCTGCGCCACGATCTCAACGAGATCCAAAAGCGCATCCACATCCTCGAAGGCTTCGCGAAGATCTTCGACGCGCTGGATGAGACGATCCGCATCATCCGCAAGTCCGAGGGCAAGAAGGACGCGGCCGAAAAGCTGATGAAGCGCTTCGGCTTGGATGCAGAGCAAGTCGAAGCGATCTTGGAGCTCAGGCTCTATCGCTTGGCGCAGCTCGAGATCCTGCTCATCCAAAAAGAGCTGGATGAGAAGCGCAAAGAAGCGAAGCGCTTGGCTGCGCTGCTCAAGAGCACCGACGCACGCTGGAAGCTGATCCGCGCCGAGTTCCTCGAGCTCAAGTCGAAGTTCGGCGATCCACGCCGCACGAAGATCGTGGGCAACCTGGATGAGCCTGAGTTCGAGGCGGAAGACTTCATCGTCGCGGAAGACACGCTGGTCGTGCTCACGCGCCAAGGTTGGGTCAAACGTCAGCGCGAGATGAAAGACGCGAGCGCCACGCGTGTGCGCGAGGGCGACTCGGTGCTCGACGTGGTCGCGTGCTCGACCAAATCCAGCGTCGCGTTCTTCTCGAATCAGGGCACGTGCTACGTCTGTCGCGGCCTCGATATCGCTGCGACGACGGGCTACGGCTCACCGGTGCAGAGCTTGTTCAAGCTCGACGACGGCGAGCGCATCCTGCGCATGATCGGCTTCGATCCTCGTATGCTCGAGGTGCCGCCTGCTTCCGAAGGTGCGACCGAGCCAGCAGGCCCGTTCATTGTCGCTGTGACCAAGCAGGGCATGAGCATGCGTGGCTCGCTCCGGCCGCATCGCGAGCCGAGCACGCGCGCTGGCAGACGTTTCATGCGTCTGGAGCAGGGCGACGAGATCGTGTTCGTCGGCTTGCAGCCGGCGCGCTCGCACATCGCCGCTGTGTCGCTCGCAGGTCGCGCGCTGATCTGCGGCACGGACGAAATCGCGTTGCTCGCAGGCGCGGGCAAGGGCGTGCGGCTGATCAAGCTGGAAGACGAAGACACTGTCGTCGGCGCCCAGCTGCTCGTCTCGAAGAAGGACGAGCTGATCGTCGAAAAAGAGTCAGGCTCTGAGCTGAAGGTCAGCCTCGACAAGTACAAGCCTGTCTCGCGCGGAGGCAAGGGCCACGCGCTCTTCCAGCGCGGCTCGATCTCGAAGATCGTGCTGCCGCAGCCTGAAGTGCCGAGCCTGCCGGAGGGCAAGTGAGATGACGTATACCGCGCAAAGTATCGAGGTGCTCGAGGGCCTCGAGCCCGTTCGTAAGCGCCCAGCGATGTACATCGGCGGCGTCGACACGCGCGGCTATCACCACCTGTTGTGGGAGATCTTCGACAACTCTGTCGACGAAGCGATCAACGGGCACGCCAAGCGCATCGAAGTCACGATCGACAAGGACAAGAAGGGCGCGAAGGTCACCGACGACGGTCGTGGCATTCCCGTCGACATCCACCCCAAGTTCAAGCGGCCAGCGCTCGAGCTGATCCTGTGCACGTTGCACGCGGGCGGTAAGTTCGACGGCGACAGCTACAAGGTCTCGGGCGGTCTGCACGGCGTGGGTTCGTCGGTCGTAAACGCGCTGTCATCCGAGCTCACTGCGCTCGTGAAGCTCAATGGCAAAGAGCATCGCCAGACGTTCGCGCGCGGTGCCGCGACGAGTAAGCTGAAGTCCACGCCGGGCGAGTCGCGCGCGCATGGCACGACCATTCACTTTCGACCGGACCCGAAGATCTTCGGCGACAAAGCGCACTTCGACATGGACACGGTGCGCGAGCGCGTCGAAGCCAAGTCGTATCTGCACAAGGGCCTGCGCATCGTCCTGATCGACGAAGCGACCGGCAAGAAGGAAGAGTTCCTTCATCCCGAAGGCATCAACGACTACTTGGTCAAGCTGGTCAAAGCCAGCGGCAAGCCCTCCATCCATCCGAACATGTTCGCGCTCGAGCGCGAGAACACTGAAGTTCGCATGGAGTGCTCGCTGCAGTGGACCGAGGGGACGGACGAGAATGTTCGGTCCTACGCGAACGGCATTCCTACGCCTTCGGGCGGCACGCACGAGATCGGCTTCAAGCAGGGCTTGGGCAAAGCCATCCGCTCGTACATGCAGACCAAGAACATCGCGCCGAAGGGCGTGACGGTCGCTGCCGAAGATATCCGCGAGGGCATCGTCGGCATCATCAGCGTGTACGTGCGCGAGCCGCAGTTTCAGGGCCAAACTAAAGATCGCTTGAATAACCCCGAGGTCACGAACGTGGTCGAGGGCATGCTGCGCGTGGCCTTGGAGCAGTGGCTGCTCGACAACGCGAGCGCGGCGGATGCCATCGTCGCGCGCATCATCACTGCGGCACGTGCGCGCGCTGCGAGCCGCGCCGCAGGTCAGCAAGTTCTACGTAAGACGGCGGTTAGCCATCGCCTGAACTTGCCCGGTAAGCTCGCCGACTGCGGGAGCACGGATCCCAGCGAGTGTGAGCTGTTCCTGGTCGAGGGTGACAGCGCCGGTGGCAACGCCAAGCAAGGTCGCGACCGCCGCACGCAGGCCATCCTCCCGCTCCGCGGCAAGGTGCTCAACACTGAGCGCGCCAGCGCCGAAGCGATCCTGAACAACAAAGAGCTGCAGAACATCGTCTCGGGTCTCGGCTGCGGCGTCGGCAAAGACTTCGACGTCACGAAGCTGCGCTACGCGAAGGTGTTTTTGTTGATGGATGCCGATACCGACGGCCATCACATCACGACGCTGCTCTTGACCTTCTTCTACCGGCATCTGCCAGGGCTCTTGCGCAACGGCCACATCTACTTGGCGCTGCCTCCGCTGTACCGCATCGACGCTGGCAAGCAGACGCACTGGGCGCTCGACGACGCTGAAAAAGAGAAGGTGCTCGCCGGGCTGCCGAAGAACGTGAAGCCCGATATCTCGCGCTTCAAAGGTCTGGGCGAGATGTCGCCTGATGAGCTTAAAGAGACGACACTCGACGTCAGGCGCCGCCGTGCGCTGCGCGTGGTGATCGACAACGAGCTCGATGCGGACCGCGTCATGAACGACTTGATGGGTAAGGATCCATCGGCGCGTTACAGCTTCATCATGGAGCGCGCAAAAGAAGCCGACGCAGACGACCTCGACGTGTAAGCCCAAGTGTTCGGAAGCATCTACTTCCGAACGACGGAGCACGTATGTCTACGCGATCTCTATCAATTAGGCGGTTGATGCCGGCTGACGGCGATGGAACAATCGATCTCGAAGCGCAGGCGCAGCGCGTTGGCCGCGTGCTGCCGCCTGTTCCGAGATGGCTTGGTCTCCCTCGACGCTCCGTATCGCAATCGCCTTTGTAGGCGTGTTGGCTCTCGCGCCGAGTAGCTCGCGCGCGGAGCCGCTCGTGATCTCGGTCGAGGCGCATGGGGCGCTGGCGATCACCGCGCCGCAATCGGACTGGTTCGGTCCCGGTGGCGCGCTGGCGGTCGCTGCGCATTATCCGCTGACGCCTGCATTCCTGCTCGGCGTTCGCCTGCGTGCGGGGCTGTTGACCAACGGTGACCCACCCGAGCTTCCTGGCGTGCGCGATCCTGGCTGGGGCAGCTTCGAGCTGGCGTCGCTCACGCTGCGGGTGCGGCCGTTCGCCCGCGCCGCCGATGCGCGACTCGGCACAGGTTTGTTCATCGACGCCGCTGTTGGCGGCGGATTGACGGGTGACTCCGTGCGGCCCAGCATCGAAGCGGGCCTCGGTTACGGGATCGCGCTGGGCCCGATCTGCCTCGCGCCGAGCGTGCGTTACCTGCATGTGATCCAGCCTGCCAATCCGCCTTCGGACGACGACGCGCGCCTGGTGATCGCGGGGCTGGAGCTGACGTTCAACGATCTGCGACCGCTGCCGCCGCCGCCACAAGCTGCACCGGTCGCCCAAATGCAGGCGCAGCTGCCGGATCGCGATCAAGACGGTGTGGACGACGGCGCCGATGACTGCCCCGACGAGCCGGAGGACCGCGACGGCTTCCGCGACGAAGACGGCTGCCCCGATCTCGACAATGACAACGACAGCATCATCGATCCCAACGATCGCTGCCCGAACGCAGCAGAGGATCTCGATGGTTTCGAGGACGACGACGGTTGCCCGGATCCAGACAACGATCTCGATGGCATCCCCGACGCGAACGATCGCTGCCCGCTCGCTGCGGAAGTGATCAACGGTGTCGACGACCTCGATGGTTGCCCGGATGAGGGCGAGATCGTGTTCAAGAACGACCGCATCGTGCTGGAAGAGCAGGTGCTGTTCGACTTCGAGTTCGCGCGCGTGCGTCATCGCGCGCACAAGGTGCTCGACGCGATCGTCAGGCTGCGCTCGCAACATCCGGAGTGGGGTGCGATCCAAATCGAGGGCCACTGCGACCTGCGCGGTGACGACGCGCTGAACCAAAAGCTCTCCGAGCGCCGGGCCCGCAATGTCATGCGCAAGCTGATCGAGTGGGGCATCCCCGCGGAAGTCATGAGCTACGCTGGCTACGGACGAACCCGCCCGCTCGACAACGGCTCGAGCGAAGATGCGCACCAACGCAACCGGCGCGTGGAGTTCGTGGTGATGACCCGCGTGCCAATCAAGGCAGCCGGCACAACGCAGCCATCAGCTGCCTCTCATCCCGAGCCCGAGCGTGACTCTCGAATGGACGGCGAGCCGGCCCCCTCACGCTCGCGGCTAACACCGCAAGGAGCGCGACCATGAAGAGCTTCCTCGCTCTGCTAACACTCGCGCTGTGCTCGCTAGCCTGCAAGAGCCCGATCGTCGGCCTCGAATGCCGCGAGAACTTCAGCCTATGCGGCAACGCCTGCGTCGATCTGCGCTCCGACTTCCGCAACTGCGGCGAATGCGACAACTCCTGCGGACGCTTCGTCTGCGAGAAGGGCAGCTGCAGCGCGGAGGAGATCCGCGACGCAGGCATCGACTCTGGCTCCTCTGACGCGGGCGCGGGCCAAGACGCGGGCCGCGACGCCGGCGCAGACGAAGACGCAGGCTCCTTCAATCCCGACACCGGCTTGCCTGGCTGCTCGGTTGGCTATCAAGACTGCGACGGAGTGTGCGCCAATCCCAGCACGGACCCGCGGCACTGCGGCTCGTGCGGCAACGCCTGCCCGGACGGGATGTTGTGCTCGTCCGGCACCTGCTCGCGTGAGTGCGAAACGGCGCTGACGCAGTGCGGCACGCTGTGCGTCGATGGACAGCGCGATCCCGATCACTGCGGCGACTGCACGAAGCGCTGCACGTCCGGTATCTGCGAGCTGGGCTCGTGCGCCGATGCGATCGCGGGCCAAGCCGTTGTGATCGGCCATGATTTCACCAGTGCCAACACCGCGATGCAGCGCTTGATCGGAAACGCCGTGTTCTTGGGCCTGGGCGCGCCCGTGCGTGTGCTCGTGTACACCGGCAACGCTGATCCTGCGTCGAGCATGGGTGTGGAGCGCGCGATCGATGTGGTGAAAACCGAAACCGGCCGCGACTGGCAGCGCGTGGAGGCGATCGAAGCGCTCGTTCCGCTGCAGCTGTCAGCGGCCGACGTGCTGCTCGTGCACGCCCAAGTGGAAGCCTCGAACAGCTCTCTGCGCAAGCTCGGCGAGCACTGGGGCAACGCCTTGGCCCAGTTCGTGTCGATCGGAGGCGTAGTGATCGTGGTGGAAGCGCCAAGCGCGCTAAACAGCGGTACTTTCCAGGTGCTGGAGCCCGCGCGCATCTTCTTGGCCAGCGGCCGCGCGGAGATCGAGCCGCAGGCGCTGACCGTCCAAACTCCGGGTTTGGGCGTGGCTGTGCGCGTCCCGGACCGGTACATGAGCCTCAGCCACACCGTACATTTCAGCGGTGTGACCTCACCCGGCACCGTCGTGGTGACCGACCGCGACGCATTGCCGATCGTCGTCCAGCGCGTGATCAGTCCGCCGTAGCGCGACGCGCAGCCTTGCCACGCGCGCTGTTAGAGCCTAGAGCTAACGTAGATCGTCGTGGGAAAGAGGCTTCAGAAGCTGCTCAATGCGGGCAACGTGCTGAAGGCAACGCCGGACAAGTCTGGCTTTTGCCCGCGCTGTCGCCAGGACGTTCGCACGATTCGCCCGTGGCCTCACTGGCGCAAAGTCCGCTACGGCTACTTCGCGATGTTGGGCGTGGCGCTGCTCGGCGCTCCCGTGATCTTGGTCGATGGCTTCGTGCTTATCCCATCGCTGATGGTGTTCATCGCAGCGATCGGTCCGCTCAACTCGCTGGTGGCGAAGCTGCCGACCTGTGTGAACTGTGGGGCGCCGGCTGACAAGCTGCGATCGCTCAGGCTCGTGGCGAGTCAGCCCCCAACGCCGCCGCTGATCGGCAAGCGCGAAAAGAAGCGCTGATCGCCCAAGTACGACTAGGACTCGCTGACGATGCGCAGCAGATCGACGGGTGCGTGCGCTTCGGCGTCGGCCGGATCCTGCAGTGATTCGACGTAGCCCCACGTGCACCACACGGTCTTCGCGCCATACGCACGCCCGAGCTGCACGTCCGCTTGCGTGTCGCCGATCATGATCGTGCGGTGGCCAGTAAGCCTGCAGCGCTCGGCTGCAGTCGTCAGCATGATCGGATGCGGCTTGCAGTGCTCGCAGCTATCGCCGCCGACCACCGTCTGAAACAGTTGCCCCACACCGAGCTCATCGAGCAAGTGACGCGAGATTTGCTCTGGCTTGTTGGTGATACACGCCAGCGTGCCGAGCTGCGAAAGCTCTGCGAGTGCCGCACCGACGCCCGAGTACATGCGCGTCTCGATCGCGACGTTCGCGAGGTAGTCGGCTTCATACGCAGAGCGCACGCGCGCGTAGCCATCGGGATCTTCCGCCAGGAAGTCGTCGAAACACGATCGGTACAGGTGTTCCATCCCGCCGTTCACGTGCGGGCGCAGCGCAACATCCGGGCGCGGCGGCAGTCCGAAAGCTGCACGCACGCGGCGCGCGACGGAGACCATGTCAGTGCGGCTATCCTCGATGGTCCCATCGAGATCGATTGCAATCAATCTATCTGTCACGTTGCTCCGACGTATGGGGCCAGTGAGCGGGCGGGCGGGCTCAGCCCTAGGCTTGCGCGCGGCGCGCCAGATCTTCCACGCTTCCGCTGCCGTCGGCGTGCTCAGTGACCTTGCGTTCGCCGCTAACCGAGCCTTTGAATGCCGTAAAGGTGTTGCCGTTGTGGGCGATCACTTCGTGCGCAACGCCGCCCGGGATGAGCAGGATGTCGCCGGCTTCGATCGTGACGGGGTACTCGTCGAAGTGGAAAGTCATTACGCCCGCGACTGCGCCGCGGATCTCCGGCTCATCGTGCGCGTGCCGGCTGCGCTCGAACCAAGGCGAAACGGTCTGCAAGTCATAGACTTTGTAGCCGAACCGTCGCATGTCGGAAGCCACAGAATCCGCCGTCGGCGGCTCTTTGCGCGACCATTTCACGACTTTGACGCCGTTCGGATAGGTTGCGATGCGCTCGTCTGCCATCGGGCATGCCTCCGCGTTCGCGCGGAGCATGGGCGCGCGCAGCATGTTTATCAAGCATAAGCTGACCTGCGTAGCGAGATTGCGGCCTTTTCCGGCGCTGGCCGCACGTCCACCACATGTTGTGTACAGGATGCCTCGCCGTTCCCAATTTCGGCGTTATACTCCGCGGCCTCAAACCCGGAGGTTCCGGACATGGTCCCGGAGAGTTTGCCCGAGGCGTTGACCTTTGATGACGTATTGCTGCAGCCAGGCTATTCGGACTTCGTTCCGTCTGAAGCCGAAGTAGGCACGCAGCTAACCCCTGAGCTGCGGATTAACATTCCGCTGCTCTCTAGCGCCATGGATACCGTCACAGAGTGGCGCATGGCAGTCACGATGGCGCGTTGGGGAGGACTTGGCGTTCTCCACAAAAACATGACGCCGGAGGAGCAGGCCAAAGAGGTCCAGCGCGTAAAACGCTCCGAAAGCGGCATGGTGCTCGACCCGCACACCGTGCGGCCTGACGACACGCTGCGCACGTGCTTGGAGGTGATGCGCAAGCATGACGTCTCCGGCTTGCCGGTGGTGGATGGTCGACGCCTCGTCGGCATCCTCACCAGCCGCGACGTGCGCTTCGAGACGAATCTCGATCAGCCTGTCGCGCGCTTGATGACCAGCCAGCTGGTCACCGTGAAGCCGAGCGTCACGCAGGACGAAGCGCGTGCACTCCTGCACGAAAAGCGCATCGAGAAGCTGCTCGTCGTCGACGACAACGCCGAGCTGGTCGGCTTGATCACGTTCAAGGACTTGACGCAGATCGAGCGCTATCCAGGCGCAGTCAAAGACGCCTATGGCAGGTTGCGCGTGGGTGCAGCTGTTGGCGTCGGTCCAGATCGCGCGGAGCGCGTCGCCATGTTGATGGCAGCCGGCGTGGATCTGCTCGTCGTCGACACTGCACATGGGCATAGCCGCAACGTGTTCGACGCCGTGCGCGCGATCCGTAAGGCTTATCCGAGCGTGCAGCTGGTCGCAGGCAACGTGGCCACACGCGAAGCTACCAAGGCGTTGATTGACGCGGGCGTGAATGCGGTCAAGGTGGGCATCGGTCCCGGCTCGATCTGCACTACGCGCGTGGTCGCTGGCGTCGGCGTGCCGCAGATCACTGCGATCAGCGAATGCGCCAAGGCGGCAGCCGAGTTCAACATCCCTATCATCGCGGACGGCGGCATCAAGTACTCGGGCGATCTCGTCAAAGCGCTGGCCGCTGGCGCAAGCTCGGTGATGATCGGCTCGCTCTTGGCCGGCACCGACGAAGCACCCGGCGAGACCGTGCTCTACCAAGGTCGCACTTACAAATCATATCGCGGCATGGGCTCGCTCAGCGCGATGCGCCGCGGCTCGAAGGATCGCTACGCACAAGCCGATGTCGATGATCTCGACAAGCTCGTGCCCGAGGGTATCGAAGGGCGCGTGCCGCACCGCGGTGCTGCATCCAGCGTGATCTATCAGCTGGTCGGCGGTCTGCGCGCCGGCATGGGCTACACCGGTTGCCGCACCGTCGAAGAGCTTCGGCACAAGGCGCGCTTCGTCAAGCAGTCGGCACAGGGCCTGCGCGAGAGCCACGTGCACGACGTCATCATCACGCAAGAAGCGCCGAACTACGGCACCAACCGCTAACGTACTTCAGTCACGAGAGGCTCAAAGGTTCATGGAACGCAGTCTGGTTTTGATCTTGGATTTCGGCGCGCAGTACACGCAGCTGATCGCACGCCGTATCCGCGAGCAGCACGTGTACTGCGAGATCCATCCCTGCACGCTGGCGTTCGACAAGATCAAGGAGCTCGCGCCCAAGGCGATCGTACTCTCGGGTGGTCCCTCGAGTACGCTCGCTGTGGGCGCGCCGACCGTAGACAAAGCAGTGTTCGAGCTGGGCGTGCCTGTGCTCGGCATCTGTTACGGCATGCAGCTGATGTGTCGGCTGCTCGGCGGCACGGTTGTGGCTGCACAGCACCGCGAGTACGGGCCTGCTGTGATCGACGTGCAGGAACCGGTGGGCGTGTTCAAGTCGTTCAAGAAGAACGACCGCACGAACGTGTGGATGAGCCACGGCGACAGCGTGACCGCGCTGCCGTCAGGTTTTTCGAACTTGGCGAAGAGCGATGGCTGTCCGTTCCCCGCGGTGGGCGATCCTTCACGCAAGCTGTACGGCGTGCAGTTTCACCCCGAGGTCGCGCATACCGATCGCGGTGAGGACATGCTCGGGTCGTTCCTGTTCGACGTGAGCGGGCTCAAGCCGGACTGGACCTCGCGCTCATTCATTGATGAGACCGTGAGCGCTGTGCGCGAGCGCGTCGGCAATGGTCGCGCGGTCTGTGCGCTCTCGGGCGGCGTGGATTCATCGGTCGCGGCGATGCTCGTGTCCAGGGCGATCGGCGATCAGCTGACTTGTATCTTCGTGGACAACGGCGTGCTGCGTAAGGATGAAGCTGCGCAAGTCGTGCAGATGGTTCAGCATCACTTGCAGGTGAAGCTGGTGCACGTCGATGCGGTGGACCGCTTCCTAAACGCGCTCGCTGGCATCACGGATCCCGAGCAGAAGCGTAAGACGATAGGGCGCTTGTTCATCGAGATCTTCGAGGAAGAAGCCAAGAAGCTCGGCAAGGTTGATTACCTGGTGCAGGGCACGCTCTATCCCGACGTGATCGAGAGCGTGTCGTTCAAGGGCCCGAGCGCGGTGATCAAGACGCATCACAACGTCGGTGGTTTGCCTGAGCGCATGGAGCTTCAGCTCATCGAGCCGCTGCGCGAGCTGTTCAAGGACGAAGTGCGCGAGGTCGGCGAAGAGATGGGTATGCCGCGCCGCGTGTTGTGGCGTCAGCCGTTCCCGGGACCTGGCCTCGCGATCCGCTGCTTGGGCGAGGTCACGAAAGAAAAACTGCACATCCTACGCGAAGCGGATGTTGTGCTGCAGGAAGAAGTTCGTGCCGCTGGCTTGTACGAGAGCCTGTGGCAGTCGTTCTGCGTCATTCTGCCGGTGAAGACAGTCGGCGTGATGGGTGACGACCGCACCTACGATTATGTGGTGGCCGTTCGCGCGGTGAACTCGCGTGACGCGATGACCGCTGACTGGGCGCGCCTGCCGTACGAGCTGCTCGCACGCGTGTCGTCGCGCATCATCAATGAAGTGCACGGCGTGAACCGCGTCGTCTACGACATCTCGTCCAAGCCTCCTGCTACGATCGAGTGGGAATGAGAGGCGCGTTCACGTGCGTGGTGCTGCTGTCGGCGGCAGCAGCCAGTGGCTGCATGACCGCGCCGCAGGAAGCGCGCGTGGCTTACTTGAAGGTGGTCGCGGAGCCGCGCCAGACCACCGTGTATTCGAACGACCGTTTTCTGGGCAGCGCCCATTTGCTGCAGAAGCAGCCCAAAGCGCTGCCACCCGGCACGAAGTACCTTACGTTCAAAGCGCCGGGGTATTTTCCGCACGACCTGCAGATCCAGCTGCCAGTCGGCGAGACCACGGTGAAGGTGAAGCTGCGGCCGATCCCGCCTTGATTCGTTTCGGCTCGCAGCGTGAGCGTGAGCGTGGTCGTTGGGGGGTAGTGGTTCTTCTCGCTGCGACCTAAGCGCCGAGCTCAATACCGACCGCGCGCGCGGCCTGCACGAGCTCGCCGTCGATCGGAACGAGCTTGGGATGATCGACCGCATCAGCGATCGGCACGTGAATCACGCTCTGACCGCGCAATGCGACCATCTGTCCCCACTGGCCTTTCGCGCATAGGTTCGCTGCCGCGACGCCGAAGCGCGTGCCGAGTATGCGATCGAACGGGGAGGGTGAGCCGCCGCGTTGCAAGTGGCCGAGCACGGTGACGCGGATCTCGTGCTCGAGCCGGCCGTGCAAGAGCTGTTGGAGCTGGTGAGCTGCACCGCCCAAGCGCGCGAGGTGACCCTTCGCGCCTTCGCTGATCGTCGAGAGCTGGCCGTCTTTCGGGCGCGCGCCTTCGCCGACGACCACCAAGCTGAAGCTGGAGCCTGCGTCGGCGCGCCGCTGGATCTTCGCGACCACGCGGTCCACGTCGTACGGGATCTCAGGCAGTAAGATCACGTCGGCGCCACCTGCGATGCCTGCGTGCAGCGAGATCCAGCCCGCGTAACGACCCATCAGCTCGATCAGCATCACGCGATCGTGCGACTCCGCAGTCGAATGCAGCGCGTCGATCGCCCACGTCGCAGTGCCCACCGCGGTGTCGAAGCCAAAGGTGAAGTCGGTCGCAGCCAGGTCGTTGTCGATGGTCTTGGGCACGCCGACCACGTGCACGCCGCGCTTTTCCAGCTCGCGGGCGTGCGTCATCGTCCCGTCGCCGCCGACCATCACGAGCGCATCGATCTGATGATCGGCGATGTGCTGGAGCACGCGATCCGACTCATCGGTGAAGATCTCATTGCCCTGTGCGTCGCGACCGTTCGGATACGCAAACGGATTGGCGCGGTTGCTGCAGCCCAAGATGCTGCCGCCGCGCGGCAGGATCCCGCGCACGCTGTTGGGCTTGAGCTTCACGATGCGGTCGCCGCGGATCAGGCCTTCGAAGCCGTCCTCGCTGCCCAGTATTTCGAGCCCGAGCTCCGTGCCTGTCTTCACAAAGGCGCGGACCACTGCGTTGAGACCCGGAGCATCGCCGCCACCGGTCAGCATGCACACGCGCGGCTTCTTCGGGCTTGCGTCAGTAGGTTCCGGCTTCTGACCTGATCGTTCGGCTTTCGGCATGGATCACGCGCTCCATCTACCGCCTATCGTACACCGACGATTGCTGCGATCGACCGTGAATCCTACGTAGACTCTGTGCGCGCGCGCGCTCGTGCGCTTTCGTACAAGGCAATACTCGTCGCCACAGACGCGTTGAGCGACTCGAAGCCGCCTGGCATCTCGATCCGTACCAGCGCATCGCAGTGCTCGCGTGTCAGCCGGCGCAGGCCGTCACCCTCCGAGCCGATCACCAGTACGCGGCCGGCCGTTTCGTAGGGAATGCTGTCGAGCGTCGACTCGGCATCCGCGGCGAGCCCGAGCACCTGCATGCCGCGCTTGCGCAAACCATCGAGGCTGCGGACCAGGTTGGTTACGCGCGCGATACGCGCTCGCTCGGTGGCGCCGGCCGACGCTCGGACCACCACGGGTGTCACCGGCGCGGCGCGGTCCTTCAGCGTGATGACCGCGTTTGCGCCAAACGCGACGCTGCTGCGAACGATGGCGCCGAAGTTGTGTGGATCCGAGATTTGATCCAGCGCGACCAACAGCGGCTTTTCAGGCGCCTGATCGAGCACGTCTTCGAGCTCCGCGTAGGCGTATTCGCCGGTGATGGCGAGCACGCCTTGGTGCTTGAGCCCGCGCGCGAGCTGCTCCAGCTCGCTGCCCGTGCGCAGCTCGGCCTTCACCAGCGTCTTACGCAGCAGCGAATCCAGCTCACGCAGGCGTTCCGCGCTCGCGTACACCACGACGATCCGCTTCGGATCGGCGCGCAGCGCCTCTTCGACAGAACGCGGTCCTGCAAGCAAGCGCTTCATCGCCGGCAGCTCCAGTCCTTCGCCCGCGCGAGATGGGTCGCCCTCGCGCCCGATCCGGCGCCGCCCGCGCCGTCGCTCTCCTCCAAAGGGGAGCGGCCATTCCTTCGTCGACCCACGGCGCGCTCGACGCCGCCTCGGACACGATCATCAACCAAGCTCACGCGGGCGAATGACTAGCTTGCTGTCCCGGCGATTTCAAGCCACCCGTGTCCGCTCACTCGAGGCCCGCCAACGGATCGTTGTCGTCTCGCGAGAGCTTCTTCGAAGCCGTCGCCCCTTTGCCCGGAGCCGGGCGCGCGGTCGGACGCACGACAGTGCCAGGGCCCGAGGCTGCCGCGGCAGCTGCAGCTGCTGCAGAGCGGCGCTGCTGGTCTTCGGCGGCTTTTGCGGCCGCGGACTGTAGATCTCCGATTTTTGCGTTGGCCGCAGCTTGCTGACGCTCCGCTTCGGCGCGTGCCTCGGCGGCTTCTGCAGCCATACGCTGCTGTGCGACGGCGGCCTCTTGGGCGACGCGCTCCATATCGGCTTGTTTCTGTGCGGCGGCGCGTCGCGCTGGCTCGAATACACCGAAGTAGCCGTAGCCCACGCCACCGAGGGCCAGCATCGCGACCGCGGCTAGCACACCAGGATGCACGCCTTTGCGACGCTTGGCTTCGATCTCCGCGACCTTCAGGTCGTGCTCGCGCTGGCGGTCGGATTCTTCCGCTCGCGCTCGCGTCTCAGCTTCCAGCTTCACGCGCAGCGCAGCAGCTTCGCGCTCTCGGATGACGCGCTCTTGCTCGTCGCGCGCACGTCGTTCCGCGTCGCGCTTGGCGTCTTCCTCGGCGCGGATCTTGGCGTCAGCATCCGCCTTGGCGCGGGTCTCTGCAGCGACGCGAGCGCGCTCCTCTTCGTCAGCGCGACGACGACGATCTTCTTCCTCATTGTGGATGCGCTCTTCTTCGAGCCCCATCAACTCTTTGAGGTTGAATAGAACGGAGGACTCTTTCTGCTCACTCATCGGAACTGACTCTCCATGTGCCGGCCCGTGGCAGGGCGAAGGCCGTTACGCTGTCACCGAGAACACCCATAAATGCGCTTACTCATTGCGCAGTGAGCGCTGTTCATCCTTGAACATGGAGCGGTAAAACGTAGACATACTCAGGTATGGAGTTTAACCGTCTGCCTGCACGGTGTCAACGCGCTGCGCACGATCCGGTCAATCAAAAAGTGTTAGTTATCGGATAGTTAGACCCCGGTTGGAGAGTTTAAAGCGCTGCGATCGAGGATACAAGTGTGATGCAGTGAGACCACGTTTCACGCGCGAGCAGATGCGGCGACAGCCAATTCCAGCGCAGATCAATGTGAGTTGGTGTCCTCAGACGTGAGCGCAGCGCGGCCTTTGACGACGACTTGAGGTGAGCGCCACCTTGCCGTCGGCCCAGCGTATCGTCAAAGACAAGGGTGGCGCTCGAGTCCACGGCGCCGTCAAAGACCATGGCTGCGCTCACGTCGTACTGTGTCGCTGCTGTGCGGTAGACCGGCGAGAACTGGCTCGCCTACGCTAGCTCGATGCGCTCGGCTTGGCTGTGGTGTCTCGTCTTGCTGGCTGGTTGTTCGCTCGAGACGGCAGGCCGCGGGGAACGATGTCAGCGCACTGCACAGTGCGCGCTGGGGCTCGCATGTGTCGAAGGCCGATGCTCGACGGACCTGCGCTCGATCGCGGAGGAGAACACGGTGCCGAATCTGAATGCTGGCACTGGCGGCGCCGCGGGTGCGAGTGGAGCCGCTGCTTCTGCTGGCACAGGTGGTAGCGAGCCCTGATGCTCACCGGCCGTGCTTCGTAATCCGCCGCCTGCGTTGCACCATCAAGAGCAGCGCGAGCGAGCCGAACATGTGCACGATCAGCGATGCGGCGAACCAGAGCTTGAGCGTGGGTAGCGTCGCGCGCGTGACGGTCAGCGGACCGACGTGGCCGAGCTCCGCGCAGGGTTTGTCGGTGGCTTGCTCGAGCTCTTGCAGGATCCGAATGTTGTTTGCGGACAGGCCTGGCACTGCGGCGCCGAGCAAAGCGCGAATGTGATCGGCGGCCGGGCACGCTTTGCGAGCGTCGCACACCAGGGAGACCAGCGCGCGTGGTGCGGTGCCCGCCGTGGCGCGCCGCAGATCGTTGAGATGGTTGTCGGGCCGCGCGAGCGTCACGAGCACTGCAGCGCTACGTACGTGCGGCAGCGCTTCGATCGCGCCGCTGATGCGCGCTTCGAGCCGTTGTTCCTCGGCGCGCAGCTCGGCTTCGCGCGTGGTGAGCAATGCCGCTGCAGCTGGTGGCGGCGCTTGCGTGCGCGAGCACTGGTCGCGCACAGCGTCCCACGCTTGTGCGACTGCGCTCTCGGCGACCTGGATCGTCGCGCCATCTTCATCCGAGCGCTGCGTCGCAGCCACGCCGCGACGATTGAGCTCTGCGCTCAAATCCTTCGCAGCGCGCTCCGACAACCCACGCGCAAGCGTCACGTCGCTGCACGCGCAAAAGGTGAGGGCGAGCACAGTCGTGAGCGCGCTCAGTCGACGCTGAAGCTGTAGCGCGCGCCCATGCGCGGCGCAGGGAAGCTCGGAAAGTGCACGTTCTGCACCTTCCCGGAGATGCAGCGCTGAAACGCCGCGCTGCCCGCATGCACGCTCGCGCCCGCGACCTTGCCGCTGCCCAAGATCGCGATGTCGATCCCCACATTGCCCAGCTTTCCGCCGCGGCGTAGCTCTTCGCCCACACATCCGAACATGCGATTCAACTCTCGATTCATCACGCCGGCAACATCCCCGCTCGTGAGTTGGCGTTCTCCGCCCCCTTTTGTGGCGTCGCCGAGCTCCAGCGCTTGATTCATCGCGTCCTCGTACGAGCCAAAGCCACCGCCCGAAGAATGCGAGCCCGACTTGCTGCCGCGCGCACCGGAGCGGGTCGGGATCTTCAAGATCCCCGCCGTACCGGTGATCTGGACCTGTCCGCTCTCGTAGAGCGCGGCCAAGTCAGCTTCATGCTTCTTGCGAACGTTCGCGGCGCGGCGATTCAACAGGTAGCTGCCGCCGATCAGCACGATCGCGCCGATCGATACTACGAGGATCGCGAACTTCGCAGCGTTCGAGCGCTTCTCGTCTTTCTTCGAGCGATCGAGCGCGACCGCGTGCTCTTTTTCATCGCGACGGATCCGGTATTGCTGCACGAACGGCTGAAAGTCCGGGTATTCGCCCAGCGGCTTCTTTTCGTTCGAAGCCATGTTGAAGAGCAGGTTCTGCTCCAACACTTCGCCGTCCACGATCGCCTTGATCAGCTCACGTGCCGTAAACGGGCCGTGATCCATTCCGTCTTTGACGAACACCCAACGCGGGCCATCGTTTGCGGTCAGCCGCGCAGTCAGATCGCCGATGTCGTCGCGGGTCGCTTGCGTGTTGGCTGGCGGGCTTTCACTCGCGATCGTGATGGGAAGCATGGAGCTCGCGGGCACAGGTGCAGCCGGCGGCGGCGGTGGCGGTGGCGGTGCGAGCGACGACGCGATGTCCACGTCGATCTCGAGCTTGAACTCGAAGTCGTTGTCGACGGGCTCCGGGGCTGCCGCTACCAGCGGCAGGATCTCCCGCAACACGTCTTGCATCGAGGCGTAGCGCTGCGCCGGATCGGCGGCAAGGCAGCGCATCATGACCGCATCGAGCGCCGGCGACGCGTCCTTGCGCAGCTGCGATGGGATCACGAAGGCATCGAGTGGTGAGCGGGCGGTGAGCAGGCCGTACAGCAGCGCGCCCACGCCGAACACGTCGGAGCGGACATCCGGCGCCTTGCCTTGTTTGACCTCGGGCGAGAGGTAGGCTTGCTCTGCTGCGGGCAGCAGATCGGTGCGGCCCAGCTTCGCGAGTGCCGTGCTCAGCTCGAGGTCGCCCAACTTGACGCGGCCGCTCTGCGTCACCCACACGATGCCAGGTCGCAGCGCGCCGTGCGGTCGGCCCAGCGCAGTCGCGGCTTTGCAGACATGCGCGATGATGTTGTAGACGCCGCGCAGGGACAGGCTCTTGCCCTGCGTCTTGCGCTCGGCGATCAGCGCGGACGCGTTTTGCCCGGCCATCGTCTCACGCGCGATGAACAGCAACCCGTCGTGCTCGGCGACTGCGAGTGGCTTGATCAAACCCGTGTGTTGCAAGCTCTTGGCGTGCTCCGCCGCAGCCTTGATCTCACCAGCGAGCTTCGCGTCCTGACTCAGCGCGAGCTGCAGCAAAACAAGCTGGACCGGCTTGCGCGTGCTCTGGTCGCGCGCTTGATAGGTGGATCCGAGCGTGTCCGAAGCGATCCGCGCCTCGACCTCGAAGCTCGAGACGACTGTGCCTTCTGGCAAATGCGACTCAGTTGCTGGGGAACGACCAGACGCCGTGGCGCTTGCTGACATGCACTTTTCAGCGTACGCGAGCCGCTGCGGACCCTTCAAGGTCGGGATCGGCGGCGCTGCGGGCGTGGCTCCCAACCCGCCCTACCGTGGTGCCGCTCGCATCGTCCTGCCGCTGATGGCTGCTACTCTGCGTGATTGTCGGCCGGCGGCTCATCTCTGGGATCGGGCACCTCGGCGGCTTCGCGCGCGTTCTCGTAGAGCTTTTGCTCTACCTCGACCGGGCTGTCGTCGACGTCGCGCACCTTGGAGTCGCGCGGGTTCCCGTCGCGCTCGTCTTCGCGCGTATCCTCTGCTGCCGCTTTCGCCTGCAAGGCTTTGGGCGTGCCCTGGGTTTGGAACGTGAGCTGCGCCTGTACGCTGCGTGGCGCATCCGCGACCGGCGCCTTGAAGTGGAGCGCACTCGCTGCGCTCTTGATGCATGTGAGTGCGGGCGCCGCGAGCCCGGCGCCTTGGGCTTCCGCTCGGCTGACGGTTCCGGTCGCCATCACCTGCGCGGTGACTCGGATGCTCACCGAGGTCGTGCTCGGCGGCGAAGCCGTCAAGCAGCCTGAAACACTCTGGCTCAGCAGGCTGGAGAGCTCGGCGCTGTAGTCGCGCTCCTTCTTTTCCTCCGGTAGAGCGGGCTTCTCTGCAGCCTTCAGCGGCGGCTCCTCGAAGCGCGGGTGCACATCTCCTCCATACGCCCGGTTCTGGTCCATGCGATTGGCTTCGGGACTCGGACCAGGTTGCGCGGTCGAAGTGTTCGTCGGGAGCTGGCGGGTCATGCCGTAGACGGGCAGGGGCCGTTCCGGCAGTGGAGGCTCTTTGCCACCGCACGCATAGCAGCCGAGCGCAGCGCTCAGCACAAGACCTTGCGCGCGCGGGTGTTGAAGCGCACGCACCAGTATGGTGCGCGCTGTGGTTGCGGGCATAAGGGCTCCTATGTCTGGCCGGGTCCGGTGAGGGAACACGCCGTTGGTTCAGCGCTTGCCGGCGTTCACGAAGCCACGATCGAGCCGCCGCCGCGCGCTGCAACCGAGATGGTATGTCTCCAAACCATCTCGGGCAACGCGGGACAGCGCAGCTCAGCTCTTCGTTGTCTTCGCGCGCTCTGGAGCCAGTGGCTTGTCGTGTACGACTTGCCCGCTCAAGGTCGCAATGATGCCGTCGAGCCGCCCTTCCGGGACATCGACGAATGTGTAGCGGTCGCGCAGCCTGATCCGACCGATCTGTCCACGCGACAGCTCGCAGCTGTCGCGCAGCAAGCGCGCGACCTCGGGGACGAGCAGCCCGTCGCGCTTGCCGAGGTTCAGGTAGAGCAAGCCCTCTAAGGGCTCGGTGGCCTCGGCTTGCTCGTGCTCACCTTCGTCCGCGCCGTTGGCTTCGGCGGGTAGCAGCTCGCCATCGACCGCGGCGCGTGGCTTGCCCTCGGCGCGCGCAGTGCGTGAACGCGCTGGTCGTTCGCTGGTGCGCGGCGCGTCGTCGCTGGTTGCGCCTTCTTGGTTCGCGTCGTCTGCCGCTGACGGCTGCGACGCGTCGCTGCTGCGCTCGCGCTTTCGGTCGCGCGAACGCTTGCGCTTACGCCGGCCCGAGGATGCTGCGCCTTCCTCGCGTGTGCCGGCTTCAGCAGCCTGCTCACCCTCACGCTCAGGGCTGAAGAGCTCGCCATCAGTTTCACGCGCCGGCCGCTGCTTGCGGGCTGCGCTGCGCGCGCTGGCTTCATCGCCAGGCGTTCGCGCCTCGGATGCGCTCAAAAGCGAGTCTTCGTCTGCGGAGCCTTCGTCGCGGAGCAGCTCGCCTTGCACGCCTGCGTCGCGAGCACGTGCCGGACGTTCGTCACGCCGCTCGAGGCCGCGGTCTCGACCGCGACCACGCTCCCGCGAGCTCGCGCGCCCTGAATCCCGTTCGCGTGCACCGGTGCGGTCGCGCGCCAGCGTTTGGTCAGCCGCGCTGTTGTCGCGCGCGTCGTCGCCATCGGGGGCTTGGCTCACGCCGTTCGCTTCGCCACTGGCAGAGCCGCGGGCGCGTCGCTGGCTGCGTTCCTCACGCGCGCCGTCGTCGGTGCGCTCGCGTCCTGCTGCTGCGTCATCGAGCGCCTCGCCGCTACGGCCACGCGCTGAAGCGCGATCTCTGTCGCGCTCGCGGCTTCGGCGTGCCTCTCCGCTGCGTTCGCGCTGCTGAGGAGCCGACTCATGATCGCCGCCTGCTTCAGCATCGCGAGGATTGCGAGCTTCACCCGCGGCTTCGCTGTCACGATTGCGGCTGCGCTCGCGCGTTTCACCACTAACTTTGCGCTCACGATCTCGGCTGCGCGCCTCGCCCGAAGCTTCGCGGTCGCCGGAAGCTCCGCTTTCGAGGTCGTACACCTCAACCGATTCGCGGTTGCGGTTGCGGGGGTCACGATTGCGATCGCTCGCGACACCGTTTTCACGCTCACGCCCGCCAGCGGAGCTGCTTTCGCGGTCGCGGTTGCGCGGTTCGCGGTCGGTCCCGGAGCTTGGTTCACGGCCGGCTTCGCGATCGCGGTGCTCGTTCGGAGAGACGCCTTCGCGCTCGCGCGGACGTGCCTCGCGGTCGCGGTTGCGGGGCTCTCGATCGCGGCGCGCCTCGCTGTCGCGCGCTTCTCCGGAGGATTCGCGGTCACGAGGGGGGCGGGCGGAGTCGCGGCTGCGATCGCGGTCTCTGTCGCGCGAGCGGCCCCGATCATCACGGTCGCGTTCGCGTTCGCCCGGGCGGCCCCGGTCATCACGCTCGCGGCTGCCTCGATCGCGGCTCGTGAAGCGTTCGCGCTCGCGGGCAGCGCGATCAGCTTGCTCGAGATCAGGCCCAGGCTTGCTGCGCCGAGCCGCGGCAGCTTCCTCGTCGGCATCGTCTTTGGTGCCGAAGAACGTGTGCAGCAAGCCGGCGAGAATGCGTTCATTCTCCGGGTGCGTGAGCAAGCGCCGCGCGACCGAAAGGTCATTGGGATTCGGTCGCGCGGCAAACGCCGCTTCGAGCAGCCCGATGCGATCGATCTCTTGGCGCGTCTTGAGCTCACCGTGCGTCGGCAGCGAGCGCTCGACCGGCGAGATCTTGTACTCGAGCCGCAAGTAGTACAGGCGCCCGAGCTCTTCCGGTCCCACCAACGAGATCGCACAACCCGTGCGCCCTGCGCGCCCCGTGCGACCGGTGCGGTGCACGTACACCGCCGCAGATTCCGGGAACGTAAAATTGATCACGTGCGTGAGGTGCGAGATGTCGATGCCGCGCGCCGCGACATCCGTCGCGACCAAGTAGCGCAGCTTGCCTTCGCGCGTGCTCGACATGATGCGCTCGCGGTCTTTCTGCGGCAGGTCGCCGTTCAGCCAGTCCGCGTTGAAGCCCGCGAGCTTGAGCCCCGTAGCGACGCGCTCAGTCTCGCTGCGCATGTTGCAGAAGACGATCGCGCTGTCCGGATCCTCCACCTCGAGCACGCGCACCAAGTCGCCGATGCGGTCGCGACCGCTGACCATGTAGACCTGATGTGTGATCTGCGCGGCCGAGACCGCGTCGCTCGACAGCGAGATCATCTCGGGCTCGTGCATGTGCCGCTCGGCGTGACGACGGATCTCGCCGTCGACCGTCGCCGAAAAACACATGGTCTGCCGACGACCCTTGGGCGGGAGCATCTCCAAGATCGCGTTGAGCTCCTTGGCGAAGCCCATCGACAGCATCTCGTCCATCTCGTCGAGCACGAGCACCTTCAGCCGCCCAGGCTCCAACGTGCCGCGGCGCAAATGATCGAGCACGCGACCGGGGGTGCCCGACACGAGCTGTGCGCCCGACTTGAGCTCGTCGATCTGCCGACCCATCGGCGCACCGCCGTAGATCGCGACCGTGTGCAAGCCTTTGTACTGCGCGAGCCGTGCGAGCTCGCGCTGGCTCTGCACCGCGAGCTCACGCGTGGGCGCGAGCACGAGCGCTTGCACCCAGGGATCTGCGGTCACCAGCTTGTCAACCAGCGGGATGCCAAAGGCGGCCGTTTTGCCGGTGCCGGTTCGGGCTTGCACGATGATGTCACGACCGGTGATCGCGACCGGGTATGTGGCAGCTTGGACCGGGGTGGGCTCGGTGTAACCGACCTCGTCGATCGCTCGCAAAACAGGCTCGCTCAGGTTCAGCGCGGCAAAGCCCGAGGGCGCAGTTACCTCCGTCGCGTTCGATACACTCGTCGTCATGGAATCAGGTCTTTCGAGAGGGTGTGGACCGCGGCACGACACGCGAAAGCGCGCGCTCGATGCGTTCGGTCAAAGGCAGTAGCTCGCGCGCGTCGTCGCGGCGTTTGGCGTCAAGCTTTTTGCGCAAGGTCTGGAGCGTCTCGCGTGTGCCCAGAAGGCCCGCGCAGATATCGCGCGTCACAGCGAAACGACCATCCCATTCGCGCAGCCAAGCTCGGAACTGTGTCTCGTCGGCTTCGGTGTGCGGCATGGCGCCGACGTGCAGAAGCAACTCGGAGTGCAGCACACGCAGCTCGCCCTTGCAGCGAGCCTCGTCGGCTGGTGCGCCCGTGATGGAGGTCTCCGGCGAGCCGAAGAGCTCCAGGATCACTGAGCGCGAGGAAGCCGTGGTCACAAACACGGCCATACACCAGAACGCTGCCACCCCGATGCGCCGGCCGATCAGCGGGGCTCCCGTGAGACGTCGTCTGGGTTTTTCAGCGGTCATGCTTCAGGTTCTAGAGGCAGGATGGAGATGAGGATTAGGGCACGAGCTTGTAGCCAAACCCATACACCGTGAGGATGTGCTTGGGCTTGTCTGGGCTCGGCTCTAGTTTTTTGCGTAGCTTGACGACGAAGTTGTCCACCGTTCGATTGGTGGGCGTCGACTTCGCGCCCCAGACTTTGTCGAGGATATCATCGCGCGAGACCGGTTGGCCGACGCGCTCGTGCAACAACTTGAGAAGCTCGATCTCGTAGAACGTGATCTGCGTGCTGTCTTGCCCACGCGTCAGGGTGTGGGCCACCGTGTCCACGACGACGTCGCCTATCGAGAAGCCCACCGCCTGTCCCTGTGCACGGGCGCCCCGCCGGAACATGGCCCGGATGCGCGCCACCAGCTCGCCGACCGAGAAGGGCTTGGTCACGTAGTCGTCGGCGCCCGCGTCGAGGCCGCGTATCTTGTCCGCTTCTTGGCCCCGTGCGGTCAGCATGATGATGGGCATGATCGCATCATGGCTGCGCAGCTGCTCGCAGATCTGGTAGCCGTTCATGTCGGGCAACATGAGGTCCAAAATGACGCAGTCCGGTTTGGTCTTGAGCGCGAGCGAGAGACCCTCGCCACCGCGCTCGGCATGCACGACACTGAAGCCTTCGAACTCCAGCGTGTCACGTAGGCCTAGCGCGAGCGCCGGATCGTCCTCTACGAGCAAGATCGTGCGGCCGGGCGAATTAGCCATGTCGGGGCACGATATCAGCGGGGTCAGTGCTGTCAATTGAGGCGTCCCCAAGCGGTCTGTCCGGTGTGACCAGGCGCTGGCGCTTATGTTGTCGCGGCAAGCTGATCCCCACTATCGCCCCACCATCACTGGCATTCTCGGCCCAAGCCCGGCCGCCGTGGGCTTCAGCGATGTACTTCACGAGCGACAGTCCGATGCCCGATCCACGCTGTTTGCTCGCGCTGTTGCCGCGATAAAAGCGCTCGAACACGCGCTTGAGATCGTTTTTCGGGATACCGGGGCCGCGATCGCGCACCGCGATCCGCACTGCGCGTGGCCGCGTCTCCAGGGTGACCTCGGCGGGCTGAGGGCCGCCGTACTTGAGCGCGTTGTCCAGGAGGTTGATCAGCGCGAGCAGGATGGCCTGCTCGTCGACCAGCATGGGCACCTCCTCGCCGAGGCGCTGGAAGCGCACCTCGCCGCCTTCGCGCTCGATGCGGTAGTGCAGGGTCTCGATCGCCCGGTTCACGAGGTCGCTGAGCAGGCTCTCGTGCATTTCGTACTTACGCTTGCCGTGCTCGAGCGCTGCGAAGTCGAGCACGTTCTCGATCAAGCCCGACAGGCGCTCGCTCTCGGTGCAGATGATCTCTAGGTATTGCACCGCTTTGCTCTCGTCGCGCACCCGCTTGGACAGCAGCATCTCGCCGAACATGCGGATCACGCTGAGCGGCGTCTTGAGCTCGTGCGAGACGTTCGCGATGAAGTCGCTTTTGAGGCGATTGAGCCGGCGCTCTTTGTCAGCGGCGTACAGGATAAGCGCGGTGGCGATGAGGATCACCGCGAGCGAGAGGCCGATCAGTGCCACTTGGTTGAAGCGGCTGGTGCGGCCAGTGGCTTTCAACAGGGGCGCCGTCTTGGGTGCGACCTGCAGGCGCCAGCCGTACAGGGTCGTGGGGAAACGCAGGCCCACGACGTAATCGCCGGCGCTCGCGAGGTTGGGGCCGTACACGCGCCGGTTGTCCTCGTCGACGATGTTGTGCCACTCCTTGCCGGATTCGCTGCGAAATAGGCGCGGGAACACCGTGCGGATCAGGTAGCCCGTGTCGTGATGCGCGGCGATGTAGTAACGTCGGCCGTTTACCCGCATCGCCTTGTACGAGATCAAGTAGCTGCGGCCCTGGTAGCTCTTGTGCAGGTGATTGAGCACGTCGTAGGGCAACGATTCGAGCTTCATGTCCGGCGCGATCTGGCGCAGGAACAAACGCACGAACTGCTGCGTCTCGTGTTCGGTCGCGCGCGCGGAGGCGTCGACGATCTTGCGCTGCCCATCGAGCACAACCGCCGCGCGCACACTCGGCGCGAGCTCTTCGGCGTGCGCTTTCCAATCGCTCAGCGCGCTTTCGGGTTCTTCCAAGTTGATCGCGCCGAAGAACGCGTTATCTGCCGTGATGATCGTCTGCTCGAGGCGATCGACGCGGTCTTGCGCGAGCCAAAGGCTGGACTCTGCGAGTGACTTCTCGCCGAGCCGCTGGAACTGGGCCGCGGTCAAGAACGTGTAGTAGCCGAGCACGCACGTCGCGACCGCAATCGCGGGCAGGAGAAGCCAGTACACTGAGCGAAAGCGCGTATCATCCACGGCGCCAGCACCGTACCACTGATCACGACCAGGCTCACGCTCACGATCACGGCCACGCTGACGCTCACGGCGACGCTCACGCTCAGACGGACGTGATCGTGAGCGTGATCGTAGAGAAAAGCCCGTGAGCGTGGACAACCCCGTGGAGGTGGCCGCGCTCGTGATTCGGGAACGTTACCCTGGCCGTGGTCAAGCCCGTGGACAGCAGCCAGCATAGGCCAGCCTCCACGCCTTCCGAGCCTCCTCGATGCGTCTTCATTGGGGCGCGATTGGCGGGTGACAGGCCTCCCGGATCGTCGACGGGTACGCTCACCTCCACGGGGTGGTCCTCCCGCAGTTTGGTTTGGCGGGTGACAGGCCTCCCGGATCGTCGACGGGTACGCTCACCTCCA
>Ga0114940_10000206_pt1 | contig 34691 bp, 26 predicted proteins | sample ColdCreekSource_FD_87195 | JGI IMG/M metagenome (GOLD analysis project Ga0114940, IMG submission 87195) | Groundwater microbial communities from Cold Creek, Nevada to study Microbial Dark Matter (Phase II) - Cold Creek Source | ecosystem: Environmental > Aquatic > Deep subsurface > Groundwater ...
ATCAGGTCTGCCGAACCAGCGCATCGACACGTACGCGAGATCGGGATGCGCCAAACTGGCCGGATCAGATCTGCCGAACTCAACCTGATCACATCTGCCGAGCCTTGACAACATTCGTCGCCGAGCCGATCGATGCCCCGCACGAAGTTGCCGTCACCCACACGGGTCCGCCTCCCGAAGCTTGAACGCCAGCAATGCCACCACGACAATTGTTTTTTGGAGCCGCGGAGCAGCTGCACGCTGAGCTGTTGCACGCGACGCTTGCCCCAGAAAACAGGCGTAACGCGCCTGCGCTACACGTTCCTCGTTCCACAACTGTCCATCCAGAGGGTACAGGACAATCAGGATCGTCCATGAGTGTTGCGTTGGGAGGGCAGCATCGATCGCTGGAGCCGCGCGCAGGCACGGGCATTTTTGGCCCACATTCGAAGCTGCACGAGGACGCGTCGCCCATTGATGTGTCGACAGTGCAGGGGTCGCCATCGTCACACGAGGTTTCGCAAGACCCTGGCGGATCGCAAGTCTCGCCATCTTCCACCACACCGTTTCCGCACTTGGCTGTGCAATCGCCGTCGTTGTTCGCGTTACCGTTGGATGGGCAGCAGCCGTCGCCATTCTTCGGCGCAACGACTGGTTCGTGAGTGCAGTTGACATTGCATTGAGCAGCGCTGCCCGTTTGCATGTCCGTGGTGCACGGGTCACCGTCATCACAGCTAGTCGGGCACGCGCTTTGCGGGTCACAGGTTTCGCCGTCTTCGATCGCGTTGTTGCCGCAACTCGGGGAACAATCCGGGTCGTCCGTCGATGTGCAACCCTCCGGGCAACACTTATCGTCTGCGAGGCATTGAGAAATCGGGGAGGTTGAACACTCGGCGCTGCACAATGAGGCGTCGCCCATGAGTTGTGGTGTGAGGCACGGATCGGGAGCTGTGCAATCCGCTTCCACAGGGCAATCGCCATCGCACGTCTCACCGGTCTCGACCTTGTTGTTGCCGCAAGCCGGAGCGACGGTCGATGCCGACGCTCCGCCGGTGGCTGCACTGGTTGACGACATCGGAACTGTGCTGGCCGCAGTGCCCGCTGTTCCATCGCTCTGCGGCGCGGTATTGGTGGCGGTGGAATCGGCAGTCCCGCCTGCACCAGCTGCCTGCTGCGACCCTCGGTTGTCACCCGAGGCGCCAGCCGTGCCGCTGACTGAATCCAGCTTAGACGAGGCATCGGTCTGGTTGGCTCGTGGCGTCCCAGCGTCGCTCTCGTCGGAGCTCATTGCGAAGCAGCGGTCCCCCTGAAGCTGGGAGCCGGACCGGCATTTCGGCTTACACGCCCCGAGCACACTTATTGACGCCATGGCTAGTAATAGCCGTGCGCACGAAGACTGTAGCCTTTGATGATGCACGTCACTCACCTCTGCTGACTGAGTAGGCTCGCCAGATAATGTGTGGGAGCTTTTCGGTCAACGGACTCAGCGGTTGCGCTAAGAGAGTGAGTCGCGATCCCAATGCGTGGAATCCGCCAGTGGATACGCAGGCGGCTGGCGCTTGGAGGGCGGAAGCCGCACACACTCCTGCTGCGGCTGGCAGCAAGCAAACACCTGAGATCACGCCGATAGATGGAGTAGCGCGCGGGCTTCGCTGGGGGTGGCTATTTCTCGGCCGGCTTTTTTTGCGCATTGGGCTAGGGCTTCGATCAGTTGGCCGTTGCCTTTCGCTCTGCTGCCATCTGGCATGTAGAACGTGTCTTCTAGGCCTGTGCGGAGCATGCCGCCTAGCTCGGCTGCGCGTTGGTGGACGGGCCAGATTTCTTCGCGGCCGATCAATGTGGTTTGCCAGAGGCTGCCCGGCAATCGGTAGTCGATGAGCAGCTCGAGCAGTCTTGTGTCAGCCGGCATGCCGGACGCAACGCCCATCACGAAGTTGTACTCGGCGTTCGGGCACATCTTGTTCTGCACGTACATGCCGACTGACCGCACGATCCCGACGTCGAAGCATTCGAACTCGGGCACGGTGTTCGTCTCAGCCATCGCGTCCAACATGGTCTTGACCTTCTCGACCGGGTTGTCGAACACCATGGGCGGCCATGCCCAGTTGCCGTCTTGTTTGATCTTGAGATAGTTCAATGTGCCTGCGTTGCAGGCCGCAATTTCAGGGCGAATGCGCCGCATACACTCGATCGGTCCGCTGACGTCCGGTCCCACGACGCCGGTCGACTGATTGATGATCACACCCGGACAGGCCGCGCGAATCGCCTGTGTGATCTCGAACGCAACCTCGGGCTCCCAGCTGGGCAGATGCCCGAGCCCATCGCCCTGCAAGCGAAAGTGGATGTGCATGATGCTCGCGCCCGCGTCGTAAGCTTCGCGCGCCGAGCGGGCCATCTCGGCCGGGCTGACCGGTACCGGATGTTGCTTCGGGTTGGTCAGCACGCCGGTGAGCGCACAGGTCAAGATGGCTTTGGTCATGAGCGAGGCTCCTTCAGTTCAATGCTTACGAGCAGCTGGCCTGCGCTCACTTGATCGCCGGCTTTCACGTACAGCTCCCGGACTTTGCCGCTCGCAGCGGCGACGACGCGCGTCTCCATCTTCATGGCTTCGACGACGCACACAGTCTGATCAGGCTCGAGCGCGCCACCCTCTTGCACGAGGATACGCGCCACGCGACCCGCGAGCGGCGCGAGCACCTGGCTCGGGTCGCTCGGCTTGGTCTTCGGATCGAGCAGCGCTGGCTCGCTCAGCTCGAGGCACTGCCCATCGACTGCGATCAACACGCGACTGGCATGGATGAGCGCGACGAAGCGCCTGCGTAGACCATCGATGGTCACATGAATGACAGAATCAGAACGTGTCAGCTCGCGCAGCTGTGATACCACGCCCGCATGCGCGACATCGATGCCAGCGCGGCGTTGCGTCACGCGCAGCGAGCGCCGCTCAGAGCGGCACGTCAGCGTGAGCGTGAGCTCCGCCTCGCCCGTGCTGCGGAAGCCATCGCCGCGGCCCTCGAGCAGGAGCGCGGCAGCGACTGTCCACGCGAGCTCCGGCACCGCGGGTTGTTCGAACAACTTGGCGGTGTCCAACACCCACTGGTCGAGTGTGCTTGTGTGCAGGGTGTTTTGTTCAAACTCGGCCGTGCGCAACAGGTCCAACAGAAAGCGCGCGTTAGTCGTAAGACCAAACAGCGGCGCGTCTTCCAGCGCACGGATCAGCTTGCGGATCGCTTCCGCACGCGTAGCGCCATGGGCCATTACTTTGGCCAACATCGCATCGTAGTACGGCGTCACCACGCTGCCCGCACGCACGCCTGCATCGATGCGAACAGAGGGCTGCTGGAGCGCGAGCTCGCTAAAGAAATGCGTCACGCTGCCGGACTGCGGCTGAAACCCATTGTAGGGATCTTCGGCGTACAAGCGCGCTTCGATCGCGTGCCCGCGCAGCTGCACATCCGCCTGCGTGAGCGGCAGCGCCTGGCCTTCCGCGATCCGAATCTGCAGCGCAACCAAGTCGAGCCCTGTCACGAGCTCGGTCACCGGATGCTCGACCTGCAGGCGCGTATTCATCTCGAGGAAGTGGTAGTTGTGCTCGCTGTCGAGCATGAACTCCACGGTGCCCGCGCCGGTGTAGCCGATCGACAGCGCTGCTTGCACCGCGCTCTGGCCCATGTGCGCGCGCACAGCATCCGAGAGGCCCGGCGCAGGCGCTTCTTCGAGAACCTTCTGCCGTCGGCGTTGTGCGGTGCAGTCGCGATCGCCGAGATACACAGCGTGCCCGTGCGAGTCGGCGAACACTTGAACTTCCACGTGCCGGCCGCGCTCGATGAAGCGCTCCAAGAGCAGCTTGGCATCGCCAAACGCGCTCTGTGCTTCTTGCTGTGCGCCCAACACCGCCTCTTGCAGCTCGCCCGCCGCACGCACCACGCGAATACCGCGCCCGCCGCCGCCCGCTGTGGCTTTGATCAAGAGCGGATAACCGATGCGCGAAGCTTCGTCTGCGAGCCGCGCCAGCGATTGCTCCGTGCCCAAGTATGCAGCAGCAGTCGGCACGCCCGCTTCGATCATACGCTGCTTCGCCAGCGCCTTGTCGCCCATCAAGCGCATGGCATTCGCCGATGGGCCGATGAACGTCACACCTGCAGCGCTGCACGCCTCGACCAGCGCAGGGTTCTCCGAGAGAAAACCGTAGCCAGGATGCAGCGCATCCGCGCCGGTGCGCCGGCAGGCCTCGATCATGCGTGCGATCGAGAGATACGACTCAGCCGCAGGGCCGGGCCCGATGCACACCGCTTCGTCCGCTAGCTCGGCATGGGGCGCGCCGCCATCAGCTTCGCTGTAGACCGCGACCGTGCGATAGCCGAGCGCCTGCGCGCTGCGGATCACGCGGCTGGCGATCTCAGCGCGATTGGCGATCAGGATCTTGTGCAAGCGCGGCATGAAATCAATCTGTAGGCTCAGCCCAAGAGGGTTTCTTCTTCTGCAAGAACGCAGTGATGCCTTCTTGTGCTTCAGGTCCGCGGAACGCTCGAGCAAATAGCCCAGCGGCGTGGTCGACCAGCGCGCCGATGCCGGCGCTCTGTTCGGTGTACGCGCGCATCAAGAGCGCCTTGGTGGCGCGCGTGGCTTCCGGCGCACAAGCGCGGATCTTATCGAGGGTGCTGCTGACGGCGGCATCGAGCGCCGCGCTGTCCTCATGCACCGAGTGCACGAGCCGGATGGTTAGCGCCTCTTGCGCGTCGATCTTGCCGCCGCTCACAGACAAGCGCTTGGTCTCCGAGTAGCCGAGCCGCGCCAACATAAAAGGCGCGATCTGCGCCGGCAAGAGTCCGAGCGACGTCTCGGGCAAGCGAAACACAGCGCTGGAGGCCGCGAGCACCACGTCAGCGACGCATGCGAGGCCGAAGCCGCCGCCCATCACTGCACCTTCCAAGGCGACGACGATTGGCAGCTCCGAGCCTGCATAAGCCGCACACAGGCGTCCAAAGGCCGCGTTCCATTCGGAGACTGGGTCCTGGCCCGGAGGCGCGCTCGCCTGAGCACGCGACAGATCTTTGAGGTCTGCGCCGGCGGAGAAGTTGCCGCCCGCGCCGCGCAATACGAGCCCGCGCACTTCGCGGCGCGCTTCTGCGCTCCGAAGCACAGCGCCAAGCTCATCCACCATGTGCCCATTCATGGCGTTGCGGACGTCGGGACGCTGCAACGTCACATGGATGAAGCCGCCCTGCTCGCGCGCGGTGATCGTCTGATATGTGGGTTGTGTCATTTGCGCTTTTTAGGTGAAGTGCCTTCGAGCCGCGCGATGATGCCGAGCATGATCTCATCAGCGCCGCCGCCGATCGAGACCAGGCGCCCATCGCGGTACGCGCGCGCCACGAGGTTGTCGCGCGTGTAGCCCATGCCGCCCCAGTACTGCAGGCAACTATCATTAACGTCGCGGATCAGACGCCCGCACTTCAACTTAGCCATCGAAGCCAAGCGCGTGACGTCTTGACCCGCAACATATTCTTCGACCGCGCGATAGATTAGGCTGCGCAGCGCCTCGATCTCGGTGCGCAGCTCCGCGAGGCGGAAGTGCACCACTTGGTTGTCCAGGATCGGCCGGCCGAACGTGTGGCGCTCGCGCGTGTACGCGATCGTCTGATCGATCACGTCGTCGAGCATCTTCAGCGAGCTCGCTGCGCCCCACAGCCGTTCTTCCTGGAACTGCAGCATCTGCAGCACAAAGCCTTCACCCTCTTTGCCGATCAGATTGCGGCGCGGCACGCGCACCTCGTCGAAGAATAACTGTGCCGTGTCCGACGAGTGCATGCCGATCTTGTGGATCTTCTGGCGCTGAATGCCCTTGGCATCCATTGGCACCATGATCAACGACTTGTTGCGGTGCACGTGGCCTTCGGATGTGTTCGCGAGCAGACAGCACCAATCGGCTTTCATACCGTTGGTGATCCACATCTTCTCGCCGGTGATCACGTAGTCGTCACCGTCCACACGTGCGCGTGTCTTGAGCGCGGCGACGTCCGAGCCGCCACCAGCTTCACTCACCCCGATACAGCCCACCATGTCGCCGCGGATGGCAGGCGCGAGGAACTCTTGCTTCAGCTCGTCCGAGCCGAAGCGGGCGAGGGCGGGCGTGCACATCGAGGCTTGCACGCCGATCGCCATCGGTACGCCACCACAGTGCGCGCGGCCGAGCTCTTCAGCGACCGCAAGCGCGTACGAGTAGTCGAGCCCGAGGCCGCCATAAGCTTCCGGGTACTGCACACCGAGCAGCCCCAAGTTTCCGAGCTTTTTGAACAGCTCGTGCGAAGGGAACTCCTCCGCGGCTTCCCAAGCTTCGACGTGTGGATTGATCTCCTCGTCGACGAAGCGGGCGACGGTCTTCATGATGGCTCGGTGTTGTTCTGTGAGCTGCATCGGTCCTCCAAACTACATGCGTGCGACGCCGAAATGATTGGGACGAAGCGTGCGCTGGGCCGCCTCGCGGGTGAGCTCTAGACACAAGCCGAGCACACGGCGCGTGTCTCGCGGATCGATCAGACCATCGTCCCACAGCCGCGCGGTGCCGAAGATGGCTGAAGACTCTTGCTCGAGCCTGCCGCGGATGGCTTCAGACATCTGCGCGAGTGCAGCTTCGTCCGGCTTTTGACCTGCGCGCTCGAGCTTGCCGCGCGTGACGATCTCCATGACTTTGGCTGCTTGTGCGCCACCCATCACGGCCGTGCGCGCGCTCGGCCAGGAGAAGATGAAGCTGGGCGAGAAGCCGCGCCCACACATGCCGTAATTGCCCGCACCGAACGACCCGCCGAGCACGATCGTGATCTTGGGCACGTGTGCATTGGCGACTGCTTGGATCATCTTCGAGCCGTGTTTGATCGCGCCCGCGCGCTCGGCGCTCGATCCGACCATGTAGCCGGTGGTGTTCTGCAAGAACACGAGCGGCGTGCCGCTCTGATCGCAGAGCTGAATGAACTGTGCGGCTTTGACAGAGCCATCGGGCTGGATGGGCCCGTTGTTGCCGAGGATGCCGATGAGTTGCCCGTGCACGCGTGCGTGACCGCACACGGTATCCGCTGCGTAGTTGGCCTTGAACTCGAGAAAGTCAGAGCCATCGACCACACGCGCGATCACCTCGCGCACGTCGTACGGCTCGCGATCGTCGGCGGGCACCACGCCGAGCAGCTCTTCCGCAGCGTACAGCGGCAGCGGCGGTTGACTCGTAGCAGGGACCAGATCCCACTGCAGCTTGTCCACCACCTCGCGACACAGCGCGATCGCTTGGGCGTCGTCGTCTGCCAAGTATTCGCCGAGCCCAGTGACCTGTGCGTGCAACATCGCGCCGCCGAGTGCTTCATCGTCGCTGTCCTCGCCGATCGCGGCTTTCACCAGCGGCGGACCGGCCAGGAAGATCTTGGAGTGATCTCGCACCAAGATCACGTAGTCAGAGAGGCCAGGTAGATACGCCCCGCCCGCTGTCGAAGAGCCATGCACCACAGCGATCTGCGGGATACCCGCCGCTGAAAGCTGCGCTTGGTTGTAGAAGCTGCGCCCGCCCTCTACGAACAGCTCACTCTGGTACAGCAGATTCGCGCCGCCGCTCTCCACCAGATAGATCAACGGCAGCTTTTGCTCCGACGCGATCTCCTGCATGCGCAGGTTCTTCTTCAGGCCCATCGGCGCGACGGTGCCGCCTTTGATCGCGCTGTCGTTCGCGAGCACCATGCAGCGCTTGCCGCTCACCACGCCGATGCCCGCGACGCCACCGCCACCCGTCGGTCCCGCTTCGCCTTTATCGTCGTGCATGCCGAAGCCGGCCAAGGTCGAGAGCTCCAAGAACGGCGCGCCGCGATCCAGAAGGAGGCTCACACGCTCGCGCGGCAAGAGCTGTCCGCGCTTCTCGAACTGAGCCGCCTTGCCGCTAGAAGCTGCACGCACCTGCGCTTCATAACCACGCAGCTGCTCGACCAGCGCGAGCATGCGCTTTTCATTGGCTTGGAATGCCGCTGAGCGCGGCGTGAGCTTGGAGCCGAGTGCTGGCATCAGCTGCCCTCTTTCTGCAGAACATCTGGCGACTTGGCCAGCTCGAACGCGTCGTACGAAGGAGCGGCGCGCCCGCGTTCGCGTGGTGCTGCGCCGTGGCCGAGAGGTGCGCCGCCGTCGATCTGCAGCGTGACGCCTGTGATGAACGCAGCGGCTGGGCTCAGCAGAAAACAAATCGCAGAGCTCACCTCTGCTTCGAGCCCGATGCGCCCGAGCGGCACGTGATCCTTGAGCCCAAGGATCAGCTCACGCATCGCGGGAGGATATTGATCCAGGCCATTCGAGGCGATGTAGCCGGGCGCGACCGCATTCACGCGCACCGCGTGCGCTGCCCACTCGAACGCTGCGGTCTTTGTGAGATTCACCATGCCTGCACGCGCTGCGCCCGAGTGCGCCATGCCCGGCATGCCATTCCACATGTCCGCGACCATGTTTACAATCGCGCCGCCGTGCTCGCGCATCGATGCGGTGTACACCTCGCGCGCCACTAGGAAACCGCCTGTTAGATTGGTCGCGAGCACGGCCTCGAAGCCGCGCTTGGTGATGTCCGCGAGCAGGGACGGGAATTGCCCGCCGGCATTGTTGACCAATCCGTGAATGCGGCCATGACGTGCGACCAGCTCGCGCACGGTGCTCTGCACTGCAGGCTCGTCGCGAATATCTAGCGCGGCGTGCTCGGCTTGGCCGCCAGCAGCTGCAATCTCTGCTTCCACACGTTGCAGCTTCTCAGGCTTTCGGCCGAGCAGCACGACGCGCGCGCCCAAGCTCGCCAACTCATGCGCCACACAGCGACCGATCCCGCTACCACCACCTGTGACAATGTGGACCTGTCCATTGAACAAGCCCTCTTTGAAGATGCTGCTGAACACAGGCCGCGTGTGTGGCGTTGTCGGTGTCATGGGACCGGGCACCTAGACCTATGGGTTATCAACCCGATCTATTGAAGCGCTGACTAACCTAGTTGTCAACGAGTTAACCCTAACGTAAAGTGAATTGCAGTGAAGTGACGGTGTGCCGATGACAAAGCAAGCCGAGAGCGTCAGCGATTTTCTCAAGGCGCATCAGCATGATGGCGCGGACGAAGTGTACGGCATCGCGGACTTGGTGCGCGACTTCGACGTGACTGCGCGCGCGCTGCGCTTGTACGAAGAAAAAGGTCTGCTCGCGCCGCGGCGCCTGAACGGCTCGCGCATCTACACGCGGCGCGACCGCGCGCGGCTGACTTTGATTTTGCGCGCGAAGTCGCTGGGCTCTTCGCTCGAAGAGATCAAAGAGTACCTGGACTTGTATGGCCAACACGGGGAAGGGCGCAAACGCCAGCTCGAATACGTGGTGTCCAAGACTGAAGGCGCGATCCGCGAGCTTGAACAAAAGCGCGTGGAGCTCGATCGCACGTTGAGTGAACTGCGGATTATCCACGAGGGCGCGCAGCGTCAGCTTAGGGAGCGTCGCGCGAAGTAGCATTGTACTAGGAGGCCTCTATGCAGCTGGCGCAGAACATCCCCGCGCCTTTCGCGGATCTCGAACAAGCGTTTGCAAGCCAGCGCGAGCTGTCGCGTGCGGAGCCGCCTGCCAGCCTGACAGTGCGCCGCGATCGCTTGAAGCGCTTGCTGGATGCACTCGAGGCGCAAGCTGACGCGCTTGTAGCGGCGATGTCTGCCGACTTTGGCCATCGCGCGGCGCACGAGTCCGAGACCTACGACATCAGCGGGTCGATCTCGGACATTCGTCATGATCTGCGTCACGTCGGGCGCTGGATGCGTCGTCGGCGTTATCCCGTGCGCGGCTACATGTGGCCGGGCCGTGCGGCAGTGTTGCCCACGCCGCTCGGCGTGGTTGGTGTGTTGTCGCCCTGGAACTTCCCTGTGTATTTGGCGCTCTCGCCGCTCTCAGCGGCGCTCGCCGCCGGCAACCGCGTGCTGCTCAAGCCGAGCGAGCACACGCCGCGCACGAGCGACCTTCTGGCAGAGTTGCTGGGCCGCGCGTTTGCGCCGGAGGAAGTGAGTGTTTTCACTGGTGGCGCCGAGCTCGCGGAGCGGTTCGCTAGCTTGCCGTTCGATCATTTGTTGTTCACCGGCTCGACTGGGGTAGGGCGCAAGGTCGCTGCGGCCGCAGCGAAGAACCTCACGCCTGTCACGCTCGAGCTAGGCGGTAAGTCGCCGCTGCTCGTCACGCCCAGCGCGGACCCTGACGATGCCGCTGCTCGCTGCATGTTCGGCAAGCTCGCCAACGCGGGGCAGATCTGCGTGTCGCCGGACTATGCGCTCGTGCCGCGCGCGCGGCTCTCCGAGTTCGTGGAGCGCGCGAGCGCACACGTGCAGCGCTTGTATCCGAGCATCGTTGACAATCCTGACTACAGCGCGGTGGCAGGCGCCGACCGCCTGGCGCGGCTCGAAGCGATGATCGCGGAAGCGGAGCAGAAGGGCGCGCGCGTCGTGCGTTTGGGCGCTTCGGGTTCAGGCAAGCTGGCGCCGACATTGGTGGTCGAGCCGACCGACGACACGCGCCTCATGCAAGAGGAGATCTTTGGGCCGATTTTGCCGGTGGTCGCTTACGACAGCCTCGATGACGCCATCAGCTTCATCAACGCGCGGCCGCGACCACTCGCGTTGTATCTGTTCGCGCGCGACTCGCACGAGCGCGATCGCGTGCTCGAGCGCACTGTGTCAGGTGGCGTGACGGTGAACGATGTGATCTATCACGTCGGTTGCAACACCTTGCCGTTCGGCGGCGTCGGCGCGAGTGGCATGGGCGCGTACCACGGCGAAGCGGGCTTCGCGACGTTCTCGCATATGAAGCCCGTGTTCTATCAGACTCGGCTCAACGGTCGCGCGTTGTTCGAGACGCCGCGCACGCCGTTCCGGCAAGCATTCGGGCGTTTCTTCCGGAGGATCGTCTAGTGCAGCCGTCCGCTGCCGCGCTTGCGCCCACGTTCATGGCGTGCTTTCGCCAGCGAGTGCAGGAGCATCCGGATCGGGTGTTCATGCGGCAGGCGCAGGGCACGGGCTTCACCGACATCACTTTTCGACAAGCCTCCGAACAAGCGCTGCGGATGGCTGCAGCGCTCGCCGCGCGTGGCGTAACGCGTGGTGATCGCGTCGGGATCCTGAGCAAGAACTGCTGGCACTGGATCGTCGCGGATCTCGCGATCCTCAGCCTGGGCGCGGTCTCGGTGCCGTATTATCCCACGCTGTCTGCGGAGTCGTTGCGCGAGGTGATCGCACTCAGCGACCTGAAAGCGATCTTCATCGGCAAGCTCGATGACTACACAGCGCAAGCGCCCGCAGTGCCAGCCGAGCTGATCAAGGTTTCGTTTCCGTCGTATGGGGCACCCGAGCCTGCAGGCTGCTTGCGTTGGAATGAGCTGGTCGCGGAGCACGCGCCGCTCGCCGCTCCGTACGAAGCCGCAAAGGCGGACCCGTTCACGGTCATCTTCACCTCGGGCACGACCGGCACGCCGAAGGGTGTCGTGCTCACGTACGACGCGCCGTACCAGCTCGCTGTCGCCGAGAGCAGCCAGCCCGTTTACGGCATCTTTCAAGGCAACGCCGCGCGCGTGCTCTCGTATTTACCGCTCAATCACGTGGCGGAGCGCTTCGTGACAGAGATCACGGGCATCCTCGCAGGCTCGGAGATCTACTTCGCCGAGTCGATCGAGACGTTCGCGGTGAACTTGCGCGCGGCGCGGCCCACGATGTTCTTCGCGGTGCCGCGCATCTGGACGAAGCTGCGCGAAGGCATCATCGCGAAGTTGCCTGAGCGCTGGCTGCGACGCATCTTGAGTGTGCCCGTGCTCGGCGCTGCGTTCGCGCGTGTGTTGCGCAAGCAGCTCGGTTTGAACGACGCGCGGCTCGTGCTGAGCAGCGCGGCGCCGCTGTCGAGCGAGCTGCACGCGTTCTTCGCGCGCTTGGGTATCCACATTCAAGAGGTGTACGGCATGTCCGAAGTGGGCGGCGCTGCCACGGTGGCCGCGCGCGGTGCGCCGCATGCCGGAGTGGGGCAGCCGCTGCCGTTCACGGAGATCAAGATTGCGGACGGTACGCAAGAGATCTTGATGCGTACGCCTTGGATGATGACCGAGTACTTTCGCGATCCCGAGCGCAGCGCACAGGTGCTGCGCGATGGCTTCGTGCACTCCGGCGACACCGGGCGCTTCGACGAACGCGGCAACTTGCACGTGATCGGCCGGCTCAACGACACGTTCAAGACTTCCAAGGGCAAGTTTGTCGTACCTGCGCCGCTCGAGCTGTCGATCGCCACTTGGCCTGCTGTCGATCAGGTGCTCGTGACGGGCCGCGGCTTGTCGCAGCCGATCGCGCTGATCTGTTTGTCTGAGCTCGGTCGCAAGGAGCCACGCGCGGCGCTCGAAGCTGAGCTGACGCGCGCGTTGTCCGAGCTCAATGCGCGTGCTGCGCCGCACGAACGCCTCGCGCGTGTCGTGGTGGTCGACGAGGCGTTCAGCCTCGAAAACGGCCTGCTTACGCCCACGCTCAAGGTGCGGCGGCACGGCGTGGAAGCGCGCTACGAGAAGCAATTCGAAGCGTGGACCGCACAGCCAAGCCAGGTTATTTGGGGCTGACCTCACTGTCCTGGAAGTTGGTCGTAAGGTTTTGTGGGCGTTGCACGGCGCTGCTGAAACGAAATCGTTCCACAAACGTGACCGCATGGCCTTCCATGTCGGATGCTACGGTGCAGCGTAGTCCCTTGGGCTGGGAGGCTAGATGCGTCGTAGAAGATTTCTTAAGAACGCTGGTTACTTCGTCGTAAGCGCGAGTGTTCTGCCGTGGTTGGGCTGCAAGTCCGACGATGATCCGGCGGAGGACACAAAGGGCAGTCGGTTTCCTCAAGGTGTAGCGTCGGGCGATCCGACACCGGAGACCGTGCTGTTATGGACGCGTGTCGAGCCGAAATCAGCGAGCGAGTCTGTGAAGCTCCTGCTCGAAGTGTCAGAGCAAGATGACTTCGACAAAGTTGTGGTGGAGGAGGAGATCAGCGCGACCCAAGACAGTGATCACGCTGTCCGCGTGCTCGTGAAGGATCTGTCACCCAATAAGACTTACTATTATCGTTTCAGTGCAGGCTCAGATCGCAGCCGCGTCGGGCGCACGCGCACTGCTCCAGGCGCCGACCAAGATGTCGAGCCGCGCTTCGCGTGGGTGAGCTGCCAAGACTACGCGTCAGGCTTTTACGGTGCCTACCGCCGCATGCTGAACGAAGACGAAGACGCTTCGGAAGACGAGCAGCTGCAGTTCGTGCTGCACGTCGGCGACTTCATCTACGAGACGCGCGATGCAGAGTTTATGCAAGCCGTCACGGACGACCTCGAGGGCGTCGCGCTCAAGTCCGCCAAGGGTGTGCCGCGCATCGTGCCGGAGTTTCCGGGGGGCGGCGCGGAGAACGAAGAGAAGAGCAACTTCGCCGCGAAGCTCGAAGACTATCGGCACTTGTATAAGTTCTATCTAACAGATCCAGACCTGCAAGATGCACGCGCGCGCTGGCCGTTCATCTGCATCTGGGATGACCACGAGTTCACCGACGATTGTTGGCAGTCGCAGGCGAACTACACACGGCCGGAGACCGCAGACGAGCCTTCACAGAAGCGCCGCGTCGCTGCCAGCCAAGCGTGGTTCGAGTTTATGCCTGCCGCTCTGAGCGACGCGCTGCAAGCGGGCAGCGTCGAGCAGCAAGCGAAGGACTTCGAGCCGGTCGAAGTGGAAGACGAGCCGTACGAGGCGACCGTAGAGATCGACGAGCCGAACAACACCAAGGCCATTTCGGCGATCACGATCTATCGCAACTTGCGCTGGGGTAAGCACTTAGAGCTGGTGCTGACGGATCTGCGCTCTTACCGCAGCGATCATCCGGTCCCCGAAGACACGACCGTCGACAACTTGCTGGTTTTCCATCCGCGCATCGGCTTGCCGAAAGACCTCGTCAACGCCATGGACGCTGGGCGTGAAGCTGACGGCGGCGCTCAGGACGAGGTCCTCGATTTCAAGAACTCGCGCAAGGACCAACCACCCGGCACGATGCTCGGTGCGAAGCAAAAAGCGTGGTGGAAGTCGGTGATCCAAGCGTCCAACGCCACTTTCAAGGTGTGGGGCAGCAGCGTTCCCGTATTGCGCTTCCTGCTCGACACCACGCAGGTCAAGAACCTGCTGCCGAACGATCTGCTGCTCGCCGACGACGCATGGGATGGCTACAACTATGAGCGCCGCGAGCTGATGAAGTTCTTGAAGGACAACGAGATCACCAACGTGGTCTCGCTCTCCGGCGATCACCACGCGCACTTCGCGGGGCTGGTGATGGACGACTACGACGCTGCTGATCAGACGCCGGTGATCGCGGACTTTGCGGTCGCTGGCATCAGCTCCAACTCGGAGTGGTCGTCGGTGGCTGCGGTCATCCAAGGCGCATTCGACCCCGCGCTCGCCGTGCTGATCGAGCCGGTCGTCAAGTTGATCACTTACGACGCGACGAAGCTGGGTGGCAAAGACAAAGCGGTCGTCAACTTGAACACGCTGCTCCGTTACGGCAGCGAAGCGGCTAACGTCGCCGCGACCACCAATGACCTCGAACAAACCGAGGAAGCGCGTAACGACGAGATCAACCCGCACCTGCGCTACGTCGACACGCATTCGCACGGCTACGGCTTGGTGCACGTCACGGCGGACAACTTCAATGTCCAGCTGGTCACGATCAGCCGCAGCTATACCGACCTCGGCACAAAGAGCCCAGACCTCCGCCGAGTAGCCACCTTCGAAGTCCCCCGCGTCGAAAAGGTCGCCGACCTAACACTCGCCGAACCCGAAATCGAAGGCACCAAACCGTTCCCGCTGCGCTAAGCGTTGCGTCGGCCCTGCATCACGCAGGGCCGCGCGCACCTATACATCACTCCGCCTCCAGTGTGAGTGTGACATAAGTCACGGCTGGGTCTGGCTCTGTCTATCAAGATAGTCCGATGACTGATCAGGTGAAGCTGTTGGCTGCGGTGTCTGGGCCTGCTTGTGAGAAGTATGGGAGTGTTCTTGCGAAGCTGGATGCGGTCGAGGCTGCGATCGATGCGGCCGATGGGCTGCAGTGGTTCAATAAGCTTTATCGCGCGATGACTGACGCTGTCGCGAAGCGTGCGGCCCGTGGTGAGTTTCGTGACCCGGAGTTTCTCGAGGCGCTCGATTGTTTGTTCGCTGATCTGTATTTCGCGGCGATCCGCGACCGCTGCAAGCGAGCTGGCTCAGAGCCGCGCGCTTGGACACCGGTGTTCGAGGCGCGCGCCAGCCGCGATATCGCGCCGCTGCAGTTTGCCGTGGCCGGCATGAACGCGCATATCAACCGCGACCTCGTGCGCGCGTTGTTGACCACCTACCATAAACAAGGTGGTGAGCCCGTGCGAGGCTCAGCCCGGCATGCGGACTACCTTCACATCAACGCGGTGCTCAGCGACGTGCACGTGCAGGCCAAAGCGTTCTTGTTCACGGGCGTGCTGGTCGACATCGACCAACACTTCGGAACAGCAGACGACGTTGCAGAGCTGTGGAGCCTCAACCGCGCGAGAGACGCCGCTTGGACAGGCTTCGAGGTTCAATGGCAACTGAGAGGCTTACCGTGGCTCGCCGAAACGCAGTTCCAGACACTCGACAAGCTCGTGGGATGCACCAACCGCTGCTTGCTACGCCCGTTTGCGATCACTGCTTCAAGCGGTAGCCGGTCTTGAAGATCCAGGCGATGGTCAGCATGCATGCGATCACAAGACCGCCTACAAAGCCGATGCTGATCTCGAGGCTGACGTCGCCGATATTGAAGAAGCTCCAACGGAAGCCGCTGATCAGGTAGACGACCGGGTTGAACAGGCTGACCGCGCGCCAGAACGGCGGGAGCATGTCGATGCTGTAAAACGCTCCGCCGAGAAAGATCAGCGGCGTGACGACCAGGTTGGGGATGAAGGAGAGCTGCTCGAAGCTCTCCGACAGTACGCCGATGATGAAGCCGAGCATGCTAAAGCTGAGCGCTGTGAGCACGAGGAAGGTCACCATCCAAACGGGGTGGCTCACCGCGATGGGCGTGAACAGCTCGGCGGTGGCGAGGATCAAGAGGCCGAGGATCACAGACTTGGTGACCGCGGCGCCGACGTAGCCGAGCACGATCTCGAATGCGCTCACCGGCGCAGACAGCAGCTCGTAGATCGTGCCCGCGAACTTGGGGAAGTAGATGCCAAATGAGCCGTTGAGCAGGCTCTGCGTGAGCACGGACATCATGATCATGCCCGGCACGATGAACGCGCCGTATTGGATCTCCGAGACGTTCTGCATGCGCGAGCCGATCGCCGCGCCGAACACTACGAAGTAGAGCGAGGTGGAGATGACTGGCGCGGCCACGCTCTGCCAGAGTGTTCGCATCCAGCGCGCCATTTCGAAGCGGTAGATCGCGAGGACGCCGTACTTGTTAAGGCCTAAGCTTGACATGTCTATCTCTCAATCCGTGTGCACGAGCCGTACGAAGATCTCTTCCAGGGAGCTCTCGCGCGTAGTCAGATCAGTGAAGGTGATGCCCGCTGCCGCCAACCGCTGCAAGAGCGTGGGGATGTCCGCGTCTTGCTTGGCGTCGAAGGAGTAGTCGAGCTGACGACCGTCGGCCTTGATCTCGAGCGGTAAGTCTTGCAGCTCGCTGGGGAGTGCAGCCAATGGCTGCGCGAGCTCCAGGCTCAAGTAACGCCGACCGAGCTTGGCCATAAGCGTGGCCTTGTCTTCGACCAGCACTAGCTCGCCTTTGTTGATCACGCCGATCCGGTCGGCCATCTCCTCGGCTTCTTGGATGTAGTGCGTGGTCAAGATGATGGTCACGCCGCGCTCGCGCAGGCTCCGCACCAGGTTCCACATCTCGCGCCGCAGGCTGACGTCTACGCCGGCGGTGGGCTCGTCCAGGAACAAGATTTCAGGCTCGTGGGACAGCGCTTTGGCGATCAACACACGCCGCTTCATGCCGCCCGAGAGCGCCATGATGCGCTGATCTTTCTTGTCCCAGAGCGACAGGTCGCGCAGCACTTGCTCGATGTACGCGGGTTTCGGTGCACAGCCGAACAAGCCGCGGCTGAAGCTGACCGTGTCCCAGACCGACTCGAACGCGTCGGTCGAGAGCTCTTGGGGCACGAGCCCGATCAGGCGGCGCGTATGACGAAAGTCTTTTTGATGGTCGAAGCCGTTGATCCGCACCGTGCCGGCGCTCGGCGTGACGATGCCACAGACGATACCGATCAGCGTGGTTTTGCCCGCGCCGTTTGGGCCGAGCAGGGCGAAGATCTCACCTCGCTTGATTTCAAGGTCGACCTTCTTCAGCGCTTGCTGACCGGATGCGTAAGTCTTCGTGATTCCCGCGATCGCGACACTGGGGGAGCTGTTATCAGTCATGAGGTAAGTGGGGGTAACGACACGCGCTTGGTCCTGAGCACGGGCCCCCGCAACCCTCGTGCTTTGTTTCGTCAGCGTCAACCCCGGCGCGTGCTCGGGTCCGCACTCTGCGGACAGGTTCGGTCCGGAATTTGAGCCCTCAGAACCAGCCGACTTGGATGTGGATGCCGCCGAGAAAGCCGAGCGTCACGCTCGTCACCGCGTCTTTGCGGCCGGCGCTCCAGCCGTACGCCGCAGAGCCGAACGCCATGCGATGATCGAGCAACAGCGCAGCCTCGATCCCGGCGAGCAGGTTGTCCGAGCCCATCAGCCGCGCGTAGCGGAAGCCGAGCCCGGCGTACGCACCGAGCTTGGGCGAGTGTGGCGGGTTCGCCGCTGTTGGCTGCAGCGCCGCGCTTGGCTGCAGGCACAGAGGGTGTGCTCTTGAAGTCGATCGCGCCGAGCCGCGTCTCGCTGTCGCGGCGCAGCAGCACGGCGGCTTCACTGGCTGCGATCGCGACGCGGTAATCGCCGGGCGGAAGGCCGAGTCGCATCGGACGATCGGGTGTCTTGCTGAACTCCACCACCAGGCGCGAGAGTGCATCGCGCACTTCGCCACTCGAGCCGAATGCTCCGGCGCATGTCGCGCCGCCACGCAGACCAGATGCCCCCCGCTCGCTACGGCGCTAGTCGACGAGCGAGCGGTCTCGCTTCTCCGCAGCTGGATCGACGAGATGTGAGTCGCGGCGCAACGTGCACCACAGCTCGGCTGCGTGCAGCGTCAGCTCAGGCCGAAACCCGTGCGTGTCCGCCCAGCGCTGCCAAAAGGCGCGTGTGACGCCCAGCGGATGCTCGCGACCTACCGCGTGTCGCACCGTCTGGCGCGGGATCTCGGGGTCCACAGCGGGCACGATGTGCAGCTGCAGGTGGGGTGACAGATAGCGATCTATCTCGCGGAGCGTCGCGTCCAAGCGCGGGATGTGCTCGAGCACGTGCGAGGACAGAACGATGCCTGTGTCGCGGACGTTGGTACCCGCGCTTGCGAGCGAGTCGTAGACCTCGAGCCCCAGCTCGCGCTCCGCGAACCCACGCCGCGAGTCGCTCAGCTCGATGCCGTACGCGTCCAGCCCGGCGCCCCGCAGCAGCTGGATCTCGTAACCCCAAGAGCACCCGAATACAGCGATGCGCTGGCGCTCCTTCGGCAGCTCGTGTTGCAACGCTTGCACCGCGGCCGAGCGATCTTTGCCTTCTTCAGCGAGCGCACGCTGCAGCGCGTCTCGCTGGCGGCTCAGCTCCATGTCCGTCGTGACACCCGACTGACTGTAGATCGACGAGTAGTACCAGCGCGCGACGCTGGGCGAAAATAGCCCTGTCGGTCGGAACAACAACTTGCAATCCGAGCAGCTGTAGATGGTCGCAAACCCGGCAACCTTCTTGACGACCGGCTCGTGCGCGCGAGAGCCGCACGATGGACAGCACGTTCCGCGCGCTCTGCCGGCGAGCACGTCGAGCGCGTAAACAGCACGTGATTGCAAGTGTCTAACGAAGGTTTCCAACGCCGGGCAGTGTCGCGCCCGCGTGAGGGCCGCGTCAAGCCGCTTAATGCACGCGTGGCGGCTCGTCCAACGCGCGCATGAGTCGCTGCTCGTAGCGGCGGGCGGAGGCTGTCCAAGACAGTTCTTTGCGATTATCGCCAAACAAATCGCGCAGCTCTCCAGCTGGAGCTGAGGTAGCGAGCGCCTGCTGCAGCGCATCACGCAGAGCTTCCGGGTCCTCTGGCGGCACCACGCGCACAGCTTCGGGCGTGTTGGTCCATGGTTTCAAGTCGAAACCGCCGGTCATGGTCGTGCAAACCAGCGGCAGTCCGCATGCCAGCGCCTGCACTTGAACTGTCGCGAGGCCGTCTTGACGCGAGGCGAGCGCAAAGACGTGTGCCTGCGCGTAGATGCCCGGCAACTCTGACTGCGGCACTGTGTCGATGTGCTCGAACAGTGGATCATCCGGCACGGGAGCTCCCGCGAGCGGGCCGACATGCAAGAGCCTCGTACCGGGCAGCTTGCGCCAGGCCTCGACGAGGATATCGCAGCCTTTCTGCAGCGACCACGCGCCAGCCATGAGGATCGTGGGCCGCGCGTCTTTGGCTGGTGCCCTCGTGGGAGCAAACTGTTCGAGCGAGACGCCAAACGGATTCTTGAACAGCTGCTCCGGCGCGTGGCCTTGCTCGATAAAGCTTTGGTACGCGTGCTGCGAAGGCACAGTGATCACGTCCGACAAAGCGTAAGAGAGCAAGTCGCGCTCGTATCTAAACTTCGTTGTGTAGTCAGCGGGCGCGCCGGGCATGCGCTGGAGGATCGCGCGTTGCGCGAGAATATGAACGCTGCTGCGCTCCACGAAGATGCGCGCGTTGTAGCGACGTCGCGCTTCGTCGAGCGCGCGCACGCCGAGCCCCGACATCGCGATCAACACATCACAAGGCTCCAGCTTGGCGCATGCGCTCTCGTCGAGTGCCTCGAGCAAGCGCGTGTTGATGACGTCCTTGATCGGACCGTCCGCCAGGTAGCGAACACCGGCGTAATACGGATAGCTGCTGAGCCCGAGCCAGCGGTTGCAGTCGTCGGGTAACCCGAAGTGCTTCGTCCGGAAAGGCGGAAGCATCGAGTAGAGCTTGACGTCGTGGCCCAAGGCGCTCAGCTCGCGCGCGATGTCGACCAACGTGAAACGGCCTGATGTCAAGAGTGCAATCCGCATGCGCGCGGCGAAGCTAGCACAGCGCGGCGCGGGCTACACCTCGAAGCGCTTTCCGGTGGACCACAGCGCTTCGAAGACGTAGCGGTAAAACGCGACGTCCGCGCGTTTGGTGGAGAGGTAGCCGCTCGCTTCCGTGCTCTGGCGGTCGAACACGATGATCGTGCGTTTGTCGAGCAGGCCGAAGTCACGGATGTTTTGGCGCTGCAGGCGCGTCGCGAGTCGGTCGCTGAAGCCGACACGCAGCCTGCTCGCGCCGATCAGCTGGCTCAGCGTGTACAGCTCGTCGCGTTGCTTGGCGCGCGCTTCTTCCCATTCTTGTTCGCTCTCACACAGCGCCACGCGGCCTACGTGGTTGCCGAGCTGGAGCAGCAAGCGCCGCTCATCGCCCAGCGCGTGCAAGAGATCGGGCAGCCGCTGCACGGCTTCGATCTCGGCCTGCGGGTACAAGCTCGTGACGACCTCGACGTCGCGCCCGAAGCGAAAGCGACCGGCGCTCAAGCGCTCACTTTGTTTCTGATAACGCGCGAGCTCAGGAAATGATCGAGGCAGCTTCGATGTGCTCAGCAGGTTGGCGCGCGTGTGCGCGGGCTCATGGGTCAGCTCGCCTTGCATGCCGCTGCGGATCTGCGCTTCGATGCGGTCGGCCAAGCCGAGATTGGCGTTCGCGTTCGCGTGCGCGGGGTGACCACCCAAATATTCGATGCGCGGCAAGCTCTCCGCCGTGTGCGTGACGACGCTGGTCCAGCGTGGCGCATGCACGCCCCAGCGCACGAGCAAGCACAAGCCGAGCAGCTCGAAGCTGTGCTCCTGCACGCAGTAGATATCCCACAGCTCGATGCCGCGTACATCCGGCTCATGTTCGTAGTCGACGCGCAATACGAGCGACTCCGTCTGCGCGTTGTGTTGTCGGTGTGTGGCCTCGGCGGAGAACAACGCCGCGATGCTGCCCGCGAGCTTCACGCTTGCTTGTTTTTCGGTCTTCGTAGAGGCCTCGCGCACGATCGACTTGTCGCGTTGAGAGCCTTCGAGGTTCGCGCAGCGCACGAGAAAGACGAGGTCATGGCGATGATGCCGGAGCGAGACCAGCGCGAGCACGCAGATCAGAAGCGCGACGATGGCGATGCTGACCGGGAGCGTTTGCTCGAGATGCAGCGCTGCGTCGATCGTCGTCGCCGGCCACGCGGGCAGCTTGTCCGCCCACCACAGATCGATCGCGAGCAGGAAGCGCGGACGTTGATGATCGAGATCGAACGCGTCGGCGTCCGGCGGCGCGGGCGCTTCGCCAACCGGCCAGCACACGAGCGTACGCACGATGCCGAACACTGAGCCGACATCTTGGTACGGATCGGTCAACGCGCAGCGCGCGACAGGCCCGCCGCTGACCAAGCTCAACCAAGTCTCGGGATTGCCTTCGACAGGCGCGCGATACCAAGGTCGGTCACCGATCTTATAGCCAGATGACACAGTTCGCTTGGGGTATGAGATGACAGATTCAGCTTTGTCTACGTCACCGTGATCATCGGCGAGATAGATCAGCGGCGTGGCCAGCGGATAACCTTGCGCGCGCGCAGGTGTGAGGCCCAGCCAATCGGCGAGCCGACCCGGATAGCAGTCAGAGCCAGTGCAGCCGATCTCACGCTTGGTCGGCATCGCCGATGCAAATGCGGCCAAGAGGCTCTGCAGCGCGGGCTCGAGGTCGTCCCATGTCTTACCGTCAGGCAAGTGGGCGAGCGAGCGGCACAGATCTCGGGGACTACCACCGTAGTCGATTCGGCATACGTCGGGGCTGGTGGAGCCCGCGAGCTCTGGCACGATCAGCGGGCTCTGCTGCGTCAGCGGCTCGGTTTGCTCGCGCGCCAATGACAGCTCGTGCATGAGCTTGGTGAGGCGAGCGTGGGTCTCGGGCGGCAGCCGCAAGCGGCCATCGGCGTCGGACAGCAGCGCGGGCAGGGGACCATTGCCGCTCCACTCGACATAGCGGTTGAGCACGTAGAGGTGTTGCACCGAGAGGTACAGGAAGCGCCCCGCAAACACGAGCAAGATGCCGACGACGCACGCCCAGAAGAAGCGTTGGCGGCGCTGCACGCGCAGCTCGAGTAAGCCCGGACAACGGGCTGGCTGCGTCTCCGCAGACGACGACAGTGTGCTCGCAGCGAAGCGAGCGCGCGGCGCGCGCGCAAGTGGTTCGAACGGCCGGTCCCCTATGCCTCTCGACATACGGCCTCCCCTTCAGCAGCCTGATTGAATACAAACGTAGCACAAGACTACGCGCGTGCTTCCCGCAATGAAATAACGACAGTGTGTGCTAACGCTCTTCACGTAACCATGACCGGTTACGGTAAATCGTGGGGAATGATCGCGAGCGAGCTGACGTTAGCTCTCGGGTTGTGTGCGCTGACGCCATGGACGCGATGTGTCGAGCACCTCGCGTACGCTGCGTAGCAGAGCATTCGGCGCGAACGGCTTCTCGAGCAGCACCACACCAGCCTCGGGAACGCCACGATGCAGCACAGCGTTCTCCGAGTAACCGGACATAAACAGCACGCGCAAGCTGGGGAAGCGCTGCGCCAGCGCGTCTGCGAGCTCGCGGCCATTCTTGCCGGGCATCACGACGTCGGTGAGCAACATGTGCAGTCGCGCTGGGGCCTCTTCGCACAGCGCGAGCGCGGATTCGGCGGAGTCTGCGCGGAGCACTTGGTAGCCAGCGCTCTGCAACACGCGTTCTGTCAGGTCGCCCACTTTGGCATTGTCCTCGACCAGCAAGATCGATTCTGTCCCGGGCATCAGCGCGATTACGTGCTTCGGCACCTCTGGATCGAGCGGGGCTTTCACGCGCGGCAGATACACGGTGAACGTGGTGCCACAGCCTGGGTCCGAGCTGACGCTGATATAGCCGTCGGCTTGTTGCACGATGCCATAACATGTGGACAGTCCGAGCCCCGTGCCGACGCCCGGACCTTTGGTCGTGAAGAACGGCTCGAAAATGCGGCTCTTGACCGCGTCTGACATGCCCACGCCATTGTCAGACAGGCTGACTGCGACGTAACCGCCGGCGGGAATGCTCTGACCCTTCGCGCCGAAGTTGCTGTCAGACAGCACCACGTTATGGGTCTCGATGCGCAGCGTGCCACCGTGCGGCATGGCGTCGCGCGCGTTGACCGCGAGGTTCACGAGCACTTGCTGCAGCGCTTGTGGATCGACGCGCACGTTCCACAAGTTGTCGCTGAGCTTGACCTCGGTCGCGATGTCTTCGCCGAGCGAGCGCACTGTCATGACCTCGACCGCACGCACGATGGCGTTGACGCTCACCACGCGCGGCGAGACCGGCTGTTGCCGTGACAGTGCCAGGAGCTGTTGGGTGAGCGCTTTGGCCTGCGAAGCAGAGGAGATGATCGATTCGATGTCTTCGCGCGCGCTGTCGGCTGGATCGATGCCTTGCAGCGCGAAGTCTGCGAAGCCGAAGATCGCTGTCAGCAAGTTGTTGAACTCGTGCGCCACGCCGCCAGCGAGCCGGCCGATGCCTTCGAGCTTTTGCGCATGCCGGAGCTGCTCGGCGAGCATGCGTCGATCGGTTACGTCTTGAACCGTCGCGCGCACGTACACGGGGTTTCTGTGCGCGTCGAGCTCGATCTGCCCGATGCTCAGCACGTGCCTGCGCGTGCCATCCGGTCGCACGATCTCATGCTCGATCTCATATTCTTCGACGCCGGTGGCGAGCGCGATCCGAAGTTGTTCGCGCACACGCTCGCGCTCGGCTTCAGGGATCGCGCTGTGATAGTCCGCGAGACACAGCGAACGGTTCTCGGTGCTCACGCCAAACAGCTCGTACGCTTCGGGCGACCAGGTCAGCACATCCGACGCGATCTCCCATTCACCGTAGCCGATGCGCGCGAGCCGATGTGCGGTGATCAAGCGCTGATTCGCGCGCTGCAACGCCGCTTCGGTCTCGCGGCGCGAGGTCACGATCTCGCTCACGATCACCAGGCCACCGACTTCACCGTGCGTGTTGCGCCAGGGCCGGCACTGCCAGCTCATCCATTCGCTCGTGTGATCCGCGCGCGTAATCAGCTCGCTCTCGCTGCTGCGCGTTACGCCATCGTTCAAGCACCCTGCATGCAATGCTCGCCAGTGCGCTGGGAAGCTCGGGTTGCTTTCGTAGATCGATGTGCCTTGCCAGTCGTTGTGCTCGAGCCTGTGGTCGAGCAACCAGCGCTCGCTGTACATCACGTAACGATCCTCGCGATCGAGCAGCGCGATGGCGCGCACTGATTCTCGGATGATCTCGCGCAGGCTCGGAATCTCGAGCTCTTCGTCTGTATCGATGCCGTGTGGCATCGCACCATTATGGATGGGGCGGAATGCTGGTCAACGGCGTGTGCGACCCCGCCTGTTTAGGCCACACGAACTTTACCTTCAGAGTGCACGAGTCCGCGTTAGTCGGCTTGCTCGCTGCCGCACTCAGCTGCCTTTGGGACAGGCTTCATGGAATAGGATGTGCGCTCACGCGGCAGCCTGAGCTTCACTGGGATGAAGCCCATCGCGCGTTCGGCGAGCGCACAGATGGTGAGGGATGGGTTGACCCCGACATTGGCAGACACTGCCGAGCCATCGATCACGTACAAGCCCTCGTAGCCAAACACGCGATGCCGGTGATCGATGACGCCGCCGTCAGCGGTGTCGCCCATACAACAGCCGCCCAAGATATGAGCGGTGGTCGGCATGTCGAAGATTTGCTCGTAGAACAACGAGCGCGCGATGCCGCCCGATTTCTTCGCGATCCAGTGCGCGAGCTCTGTGGCCTCGGGCATGCGCGCGCTGGGCTTTTCGCCCAGCTCGACGCGCGTGTTCATGAACCCGAGGCGACTGCGTACGAAGCGCAAGGTTCCTTCGGTGGTGCGCATGTACAGCAGGATCATGGTGCTGCGCGCCCAGTCCGACACGAACAACGTGCGCAACGTGAACAGCGGCCGCGCGAGCATCGCGAGCAATATGCGTAGAAACAGCATCAACGCGCCCGCTCCGGCTACGTGTGGTGCGGTGACCATCGTGCGGAAGAAGCCGGAGCCGCCGCCGTAACGCACCATTTCGAGGTGCGAGTGCTCGTCGGTCTGCAGCAGCGAGTTGATCGCGATACCGGTCGAGTGGTCGACCTGCTTGCCAGGCACGGTCACACAGATCAGCGACTCGGAGTTCGTACGCACGCGATGGCCGACTTGGTCGGACAAGTTGGGTAGCGCGGTCGGGTCGTCTTTCAGGCGCAAGAGCAGCGAGTTTGTGCCGAGCGCACCGCCCGAAAAGATCACGTTCTTGGCTTCGAAGGTCCGCTCAACGCGCTTGAAGTAGGAGCGGCCTTCGAGCGCTCGGATGCGGTAGCCGCGATGCGCCTCTGGGAGCGGCGAGACGTGATTCACCTCAGTGTCGGCGAGCAGCGTGAGCCCGCGTTTTTCAGCGAGGTACAAGTAGTTTTTGTCGAGCGAGTTCTTTGCGCCGTGACGACAGCCAGTCATGCAAGAGCCGCAGCGCGTGCAGCCGGTGCGCTCCGGGCCTTTGCCATCGAAGTACGGATCAGGCACGGTTTGGCCCGGCTTGCCCATGAAGATCGAGACGTGCGGCTTCTCGAAGGCTTCCGGTGTGCCGCGCTCCTCGGCGAGCTCCTTGAGCAGCTGATCTGCGGGCGTCAGAAAGTTCGTGGGCTCTGCGCCCAACATGCGCCGCGCCGTGTGGTAGTGCGGCGAGAGCTCGCTCTCCCAGTCCGCGAGCCGAGCCCACGCGGGGCTCTTGAAGAAGGTGCCCTTGGGGATCGGCAGCGTGTTCGCATAGGTCAACGAGCCGCCGCCAACACCTGCACCCGCGAGCACTTGCACGTGCGAGAAGGGGCGCAGCTGGAATAGCCCGCGACAGCCGAAGATGGGGGCCCACAACCAGCGTTTGACGTCCCAATTGGTCTTTGGGAAATCGTCATTCTGCATGCGACTGCCCTTCTCGAGCAGCAGCACGCGGTAACCCTTTTCCGTGAGGCGCAGCGCAGACACGCTGCCGCCGAACCCGGAGCCGATGATGACGAAGTCGTAGGGTTGCGTCTCGGTCACCCGTAGATCCCCATAGGGCGGACACTATGTCATGTCCGGTCTGGACATGCATTCCGGAGTGACACGTGCTGCAGCTCATGGCGTCGTCCATACGTGACGCTTCTCGTCTCGCTCGGCACTCAGCGAGGCAAAACTGTAGTGGCTTAGCGGCGATCCGCGCAGGCCGCGGGGCTTGTGATTGGCAGGTTCTTGTCGAGCACGCGGCCCAGCGTCCAAGCGCGGAAGCTGGGGACTTTTGTCGCCGCGACTTCGAACGCGTCAGGCTTGCTGGCGTGGTAAATCGTGCCTTCGCTGCGGCCGAAATACGTCGTGCCGTCGAACAGCAGCTGCTCAGGCATGCGCGCCGCTGCTGGCTGCTTGGTCCAATCCCGCGTGTTGGAGCTGGTTGCGTAGTGGTCGCCTTGGGCCACGACCCACTGCTTGCCATCGAACAGATAAGCGGTGCCGCCCTGAGCTTCGGCCGCGCACGGCTGCCAGCTGCTGCCGAGGTTGTCGCTCACAAAACATGCATCACCCGCCTCTGAATACGCGATGAAGTATGTGAACCCGTACGCGACGCGCAAAAATCCACTCGATCCGGCGCCGCTCCAGACGTTTCCGCCGGTCCAGCTGTCGCCGTGATCGCGGGTGACGTACACGTCGCCGCCGTCCGTGCTCGCCATGAACAAGCCCCCGCCCGCGAGCAGGCTGCGGATGTGTTTCTCGGGGAAGCCTTTATGTAAGCCCTGCCAGGTGCGACCCCCGTCCAGCGAGCGCATGGTCGCGCCGTTGCCGCCGCCTGCCAGCCAGACGCGGGGCAGCGAGAGGTATGCGACCGCGCCCATCCAGTTGCTGCACGAGCTGGGATACGTTTCGTCGGGGCAGGCATCGAGCGGGTGAACGTCTTCTTCCCAATGCTCACCGTCTAGGCTGCGCATCACAAGCCCGTTTTGATTGCCGCCGACGGCGACAAACACACCGTCGCCGTAAGCGACTGCTCGCAGCAGGTCGGGCGTGTGGTCGTCGCTCTGCTCGGCGTTGCCGCAGTAGCGCCAGTCCGCGCCGTCGTCGGAGCGAGCGCGCAGGCCGAAGTCGCCGACGCCGATCAGCTGGAGCGCGTCAGTCGAGGCTGAGCCACCCGCACCCGCGCCACCCGCACCCGCGCCACCCGCGCCCGAGCCGGCGCCAGCTGAGCCGCCGCCGTAAGCGGCATCATCAGCTGCAGCGTCGCGCAGCGTGCCGCTATCGGCGTCAGCACTCGAGCATGGGCGCACGGGCGTCCCACATTTGTTGCCAGCACAAGCTGCTGCGAGCACGCAGCCGACCAACACAAACAAAAGCACACGAGGCAAGCTCATGCACAAACCATAACGCGCGCACGCGAGCGCCGGAACCTGGCCTCATGTGCGCGCGTGTCTCAGCGCCGCCGTAAGCTGCCGTGCGCAGCTCAGCCTTCGGGCGCCAAGCCTACGAAGATGTTCTGGACGTCGTCATCGGCATCGACGGCTTCCAAGAATGCTTCCACTTCGGTGCGCGCGTCGGCCTCGAGACTGACCGGGTTTTTGGCGATGTAGACCAGCGCTTGTGTGCTCACTGTCCAGCCAGCGGCCGCGAGCGCACGTGCCACGGCATCGAGGTCGGTCGGCCCGGTGATAAAGCGGGTCTGGCCGTCGTCCGCAGCTTCGACCTCCTGTGCGCCCGCCTCGATGGCTGCTTCCTCGGGGTCGACGTCCGCGGAGGGAGGCGCCGCCTCGATCGCGCCGGCATGCAGGAAGTCCCAGGACACTGAACCGCTGGTGCCCAGCTGACCCTTGCGGAACAGCACACGCACGTTGCTCGCGGTGCGGTTCTTATTGTCGGTCAGGCACTCCACGATCACGGGTACTCGGTGCGGCGCGAAGCCCTCGTAGGTCACGAGCTCGTACTGCACCTGCTCGTCCAGGAGACCCGCACCCTTCTTGATCGCGCGCTCGAGCGTTTCTTTCGTCATCGAGGCCTTCTTGGCTTGCTCGATCGCGAGGCGCAGGCGCGGGTTCATCCCCGGGTCCGCCCCCGCTTTGGCGGCGATCATGATTTCCTTGGCCAGCTTCGTGAAGATCCGGCCTTTTTGCGCCGCGCTCTGCTCGCGGCCTTTCTGTTTCCACTGTGCGCCCATAGGCGCTTTCTAAATGAAGGCGCGCGACTCGGGAATGGTTGATCGTACGTTCCGGGGCTTTGCCGCCGCACAATCCAGCTTTTTGGTGCGAGCGGGCGCACAGCCGCTGTGGAGCTGGTAGGCTGGCCAGGCGATGTCCAACGAGCTCATCCTTGACAGTGTGTTCGATCTCGTCGGTGCCACGCCCATGCTGCGCCTCGGCCGGCTCGCGGACCCCAAAGGGGCCGAGCTGTGCGCCAAGCTGGAGGCCAAAAACCCATCAGGCAGCGTCAAAGACCGCCCGGCCAAAGCCATGTTGGTCGCAGCCGAAAAAGCCGGGTTGATCCGTCCAGGCTCGATCATCATTGAAGCTACGAGCGGCAATACCGGGCTGAGCTTGGCCATGCTGTCCGCGGTGCGCGGCTATCGTTGCATCATCGTCATGCCCGAGGACATGGCGAGCGCGCGTCAGAGCATGCTGCGTGCCTACGGCAGCGAGATCGTGCTCACGCCGGCGCATCTCGGCATGCGCGGCGCGGTCGAGGAAGCGGAGCGCATCCTGGCGAAGACGCCGGGCGCCTTTATGCCAAGGCAGTTCGAGAACCTCGAGAACCCACGTTCGCACAGCGAGACGACAGCGGAGGAGATCTGGGCAGCCAGCGGCGGCGCGGTGGACGCCGTAGTGATCGGCGTCGGCACAGGTGGAACGCTGACTGGGGTCGCGAGCCGTTTGCGCGAGCACAATCGCGCGCTGCGGGTGGTCGCTGTGGAGCCTCGCTCGAGCGCGGTGCTTACTGGTGAAAAGCCGGGGCTGCACGCGATCCAGGGCCTCGGCGCGGGCTTCGTTCCGCGCACGCTGGACCGCGCGCTGATCGACGAGATCGTGACCGTGTCCGACCTGGACGCCGAACGTATGACGACGCGCTTAGCGCGCGAAGAAGGGCTACTTGTAGGGCCTTCGTCTGGCGCGAACGTACACGCGGCGCTCAAAGTTGCGCGCGAGATGCGATCACAGCAGCGCGTTGTGACGATCCTTTGCGACACTGGTGAGCGGTACCAGTCCTGACTGGCTAAGACCTGCACCTACCGGTGTGCTTGTTGGACCTGCCGCTGACAGCGGCAGGGCTGATGGAAACGGAGCGGATGGCAAACGTCTCTGGGCGCATGCGCTGCGGCGTCGTGTTGTGGTGGACGCTTACACTCGTTTCGCTCCTGACCAGCTCTCGCGTTCAGGCGGAGGGCGACCAGTGCGTGGATGAAGCGGTACGCGACGAGCTGAACGCGCGTCGCACGTATCGCGGGGTTCAGAAGCGCGTATTCCAGAAAGCGGGCCGGCACGAGCTGAGCGTCCAGGGTGGCTTGTACGCCGCCGACTTGCTCTCGTCGTCGTACTTGCTCACGGCGGCTTACACGTTTCACTTCACCGAGCACCTCGCGATCGAAGCGAGCTTCGGGTACACGCGCGCAGAGTCCAAGCTGGTGCGGATCGTCGAAGAAGAGACCAGCTTCACGGCGCTGCGCTTGAACACGCCGGTGTATTTGTACCAAGGCCATCTGCTTTGGACACTCGCGTACGGCAAGCTGCGCTGGTTCGAAGGTGGCATCTCGCGCTTCGACATCCACCTGGCGGTCGGCGGCGGCGTGACCGATAACCAGACGGCGCAAGGTATTACCGGGAGCGCCGGGCTCGGGCTCAAGCTGTACATCAACGAGTGGTTCGCGCTGCGCGTGGACATACGGGATCAGGTGCTCAGCCAAGAGCTGCTCGGGCACTCGCAGATCGTCAACAACATCGCAGCGACGCTAGGTTTGTCGCTGTTTCTCCCCTTCTCAGCGTGAGACCAAGCATGCCGCGCACGCTCGTATGGCAAGGGACACTGGCTGCAGCGCTCGCGCTCGTGGCGCTCTCGCCAGTGCTCGCGAGCCCGGATGGAACTGGTGAGGCGCTGCCGCCCTTGGCTGCAGCGAGCCCAGCGCAAGCGAAGCCCGCACGCAAAGTCGTCGCGTCGAAACCTGCGACGTCCTCGTCGCGCGCGCCATCCGCTGCGCGCCAAGCGCAGGCGAAGCCTGACGACAAACCAATGGCTGCGAGCGCAGCGCCTGCGAGGGCTGCGCCGGCCAGCGCAGCGCCCGCCACCACCGTGGTGCCGGAGCCTGCTGCAAAGGGCGCGATTCCAGAGCCTGCCGCTGCGAGCGGCGCGGCTGCCGCTACGAGCGTCGAGGCCGAGCCGGCGGGTGCAAAAGCTCAGCCCAAGCTGAGCGCAGAGCAGCTCGCGGCGCTGCGCGAAGAGAGCTCACAGCTGATCGACGAGATGTCACAAGCGCGCGCGAAAGCCGCGCTCCTGGGCAAGACCTTGTTCAAGACGCAGCTGCGCTTGCGCGTGCAAAACCTGGCTGCGCCCGATCCGCGCCTCGTAAAGATCGAGCTCAAGCTCGACGGATCGCCGGTGTACGTCGGCGATGGAACCACGCTGACCGGAGACGACGCGCGCCAAGTGTTCGAAGGCTTCATCGCGCCCGGCAGACACGTGCTAACAGCGTCGCTCAAGCAGCAGAGCCGCGAGGACGCGACCTTCGGCTACAACCTACACGACAGCTACCACTTCAAAGTCCAGCGCGACAAGCTGAGCGAGCTCACCCTGATCGTCGACGACGACTCAGACATGGCGAGCGACTACCCAGACGACGGCGACGGCGAATACGACGTGCGGCTCAAGCTGCGCGTACGCACCAAAAACATCGGCGAGGAGTAACACGCGCGCATGCAGCACAAGCGGCCAAGCTGCGTCGGGATAAGCGTCGCGCTGTGCGCTTGGGCGCTCCCGCTCGCGCTCTCCGCACAAGCGGGGCCAGCACCAGTGCCGCCCAGTCTAACAGCGCCTGCGCCGTCGACAGCGACGAGCAATGCGCCGCCGACAGCTGCTCCTGCGCCAGATCAGAAGCGTGAGATCGTGGCACAGCCGAGCGCCGGGTCCGGAACCGACAGCACAGCCGACCCAGGCAGTGCGCGCGCGTACTTCAAAGCGTTTGCGGCGAAGCGCTTGATCTCGCTGCAGCTCGCCGAAGTGCGCGAGCTACGCGAGCAGTTATCCGAAGCCGAGACGCTGGCACAAGCAGGCCGCACCACCGAAGCAGCGTTACTACTCACTGAGCTCACCGAACATCCACGCTTCGCCGACTACGCCGACCTAAGCGAATTCTCCGCAGCACACTACGCACTGGGCAGCGCGCAATGGCAGCTAGGAGCGGCCGCCAGCGCCCAAACATCCCTGCGCTTCGTCCTCGCTCGCGGCCCAGACAACCCGTATTTCCTGCCTGCATTCCGCCGCTACGTAGACATCGCGCTCGCCGAACGCCAGCTCGCACCAGCGCTCGCGACACTCTCCCAGTACGACGACGCCAAGCTCCCCGAAGACGCGAGAGCCGAGCTCAACTACCTGCACGCGCGCGAACGCCAGCAAGCAGGCGACCACGCCGAAGCAAAAACATCCTTCGGAAAACTCAACCCACGCTCCCGCTTCTACGCGAGCGCTCAGTTCGAGCTGGGAGCGCTCGCAGCTGACAGCCGCAACTTCCCAGAAGCCCGATCACACTTCTGCCGAGTCACACGCGTGCGCGACGACAGCATGCAAGCACTGCTGAGCGACGCTCGCTACTACACCGTCAAAGACCTATCGCGCCTGGGCGAAGGCCGCGTCGCCCACGAACAACGCACAGGCAACCAAGCCGCAAGCCACTACTTCCAGATCCCCAACGACTCAACGCACCTCTCGGGAGCCCTCTTCGAAGGCGCCTACGCACGCTACGAAGCCGGCGATCCAGACAGCGCCCTCGATCTACTCGACCAACTCGAAGCCCGGTTCCCCCGCTCGCCACACGCCGACGAAGCAAGTCTCTTGCGAGGCTACGTCGCGCTAGCACGCTGCGACTTCCTCAAAGCCGAAGCCCACTTCGCCAAGTTCGAAGCCCGCTTCACGCCTGTGGTCAACTACCTAGACCGCACACTCAAAAACCCGGCGCGCCGCGAAACGATCTACCAAGCGCTGCTACGCGAAACCCAAAAACAACCGAGCCAACAAGCCGACCCAGCGCTCCGCACCATCATCGGCCTGTTGGGCGACGACGACCAATTCCGCGAGCTCCACGAACGCGTCCGCCACCTAGACCAACAAGCAGCAAGCGCCTCGCGAACACCAGAAAGCTTCGAGCTACTCAAGGCGCGCTACCTCCACGGCGACAAACCACTCGCAGCAACACCAGACAACCCAGCTGCCGACCAAGACGACGCGCCAAGCCTAACAGAGCTCAAACAAACCTGCGAAGACACCCGCCAAGCCCTGTTCGCACTGAACGACCAAGTCGACACCATGCGCAGCATGGGAGCGAAACCAAGCCAGCTCAGAGACCTAGAACACACCCTGAGCCAACTCTCCCAACGCCACAACAAACTCAACGCGGCTCTAGACAAAGCCCGCCTAGAACTAGCAGCGACCAGCGAAGCCGAACAGCTCGAAGCCAAAGACATCCCCGACCTCCTGCAACAAGACGCCGACAAAGCCCGCAGCTTCGAGCGGCGAGCACTGACACTTCGGCCCAAGCTAATCAGCGCAGCCAACACCAGAACCCTGTTCGAGCTCCGAACACTCCACGCGCGCTTACACAGCTATCTAAGACGAGCAAGAATCGGCCACATCGACGCCACCATGGGCGAAAAACGCCGCCTAGAACGCGAAATCGAAAGCCTAGCAGCAGGCCGCTTCCCGCCCGAACACAAATCCAGAACCAAAACCCAAGCCTACCTAGCAGACGACGAAGAATACTGGCCTCACGAAGGCGAAGGCTGGGCGGACGAACCCCCTCAAGAGGCGACGAAGCCATGAGCGATCCTCGGCAGAAAGGGAGATTGTCGCCGTCGCCGTCAACATCAACGGTTGGTAGTTGGGTGCGGAGAAAAGGGGAGGCGCTGTCGAGCACTCTCCTCCGAGCTACCCGCAGCCAAGAGCAGGGCAACGGTAAGGACCCGGCGCGCGAGGTATTCGACACGGAGGGAACGTCGCGCCGTGCCAACGCCTGTCAGCGCCAAGTTGCGTTGGCGCGGCGCGCCGAGCCGAGCGTGCGCCCCGTAGCACAACCAGAGAAGCTCCACCTCGACCGGGGCCAATGCACGCTCGGCGTTTCCCGGAGTGCGAATGCCTCGCGCGCCGGGTCCGTGAGCAAAGCGCCAGCAAGGCCAAGCCTCGCACCGGCCAAAAAAACTGCCCGCACGCTCGACAGAGCTGTAAGCACACTCCTAGCAGCGATCCTCACGTTGCTGCTCAACACACAAACAGCCCCCGCACAGGACCTCGAAAACCTAACATTCTTCCCAACAAGATCCAGCAAACCCACCCCAGAGCTAACGCAAAGCGCAGCAGCAACCAAAGCAGAAAAACTAATAGCCCAACGCCAACGAGAAGCAAAACGCCGCCGCAACGAAGCCATAAAACGCCTAACAACCTTCGTAACCCAAGAACAAGAACAAGCCCCAGAAATGCCAGACGCCCTTATGCGCCTAGCAGAACTAACCTGGGAAAACGCCAGAGCCAGATACCTAGAAGACTTCGAAACCTGGCAAAAAACCAACACCAAAGTCCGCGCCACGGACCCCCCGACACCAGACTCCAGCGAAGCACTCGCCCTATACGACCGCATCCTAACAAGACACAAAGACTTCAACCGCACCGACCTAGTCCTGTACATGAAAGCCTACGCGCTCATGGAAACAGGACAGATGGGCGAAGCCTTACAACAATACCAACGCATCCTAGACGAATTCCCGGATAGCCGCTTCCGCCCAGACGCCCACATGGCATTCGCGGAATCTCACTTCAACGGCAACCACGACTTCGCCGCAGCACTTAAACGCTATGAAGAAGTACTGAAGTACCCGGATAGCGAGCTAGCCGACCTAGCACTCTTCAAGAGCGCATGGTGCTTATGGAAACTAGGTGACGTACAAAGCGCAGCCCGCCGCTTCCGCGAAGTACTAGACCTCGACGGCAAACTAGCGAGAGGCTCAGCTGAACGCAAACGCCGCCTCATGTCACTGCAGGACGAGGCCCTAGAATACCTCATCCAAGTCTTCACCGAAGACGAACGCAACAGCGCGGCCGACCTCCAACGCTTCCTCACCAGCATCGGCGGCGAACGCTACGCCGGCCGCGTCCTCGCGCGCCTGAGCCGCACATATTACGACCAAGCACGCTATGCACGCGCCGCCGAAGCGTACCGCATGCTCATCCAGCACGACGCTGGCGACCCACACGCCCCGGAATACCAGCGCCGCATCGCGCAGAGCTA